>Ga0316189_10006748_pt1 | contig 10923 bp, 9 predicted proteins | sample LowCovwburrow_MG_FD_204930 | JGI IMG/M metagenome (GOLD analysis project Ga0316189, IMG submission 204930) | Coastal sediment microbial communities from Maine, United States - Lowes Cove worm burrow | ecosystem: Environmental > Aquatic > Marine > Coastal > Sediment | place: USA: Maine... | reverse complement strand
AGCAGGACCTGCAGGAAGATGATGATGACCAGGAAGCTGATACTCATGCCGGTCACCGACAGCCCGGTAACGAGCCGGTCGATCCAGCGGCCCTTATGCTGTGCTGACAGCAGGCCCAGCGCAATTCCGAGCAAGTTACCCAACACAAACCCCGGAATCATCAGGGCCAGCGTAACCGGCACCGTTCTTTTCAGAATTTGGCTGACCGGTTCGCCGGATGAATTGGACGCGCCCAGGTTCAGCGTGAATAGCTGCGCCAGGTAGCCGCCATAGCGCCGCGCAAAGGGCTGGTCGTAGCCCAGTTCATGGCGTATTTCGGCAATTTGTTCCGGTGTTGCGTTCTTGCCCACCAGGCTGTAAGTCTGATCCGGGCCGAACCATACCATCAGGGTGAAACTGATCAGCGTGACGCCCAGGATGAGCAACAGGCCGTGGGCAATCTTACTGAGTGCAAAACGCACTATTGAGGCGCCTCGCCCGTGTCTGGTTCGGCGGCAGCGACGAACCGGAAGAAGAATCCGCCTGTAAATGAACGGTCAGGCAAAACGGCAAGGTCGCGGGGCCACAGCAGGATCATTCTGCGCGATACGCCACTGATGGTGGCGCAGTCATCGATAACAATCTCGTTCATGTTGCGATACATGGCGGTGCGCATGTCTGAAGCCTGCATGCTTGAACTGGAGCGATACAAGCGGTCGAATTCCCGGTTGCTGTAATTGGCGCTATTGGAGCCCGGGGATGAATTAGGACCAAAGAAAAGCTGCACCGTGTTCTCTGCGTCGGGGTAGTCCATGGTCCACCCGGTGGTGATCAGCATGACCTCGCGGTTCAGAAATGCGCGCGCATAGTCACCGTAGGTTGCAAACGTCAGGGGCCGGATCTTGTCGGCTGGATATCCGATTTCCCCCATGAAACTCCTGAACTGTTCGAACATCTGGCGTTCAGTGACATTGGCGGGGAAGCCGTATTCAAGCACAGGTAAATTCCCGGTGTGCCATCCATGCGCGCTGAGCAGTTCACGGGCGCCGTCAAGATCACGAGCGACCAGGGCCGGATCCTGCCTGGTGTCAAACTCAGGCGCAGCAGGGGGAATGATCCCCGCGAAAACCTGCCCGATTCCATAATAGAAAACTTCGTTCCGTTTTTGCCAGTCAAAAGCCTTGATGATCGCGCAGCGCAGGGCCTTGTTGCGGATGTTCTGCTCCGGGTCCGGGTGATAACCGATCCGCGGGTCATCCATGTTGAAATCGGTATGGACAAATCCGGATTCGAGGTTGCTGATGAGGTGGTACTGTTCAGCCAGGGCTGGTTTCAATACCGGCGGCTCCCGGCTTTGCAGAACCTGGTCGAACTGGCTCACCGGTACTTTTACAAAATCCAGCTCACCGGCAATAAAGGCGTTCCAGCGGGAGGCGTCCTCAGCGATGAATTCAATTTCGATGCGATCGGTGAAGGGCGGGATCCGCCCCTCAAGCCGTTCCAGGCCAAACTGGCCATGCATGTCGGGATCATAGCCCTCTGCCTCCAGGCTGAAGGGTTCCTCCCTGAAGTGCGAATTTCGAACCAACACCGCGCTTGCGCTGTTGAACAGGGTCAGGCGGTAGGGTCCCGATCCGACGGGGTGAATGGCGAACTCCTGGCCATAGTATTCCACGGCTTCTCTTGGCACGATCGCGGAGAATCCTTGCGCCAGGGTATGGGTCAACTGCGGAAAAGGCGAGATCAACTGGATTTGCAGGGTCCGGTCATCGAGCGCTTTCAGGCCGGGCACTTCGCGGTCGTAATCCGAACCGTCTTCTTTCCAGCTATCCAGTCCAACGATTCTTCCCTGCCACAGCCAGGCGCCCTGCGCACGGGTCCTGGGGTCGAAGTGCCTTTTGATCGAGTAAACGAAGTCCTCTGCACGGACCACGCGGCCCTTGCCTTCAGGGAAGGCGGGATCATCTATAAAGTGCACGCCCGGCTTGATTCGAATCGTGTAGATCAGCCCATCTGCAGATACCTGTGGCAATCCGTCTGCCAGGTTGGACTCCAGTTGGTAGGGGCGGGCGAGATACTTGTACCGGTAAAGCGTGTCGTACAGGTTGACCGCAAGGAAGTTGGCATAGATGTGCGAAGCCTGTGCCGGGTCGAGACTGCTGGGTGCGCCATCCATGGAGTGGCGGTAGATGGTGAAGCTGTTTGCCGGACCTGCCTTGTCAGTGGACTGGTCGCAGGCTGTCAGCATCAGGACAGCGGCCAGGGCGGCAGACAATAGTGCAAATTGATATCTGAACAGGTTCACGGGGTTCAGCTTACCCCAGCAGGTCAATACTCTTCCAATAGCGCGTCATAGTCGGGTTGCGGCGGATCGCCGTCGTAAATTTTGTATTCGCGGTTTTGCAGGTAAACATCCCGCACCAGCACGTATGGATCGCTGGCCGCATCCAGTTCGGCCTGAAACGGCAACAATTCGGCTCGCAGTGAAATCAAATCGACCACCAGCGGTATGTAGTTGTTGTATTCCCGGGCCACGTAACTGATCGGGTGGAAGTACCCATAAAAACTGCGCCCAAGAAAATCGCGAGCCGTGTAAGGCCCGAACACCGGCATGACCAGGTAACGGCTGTCTTTCCAGCCCCAGACGGCAAGAGTCTGGCCGAAGTCCTCGCTGTATTCGGGGATCTCAACCCTGGTGGCAATGTCGAAGAATCCCGCCAGCCCCACGGTGGAATTCATCAGGAAGCGGCCGGTGGCCGTCAGCGACTCTTCGAACTTTCCCTGCAGGATCAGGTTTATGAAGGTCACCGGGTAATTCAGATTCCTGAAAAAGTTCCGGACCCCGCGTTGCGGCGCATCCGGCATGATGGCGTCGTATCCTTTCGCAACAGGCCGGAAAATCGCCTTGTCGACTCCCATGTTGAAGGAGTGGATATTGCGGTTATAGGCCTCCCAGGGATCACGTTCCGGATCGGTCATGGTGGCCGGTTGGCTGGCACACCCGGCCAGACCCGCAATCAGCAAGGGAAGGGTGATGCGCAACAGGAGTTGCTGGAATCTCACGACCCGTTACTCCGGCCGGTCATGTCGATCAGTTCATCCGCCTCGCACAGCCGGGCCAGGCTCATCAGGCTGGGAGGTGCGTTCCTGATTTGCAAAGCACGTGCGGCCGGGGGGTGCGCCGCCTGCCATTCAAGCAGTAAAGCAAGCCCGGCACTGTCTGCCGTTGTCACCTGGGTGAGGTCCAGCGAGGCAAGCTGAGAGCGGCCCTGGAACAGTTCCGGCATCTTGCTGTAAAGGCCCGGCACGGATTCGAAGGTCATCGCGCCGGTCAGCTGGGCGCAGCCATCTTCACCGAGGGTTATGCTGCAGGTTTCAGTCATCGAGCTTGATATTTCCTGCCTCGATTTCTTCCGTTACCTGGTCGATGCCGTCGGCTTCAACACGCGGTGCAATCTGGTTGCGGAAGGTGATGATGTAGGAAATTCCCTCAACGGTCACATCGAAGGCTTTCCAGCCTGCGTCGGTTTTCCTGAAGGCGTAATCCACCGGCGCAAATCCACCATTCTCGAGCTTGATGCGTGTTCGCACCCGAGTAACCTTGTCGGTGTTTTTGCCCTTCATTGGGAGCACTTCGATCTGCTCATCAGACCTGAATTCGAGCAGTCCGTCGGCATAACGGTTTACCAGCACGTTGCTCATGGCCGTGGAGAAAGCGCCCAGTTGTTCGGCGGTAACACCTCTGCCGGACTTGCCAAGAATCAGCCTGGCCGAATATTCAATATCGAGTAACGGAAGCAGATCCTTGCGCACCATATCGCGGAGCAGGGCAGGGTCTGCAGTGAATTCTTCCCGGCGTTCATCGAGCGCATTCAGAATAAGATTGGATGTCTCCTCGATGATGACCAGGGGCTCACGGTCATCCGTCACGTTGGCGCATACCTGGCCGTTTCCGAGCAACAGCAGCAGTGCAATCAATAAATATCGCTTCATCATTCGTCTTCTGATCCGGTGTTGAACAGATATTTGCCGATAATCTGCTCCAATACAAGGGCTGACTGAGTAATAAAAAGTTCATCACCGTCGGTCAGTACATCCGGCGCCCCGCCGGGCTCCAGTCCAATGTAGCGGTCGCCCAGAACGCCCGATGTGAGTATCGATGCGCCCGTGTCCGAGGGGATTTCGTTGAAGCGGGAAGCCACGCTCATTTGAACGACTGCTTCAAAAGTAACCGGGTCCAGCGTGACAGCCTCAACCATGCCAACGGTGACGCCGCCAATCTTCACCGGAGCGCGGTCGCGCAAATCACCGACGTTGGTGAATCTCGCGCTGATGGTGTAGGTGTCTTTGCCAATGTCCTGGCCGAAATCCGTTGCGCGGGTCGCGAGCCAGACCAGTGCTGCAATACCCAGCAGCAGGAATACCCCCGATGCGAATTCAACCTTGTAGTTCGCACGCATATCGTTACCTCAAGTCAAAAATGACGTCATGATGAAGTCAAAAATTAGTACGAGAACCGAACTCAGAACAACCGTATTGGTCGTGGCGGTTCCAACCCCCGAGCCGGTTGGCCGGGCAGAGTATCCAAAATAGACCGCTATCAGGCTTATCGTGCCGCCGAAAACCAGGCTTTTCCACATTCCGCCGATGAAGTCTTTCTCAAAGTAAATGCCGGTCTGCAGCTTGCTCCAGAAAATACCGGAATCAAGATCCATGACTCCGATGGAGAACACAACACTGCCGAGGATGGCCAATGCATTGAACAGGGCCGTCAGCAGCGGGACAGATAACACGCCTGCTGCAAAGCGCGGCAGCGCGATCCGCTGAATGGGATCAATGGCCATCAGTTCCATCGCTTCGATCTGGTTTGTTGCCTTCATCAGGCCGATCTCGGCCGTGATGGAGGTGCCGGCGCGACCGGCGAAAAGCAATGCGGTCAAAACCGGGCCAAGTTCGCGAAACAGGGATTTACCGACCAGCAGGCTGACCTGGTCTGAAGCGCCAAACTGTTCAAGGGCATTGATTGCCTGCAGCGACAGCACCATCCCCACGAAAAAACCGCAAATCATGATGATGACCAGGGACCGCGCCCCGATCAGGTAAGTCTGTTGTAACACGGCGAGAATTTGCGTCGCGCTGAAACGGACACCTGCGAGCATCCGGAACAGGAAGATCAGGCATTGACCGGCCTGGGTAACCGGTCCGGTGATTTTTTCCAGAAACTGATTCGGTTGCTGCATGTCAGTCAAGCAAGCCCCACGGGGCTCCCGGCGGCTGGTAATGGAACGGAATGGGGCCTTCGACTTTGCCATTCATGAACTGTTCAACGCCGGGATCTTCGCTAACGCTGAGGTTTGCCGGCGGGCCTTCTCCTGCAATTTTCGCAGAAGCGATGATGTAGCAGTAATCGACCAGTTGGCTCATCTGGGTCACGTTGTGGGTCACCACCAGGCTGGTCAATCCAAGAGCATCGTTGGTGTCGCGCATCAGCGTCCGGATGGTCGAAACAGCGATGGGATCCAGCCCGGTCATGGGCTCGTCATACAACATGATATCGGGGTCAAGCACCACTGCCCGCGCAAAGGCAACACGGCGGGCCATTCCGCCTGACAATTCATGCGGCATGCGCTCTTCGATGCCGCCGAGGCCGACTGCGCTGAGCTTGGTCATGACGAGGCGGCGGATCAATGGCTCCGGCAGGTCTGTATGCTCCCGCAGAGGGGTCGCGATGTTCTCAAAGACCGTCAAGTCGGTAAACAGGGCGCCATCCTGAAGAAGCACGCCAAAATGACGCCGGAACTCGCGCAGTTCCCGGTCCGGCATAGAGGAAATCAACCGGCCGTTGACTTCTACGGTTCCTTCGTCGGGACGCAGCTGCCCGGAAATCAAACGAAGAATGGTCGTTTTTCCGGCTCCGCTGGGCCCCATGAATGCAACAATAGATCCTCGCCGGATGTCCATGTTGATGCCGTCAAGGATGATTCTGCGCCCGCGCCGGAACACCAGGTCCCGTATCCGGATGACGGGCGGCTCGGTATCGATGCGGCTTGTTTCTGAATCTTCCATTGCAGGCCAACGTTAAGGTGGAGAGCAATTGTATAACGATTCGAGGGGAAATTTCGGAGTAAAAAAAAGAGAGGAGGCGTAAGCCTCCTCTCTCGTGTAGAAGTATCGGAACTCCGCTTATGGTGGACTGCAGATCCTCCAAGGCCTTCCCAACTCTGTCCGGTTCCTCAGCTCTCTGCTTCCGGGCTCCGGTCGCGGGACTTCTACTCCCGCCTTATTTATCGACGTCTTTCGGTCTTCCGATTCCACAGGGTTGCGCCCGTATCCTCGTCGGTTTCCAGAACTTGCGCTCCTTCCACCTCTCGGCTCTTCCGGCTTGCGCCTTTCGAGCTCCGGATCTTCCGCCGCCGAAGCTGCTTCCGATCCTGATCGTCCGAAGCCGAAGCTTCCTCGATCTTTCGGGCTTTCCTTCAGTGTGAACTGTTTTCCAGCCCTTCGACCTGGTGAGGCTTGCACCTCCTGGCGTCTATCTCAAGGGTTCGCGTTTCCCTTTCGAGTCACCCTTTGTCGGTACGACCAGCTTTTGCAGAGCCTGGCCCGGGTGACGTGCTCAGTACCACGTGAGCACTTTACCTGTTATCCGATTTCCTCCAATATGCCTTCCGGCGGGTCGGCCGTCCGGCTGGTGAAATTCATCTAACGGGGAGTTAAAACTACTCCTCTGAAATCGTTAAGTCAATGCACTCCGGGTTGATGTTAGGGCGGTTTTCTCAAGAGCAATCTGAGCTCAGATTTGCAAGTTGCTGAATAAGCGAAGAACCCGGATTTTTTGACTTTTTTTGATTTGCGACGAACCGAATGAGGTGGTTAAAAAATGCACAGTGCGCCAGAAATCGAAGCAGATGATATGATTTCAAAATCTTTGGACTCAACCTCGGCACAACAAAAATCATGACCAAATTACTGATGCTTTTCCTGGCCGCCCTGCTCATCACGGCCTGCTCCGAATCTGATCCGGCGGAGCTGCACGCCGATTCCGAAACGGCTCGAGTCGAGCTCTCAGGCACTGCGGATGCTCCGGTCGAAATGGATGAAGGGGACGCCCGGCTTTCGCTGGACGAAATCCAGAAGGACCTGGATATTCCCGTCCTTTCAAACCCCTGGTCTGGTGACCTGGATGGAATGGTCGAAAGACGCGTCATCCGCGTCCTGACAGTCTACGGCCTGGGCCGCTACTTTGTTGATAGCGGCCAGGAAAAAGGCATGACCTTCGAGCTGTTCCGGAAGTTCGAAGATGAGATCAACAAGCGCGAGGGCAGAAAGCACATCCGGATTCACGTGGTGTTCATCCCGGTTGCACGTGATGAGCTGATTCCCGGGCTTCTCTCTGGCCGCGGCGATATTGCTGCGGCCGGGCTGACGATAACGCCCGAGCGTGAAAGATTGATTGATTTTACTGTTCCAATGTCCAAAGAGTTATCGGAAGTGCTGGTTACGGGTCCGTCGGCACCTTCAGTCTCATCGATAAAGGACCTTGCCGGGCGTGATGTCTATGTCCGGGCTTCCAGCAGTTATCGTTCCAGCCTTGACGCGTTTAATCGCAGGTTGCAAGAGGAGGGCCTGGAGGAAATCAGAATACAGGACATCTCTGAAGTCCTTGAAGATGAAGACATCCTGGAACTGGTGAATTCCGGCGCGCTGGAATGGGCGGTTGTCGATGACTACAAGGCACGGATCTGGTCCGACGTGTTCGAAAAACTCGTCGTCAGGGATGATATCGTCTTCCGCACCGGGGGGCAGATAGGCTTTGCCATTCGCAAGGACAGTCCGCAATTGATGTCCGCATTGAATGAGTTCGCAAAAACGCATCGGCAGGGAACCCTGCAGGGAAACATGCTGATCAATCGCTATCTCAGGGATTTTGACTGGACCAAAAACGCCCTGGGAGCTGATGATTACAGGCGCTTTCGGGAGGTTGCCGGGATCTTCGAAAAGTACGGTAATCAATATGGAGTCGATTATCTCATCGTGGCTGCGCAAGGTTACCAGGAGTCCCGGCTAATGCAGTCTGCACGAAGCGGAGCCGGAGCGGTCGGGATCATGCAGCTCTTGCCAAGCACTGCCGCGGATCCGAACGTTGGTATTCCTGATATTACAAAAGCCGATGCCAATATCCATGCGGGTGTCAGATATCTTGATTTCATCCGTAAGCGTTATTTCAATGATCCGGAAATGGATGAGATGAACAGCACCCTTTTCGCGCTTGCGTCCTACAATGCCGGGCCCGCCCGCATTGCCAAGCTGCGCACCAAGGCCGGGCAGCAGGGTTATAACCCCGATATCTGGTTTGATAATGTCGAAATTATCGCGGCGCAGGAAATCGGACGGGAGACCGTGCAATACGTTGCAAATATAGTCAAATATTACGTGGTTTACCGGCTGAGTATCGTCCGTTACCTGCAGCGGGAAGAAGAACGGCAGTCCATTGGCATTGAGCGGAACGACTAGCGAACGATGCGATATGCTTGACCTGCGGGCATGCAGCACCAAAGATAGCCCGGTGCCTCACCCAGGAAGTTACCGATGACCAGCTTTCGGAATACATGAGTCAGGCCGGAGAAAATGGCCTGGCGCAAGGGCAGAAAGTCGGGCTCAAGAAGGAAATCAGCCAGCTTGGATTTGGCGCTATCGCGCTCAACGGCACGATCGGCGCCGGCATTTTTGCCCTGCCCGCGATTGCCGTTGAACGCGCAGGATTATTCAGCCCCTGGATCTATGTTGCATGCGGCCTGTTAATCATGGCCATTGTTTTCGTTTTTGCACGCGTGGCGAGTTATTTCTCGGACACCGGGGGCCCGGTCACCTATGCAACCCGGGCATTCGGTCCGTTCGCAGGCTTCCAGGCCGGGTGGCTTCTCACGTTATCCCGCGCCGCTGCTTTTGCAGCCAATGCGCACCTGATGGTGACCTATGCTGGCTGGTTCTGGTCGCCGCTGACCGACGGCGCCTGGCACCTGTTCGCGGTCGGAGCCGTCTGTGTCTTGCTGACCGTGATCAACCTGGTCGGGATTCGGCAGGGAATGCTGGCGATCTTTGCGCTGACCGTTCTTAAATTGCTGCCGTTGTTATTGCTGGTATTCCTGGGCATCAGTCAGACCAATCCCGAAATTTTCACGGGAGCGGAGATTCCGCCACTCGATTCACTCGGCGATACCATGCTGATTGTCTTCTATGCCTTTGTCGGCTTTGAAAGTGCGGTCATTCCTGCCGGAGAGGCCCGCAATGCCAAGCGGGACATTCCGCTGGCGCTGGTGCGAACGATCCTGGCCATCACGGTGTTTTATTTCCTGATTCAGATCGTTACGATTTCAGTCGCGCCCGATATTGCCGGCAGTAAAACCCCGTTGGCTGATATTGCCCAGATCTTGATGGGAACGGCCGGCGCAGCCATTCTGACCATGGGCGCCGTGTTTTCTATCAGCGGGAATCTTACTTCAAGTATGCTCTCTGCGCCGAGAATGCTTTATGCCATGGGCAAACTGGGCAGCCTGCCCGCCTGGTTCGGAGGCATACATCCACGCTTCCAGACTCCGGCCAATGCCATTCTCTTCTACTCGATTTTTTCCATCGTGCTGGCGCTCAGCGGAGGTTTCGTCTGGCTGGCGGCCATGAGCACCGTGGTGCGCCTGATGGTGTATGTAATGTGCATTGCAACTCTGCCTGTTCTGCATCGCAAGATCGGAGAGTATGAAGGGCAGTTCAGGCTTTATGGCGGGATGGTTATTCCCATCGTGGCGCTGGTTGTCAGCATCTGGCTGATGACGCATGCGTCGATGAAATCCTGGGTCGCGACCGGTGTGTTTATGTTGGCAGGCAGTGTTTTATACTTGTTAAAGCGGCGTGGAACATCAGCAGCCGAAGTAGACTGACCAAAGGATATTCACGGCCGCCGGCAACGCAATTTTTGCGGCCAGCGTCTCAGATCGTTACCGTTTCGAATATAGAGTAAATTGTATATAAACCTGCGATTAAAAAGCACTTCAGGCAGAGTTAAGCCCCTCCCAGTTATGCTTTAACTAAACCGTCCCTCACGTCTGTAAAAACGGTGCAAGGCTGGGTCTGAAACATCTTCAGACACGGTATCTTGCGGATTAAACGAGACAGCTCGTTAAGGAGGGCACGATGAAAGCACTGATTTCAATTCTGATATTATTAATGCTGATGCCCGTTGCGGTCCAGGCCGGCAACGGCAATGGTGGTGGGGGCGGCAACGGCGGCCCTACCAATGGCGACGTGTATGGCGACTCCGTCTACCTTCTGCGCGATGAAAATGGCGTTCCCATTCTTGTAAATGGATGCATCCGGCCCCTTGGCGCGGACGGCAAGGTGCTCGCATTGAACGCGGATCTTGATCCGGATACCGGCGACCCCATCACACCCGATGCCATTGAAAGTGATGACTACGATTCAGTTTGTGAAGCGGACGACATGCAATTGATGTCCGTGAACTCCAGCAGGATCACGCTGGCAGCTGATGCTGAGGATGAGGACGAACTGGAGGCATGTGATCCGATTAAAAACTGCATCGAGAGCGTAGTGGAAACGGACCTGGGCCGCTTGAGCCTGCTCAAATCACCGGACCGGGTTCTGGATCGTCAGTTTGATGAGGTGATCAAGAACCTCAGCACTGGCGGTGTCATATGGTTTGACTTTGGCGGACGTTTTGTCGTCGGCAGTTCAACCTTCGATTCACCCTTGTCCAACATGGTGCTGTTTCGTGAGTACCTGATTTCCGGCGCGCTGATCGATCCTCTGACGGATGAAATCGTTTTTGATCCGGATCAATGGGGTCTCGACAATGAGTATCCCTACGACTTCCTGACAGCCGCAGCGCTGGCCCTTGGTGCGGGTGCCGACAAAGAAGGCGGCGGACTCGAT
>Ga0316189_10006747_pt1 | contig 10923 bp, 6 predicted proteins | sample LowCovwburrow_MG_FD_204930 | JGI IMG/M metagenome (GOLD analysis project Ga0316189, IMG submission 204930) | Coastal sediment microbial communities from Maine, United States - Lowes Cove worm burrow | ecosystem: Environmental > Aquatic > Marine > Coastal > Sediment | place: USA: Maine... | reverse complement strand
ACATGATCTACTGCTTACAGGAATGAATCGTATGATGAAGCTGCTGGGGCCGACTACGAGCAGAAAAAGGTCGATCCGTTCGGAGGTTTGCCGGCAAATAGTCCGGTGGGTCTACGAGAAGAAGGAAGCAACTTGTCTGTTGGATTCAATTTTATATTGATTTAAAACCAAAGGAGGAAACACATGACTTATCTAACTAAATCTTCCAGACTGACACCCTTCATCTGCTTTTTTATTGTCAGCGCCTTCTTCACAGGCTTTAGCTTTGCCGAAGAAGATGCTGCCAAGAATCCGTTACGTTTTTGGGAGGGCCAGAATAAGAGCTATCTTCAAGCCACCATCAAAGCGGACCTCGCGTATTTTAGTCAGAGCAACTCCTGGTTCGGGGAAGCGAAGGCCAACCTTGGGGAGAGCTCGGATGACTGGTGGGAAAGCGTGGTTCGCCCGGGGATCGAGGGCAGTTATTTTTTTGACCAGGCCGGTGAAATCTACGGCCGGTTCGATGCTGTGCAAGCCAGCACCCAGAACACGGATGCCGCCGCCTCCAATAACGGACAAGGCAATAACAGCAAAATCCGAGTGGAAGAATCCTACCTCGGATGGCGTTCGGGTAACCTTTTCAATTCCCTGGACAAAGATTTTCTAGACATCTCCTTTGGTCGCCAGCAGTACATTGCGGGAAACGGATTTCTTTTCTACACTCAGTCCAGTAACGGCGACCGTAGAGGTGGCTTCTGGTTGGGGGAACGCCATGCGGCTGAGTACATGGGTATCGTGCGCCTGAGACAGGGCAGCTTTGCGGCAGACGCGGTGTATTTTAAAGCTGACGATGCTCCCGATACGGATACCAAACTCGGCGGGGCCACGCTGGATTACACCTTTTATAAAACCACTTATAAAATGGAGCCAATTCCACGGGACCAATCCCAGAGGGGTCCGCGTATCGGAATAGGACAAATCCACTTCGACAGAATACAGGAGAAAGTTGCCGGCATCGGTGGCGGTGCCTACTATGTCGACTCCGATCTCGACACCCGGGACCAAATGATGGTTTACAACATCCGGGCTGACATTCAGCCGTTTGCGGCCTTTGACGTTTTACCCGCTTTAAAGGGTTTTCACCTAGAGGGTGAGTACGTCTATCAGGACACCGATGACAACGACATTGGCAACGGCAGCGGTTGGTACGTACAACCCAGCTACCAGTTCGACATCCCATGGAAACCCAGCTTAACCTATCGCTATGCCAGTTTTGACGATGATTACGATCCGCTGTTCTACGGCTTTTATGACTGGGGTTACTGGTTCCAGGGCGAGATTTTGGGTAATTACGTGCTAACCAATTCGAACCTGAACTCGCACCTGGTCAAACTGAACGTCAAACCTGTTGATTCCCTCTCCATCAACCTGTTCTACTATAATTTCAGACTCGACGATGCCGATTCTTTTGGCGTTGACGACAAAGAGTATGCCGACGAGATAGATTTTATTGTTGACTATACCTATAACGATCATCTCTCCTTCAGTGCGGTCGGCGCTTGGGCCACTCCCGACGATGCCGCTAAGCAGTCAACCGGTGGCAACGACGACTGGTACTACGGAATGCTGTACACCAGTATCAGCTTCTGATCAGTGGTTTGCGTTTCATCCGAAGAGAGGCGCTTTGCATGCCCTTGCGGTCGCTTGCCCGGAATTGAAGGACATCGGTGCCAACCGCTGCACCGATAGCGTGCTGGAATAAACCTGCAAACACGAAAGGAGGCAGTCTGACATGATTCAGACAGATTACAAACCTATTAAAAGCAAAGTACTGATCATCGAAGAAGGACTGGCCCGTTTGGATACCACCCTGGGACGCAGCGCTCAGGTCCTGGTGCATGAGCTCGAGATGCGCGATGTGGTGGTGATAGCGGCGGTCAGCTACCAGGATGGATTGGCCAGCATTGTTTCTGACGCCTCCATTCATGCCGTGCTGCTGAGCTGGGAGCTTGAGGGCAGCACCTCTTCGGGCGCCCGTCCGGCGTCGGCGCTCCTGGAAGAGCTGCGAAACCGTCACGAAAAAGTGCCGGTGTTCCTGATGGCCGAAACCAGCGAAGCCACCGGGGACATCACCGAAGAGGTGATGGCTCTGGTGGATGAGTTCGTCTGGATGCTGGAAGATAGCTCAGACTTTATCGCCGGGCGGGTGATTGCTGCACTAGATCGATACCGCGAGCAGTTGCTGCCGCCCTTTGCTGCGGCTCTGGCCAGGTATTCCCGATTGCGTGAATACTCCTGGTCAGCCCCCGGCCACCAGGGCGGTATTGCCTTTACCAAGCTGCCGGTGGGCCGCGTCTTCTTTGATTTTTACGGTGAGAACCTGTTTCGCACCGATATGGGTATCGAGCGCGGTCAACTCGGCTCACTGCTGGATCACACCGGCCCCATCGGCGAGAGTGAGAAATATGCTGCCCGCGTCTTTGGCGCCCACCGCTCCTACAATGTGATCGGAGGCACCTCCGAATCCAACCGCACCATTTTGCAGGCCTGTATGAAAGAGGGCGACGTGGTGGTGTGTGACCGTAACTGCCACAAGTCCATTGAGCAGGGCCTGATGCTCACCGGTGCTCTGCCCGTCTACATGGTGCCGACCCGTAACCGCTACGGTATCATCGGGCCGGTCCATCCTGAAGAGATGACCCAGAAGGCAATCCAGAAAAAAATTGCCGACAGCCCGCTGGCCAAAGACGCCGCCGGTAAAGATCCGGTTTACGCCGTGCTCACCAACTGCACCTATGACGGTTTGTGCTACAACGCTGCCCAGGTGCAGGAACTGTTGGCCCAGAGCAGCCCGCGGTTGCACTTTGACGAAGCCTGGTATGGTTATGCCCGCTTTAATCGCATTTATGCCGACCACTACGCCATGCGTGGCGATGTGACTGATCATCCCAAAGATGGGCCAACCGTGTTTGCCACCCACTCGACCCACAAACTGCTGGCGGCCTTGTCCCAGGCCTCTTACATCCACGTCCGCGACGGACGGGAAGCGATCCCCCACGATCGCTTCAATCAGTCCTACATGATGCATGCGACCACCTCACCGCTGTATGCCATCGTTGCTTCCAATGACATTGCTTCGGCGATGATGGACGGATCCGGCGGCACCATGTTGACCACTGACGTCATAAAGGAAGCGGTCCATTTCCGGAAGGCAGTGGCGAAAATGCACAAACGCCACCAGGACAACGGCGACTGGTTCTTCAAGCCCTGGAATGCCGAAAACGTCAAGGATCCGAAAACCGGCAAGAGCTATGCCTTTGAAGAGGCCCCGGATGATCTGCTGGTTTACGAGCAGGACTGCTGGCGCCTGCATCCCAAGGATACCTGGCATGGGTTTGCCGACCTTAAAGACAACTGGTGCATGCTCGATCCCATCAAGGTCAGCTTGCTGACGCCCGGCATGGGCGATGATGGCCAACTACTGGATGAGGGCATTTCAGCAGAGCTGTTCACCGCCTATGTCACCCGCTTTGGGATCGTGCCGACCCGCACCACCGATTTCCAGGTGATGTTTCTTTTCAGCATCGGCATTACCAAGGGCAAATGGGCGACCCTGATTAACACCCTGCTGTCCTTCAAGCGTTTTTATGACGGGAACGCGCCGCTGAGCGAAGTCTTGCCTGAACTGGTAGGGGATCATCCCGAGCGCTATGGATCAGTCGGCTTAAAGGACCTGGGGGATGAGATGTTTGCTTTCCTCAAGCAACACGACCCGGGGGGTGTCCTCAATGCTGCCTACTCGACCATCCCGGTTCCCGACATAACGCCCCGACAGGCCTTCCAGCAGATTGTCAGTGGCGATGTCGAGTTGGTGCCTGCCGACGAGCTGTCCGGTCGCACCGCGGCCAATGCGGTCATGCCCTATCCACCTGGCATTCCCATGCTTATGTCTGGTGAGAATTTCGGCGGCGACCAGAGCCCTCAGATCAACTATTTGAAAACGCTGGGCAGATGGGATGCCCAATTCCCCGGTTTCGAGCATGAAGTGGAAGGCGCCGAAGTGGTCGATGGCGTGTACAACGTACTTTGCCTCAAACCGTAAACATTGTGTTGTAAAGAAGAAAAGAGGAGTCTAAAATGGCTGATAACACCAAGAAAATGAGTCTGATGGGACTCACAACACTCGTGGCGGTCAACATGATGGGCTCTGGCATCATCATGTTGCCGGCCAGCATGGGCCAGCTGGGAGCGATCTCCCTGCTTTCGTGGCTCGTAACGGCGGTCGGTTCAATGGCCATCGCCTACTGTTTTGCCCAGTTGGGCGTCATCTGTCCCCGCTCGGGCGGCATGTCCGCCTACTCCGAAGAGGCGCATGGCAAGTCGGCGTTTTTCATGTGCTCTTTTCTCTATTTCCTGTCGCTGGCGATCGGCAACGTGGCCATTGCCATTTCGGCGGTGGGTTATCTGACACCCTTTGTCCCTTGGCTGGGAACCGGCGCTTTTCCGCTGTTTATCGGCGTGCTCGGGCTGATCTGGTTGACCACCGCCGCCAACTTCGGCGGCCCCAAAGTCACCGGTCAAATCGGTGCGGCAACCGTCTGGGGCGTCATTATACCCGTGGGCTGTCTGTCGATCATCGGCTGGTTCTGGTTCAAATCTTCGGTATTTGCCGAGGCCTGGAACCCGCATCACATGAGCGTATTGGCTGGCATAAACAAGAGTATTCCGCTGACCCTGTGGGCATTTCTGGGCATGGAATCGGCGGCGCAGAACTCCGATGCGGTCGAAAACCCGCAAAAGAACGTACCCCTGGCCTGTATGCTGGGCACCCTGGGCGCCGCGGTGATTTACATCCTGTCCACCACCGTGATTCAGGGCATTGTGCCCAATGCGGAGCTGGCCAAGTCCAGTGCGCCGTTTGCCACGGTCTATGCGCAGATGTTCAACCCAACGATCGGGAAGATCGTCATGGCCCTGGCGGTGATCGCCTGCGTGGGCTCGCTGCTGGGCTGGCAATTTACCCTGGCGCAAACGGCCAAATACACCGCAGATGGGCGCTATTTTCCCAAATTATTTTCCAAGGTCACCGGGATGGGCGCACCGATTGGGGGTCTGACCGTCAACGGGATCCTGCAAACCCTGATGGCGTTTTCCACCATGTCCCCCAACGCGACGGCGCAGTTCAACAAACTGGTGAACCTGGCGGCGGTGACCAACCTGGTGCCCTATGTCACCTCGCTCTCCGGCCTGCTGATCGTGATGCACAAAGCCAAGAGCGACAAACACATTTTCGACCGCAACCTGGCGGTCCTGATGGTGGCCATGGCCTACAGCATTTACGCCATCTATGCCTCGGGCATGGATGCGGTCTTCGGCGCCATGATCGTAATGGCTCTCGGTTATGTGTTGTTTGGCTTTATTGCCAATCGCTTTGACGACCTGATGAATGCCACCGATACGAACATGGATACCGTAACTGACAATAACTGAAGGTGGTACCTAAGTTTACGAGATAAACTGTCAGAGATTAAGGAGTAAACATTATGCGATACAATAAACTGATAATTATCGGCATTTTGAGTATGGTCATGGCTCTTGGGGTTCCCTTAAGCGCCTCTGCCCAGACCCTGGAGCGCATTCAAAATTCGGGTACGATCAATGTCGGCTTTGTGCCCGATGAAGCGCCTTTCTCATTTAAATCAGGCGATGGACAGGCCACCGGCTACTCCATCGAGTTGTGCCGGCAGGTTACGGACACACTGAAGACCCGGCCCGGCCTGTCCGGCCTGAAGGCCAAATATATTCCCAACAATCTGGAAGCCAGCCTTGAAATGGTTGCAAACGGCCAGATCGACATCCTGTGTGGTGCGGCCACAGATACCCTGAATCGGCGGGAGCGAGTGTCTTTCTCCATTCCTATTTTTAACTCGGGCACCGGTGCTCTCCTGCGCACAGATGCGACGCCTGCGCTGGTGCGTGTTCTCAACGGGGAGGAGGCGCACATCGGCCCGAAATGGCGGGCCACCGTCAATCGTGGTTTGGCCAGGCATACCTACGCGGTGCATGCCGGTACCGTCACCGAAGAGTGGGTGCGCGACAAAATCAAAACCCTCGGCGTGATCGCCAGCGTCGTGACCGTGGAAGACCATGCCAAAGGCGTCGACATGGTGGCCCGCAAGGAAGCCGACGTCTACTTTGCCGATCGGGCCCTCCTGGTGAACTACGCGTCACAGCATAAGGATGCCGACGACCTGATGCTCCTCGACCGCCAGTTCACTTATGAGCCCATCGCGCTCGTCACGGCCCGGAACGATGATGACTTCCGGCTGGTGGTGGACACCACGTTGAGCAAGCTCTACCGCTCCGGAGAGATCGCCGACATCTACACGCGCTACTTCGGCGAACCGGGCGTCGCAACCCTGTTGTTGTTTGAGATTTACGCCCGTGATTAACGAATTCGTGCTGTAAGCGGAAGAGGATCCTGGATAGCTGACACCGGCAGGAGAGGAAGCCCGGGATCTGGATCTTGATATGGAGGAAGAGGCTTACCACCTGTAAAGGGGGCTCGCCGTGTGTCCATAGATGCCCGGGCTGCCCCCCGTCGATCGGGAGGACATCGAAGAGACCAACCAAGGGAGGCAATCAAATGTCATTTCAAAGTATTTACAAGGTCTTGGTAATTACCGATAAAATAAATGCGCGCGGGCCGATGCGCCGCCAGGGAGAAGCGATTCTTCGTCATCTCCGCGACGACCACAATCTGAAGGTCGATATTGTCCACTACACTCAGAATGCTCTGGCGGAAGTCGAACGGGACGCTTCGGTTGCCACTGTGCTGGTCGAGTGGGGCGATGAAAACAGTTCGATTGACACCCGCAAGATCATCGCCCGGATGAAAGATATCGGTCTGGAAGCACCCGTATTTATCGTTTTATCAGATCGCGGCGATATCCCCGGGGTGCGTTCCATGCTAACCGAGGAGATTACCGGTTTTATCCTCGCCGACGAGGATACCCCCGACTTTATCGCCCGCTTTGTTAACCGCCATTTTGACGACTACATCCAATCCCTGAAAACCCCCTTCTTCGGATTCCTCGCCGATTACACCGACCGCAGCGTTGAGGTCTGGGACTGCCCCGGCCATAACGGCGGCATGTATTTCCGCAAAAGCCCTGTTGGACGTGCGTTCTTCGATTACTTTGGTGAAAACGTCTTCCGGGCGGACATCTGTAACGCCAACGTCGAGCTCGGCGACCTGTTGGTTCACGAAGGCCCGGCTCGCGAGGCCGAGGTGGAAGCCGCCAAGATCCTCGGCGCCGACCGCACCTATTTCGTCCTCAACGGCACTTCGGCATCCAACAAGGTGGTATCGGGAGCGCTGGTCAAAGAGGGCGATCTGGTGCTCTATGATCGCAACAATCACAAATCCAACAACTACGGCGCGCTGCTGATCGGTGGCGGCATTCCCGTCTATCTGGAAACAGATCGCAATCCGCAGGGCTCCATCGGTCCCGTTCACTACCATGCCTGGGATGAGGATGCGATTCGGGAAAAAATCAAGAATCATCCGCTGATCGAGGACCCGGAGGCATGGAAAAAACCGCGACCATTCCGCCTCCTGATCATGCAGACCCTGACCTATGATGGGACCATCTACAATGTTCGCGAGGTACTCAAGCGCGTTGGTCACCTCTGCGAGTACATCCTGTTTGATGAGGCCTGGGGATCGTTTCTCAAGTTTCATCCCCTGTTTGACAACAACTGCGCCATGGATCTAGAGGTCGGCCCCGATGATCCCGGCATCGTCTCCACCCAATCCACGCATAAACAGCTGTCGGGTTTCTCCCAGGCGTCGCAGATCTGTGTCAAGGATCATCATCTTGAGGGCCAGCAACGACGCTGCGGGCACAAGCGCTTCAACGAGGCCTATCTGGTACATGCCAGCACGTCGCCTTTTTATCCCCTCTGGGCCTCCCTGGACGTCGGCAACCAGATGATGAAAGGGCGCAACGGCTTCCACCTTTGGAACGAAGCAATCCGCACCGCAACCGAGATCCGCAAAGCGGTGCGTGCGCTGCAAAAGCAGTTTATTGGAGAAGCCGGGAGTGAAGAGGAGAAATGGTTCTTCGACCCATTTGTGCCCGATAAGGTCACGCTAAAGGGGTCTGCGCATCACGATGATGTCACGGATATGCCCTGGGAAGATATTCCTACCGAGGTCTTGCTGAAGGAGAAGCAATGCTGGGAGTTCCGCGAGGGTGCCACCTGGCATGGCTATAAGCACATCGTGGACGGCTATGCCATGATCGATCCCTGCAAGTTGTCCTTCGTCACCCCGGGCTTCGACCGGCAGACCGGTGCCTATAAGGACTGGGGGATCCCTGCTTCGGTGCTGGCGATGTTCCTGCGGGAGCGCGGGATCGTGTGCGAGAAGAACGATCTCAACACCATATTGTTCCTGGTGACACCCGGCATCGAAACCAGCAAGAGCGGCACATTGATTTCGGCAATGGTCGAATTCAAGCGGCTATTTGATCGCAACGCGCCGCTCGCCGAGGTGCTGCCTAACTTCACCCGGGAAAACAAGGTGCATTATCAGAACACCTGCGTCCGTGATCTGTGCCTGGCCTTGCATAGCTTCTATCGGGAGCACAACACCTCCAGCCTGCAGACGCAGCAGTTCCTTGCCGAGCACATCCCCGAGATCGCCATGTCGCCGCGTGATGCCCAGCAGAAATTCCTGGCAAACGAACTCGACTACCTGCCCGTTGATCAGCTCGAGGGACGCATCGCGGCAACGATCAATCTGGTATACCCGCCGGGTATCCCGGTGGTCATGCCCGGCGAGCGTTACACAGCGCGTAGCAAGCCCCAGCTCGACTACTTCCGCATGTTCGAAGAAAGCTATGCGCGCTTTCCAGGTTTCGGAAACGAAATCAACGGCGTATATCAGGAGACGGTAGACGACCGCATCAAGCTCTACACGTATGTTGTGAAGGAGTAATGGTTGTGTAACTATTGAGTAGATTTAACGTTTTGGGTATTCTTGACCGGCCGGGAAAGACTTGCTGTATTTTCACCTGGGGGCTCCGGATTTTTCTTTGGCACTGAATGCAACTTTTAAAGTAAAGCTACTATGACACACGACGCCAACATTGCAAACGAAGAGGCCAAGAACGGCCCGAGCCCGGACGGCGCGTCCGCTGAACGCAGCCTCGGTCTCGCTACCTGCACGGCGCTTGTTATCGGCAACATGGTCGGTTCGGGCTTCTTCATCGCCCCCGCGGCCCTGGCCCCCTACGGCACAACGGCGATCATCGGCTGGGGCGTGATGGCCTTCGGCGCCGTGTGCCTGGGCGCGGTTTTCGCACGTCTGGCCCGCATCGCCCCCGCTACGGGCGGCCCCTACGCCTACACCCGGATGGGCTTCGGTCGCTTCGCCGGCTTTATCATCGCCTGGGGCTACTGGGTCTCGATATGGGCCTCGCTGCCGGCCATGGCCGCGGGGCTGGTGGGCTACCTGCAGGTCCTGATTCCTTACCTGGGGCACCATCCCCTCCTCCGTCTCGCCATCGCGCTGGGATCCATTTGGCTCGTGACTGTGGTGAACCTCCGCGGTGCCAAGGAAGCCGGGATCTTCATGTCGGCGACTGTTTACACCAAGCTCGTGCCCTTCGTTTCGATTGCGGTGTTTGGGCTGTTCTGGGTTGACTGGGGGAGTTTTGCAACGCTCAACCCGAGTGGCAAGCCTTTCCTCAGTGCGCTGGCCGCCACAGCGCCCCTCACGATGTTTGCGTTTCTGGGCATCGAATCGGCCACGGTGCCGGCCGGAGACGTTCGCGAGCCGGAGCGAACCATTCCCCGTGCCACAATTTTCGGTACACTTATCTCATCGATGATCTACATTCTGGGCACCACTGTCGTGATGGGAGTGATCCCGCATGACACGCTGGTACACTCCTCAGCGCCGTTTGCCGATGCTGCGCGAGCTATGTGGGGCAATTGGGCCGCAGTGGTGATCTCATTGGCGGCGATTATTTCTTCGCTGGGGGCTCTCAACGGCTGGACGCTGATGCTGGCCCAGGTCCCGATGGCAGCCGCACGCGACGGCGCCATGCCCACGATCTTCGCCCATATCAATTCACGGGGTGTTCCCGCCCGCGGCCTCATCATCTCGGTGGGCTTATCAACCCTGCTCATACTAATTGAAAGCTCCGGCACCAAGACCCTGATTGCTTTCTACGATTTGATCGTCAACCTCTCGACGGATGCGGCGATGATTCCATATGTCTTCTGCTCTGTTGTCGAGGCGATCCTCTTCGTCAAACGCCATCCCGTGTCCCGCGCCCTGCGCATCGGTCCCTTCATGCCCGTTGCTATCGTGGCTTTCGTTTTCTCCATGGGTACGATTTACGGGTCAGGTCCCGAGGCCGGCATGTGGTCCTTGATTCTGGTGCTGCTGGCCGCCCCGATCTGGGTTTTCCTGGGGAAAGAGCCATCGGCTCCCGGCGACGCGTCCTCACGGCCGGAGGCGGACTGAATTCGAGTGGGTATGCGTATGAGGCACCGTGAGCTAAGCGATTTCCAACGTGCTGCTGACTTTTTTGGGGCCGGTAATTGTGTTTACGGTCTGAGTCTTCGTGCTAAAAAAAAGACGATTTAAAAAAAAAGATAAAAATTGACAGGTTACGGATTCAGAGATTCTGAGTTATGCGCTCAGCGATTTTAGCCGCTGGCTGCTATGGATGAATTTGAAACATAATATATTTTGTTGAAGGTATGCCATGCTGACCCTATCCACCCGCACTAAAAATGCTATCAAACCCGCTCTGGCCATAGTGATCGCATACGGCATCTCCCTGGGGATGGGCTGGGAAAACCCTTACTGGGCCGGTCTTGCGGTGGCGATGATCAGCCTGCCGACAGCCGGGCAGTCGCTGAACA
>Ga0316189_10006746_pt1 | contig 10924 bp, 8 predicted proteins | sample LowCovwburrow_MG_FD_204930 | JGI IMG/M metagenome (GOLD analysis project Ga0316189, IMG submission 204930) | Coastal sediment microbial communities from Maine, United States - Lowes Cove worm burrow | ecosystem: Environmental > Aquatic > Marine > Coastal > Sediment | place: USA: Maine... | reverse complement strand
CTAATGGTAGCGAAGAGCCCTATCTGTGAATTCGTATTTTGTGTTGCGTGCGCTCGCAGCACGAAAAATGCTGCGGGAGCGGCAAATCCGGTGCCGCTGTGCAGCGATCGAACCGTCCATTCACGCACACCGCAGCAAGGACCAGCGGTCGAATTCACAGAGTGCGGGACTCTGCTGCCATTCGTGCCACTTCCGGCAGTGTCTTCTTCCATCTAAGCGATTCAGACGGCCATTTTGCTGGATGGACGCATGTACGCTGCGTCGCGCAGTAAATCGACCTCGTATTCCTCCATTGCTCGATCGCGATCCCATTTCCGGATTTCCTTGGCCGCAAACTCGCCCTTCTGTTTGACATGTCTTGCGATCTGGCGCCTGACAGCGCCCACGGTCAGGCATTCCCGGGCGGGGGTGCCATTCAGGGCCGCGTCGGGCGTCGGGGCGGATCCAAAGACATTCGCTGCGATCCAGTTCCGGCTGCTGGTTTCAAAATCGAACCATCAGTGTTTCTTACCCAACGCTCGACTACTGGATTGGTTTTGGTGATTTCCGAAAAACGCCCAATCGGCCGAAGCTGACAGCGCTTTCGATGCGCCGGGTAGCTGGTGCCCAGCCATTCCATTGCAGATGACTATGCTACACTCGCCCCGGCAGATCAGTTTTCATTGACCCCGTATGACATTCCCGCAAGGGCGGTCAGCGTACCCGCGCGCCCAAATACGTTCGATTTTTCCCTCGTCACGACGCCCGCTTTCCGCGAAAACACACTCAGCACGCATAAATACGATCAAACTCGATATGCTCTATCTAGACAGTCTCTGGTTATAACGGTCACTTGCAGAGAGGGGAGACCGGACGTTTACTAAAAAGAGCCCCGGTGATTGCAGCGCCGCGCTCGAAACCCACCAATGACGATGGTGTCTGACGGACTCTCAGGAGGGGGGCTTGAAGATTTCTACAATCCCTCCGGCCTTTTGGAGCACGAGGCCTTTCGTTGTCGTCGAAGTCGACAGTGTGTCGCTCTCAGCGAGTCGTTCCCCGAGGATTTGAACAATCTCCGGCGAGTTAGCGAATTTGGCATGGTTTGCGCTATTTGTATCGTTAACCTCGGTTAGATCGACGACAGTGACCCCGAGTGGCGCCAACTCTTCCGGATCAATGGCGCCGACACGAGGCGTACCTCCTGAAATTCTCTGTGAAATCCGAAGGGCTTTGTCGTCCCGTGAAATGAGGACCACCATTTTTTCCCTCTGTTTCGGCGAAATCACGCTGAGTTGTCGTTTGAACAACTCAATGTCAATGTCTGGCGATGCAAGTACGATATGCTGCAACCGGTTCAGCCGATCGAAGCCACCGCTAAGTGCCATCGTCCGAAAAGTCTCCATCGCAAGAAAATTGCCCATCGAATGCGCCAGAATGTCGACACCCTCAATGTTGATCGAACTCATAAGGATGGCGAATTCCGCAAGAGCATCACGAGAGATGGCAGCGCTGTTGATATCCGAAACATAGTCAATGGTCCGCCGGTTGGAGGGCCACGAGAAAAGTATGGGAACGCCACGAAACCCAGAATCTTCGACCAACTGTGCGAACCGCGCGACTGCCTCAGTCATGTTCGTATTGTACCCATGAATAAAGAGTAGTGCTGTGCGAGAGCCGCGCTGTCTGACCTGTAGTTCTTTGCGAACCTCTTGCAAGAACTGGTCCGATCCTTTCAGACGCTCGGCATCGCCTAGGACCAGATGTTTCTCGGGGTCTGGCGGCGGTGGGGACGGCAGCTCTACCCGACCCGTTTGATGGGCGATCGGGATGGAAACATTTACTGTAGCGAAATTTAGCTGGTCAGCGCGCTCGCTCGAATAGAATACGCCCTCTTCGTCAGAGGATGCGCGCGTTGTAGCGATCAGTATCCGAACTTTTTTTGGGGTCTGTTTCAGCTGCTCTTGCGATGTTTTGGGTTTGACACCGATCAGGTGAGGCTCGGGACTACAAGCCGTCAGAAGCAAGACGAGTGTTAGATATGTCGAAAACAGTAGGTTTTTCAAAGCCATTTTTTTTGTCTTCTACAATTTCGACATGGATGCCCGCGTCCTGATGGTACCTGAATACCGGATTGTCGCCTTTTGCCGCAACACCGCATTTCCGGTGAGAGCACAGAGCGGACCGCCAAAGACGTCGTCCATTGACCTTGCCCAACTGATCCAAGAAATTGCTTAGGCAAAAATTGCACCAGCACGCTCAACGACCCAGTAGGCAGCCACAAGGCTTGCCGCGCCCGCAGTTGTTAGGCTTGCCACCCGCCAAACAGGCGCCGGGCGACTGCGCAGGATCAGCACCAAGGGCCACGCAGCGGCGACGATAAGGAGTTGGCCAATTTCGACTCCGATGTTGAACGCAAGAAGGCTCTGCCAGACGTTGGGTGCGTCGACCTTCAGGATATTCTGCAACATGAAGGAAAAACCGAAGCCGTGGAGCACGCCGATCAGCGCGGTGACGCCGACAGCGCGGCCGTTGTGGCGGTCGCTAAACGGCCGAATAACGGCGTCGGCTGCGGCAAGGATGATTGACAGCGCGATCAGTGTCTCCACGGCAGGGATGAACCAGGCGCCTTGTGGGGCCAGGCCGAAGAAACCCAGAACGAGCGTCACAGTGTGGCCAAGGGTGAACCCGGTCACCCGCGCGATAAGACTGCGCAACGTGGCGGCACCCAGAATCATGCAAATGACGAAGAGAACGTGGTCGAGCCCCTCCAGAATGTGCCTGATCCCCTCGATCACGAAGGTCGAAGCCGCTGCGACGGCAGACCCGGACACATCGACCGGCGTCTCCATCAGGCCGCGACTGCGGTATGTGCGCGGCGACCCGTCGCGATAATCGAGAAGCAGATTGGCTGTTTCTTCCTGTCCCGGCAGGCCGGGATCGGACGAGACCGAGATCCGGTAGTCGCCGAAGCCCCCCGCTGCCGGGGCGTAAAGGTGGAGATCGACAAGCGCGTCCCCGACATAGGTTGCACCCGCATCAACGGGGAAAACCGATCCGCCCGCGAGCGCGGCCTCAGCCTCCGCGCGGGTCGCAAACCCGGGTTCCGATCCGTTTGGATGAACTCTGACAGAGACAACGTTTAAGGGCAGCCGCTCGCCGGTGACCTCGATCGTCAGATCATCCGCCGCGATCAGACCCAAGCCGATCGGATCCTTCAGGAGCGCTTCAACGGCGACCAGATGCATCGGCATGCCATCTTCTAGCCGGTTGAAGGTATAAGGTGCGGGTGCGGGCAAGTCATCGGGGCCCATCGGGCCGGTTTTGTCCGCGACCAGATACGGCATCGGCGTTCGAAGGTAGATGTCGAGCCCGTCCTCTCCGTGCACCACGTGAAAGATCCGCACGTTGAGGTTCAACTTGAAATGCGCAATGGCCGAGCCGCCGAGCAACAGCGCCAACAACAGAACGGACATCCCTAAAAATCGGAGGCGAAGTCGAGGGTCTGTCATATGTCCTCCTGCGCACCCAGAATTGTAAGACCACTCAGATACCACGTACCGTCGTTCTGAAAGACGTCCGCCAGCCCTCGATAGGTGATCGTGCGACGGTGCAGATGGCCCCAGTGTCCGCCGCTTACCTGCGCGGACCAACTGGCGAGAACCTGATGGCCCGCTCCATTTGCGGCTTCGGTGACCACTTCGACCGTTAGGTCCGTGATCTCCTCAATGCGGGCGCGGGCACCAGAGGGCAGCGAAACAGTCAGTCCGCGCCGGATCTCCGGCCCAACCGCGTCCACGTTCTCGGCGGCAACAAACGCGTCGAGCGCCGCTTCGAATTGGGCCTCCTCAGTCTCAAGCATTGCCGTACTTATGTTGTCCAACAAGCCCGCAACCACCCGATGCGCCGACTCGATGTCCGGGGCTCCCTGACCCGGAAGCTCGATCGAGGTGGTAATCGGATATGCAAGGATTGCGCCAAGAAAAGCCGCCCCTGCCCCAGCCGCTGCGCCACTCCTTGCGCGACCCACCCCGCGAAGGGCAAGCAGAAGAGCCACGATTCCAATTGCGACCAGTATGCCTGTTAGCCAGGGGACATTGAGCACCGTCGCGGTGTTGACCTCCAGGGGGCGCACAACCGGCTCCTCCCACTGGGTCAGGTAGTTGATCCATTCGATCTGTTGCGCCTCCGGATCCAACAGGGTCAGGAATGGGCCGGCTGGATCGAATGTCGTAGCCGGAACGCGCGGTATGCGCTCGTTGAACAGCGGCCATCGTATTGAAACGTTCTGTGGGAGGGTTGTAACCGGATAGGAGATGATGACCCCGACAAGGGCCGTTGCCGGGTCAAGATCTTCTTCTCCTACGCTCACCCGGACGCCGGACGTGGTGATTGACAAGAACTCGGCGCGCGTCTCGGTAGGCGCAATGACCGATCCGTCCACTTCTAGTGGAGATAGATCCGCGAAGAATGCGCGGGCCGTTTCGGTGATGCGCGCCTGATCCTCGACCGTCAGGAGCTGCGCTTCGGGATCAAGACCTAGATCAACGAAGTCTTGCAGGTCCCGCACCCGTATGAGCGTCTCATGGCGCACATCACGAGGCTCGACGTAGAGAAATGTCAGCAAGCCGCTGTCATGGTGACGCTTGAGGTTCCTGTTCGTGAACCGCGAATACCAAGGGTCGGACCAATCGAGACGAAGGGTTTCCGGGCCGCTGAGGTAACGAAAATCCATAACATGGACAGACCCGTGAAACACCACGAAGCCGATGCTCACCTGCGGCGTCTCGGGTGGCTGCACCGGTGGCGAGAACTCCAGTTCTGCGGGCTGTCCATCAAACGGATAGACAAGATCCACATAGAAAACCCTGTCATCTTCTGGGGGTTTGGGGACGATCTGTGTGCCCGTCAGTTGCCCCGCGGATCGGGCGAAATCAGCAAGTCTGTCAATGCGGCGCCGGGGTTCGGCCAAGACGACGCTGGCCTCGAGAAGTTTCCCGTCAGCCCGGACTTGCAACCCGGTCTCTGCAAACAGTCGCAATCGTTCTGCCTCGGCAGGTCGGCCTTTTGCAGCGCCACCCTTGAACCAAGTGTCGGGAAGCAGGTCCTGAAACACTTCCAGGTTGCCTACATAGACCTCGAGAGAGACCTCGACCCTGTCTTCGAGAACGCGAATCTCGGCGATATTCGGTGCCACCGCTGCGCCGTTGAGCGGCGACAGGTCTGCGTAGGCCGGTCCGCACATAGCAACGGCAAGCCAGCCGAAGAGACCCCACACTTGACGATACATCCAAGTTGATATTTTCATGGCCTAAAATGCCTTTGCAGCCGTTGTTTGTCTCTTGCCTGAGCTGGCAATCTCTTCATGGTGCAGATTGACCCGATGGTTTTTACGGTCGCTTGGACCATTCTAGTAATTGAGCCGCAGCCCGACACCCAGGCCCCAGTCATAGGGGCGATCAGCGCCCACGCCGACGAGCGCATCAGCATATAAACCTATGCCATCGCGGATGGTGCGCCCAATCTGAAATTCCGCAGTAATCGGCCATGTTTCATTTTCCCAGTCGTAAGGAATCTTGGCGTCGACTTTGAACCAGTTGGCATCCCCGAAGGGCTTTAGTGCGATTAAGCGGCCCGAAGTCTGGCTGATGTCAGGCCCCTCGCCGATATCCGTGAAATGCTGAGCCAATGGAATGAGCGTCCAACCGGAGTTTGCATGGCTAAAGGCAACTCCAACGAGAGGCGCGAACTGGTTTGTGCCGATGCCGATGCCTTTTGCCTGATCGCCAAGGTCAATTATCAGGTCGAATCCCACGGCTGTCCGATATCCCCACCCGCCGCTAAGTTGTCCCTCTGACGGAAAATAGATCGGCTTCAGAACGAGCTTCTCTAAGCCGTTTTCGCGCGTGCCGATGACGTCGGTTGACAGGTAGTGCAGCTCATATTTCAGTTTGAGCCGCGGTGTGACCATGTAGGCGCCGTCAATGAAAAAGTCATAGGTATCACCCGCATCGGCTGATTTACCCTGCAAGCGAAAGTCCGTATTGTTCACCGCCGCCAGTGGATTGGACGCATTTTCTGCGACACTCGCGGTTCCCAAAAGCCCAAGCCCCATCGCAAGCAGCAAGCCCACAAATTTCCACCGAGGTTGCTGTTTTTGGGCCGCGTCAACGCATAGCTCATTGGGATTTTCCACGTGCCAGACTAGGTTTAGAGACATTTGTACTCCTTTCACGAATACTCTCGTTAGCCCGCACGCGAGTGAGCGGATTGCTTCTTCAGATCACCGACGTCTGTTTTTTCTTGGGATAATTGGCCATCTGTTGAAAGCAGTACCGCGATCCATCTCATCGCCGAGATTTCGGCACAAACAACCATAATGACGACCGTCATCGGTATTGCCAGAAACGCGCCCATACCGCCCCAGACCGTGGCCCAGAACGTAAGAGCGACCATTACCATGAAGGTACTGAGATTCAGAGAGCGGCCTTGCATCTTCGGTTGGATGACATTTGCGATGAACTGATCCGCAAGACCATAGCCAAACAACACGATCAAAAAAGGCTTCAGGGTATCAAATTGGATCAGTGCCACGAGCGAAGGGAGCGTAATCGCAATGAACGCTCCAATGTTTGGAATGAAACCGGCAATAAAGACGGTCAGTGCGAGTAGTGGCGCGAAGTCTAGGCCAACCCATGAAAAAATGCAGAACGCAATAATACCGCTCATGGAACTCGTTACCGCATTAACCCACATATACTGCTTCACACCGTCGGAAATTCTTGCAAGCACTTTTTTGGCACGACGTGTTTCTTCCTCCGTCGAAGCCAAAAGCGGTAACTTAGCAGCCCAAGCCAGTCGCTCACCCGTCAGAAAAGCTAGGTAAAGCGTGATGAGGCCAAGCGTAGAAAGTGCTCCGCCTATTCCGCTCATCGCTGAAGTGATCCAAGAACCTACATCGGCTTGCTCAATGGCTTGTTGGGTGGAGGTCACGATTTTGGGCCCAAGAAAACCCTCCAGTTGTTCCGACAAAACCGAGAAGCGCTCCTGGTATCTGGGCAATGCGTCTTGAACATCATCTGCTGAGGACGAGGCAACAAGACCCAGAAGAATGATCGCACCGATTATAAGAACTGTGCTCAGGAGTTGAGCCATCCAACCCGGCGGAGACCAGCCCATAAGGCTTGTGTGTTGGATCTTGTCAACAAGCGCAGAGGTGAGAATGTAAAGAAGACCCGTTATGGCCAGCGGCATGAGAAACCCGCGCCCGAACCAAAGAGCGCAAATCACAAGCGCGATGGTGACCATCGTGAGGAACCAAATCGGCACACTTGCAGGTTCTTTGCTAACTGGCTCCATTCAATCGATTCCTATTGATGATCTTTCATCAGAGTGGACACGTAACGCAAAAAACAACATCGCTTGAAGGCCCCAAGGGGCTGGCTAGTAGTGCCAGGTAATCCCAAGGTAAGGACCGTGTTGGCTCATATCGAGACCGAAGGGTCCGTCACTGCGGTCGGTACTGTAGTCAATGCTGTAGTACCGATAACCGAACCGCACTGACGTGTTCTCCCAAGCCCGGTAGCTGACCCCTGCAGTCGCGATAACCTGAAGGTCGTTGCCGCCCGCGCCAAACCCGCCAAAGTTGGCGTCAACTGCGCCAGCCCACTTGTCATTGATCTCCCACATGACCCGCGCGCCGACGACCGGCTCCCACCATCTCTCTGTCCCGCCAATCGTCACGTTTGGGCCAGGTGTAGATATGTCAAATTCCTGCTTCAATTTGTTGTATCGGACGCCCCCTTGGAGGTCGAACGTCAGTCTTCGGTTGTTCTGGCCATAGGTGGTGTTCACGGCCCGGTAAGCCGCCATGACACCCAACCAGGCCTGCTGGATGTCAGCGTCCACTTCGGGCCCGGGCACCGGTGCAATAACGGCCCCAAGCCTGACGTAGTTGGCGTCTACGATGATGCCCCAATCGCCGTTCCAGCCCTCGTAGCGACCGGCCAGCGCGAAATCGAGAAGATCGTTGTCGAGAACGTCCCCAAGACTGAGATCCAGATCAACATCCGAACCAGCAACTGTCGAAGTGCCAGAGGTCTGAGCGGGCAGGAATGCGTAGGCGGTCAAACTATGCCGCCAGCCATCCTCGCTCTCACCAGTCCGCGCCATGGGCTCGGCAACGACCTCGCTCGGCGAGCACATCAACGCGAGTGCCGTGGCAGCGATCAGCGCAAGCATTGCGGATTTGGACAAATCAGTGAACATTTTTCGTCTCTCCTTAGTGTTGAAGGCCTTAACGCTGCCCTGGCGTTGCGCGCATAGCTCTAGCTGTCACCATCGCCCCGGCTGTACGTTCGGAAATCCCAGAACCACAAAGGACATTATTTCCCGCACACCAAAGGTCAGAAGTCTTTGCGCAATCCGATGGGTGTAGTGCTGGCGTCACAGAACATCGCCAGCACCTTTGAAACCGTCACTGATCCGCAGGATAAACAAACTCGCGCCCAAATTCTTCGGACGTCGCTTCGTAGACTGGACGAATGGCGTCATCGACATTCCACTTACCGGATATTGTGAAGTCAGAATACTCCATAGCCTCGACCGGCAAACCGCGCTCATCGGCGAAATTTGTCTTATCTTCCGCCCGTGGTGGCTGGGGGGCCGCAGCAAGCGGCGGGGCCCAGGTTGCGTGTTCCGGATGCGCCATCCGGACGTGGATGTCATCCTTTGTGACATTCCAGACCATGTAATCCTCTGCAAGGCTCAGGGGTCCGTCATAGGTCGAACGAATGCCATCATACACATTCAGGATCGTGTCGAAGTCGTTGAAGAAGTGATAAGCGACCGCCATACGCGGCTCCAGTGCGCTCATGACCTTTCCAAAGGCTTCAGGTGACGTGTGAATCTGTGTGCCGACGACAAGCGCGGATTCCGGCGTGAAGCCCATCTTGTCGATCAGGTCCGGCACCGCGACGAAACATTCGTGAATGACGAGGTCGGCATCCTTTGAGTAATCAATGAACCACTTGTTCGGGTAGGTGTCGGAACTGAAGACGAATTTCAGATCGTTCCATTCAAGGGCATAGCTGACCGATCCGTCGATTGAGTGGATCGCCGGGAAAGAGCGGATGACAACACCGTTTTCCTCATAGACCACCTGGTTCTCGCCGCGAAAGTCGAACTCGGTGACATCCATGACGTAGCCGCGGAAATCCGTCAGACCGGCGCGGCCTGCGAGGTCCCAGGTCAGCATCTCCTGCATGCGGTCGATCGCATAGGCCGTGCCAAGTTCCGGTGTCGCACCGCTCGGCCCCCAGATGCGCAGGGGCACATTCCGCCCCATAAGCGCCCCGCCGATGAACAGGTCATGCAGTGCGCCGAAGTGGTCGGTGTGTAGATGCCCGATGAAGACCTTATCGAGATAGTTGTAAGGGATTTGCAGTGACGAAATCCGCTCAGCTGATCCGGAGCCAATGTCGAACAGGAACTTGTCTCCATTGCCAAGCTCCACGAGGAAACAGGCCGCCGCCTGTGCCGCGCGTGTGGTCGGCATACCGGTCCCGCAGGCGATGACCCGCATTTCATCGTCAGCAAGGTCCTCCGTATTCGGATAGTAAACGTCGCGAGGGCGATCCCGCACCATCGTTGGCGAGACTTCCATCTCTGCTTCCTGCGCGGCTGCGGACCACGAACCGATAAGCCCCGTCATGGAACCTACAGCAAACCCCAGCCCGAAAGTCGCGGCCGTCATAAAGTTCATTACTTTCATCAGTGATGGTCTCCCGGAGAGCTACAGAATACTAAAAAGTATGTACAATACTATTATATACTTTGCTAGGCCTGTTCTTGATGTCAGTTTCAGAGACCAACCCCATGCCCAAATCCAGTAATAACGGCCGTTTCGACCGCGCCGCATGGCTTCGGGCTGCACTGAACGTTTTGGCGAGCGACGGTCAGGCTCGGCTGAACGTCGAAAAGCTGGCGGGCAAACTCGGTGTAACCAAGGGGAGTTTCTATTATCACTTCCGCAACCGCCAAGACTTTATAGAAAAGCTTCTTGCGTTTTGGGAGGAAGAATTCACCCAACGGCAGCTCCGTGCACTCGCGGCCAGCAAAGCACCGGCACACGAACGTCTCTTGCAGCTTGCGGTCAGAGTTGAACGCGAACAACTGAATAAGTTCGATACGGCTTTTCGCTGTTGGGCTGCGCAGGATACGTTGGTCGCAAAGGTGGTGCGGCGCGTTGATGCCGCCCGTTTCACGGCCATCAAGGCAATCTTCGCCGAAATAGGATTTACCGGGGTCGACTTGATTGAACGAACGCGGATCTTTGTGCTCTTCCACAGCTCGCTCAGCATTGTGCAAGTTCCAGACGAATCACCGGTCACAGATGATTTGATCCGCGAACGGGTGAGGTTTTTCACTCAGTCGCGGGGAGATTGATCAAACCCGTTGCAAGATTTTTTGGGTCGAAAATTGTGGCAAAATTTACTGAATATGCGCCAGTCTGATTAACGTATGTGCTTCGAAGATACCATGATCGAACGGCCGCTACGTCCGCTCAAAAGTTTTCGATCCTGATTGCGGCGAAAGAATGGTTTGAATTTCGCGCCTCAGACTTGCTTTGAATAACCGCAAAAGGGACATGCGCCGCGCTGCGGAAAACACAACGCTGCGCCTGCATTGTGATGCTGCGTCAGCGAGAGCCCAAAACCCAAGGGCCGGAAAGTCCGCATGGCGGTCGTCGGAGCATACCCATGCTAAGGTCCGCTGTCGCCGAAAGCTGTCGTTCATGCAAACTGCAGCGAATGACCGGAACGGTTCAGGTTTCTCGGACGCCACGCGCGGACGTTTGAGTGACGCGGAACGTTGCCTGGTGTCGGAGAAGCGCTCAAGCGGGAAATCGCGGGGTTGGGCTTGGTGGGCCGTTTGTTGCTATGGGGAT
>Ga0316189_10006745_pt1 | contig 10925 bp, 5 predicted proteins | sample LowCovwburrow_MG_FD_204930 | JGI IMG/M metagenome (GOLD analysis project Ga0316189, IMG submission 204930) | Coastal sediment microbial communities from Maine, United States - Lowes Cove worm burrow | ecosystem: Environmental > Aquatic > Marine > Coastal > Sediment | place: USA: Maine... | reverse complement strand
TGGTTTACGTCTTTAATGTCTTCAATTTTACATTTTTGCACCAGGTAATCATACAACGGAACAAGGTGAGGCTGTGGCTTAAAGTTGTCCACTGTGAGGGTCTCCTTACCATCCTCAGATATGGCCGTATACACGTAGACTTTAATGTTTGATCCGAACAGGTCTCCGAATGACTCAAGGATACCGCCGCCCAACTCCTCATAATAAGACTCATCAAAAATCCTTTCCAGATTGTTGATCCCTATAATCAGTCCTTTTTTCTTCGATTTAGTAAATTGAAGCAAGTAGTTTACGAGCTTATAATGTTGCTGATAATTTGAAATCAGAACAGTCTGGCCCAGTGAACAAAGCACATCAACACGATCAAGGAAATCGGTCTCGTCAATTTCATCCCCTTGTCTTAAATCAGTAAGTGTCAACTCTGACAACACCATAATTTGATCGTTATCCACATCTTCTTCTTTTTTAAAAGATCGAAGACCGGAGATAAGCATGTCCACACTCAAAAGTGTAACGGGTTTAAATCTTCCCCTCAACACAATAATATTCTTTTTGTAGAGCGCTTCCGAAGGTTGAAGGGCTTTGCGCTCCGGGCTGAACATAGCCGCCTGGGTAAGGCCATTTTTGACCAGTTTCAAGCTCATCAACCGGTTGTCGACATGATGAAAATCAGGCCCCTCCAAACGAAACATATCTACTTCCACACGCCCTTCATTCAAATTGTCCACCAGGGACACCAGTATTTCTTCAGGATCCTTATGGAAGTGTACGCCATAAATCATATTCACACCGATCATGCCCAGGGCCTGCTGCTGCAAAACAGGATCATTATCCTTCATCAGCACATGAATCACCAAGTCATTGGGCTGCGACATCGGGTGAAGCTGGAACCGAAACCCCATCCATCCATGACCCTGTATTGTTCGCTTGTAATTAAGGGTTTGAATGGTATCTGCAAAGGCAAAAAACCTGGTTTTTTTTGCTTTGAAAGCAAGCCTTTTATTAAGCAGTGTATATTCCCGGTCGAGCATCGACATTAACCGCTCCTCAGCTACATAGCGATCACACGGCCCATAGATTGCATCACTAAAGGCCATGTCATATGCGGACATCGTTTTTGCTACAGTTCCCGAAGCAGCGCCAGCCTTAAAGAAATTGGAGGCAACTTCCTGCCCTGCCCCAATTTCCGCCAAAGTCCCATATATGGACTCATCCATGTTTAGCTTGAATGCCTTTTCCTTTGTAGTAAGGATTTTAAATTCTTGTGAATGATAAGTCATAGTATGAAAAGAGGGAATTCTAAAATCGACTTCCTAATGTAGCAGAATAAAAAATCTGCCCCAATATTAGGTCGTATTTAAGAAGTGTCTAAGTCATCAATGTTCCGAATCCCTTATAAACAATATATCTATGGATTTGCTTATAGGTGAGGTGGTCTTTTAGGTTTAAAATTGATAATCGGCTCATTAACTAAAAAAAAGAGCCGAATAGGTTATTATTCGGCTCATCTAAATGATCAATTCCTAAAAGGTTTCTTTCTGCCCTGATTCTAAAGGGGGCCTCTAAAAACCCTATGCGGTCTCAGCTAATCAGGGAAACGTCCAATCAAGGCGGGTGTTCTTCAGCATAGCAAAGCTATGGTGAAGGTTATCCAACGATGAGTGGGCGTTTCCCTGATTAGCCCTCTGGGAGTGGATTAGAAGCATATTTTCACCCCTTTTCCTTCTCCACATAGCTACGCTATGTGTTCAAAGAAAAAGAGATAAACCTAAAGCTTCTAATCCACTCTGAGATTCACATAGGGTTTTTAGAGGTCCCCTTAATATGGATAAGTTCCTTTTTCAACCATAAAATCAGCAATTTCCCTGCGCATTTCTTTAGTATTTACCGGATTTGTTTTGGTAAAGCGCTTCATGCCCATCATCATCACTTTTAGCTCATCTCCTTTTATGAATGAAGCAATTGCCTCCTTACCAGCTACGTTCACTTTATCGACCGCTTCAGATAAATAGACCTTGCTCATCATTTCATGGAACCTGGCCGCATCCGCTCCTTTTAGTTCTTGTACTTTTTCTGCTCTCAATATTGCAGATTCGGCACCATATACTTCAATTACCATGTCGGCAATATTCATTAGGATCTCCTGCTCATCATTAAGGTTAGGGCCGAAATTCTGAGCAGCTCTTCCTGCAACCATCAAAACGGCTTTTTTCAACCTTTTGATCACTTCCTTTTCTTCTGCAAAAGGCTGGCTCAAATCTGGCGTCTCAAAAGAAGGCACAGAGGTGAGTTCCTGGCCCACTGCCATTGCTGGCCCCATCAAATCCAGTTCGCCCTTTAGCGCTCTTTTTAAGATCATCCCCACAATGAGCATTCGATTTATCTCGTTGGTTCCTTCGTAAATTCGGCAAATTCGAGAATCCCTGTAAGCCCTTGCCATTGGCGCCTCTTCCGAGAATCCCATTCCGCCATAAACCTGTACACCTTCATCAACGACATAATCTAAAACCTCAGATCCATGGATCTTAATAATTGCGCATTCGATTGCAAATTGCTCAAGGCCCTTCAATTTAGCCTTGGCATCATCCATACCTTCAGCAATTAAGGAATCAATTTTATCTTCAATGTCCTGTCCGGCACGATAGGCAGCAGACTCTGCGGCGTAAACCTTAATTGCCATCTCAGCCAACTTGTGCTTGATCGCACCAAATGAAGCAATCGACACACCAAATTGCTTTCTCTCAATGGCATATTTAAGTGCCAAATCAGCTACGGTTTTGCTACCACCTACAGCACTGCCACCGAGCTTTATCCGGCCAATATTTAATATATTAACGGCAATCTTAAATCCATTTTCGCGATCTGAAAGCATATTCTCAACGGGTACTTTGCAATCATTGAAAAAAATCTGACGGGTTGAAGAGCCTTTGATTCCCATTTTTCGCTCCTCATCATTCATGGTTATTCCGCCAAACTCCTTTTCAATAATAAAGGCAGTCAAATTTTTATCGTCTTCGATTTTTGCGAAAACGATAAACAGGTCAGCAAACCCGGCATTGGAAATCCACATTTTCTGACCGCTGATGAGGTAATGCTTGCCATCAGGGGTCAAGGTTGCCTTGGTTTTTCCCGAATTGGCATCCGAACCAGCATCCGGCTCTGTCAGGCAATAACATGCCATTATTTCTCCTGAGGCCAGTCCGCTCAGGTATTTCTTCTTTTGCTCTTCCGAACCATAATAGAGAATGGGAAGTGTGCCTATTCCGGTATGTGCACCGAAAGCAGTTGAAAAAGAACCTGCAGCTCCAATTTTATCCGCAATGAGCATACTGGTATTAAAACTCATCCCTAATCCGCCATATTCCTCCGGAAGGTTCACTCCCAGCAGGCCCAATTCACCAGCCTTTCTCATTAAAGAAGGCAATAAGCCCTCTTCTAAAGTGTCGATCTTTTCTGCAATCGGGTGAATCTCCTTTTCAATAAAATCCGAGGTTGCATCACCCATCATGCGTTGTTCCTCAGTAAATTCTTCGGGCACGAAAATCTCCCGGGCATTGGTTTCTCGAATAAGAAATTCACCACCTTTGATAGCTAATTTTTCGGCAACTGCTTCCATTGTTTTAACTCTTTAGTAATTTAAAATGAGAATCGATATTTAGTATGCATGCATACTAAATTCAAATATAAGAAAAGTTCGTAAAATAGTATGCATGCCGAGTATACTTTTCATAAAAACCACCTTCCCGTATTATCAACAGGTAATAAGTACATTCACATATTTTATCCGCGATCTTTCACAAGACCAAAAAACATCGTCTTTTTGCTACACGGCACTCAATCCCAATTATTTGAAGAATCAACGTTAACGCTTTGACCTTCAGGACATTTTATACCAAAAAGGCCAGTCATTCACCTATTTACTGATAAATTAGCGGTTGATTATTACATCAATCGTTTTGAATTAACACATTATCTATAGTAATTTATTCCCGGTTTTCACTAGCCTATAAAAAACATAACATTATGAGAAACATTCTTACCATTCTTTGTGTCATTTCACTCTTAGCTTATGGATGCGGAACATCCGGTTCTAAAGAAGAATCTTCCAGTAGCTCGGAGAGTGCTGAAAGTTCGAGTATTAAGGAAGCTGTAGAGCGAGAATTCAAATACCCTATCCCGACTGCCTACCAGGTGACTCAACTACTGCAGACAGCCGAAGCAGGTTTCGTTTTAGGAATCACAAACTCTCCGGAGAATGTTGATCGATATGAGACACAGAAAGACAAAGCTTTGAACCTTGGAATCTATGGCGCTGACTTGAGCTATTCAAGCACTTACAACCGCCAGGAAGAAACCATGGGATTTCTTAACGCATCAAAAAAACTGGTTGATGACCTTCAAATGAGCGGCATTTTTACCCAGGAAATGGTGACACGGGTTGAAAACAACATCAGTAACAAGGACTCATTAATCCTCATTGTTACCGAGTCATTTTATGACACCTACGAATATCTCAATCAGAATGGGCAAAATAAATTATCCATCCTGGTTGTAACTGGCAGTTGGATTGAGGGATTATACATCACCACTCAATTGGCCATTTCCAGTAATTACGATAAAAGGATCATGGATATCGTAGCCAAGCAAAAAACGGCGGTCAATCAACTTTTTGACTTGCTGCAAAAACACTCCGGAGATGAAGATATAAGTGAAGTATTGCCTTTTATTAACTATTTGAAAGAAACTTATTCAACTATTGACGAGAATAGCCCTCTTACACAAGAGCAACTCGACGATATTTTTAACAATGTAGATAAAACACGCAGTGATATAGTTGGGGATGCCTGACAAGTAAATTGCATCATTTACAGAGGAGGCATATTGATATTCAATATGCCTTTTCTATTTTATAATATACAAGTAAATTCATGCAACCTACGATCAAAATTGCCGTCTCATCAGTTTGTAACTAAATTGACCACATGAGTGAATCGATTATTAATGCTTTGATGCATCTCTTTGCCATTATTGAGAGTGTGAAAGATGAAAAAGCAAATTCCGGCGAACTCATTGTGAGGCCATTCCTGGAGCGACAACTGAATGACGAACTGGTCTCGCAGTATGTCAAACTTTATGAAGATTACGTTGAATTTTACCGTAAAGAATCCTTTGAAACCAGCGCTGACCTGGCGCTTCAGGTAGAATCAAAAAACATCCTTCAGGTAACCAAAATTTGCAACCAGCTTAGCCAAGAGCTTTTCCAAAATGAAAGGATTATTCTTTTCATGCAATTGATAGAATTGATAAATACTGACGGAAAAGTTACCCAGAAAGAAAATGACTTCATCCTCCTGGTTGCCCTGAACTTCAACATCCCCAAGTCAGAGATTAACGACATTAAGTCGTTTATCCTGGACAAGGACGGTCTGAATATATTAAAAAGCAATGCCCTGATCATTGATAATAAGGTGACTGAATGGCCGGAGGAGATTGCATGGATGATGAAGAAAAAAAAACAACCGGGAGTTACGGAATTTCGGCACATGCATGTAGAAAACCTCTTCGGGAAAATCCTGGTGATTTACATCAGGAGTATCAACACATTCGCTTTTCATTACAACGGACCACTGAGTCTTTTTTTAGAAGGCAATGAAGTCCTGAAGGGCAAAAGCTACCTGATCAAACCAGGATCAATTATCAAAGGCAATAATATTGAGCCGATTTATGAGCTCGATATCACCAAAAAATTCCTTCTAGATAATGACAAGAAGATCAAAACTGTCTTCGAAGCAGATCACCTGGAGTTTATGTTTAAAAACAGCCTCAACGGCATCCATACTTTTTCTTTTGTAGAAGAATCTGGTCACATGATTGGTATCATGGGAGGCAGCGGCACCGGAAAATCAACACTGCTCAACCTTTTGAATGGCACCATTGAGCCGCAAAACGGGAAGATCCACATCAATGGCCACAAAATCCGCCGATGTGTTGAGCAAGGCGCCATCGGTTACGTTCCCCAGGATGACCTCTTGTTTGAAGAACTTACGGTTTATCAAAACCTGTATTTCAACGCAAGATTGTGTTTTAGTGATTTTGAGGAAGAGCGGATCAAGAACACGCTGAACAAGATCTTAAAAGACCTGGATATTTTTGAGACCCGTGATTTGGTGGTGGGCAGCCCTTTAAATAAATCCATTAGTGGCGGCCAAAGAAAGCGGCTAAATATTGCCTTAGAGTTGATGAGAGAGCCCTCTGTTCTTTTTGTAGATGAACCAACTTCAGGATTGTCATCGGTAGATTCTGATATGGTGATGAATTTACTGAAGGAACAAGCTCGAAAAGGCAAATTGGTTATCGTGATCATTCATCAACCTTCTTCGGATATATTTAAACTATTCGATAAACTTTGGATCCTGGACAAGGGTGGGTACCCCATCTACAACGGCAATCCAATTGATGCGGTAGTTTACTTCAAAACAATGAATGTCCAGGTAAATGCTGCTGAAAGTGAGTGTCGTACCTGCGGCAATATCAACCCTGAACAAATACTCCAGATCATTGAAGCTAAGGAGATTGATGACCAGGGCATGCCGACTGGAGAAAGAAAGGTCAAACCGGCGCAATGGTACGACAAGTATCGGGAGCATATTTTACCCAAACATAAAAGGGTGAAATGGCAAACTGCATTACCTCCCTCCAACTTTAGCATTCCAAATCTCCTTGACCAATTTGTCATTTTTAGTAAGCGAAACATATTTTCCAAACTGACCAATACGCAGTACATCCTACTCAATATCCTGGAGCCCCCCGTTCTGGCGCTCATCCTGGGATATTTTTCGAAGTACTCCATGGGTGATGAATACGTGTTTGCAGACAATAAAAACCTACCCGTGTACCTGTTTATGTCAGTGGTAGTTTCTCTTTTCATGGGGATGTCGATCAGCGCTGAAGAAATTTTTAAAGACAAACAAATACTGGTGCGGGAATCATTTCTTAACCTCAGTAGGCTGAGTTATCTGAATTCCAAAATCGCCTTTCTTTTCGTTCTTTCGGCAGTTCAAACGTTCATTTTCCTCCTGGTTGGTAACCTGATCCTTGAAATCCAGGGAATGGCCCTGAGCTTTTGGCTGGTATTGTTTTCAACTGCCTGTTTTGCCAACATGGTTGGACTTAATATCTCTGCGGGCTTAAATTCTATCGTCACAATTTACATTTTGATCCCCCTTATTTTAGTTCCCCAACTGTTGCTGGGCGGGGCAATGATCAAATTTGATGAACTCCATAAAACCCTGACTAAAAGGATTTATGTTCCGATTATTGGGGACTTGATGGTCTCTCGTTGGGCCTATGAAGCCCTGGCAGTGGAGCAATTCAAATACAACGATTATGAAAAAGACTACTACGAATTTGATCGCATTATCAGCCACTCTTCCTATCAATCTTCATTTCTAATCCCCAGGCTGGAACGCAAAATAGATGAAACGATAAGCCTCATTACGAATGGAGATACCGTTGCTGCAAGAAAGAACCTCAGGTTGATCCGCAACGAATTTAAAGGGCTGGATGAAAGGGATGACAACCATCCCTTCAACAGGTTCAACGACCTGGAGCCAAAGTATTTCACCCAAAATACCTCTAACAGTGCCATCAACTATATCAATTCCCTTAGGAAGAAATACCAATCAATGCAGCAAAAAGCAAATGATGATCGGGAGGAAGTGTATAAGAAACATATTGAAACCTATGGCCAGGAAGAAACACTCAGGATTAAAGAAGACAATTACAATAAAAACCTGGCCAATCTGGTGCTCAATAGGGATGAATTGACCAAAGTTTTTGAAACAGGAGACAGGTACATACAGAAGAAAGATCCTATTTATATGCAGCCGGACTCAAATTATGGGCGGGCACATTTCTATGCGCCTATCAAAATACTGGGCACCTGGCGTTTTGATACGCTTTGGTTCAACCTGATGATGATTTGGGGGATTACCGCAGTCCTTTACCTGGCTTTGGTCAAAGATACTTTGAGAAAAACGCTGGTCTTTTTGGGTAAATTGTTCAAGCGGAGAAAGCATTAATTTGGTTGTAGTGTCGTTATTTTTTCTTTCCGATAAACAAAAGAGAATCATTATCCTCAAATTCCTTATAATCTTCGATTGAGATGATTTCAAAATCGTCTTTGAATTTTTCTCTAAGGCTTGATTCATTATGATAGTTGACAAAAAGTCCTTTGAAAATTTCAGAGCCTTCTCCTTTCCAAAATGAATGACAAATTATTCCATTCGTATTTAAAATTTCGAACTGTCTTTTGATAGATTTTACTAGCTCACCATCTTTAAAATGATGCATTACTTTGTTCGAGTAAATTCCATCAAATTTTCTGTCAGCACTTAATGTAACCGCATCCAAATCAAGAAATTCTCCCTCCGGATTTTCGTTACTTAGATGCTTTAAAAAATCAGCCGAATTATCAGAGCCAATAACATTATAAATGTCATTTAAGATTTTCCAATCCGTTCCCGGACCTGAACCTATTTCAAGTAAAGTTGAACCGGGTGGCAATAATTCGGCAAGCTTTTCAATCAGCTGTTTTCCATTGACATCTTTTGCCAATTCGATGTATTCTTCAACAGACTCTTTTGTTTGGTAATATTCTCCTTTCATATCTTGTTTAAGGCTTCTTCCCAATCATCAATTAAATCCTTCACATTTTCCAGTCCAACTGAAACACGTAAAAGGTTGTCTGGCGTCGGGCTGTTCTCCCCTTCCACTGACTTGCGGTGCTCAATCAGGCTCTCCACTCCACCGAGACTGGTGGCTGTAGTAAATAGTTTTAAGCTGTCTGCGAGCATCATCGCTTTTTTAGCATCCCCTTTTACCTCCACAGATAGCATTGCTCCAAAACCACCAACCATCTGCTTTTGGGCAATTTCATACTGAGGATGTGACATCAAACCTGGATAATGCACTTTATCAATCTGCGGGTGGTTACTTAAAAAGTTGGCTAACTCATGAGCAGAATTTTGCTGAACCTTATACCTTGCAAAAAGGGTTTTGATACCCCGGGTGATCAGCCAGCAATCAAAAGGAGAAGGTACGGCCCCGGACAACTGTTGAATTTTCTTCAGTTTTTCTTCGAAGGAATTGTCTTTCAAAATCAAAGCCCCACCTGACACGTCACCATGGCCACCCAAATATTTCGTGGAGGAATGCATCACAATATCAGCTCCAAACTTTAGTGGATTTTGAATGACCGGAGTGGCCCAGGTGTTATCAATCACACAGATCGCCCCTATATCATGCGCAATGGATGAAATAACCCCGATGTCACTCACCTTCAACCCAGGATTCGATGGCGTTTCCACCCATATCAATTTTGTTGATTCAGTTACGGCATTTCTCACATTGGCGGGATCACTCATATCCACAGTGGTCATCTTAACTCCCCATTTTTCGAATAGTCCGGTCATCAGTTCCTGAGTGGAATAGTAGGCATCAACCGGTAGAATTACATGATCCCCAAGTTCGAGTAATTGAAATGCCGCCGAAGTTGCAGCCATTCCAGAGGAAAAGGCTACTGCCGCCGCACCTGATTCCAACGTAGCCAGGCTTTGCTCCAATAATTGACGATTGGGATTGTCGATTCGTGAGTAGACAAAACCATGTTTGTAGGAGCCATCAGCCTCCCTTTCAAAATTGGTGGACAAAGTAATCGGTGCACTAACTGCCCCGGCGTTGGCATCTTTCTTAAAAGTATCCCTAATTGCCCTTGTTTCGGGCTTCCATTTTTTTGACATATACTCACTTTATAAAAATGAAAGTAACGATTGAAATCGATTGCAGAAAGTATTCTCCCCTCAAATCACTATCCACTTTGCCATTTAGGCCTACAATCAATAGATTCAAAATTCGAATCACCTAAAATCTAACACAATTAACATGAGCAATAAAATAAGAATGGGCATGATGGGAGGTGGCAGCACTTCCTTTATTGGGATTTTGCACCGGATAGCATCCTACATGAACGAACGTTACCAATTGGTTGGAGGCGTTTTTGATGTTGATTATGAACGGGCGCTGGCATTTGCCGATCAACTTGAACTTGATCGAAACCGGGCCTACGAAAACATTGATGTCTTCATTGAAAAGGAGCTTGCCCTGCCCAAAAGTGAGCGTATTGAAGTCGTAGTTATCGCCACTCCAAACAACCTCCATTACCCGATGGCTAAGAAATTAATTGAAGCAGATTTTCATGTGATTTGTGAAAAACCAGTAACCATTACTTCCAATGAAGCAGAAGACCTGGCGAATTCTCTAAAAACCCATCCGGTTGTCTTTGGCCTCACCCATACTTACACTGGCTACCCAATGATCCGGCAAATGAAAACGATGATTGCCGAAGGCATCATCGGGAGGATTCAAAGAGTTGATGCCCAATATTACCAGGGTTGGATAAATCCGGTAATTCATGATGTGGAGAAAAGGAAAACAGTGTGGAGGTTAAACCCTGAAATGTCCGGGATTAGCTGTTGCATCGGAGACGTCGGCGTCCATGCTTTTAACATGTTGGAATACACCACCGGGCTGCAGGTAAAAAACGTTTTATCAGATATTGACACACTCTACGATGACAATCCGCTTGATGTTGATGGCACTGTTTTACTGCGAATGTCGAATGGTTCAAAGGGAGTAATCAGGGGCAGCCAGATAGCTACTGCTGAGGAGAATGCTTTCACTGTGGCCGTGTATGGTGATAAGGGAGGCCTGAAATGGGCCCAGGAAGACCCGACAAGACTGACCCATTTGAGTGAAGGAGAACCTGCCCGAACGCTCACCCCCGGCAATGCTTACAATGGTGATTTTTCGTTGCTGAGTACGAAAATGGCTCCAGGTCACCCTGAAGGAATTTTTGATGCGATGGG
>Ga0316189_10006744_pt1 | contig 10926 bp, 10 predicted proteins | sample LowCovwburrow_MG_FD_204930 | JGI IMG/M metagenome (GOLD analysis project Ga0316189, IMG submission 204930) | Coastal sediment microbial communities from Maine, United States - Lowes Cove worm burrow | ecosystem: Environmental > Aquatic > Marine > Coastal > Sediment | place: USA: Maine... | reverse complement strand
GTGGCAGCGGGGGCGGCAACGACGGCGATGGTGATGGCGCGACCGGGCTCAGCACAACCGGCTCGACCCCTGACGACGACGGTCCAGCGGTCGATAGCGGTGAGGACGGAACGCAAGGCGGCGATACGTCGGGTGGGGCCGACGACGGCTCCGGGTCCGATTCCGGGGGCTCCGATGCAGGCACGGGCTCAAGTGGAACCGACGGAAGCACGGGCACAGGCACGGACACCGGGACTGGCTCCGATTCTGGGACTGACACCGGCTCCGAGTCCGGCACGGATTCGGTCGGTACCGACTCGGGCGGCACCGACTAGCGAACGCACAAACTCAGTGCACGACCACCATGGTGCCGGGCGCACCGTCGTGGGCGTTCACGCCGTGCCACCCTTCGGGGAGGATGGGCATCGTCCAGTTGAACACCCAGCGCGCGTCGGTGGGGCCAAGGTTGACGCAGCCGTGACTGCGGCGACGCCCAAAGCGCGAGTGCCAAAACGCGCCGTGTAGCGCGTAGCTGCCCTCGAAGAACATCGTCCAGGGCACATCCTGGATCGAGTAGTTGCCGTCCGAGGCGGTATTGCCATCCATCGACGACGAGATGTGCTTGCTGCGGATCCGCCACTGTCCTTTGGGCGTTTCGAACGACTCCTCATCGGTGCCCTTCTTTCCCGTGGAGACCAGCGTGGCGTAGACGGGTGTCTCGCCTTCGTACGCCACGAGCACCTGTTGCTCGAGTGACACGTCGATCCAGCGCTCCCAAACGGCGACCTCAGCCGGACGTTCTGCGGGCACGGCGAGTCGCAGGTGCTTCTTGAGCACGTGCAGGCCGTCGGCCGTCACCATGTATGCCTTGCCCTCGATCTCGACCTCTTCGGCGAAGTCGATGAGCTCTCGGTGTTCGAGCTTGCGCTCGCGCTTGAGCTTGCCGGAGTCGTCGAGGGTCTTGCCCGATGCTTTCTCCTCCATCACGAAGCCAAACGGAAACCCAGAACCCTCCGCGAGGGCGCCCCCTTCAAAGTCGAGGGTCTTGCGACGCCATGCACGCTTGGCTTCGACAAAGCCGCCTCGGGTCGTCCGCCACCAGCGGCGGCCCTTTTCACGCACCTTCTCGCTGAGCGTGATCATGAAGCCCTTCTCCAAGAACGGATGTGCGGAGTTGAGGGGAAGCTTGGCCGCCTTCTCAGCCAGCTCAGCGGCGCGCTCCTCGGCTTTGATGCGCGCGGCCTCGGCCGCTGCGGCGCGGGCTTGCTTCTCTTCCTCCGTGAGCTCGACCGCGGGCGCGGCTGGCTCGTCGGTCACACCCGGCAATGGTTTAGCGACCGGCTCCTTGGGCTCTGTTGGTGCAGACTTGGTCGGCTTGGTGGGACGCTCCTCGGGCGGGAGCGTGGCCACGTACTTCTCGTCGGCCAGCCGCACCTCGTCGCTGTCGGCGATGCGCCACCACATGGGGGTGCCATCGCGTCCGATCGTGCCGTAGTCGTAGGGCAGCGGGGTGTCCATACGGGGCGGGGGCGGCGGCAGGTACATGTACGGCGCCTTGGCTTCATCGACGATGAGCCCCTTGCTGGCGCACGCAAACCCGCCCATGGGCAGCGCGTGAAAGCCCTTTCGGCAGCCCTCGCCTTGGTCCTCGGTCTTGGCCGCGACCATGATGCGCTGGCCAAAACGCAGGTACCCCAGTCGCGCCGACTTCAGCGAAGGCTCGCTGTAGACGGCGACGACCTCGTAACCGGCCAACGCGTGCAGGGTCAGGTCTGCTTCGGCGGGCAGGGGCAGCGGAGGGCGGATGCTGCCGTAGTCGTCAGGCTTCTCGGCCAGCAGCGCGGGCTTGGCATCGGCAGTGCCGCCCGTCTCGGCCGCGGCAGTGGCTTCGGGCTCGCCCGTCTCCCCTGCGGACTCGGGCGTCGAAGGCTCAGGCTCAGCGCCATCGCCAGCGGGCTCGCTCGGCTTGGCGGGTTCCGCAACGGCGATGGGTTCGGACGGTGCGGGCGGGGCAGAGCTCTCACCACACGCCGCCACGTTCAGCGCGACGAGGGCGACGAACGTACTTCGGCTGCGGCGGAAAATGCGATGGATAGCCATACTCGCGGGCCCCCTCGTCCCACGTTCGGCCACCGTCGATCAAGTCTCGTCTACGTCCATGCAGCGGCCCTCGCGCTCGACACCGACGACGCGGCCGAGGAGTGCCTCTACGGGGAGTGGACGACCGATCCCTGGTGGGCCAGCCCGGGAGTCCTGGCTCATCACGCGGTTGTCGCCCGCAACAAAGACGTGGCCCGCGGGCACAGTCCAGCGCCCTTGTCCGATGGCCGCCCCCTCGCCCGCCTCGACCCGCTGCACGCGCCAGCCCGCGCGGCCCTGCGTCGATTCGACAAATACGGCGCACGGTGGCGCAGCACCCGCGGCCTCGGCATCGCACGTCCGGCAGCCGACACACGGGTTCTCGACCGGCGTGTGCTTGAAGTCGCCATCGCTTTGGATCATGAGGTGGTCGGCAAACGACACCTCGCTTGGCCCGACGGCGACGATGCGCGAGACGTGGACGTCGCTTTCCGTATTGCCCACCTTGAACACGACGATGTCGCCCTGGGCGGGGCTCCCGACGCCAGGAAATGCGAGCCACGCCAGCGACTCCGTGGCGTGGATCGATGGCGACATCGCCTCGTCGGGCATGGCCTGCCAGCGGACTCCCTCGCACGCGCCCGCCTCACGATCGGGCGGCGGTTGAGGGGGGCGACAGCCTCCGAGCGCGAGCGCCAGGCAGGCTGCCCACAGCGGCTTGCTAGTCGCCACCGCCGCACCCGCCACAGCTCGAGCCGCAGCTGGATCCGCCACTCGAGGCGCAGCTGGACGCGCCAGAGTCGCTCGAGCTGCTGGAGTCCGAGCTGAACGAGTCGAGCCAGCTGCTGCCGTCCGACCCGGGGGTCACGGACGAGGCAGTGTGGAGGGACGCGTCCTCAAACTCGGACTCGTAGGCGTGGCCGGAGTGGTACGTGACGTCGTCACCCGGAGGCGCCTCGAACGTTGCGCTCGGATCCAAAGTGTCGGCCGCGCCCGCGTCGAACCCTTCGCTGCCAACGTCGAGCATGGGGTGGCCCCCGTCATCGACGATGCTGGTGTCTTGGACGCGGATGTTGTGGTCGAAGCACAACTCCGACCAGACAAACGCGTAGAAGAAGGCATCGTCGAATCCGGGGTAGCCCGCGTGCATCAGCTCGACCGTGTCGTCTTCGTAGTCGTGCTCGATGTCGCTGGCGCGGCCCTTTTTCGACTTGGGCCGGACCATCCGCATCTTGGAGTCCGTGGTGACGTAGTCGACCTCCATCGACTCGCCGATAGCGATCTTCAGCTGGCGGATGAATTCGTCGAAGTGGCTACGGTGATCGGCCACGTACGCGTCGTAGGCGTCCTGGTCGGCAAACACCGTGGAGAGCTTGCCTTTGATCTCGGCCGCCGTGCCCGTCACTGGGTCCACGCGCAGGTTCTTCACCGCGCCGTTGAGGTGGATGGCGATTGGATGAACGCCAGGTTCATGCTGTCGCCGCACTCGAACGTCGATGAGATACTTGAGTTTTTCGTCTTCGTGCTCGAGCACGAGCTGCAGCAATTCAAACTCGGCGGGTGAGTCACTGTGGCGGCTCGCGAACGCCTCCATCGCCTCGCGCAGATCGTCGGTCCGCCCCTTGGTGTCGAGGTAGAGGTCCTCTGCGTCCCGGGCCAGCCGTACGATGTTGTTGATGCCCAACTTCCGCACGGCCTGGTTGAGCTGCTGCAAGACGGACACCGCGGTGAATGTCTCGATCTCCTGCTTGGTGCCCGTGCTACCTGCGGTCAGGTAGTAGAACAGCTTGCCAAACGCCTTGGACGGCTTGACCCGCTTGAACTTGGTCATCTGGGCAGGATCGATCGAAAGGTCTCCGGTGAAGTACATCGCGGGCTCCTGAGCGCCGAGAGTATCGCCCCCTTTTTCGTGGCGCTATCCCGATTCACAGCCGCCGCAGTCAGCGGTTGGAATGTCAGCGGCCGCCTGACCCCAGTAGCTCGGGTCCGGAGCACCAAAGCGCTGGGCGTACAGGTGCAGTGTTTGGCGAAACTGTCGCTGATTGGCGTCGTCGCTTCCGCCCGGGTCGTGGTGGATGAACCGCCCGAAGTGGTCCTCGCAAAAGTCGCGGTAGAGCCGAGTGCACAGCACGAACTCGTGCCACGCGTCGTCGACCCGAGGGCTCGGTGTCAGCGGTTGTCCGTTGGCCGCGCACAGGTCCAAAAAACGCAGGACCTCGCGCAGCGCCTGCGGTGCCTCGGTCGCATCCACCGCGCAGGCCTTGACGAGCTTGTCGACGAGTACGGGCTTGGAAGCAAGCACGGAACGGGCGAGTTCGGTGTGGTTCATCGTCTTGGCACGGCGAGGTCCAGATCGAGTTGCAGCCTACATGAGCGCCCCTGAACGGCCTTTGGCTGGCCTCGCCAGGTCTCGCGCCCCGTGATTGACGGGCCGGGCGGCGCGGGATACTTTCCGGGCGCCGTGATTGCCCCGCAACTGCCGGTTTTAGCCGGTTTCGTGCCTGGACTGCTGCTCGGCGAGGTCGACCTAGTAGCCCTTCTCACCGCGTCGAAGGGGATTGTCCTCGTCGTGGTGCTCATCCTGCTGCTGCTCGTAGCGCTCACGATGTTCGTGATGTTCTACAAGCTGATCCACATCTCGCAGGCGCAGGGTCAGTCGATCAAGTTCCTCGACCGGTTTTGGGACAGCAAGCGGCTCGACGAGATCTACCACTTCGCCGAGAAGCAAAAGCGCAGCCCCATCGCCGCGATGTTCTGCGCGGGCTATGTGGAGCTGTCCAAGGTCAAGCGCACACGCGACAGCCAGCAGGCGCAGGCGCAGCAGGCTCAGCAGTACGGCATGGAGGCCAGCGTCTCCATGCACGACCGGGCCGGCGACTCCGACAACGTCGAGCGAGCGCTCGCACGGGCAAAGCTCTCAGAGAACACCAAGCTCGAGAACCTGCTGCCGTTCTTGGCCACCGTAGGCTCCGCGACGCCGTTCATCGGTCTGTTTGGAACGGTCTGGGGCATCATGGATGCTTTCCTGTCGATCGCTCAGACCGGTCATGCCGAGCTGAGCGAGGTCTCGCAGCCGATGGCAGAGGCGCTGGTGACCACTGCGCTGGCCCTTGCGAGCGCGGTACCCGCGGTCGTCGCATACAACTACTTCCAGCGACGTCTGAAGGTTCTGAACAGCGAGATGACCAACTTCTCCAACGACTTCATGAACATCGTCAAACGGCACTTCTTCTAGCCGGCCGCGGCCATGGCGAAGTCCAGCATCATTGGCGACGGGTCGGTCGATTCCGACTCGCCCATGGTTAGCATCAACGTTACGTCGTTGGTCGACGTGATGTTTTGCCTGCTGATCATGTTCATGGTTTCGGCGCCGCTGGCGTCTCCCGAGGGGCAGACCGTGACGCTGCCGAACGCCAGGGGCGAGAAAATCGCCAAAGAAGAGAATCTCTACCAAGTTCTCTCTATCGACGCGAAGGGCAACCACTTCCTGGGTGGAATGGCTCTATCCAATGATCCCGACAAGTTGAAGGCCGAGATCACCGGAAATGCCAAGCTTAAGGACGAAGGCGTTCTTTTTATCCAGGCCGACAAGAACCTAGATCACGAGAAGATCGTTGATCTGCTTATCATGCTCAAAGAGGCGGGCATCAGCGAGGTCGGTTTTATGATCGACCCCAACGAAAAGAAGATCCGAGAAGCGCGAGGTAAGCAGTGAACCAGCCAAATCAGTATCAGGCTCCCCAGATCTCCGTGCCTTCGGGGGGAAGCGGCAAGTCGCTCAACCCGTTCCGAAAGAAGCAGCGCAACCCTGGCGCGGCCGTCGGCGGATTTGTCGGCATGGTGCTGAGCTCGGCTCTGATGTACGCGGCGTTTGTTCTGCTGCCCGCGGTCGCGATCGCTGATTCGGATAGCGACGACGACTTCGAGATCGACTTTGAGCCCGGAGCGCTCGTGAAGCTCGGCTCAGAGGTCGAAGCCCCAGAGATCCCCGAGAAGGTCGTGGTCATCGAGACCCGGGCCGAGGAAGAGGTCGTCGAAGAGACGATCACCGAGGAGGAGGACCTCCCACCCGAGCCCGAGCCCGAGCCTGAGCCTGAGGAAAAGCCCAAGCCCAAGCCCGACAAGCCGCCGCCCGAGAAAAAAGACAAGAAGCTTCCAACGAGTAAGCTTCCGACCAAGAAAAACACGCCCTACGACGACAAGCCCACCAACAAGCCGCCACCCGGCAAGAAGAACAAGGGCCTGCCTTCGCTCCAGAAGGGCGACCCGTTCGGCGACCCAGGCGGCTGGGCCGACATCGCCAAGGATGGCGATCCGTGGGCGACCGCGGTCATGAAGGCGCTCAACAACATGCCGGTTGGCTCCTACGCAGGTAAAGGCGCTAAAGGCGACTTCCGCTTTCAGTTGACGCTTTGTAAAGACGGCAGCATCAAGAAGGTCAACAAGAAGGGCGGCGCTCTGAGCACAGATGGCCAGGATGCCGTTCGTTTGGCCCTGGAGCAGCTCAAGCTCCCCAGACCGCCCTCAAAGATCGCCGCGAAGATGAAGGGCAGCTGCGCGAAAATCAAATACACGTTCAAGTGGAGCGCCTCGGGCGTCAAATAGACCGCCCGGGCGCAGCGTCAAACTCTCGAGGCCAATGGCCTGGCACCCAGCTTCTGGGTGTCTCACAGGTGTCGGCGCACCAGGCTTTCCAGACAGCGCCGCCGCCGCTATGCTGGCGCCCCCTCTGACAGGGGAACTAGCGGGAAGTCGACGAGGCCACCAATGAACCGAACTGCACTTGGAACCTCCGTGCTCGCCACGGTCCTTGCCATCGGCGCTTACTGGTCCGGAACGGACGCGACCTTCGCCAACGCGGCGCCATCAGGCGACAAAGACATCGGCGGTAAGGTCGAGCTGCTGCGTCTTGCAGTGCCAGCGGGTGACGCCGTCGGTGACGTGCTGCGACGCGATGCTCAGATCAGCGCTGGCTTCAAAGTGATCGACCGACGGTCGATCCCAGCTGCGCTCGTCAAAGAGACGAAGTTCAACCGTGACGCCTGGAACAAGGTCGGCGCGCAAGCCGTGATCAAGAACGCCAAGGTTGGCGGGCAGATCCGGTTTCAGCTGTACGACCTGGCCAAGGGCAGCAAGGTCGTTCTGTCGCGTGGGTACCCAGCGGGCGACACCCGCAAGGCCGCCCACATGTTCATGAACGACGTGATCAAGCACTACACCGGGATCAAGGGTGTGTTTGGCTCGCGGATCGCTTTTGTTCGAACGCGTCGTAATCCGACCGTGACCAAGAACGTGTTCACCGCAGAGATGGACGGCGGCAACGTCGGCAGCGTGACGGGCAACCGCTCGCTCAACATCTTGCCGTCGCTCGGACCTGGTGGGCAGGTGCTGTTCACCTCCTACGCCAAGCGGAATCCCGACCTGTGGATGAGCGCGGGCGGTGGGCCCAAGCGCGTCAGCAAGTTCCCTGGGCTCAACCTCGGCGGGGTCATGAACCCCAAGGGCGGGTCCATCGCACTCACCCTGTCCAAGGACGGCAACTCGGAGATCTACACGATCGATACGGGCGGCAACGTTCGGGCACGGCTGACCAAGAACGGCGCCATCGACGGCTCCCCGAGCTTCAGCCCGGGCGGCAACCAGATAGCGTTTGTCTCCAACCGCGCAGGCGGACCCCAGGTCTTTCGCATGAGCAGCGGTGGCGGCGGCGGCTCTCGGGTCACCAAGAAGGGCAGCTACAACCAGACGCCTGACTGGAGCCCAGGAGAGGGCGAGTACGCCAGCTGGCTCACCTACGCAGGTCGCGAGGGCGGTCGCTTCGACATCTTTGCCGTCAACGTCAAGTCCGGCAAGCTCAAGCGCCTCAGCCAGGGCGGCGGTCGCAACACCGACCCGTCGTACGCGCCCGACGGCCGCTTGGTCGCATGGTCCTCCAGCGGCGGCATCGTGATCGCCAACGAAGACGGCGACAACCAGATCACCGTCATGAAGGCGGGAACGACGCCGGATTGGGGCCCTCGCGCCTACTAGCTAGGCACGACACCCAACGGCAAGTTAGCGCCGCGGCGGCTTCGGCCCCCGCGGCGTTTTTGCGTGGTGAGGAAAAAAATCGCCGCGCTGGGGAACCGATCCGCCCGAGCCGGGAAAGACTGTTGTGTAGACGCCTGGGGCCGCTTGGCAGCAACCCTGGGCGCCGCATGGGAACAGGGTAGGTAGGTAGATAGGAATCGGTTAGGGAGAGGGTAGGGAGCGGTTCGCCGCGGGGCAGCTCGGGATATCCGAGCGGCTTCGCGGTGGCCGTCTTTGGTTGGCCTTTGCGGCGGCTGTTGTTTCGGACAGCATCAGGGCATGCGAGGGGTGATCGATATCGGCTCGAACTCTGTGCTGCTGCTCGTGGGCGAGCGAGACGAGCAGGGCCGCGTCGTCATCGAACGCGACGAGGCGCGCATCACCCGTCTGGCCAAGGGCGCCTCGGCGACCGGGCGCCTCGACCCCGACGCTATCGAGCGAACGGTCGACGCGCTGCGCGAGTATCGGGTCATCGCGGACTCTGTGGGGGCGAGCCTGACCGCGGTTGCGACCGAAGGACTCCGGGTCGCGGGGGACCCGGAGCGTTTTCTCGAGCCTGCACGCGAGGCGCTGGGCTGCGACGTCCGCATGATCAGCGGCGACGAAGAGGCGCGCCTGTCGTACTTGAGCGTCGCGCGGGAGCACGGCCCCGGGCCATTGCGCGTCGTGGACATCGGCGGGGCGTCGACCGAGCTTGTCGCGGGCGATGGCGAGGCCATCGAGAGCTCGCGCTCGCACGCGGTCGGTTCAGTGCGGTTCACAGAGCGCTTTGTTGCGGGCGACCCTCCGACCGCGGCCGAGCTCGCCGCCGTGGATGAAGCGGCTTGTGCCGCGCTGGTCGGCCAGCCGCTGACGCCGCACCCCGAGCTGCACGGGCTCGCGGGGACGGTCACGACGGCCGCGGCCCTCATGCTGGAACTGGACGCGTACTCGCGCGAGCGGATCGATGGCACGCGGTGGAGCGTCGAGCAGGTCGTGGCGCTCCGTGACCGCCTCGCGTCCGTACCGCTCGCCGAGCGCGTGGGACCTGTGCTCCCCAACGGGCGCGCGGATGTCATCGTGGCGGGCCTGACGATCCTTGTGGCCACCCTGCGACACTGCGGCGCACAGACCCTGGTCGTGCGCGATCGCGGGCTGCGCTACGCCCTCATCTAGATCGGGCGTGTCGTCCCGGGTCTGCTAGGTTGCCGACCGTGCGAGTCGAGCTGCATTGCCATTCGACGTACTCCGACGGGAGTGTCGAGGCGCGAGAGGTCGCCCGTCGGGCGGCGGAGCGCGACGTCGTGCTGTTCTGCCTGACCGACCACGACACGATGGCCGGGTACGACGAGACCCGCGACGAGCTGGGGGCGAGCTGCACCGTGCTCCGCGGCCTCGAGCTGTCGTGCACCGACCACGGGCGGGCGCTGCACCTGCTGATGTACGGCGTGCAAGACGGCGACGCCTGCGAGCGGCTGCGGCTGCGGCTCGAAGCGGTAGGCGTCGCGCGGCGGGACCGCATCGTCGCCATCTGCGACAAGCTCGCCAAGCTCGGGATCGAGATCGACCCCGCGCCGATCCTGGCCGCGGCCGAAGGGCGGGTCGCGGGCCGGCCGGACGTCGCGCGGGCGCTGGTTGCAGCAGGAGTCTGCAAGCGCCCCGATGAGGCGTTCGCCCGCTTCCTCGGTGACCGCGGCCCCGCGTACGTCGGGGTGGAGAGCATCACGCTCGAAGAAGCCCTAGCGATGGGCCGCGCTGCGGGCGCTCGAATGTCCATTGCGCACCCCCACACATTGGGCAAGTACGGCGTGGTGCGCGACGTGTATCAGCGACTGCGCAGCGAAGGCCTCGAAGGCATCGAGGCGCTGTACGGCCGCTACAGTCGTGCGGCTTCGCGAGGTTGGCTGCAGCTGGCGGACGAGCTCGATCTGGTGGCGACCTCCGGGTCCGACTTCCACGGCGGCATGCTGCCCGATGTGGTGCGGCCGGTTGTGGACTTGCCCGAGCCGTACGTGCGGCCGTTGTGCGAGTGGCTTGGTGTCGAGCCGCTCGCTGCTGGCTGATCGCGTCACCGGCTGGACCGCTAAACTGACGCGTCGGCCCACGTGGGTTGAGCGACTCGATCTCCGGAGAGGCCAGCCCACTGGCCAAACTGAGCGGTAACTGTGGCCCGACAGCGCCGCTGGACCGCGAGATGACTTGAGAACTCGGATGGTCCGGTGTTCGCAGCGCCGATGCCCACGATGGGCGCGGCTCATGCTCACCGCTACGAGCCTCGGCGCCCCGAAGCCAGTGATGCGGTGAGCCTGGTCGCCGAGCATCTTCAAGACTTTGCTGCGCGTGCGGAGTGCAACGACGCCCCGCTGCCGCGCTTTGCAGTCGACGAGCTGCAAAGCATGGTCCGCTGCGGGGATTTCGAGCACGGATTTTTGCGGTTCAACTGCAAGCGTTGCGGAGAGGAACTCCGGGTGCCGTTTTCGTGCAAGGCGCGAGGTACGTGCCCGTCGTGCATGGGCAGGCGCATGTGCGAGACGGCGGCGCTATGGGTGGAGCGACTGCTGCCCGCGGTTGGGTACCGACAGTGGGTCTTGTCGTTGCCCGGGCCGATGGCGGTGCGGCTGGGCTACGACGCTGCGCTGCTCGGCGCGGTGTGTCGCGTGTTCACAACGCGGCTGAGTCAGCAGCTACGTCGGAGGGCCAAGCGCCACCATAAGCGGTCGACGGTGAGCCGATTGTATGCGGGGGTCATCACCGTCGTGCAGCGGTTTCGGTCCGACCTTGGACTCTACGTCCACTTTCATTGTTTGGTTGCCGACGGCG
>Ga0316189_10006743_pt1 | contig 10927 bp, 7 predicted proteins | sample LowCovwburrow_MG_FD_204930 | JGI IMG/M metagenome (GOLD analysis project Ga0316189, IMG submission 204930) | Coastal sediment microbial communities from Maine, United States - Lowes Cove worm burrow | ecosystem: Environmental > Aquatic > Marine > Coastal > Sediment | place: USA: Maine... | reverse complement strand
TGGCAAAAAGACCGCCGATACGGCCGCCGCTAATGAGGTTCTCAATAGACTCTTCCACTACGGCACCCTGACTGAAAAGAATCTCCATATCCACATCGGCCAGTCTGGGATTTTCTTGGAGCTTCTTCAGGGTGCGGTCAATTTCCCGGGAAATGGCCACAGTATTGGCTTCCCCTTCTTTTTGGATTAGGAGCGCAATGGCAGGTTTACTGTCTACTCTAACGCTGAACCGTTTATCCGGCTCTTCATATTTGATGGTGGCAATGTCTTTCAGTTTTACCGACGTGGTAATGAGCCGGTTTTCCAGGTCGTCCAGGCTCTTGTAGGTGGCAACGGAACGGAGTAGAAATTTTTTCCCGTTATCTCTCACGTTCCCGGAGGCCATGGTGAAATTATCGCCGCCCAGGTATTGGGATATTTCGTAGATGTTGAGACCGGCACCTTCGGCTTTTTCCCGGTCTACCTCGATGATAATCTCTTTTTCAAGCATGCCGTTCACGGTAACGGATGCCACGCCGTCCACCCGTTCAAAGGGCAAGACGATCTCTTTTTGAATGAGGTTATAAGAGTCTGTAACAGAAGGGTCTATGGATAATCCAATAAAGGCCACGGGAATTCCTGAGACGTCTTCCTTGGTAATGAAGACCCGGTCCTGATCGTCGGGGAACCGCAGTCTGGCCCGTTCCACCCGGTCTCTTACTTCCCGGTAGGCTACGTTCATGTCGGTTCCATGTTTGAACTTGAGATAAACGGAGGCGCGTCCTGTTCTTGAGAAGGATCTCATGCCGTCGAGGCCCTTTACGGTGCTCAGCTCTTCTTCTACGGGGAGGGTGATCTTCTCCAGAACTTCTTTGCTCGGCGCATTTTGCCAGGGTATCTGGACCTGAATGGATTGGTTTTCAAAACCGCGAGGCATGAGTTCCTGAGGAATGCTTTTGGTGGCTATTGCTCCTACCACGATTACCGACAACACCAAGACCAACACGGTGATACGACGATCCAGGGAGAACCGGGAGATGGAGTTGACTTTGGAATGGGTAACGTGGGTCATGCCGGGGCCTCCTGGTCGGTGCTTTCTTCCTGTTCTTCAAGATTGTGATGGAACACTTTTTGTGCCAGAAGGTCGAGAAGATGGTAGATGGTGGGAATAACAAGCAGGGTGAGGAAGGTTGATGTGAAGAGTCCGAAGATGACGGCGATGGCCATGGGGGTGCGTATCTCTGCGCCGTCTCCAAAACCCATTGCCATGGGGAGCAGGCCGAGCATGGTGGTTGCCGTGGTCATGAGAATGGGTCTGAGGCGAATCTGGCCTGCTTTTACAATGGCTTCTCTGGTTTCCATGCCGCGCCGTTTGAGGACATTGATATAGTCTACCAATACAATGGCGTTGTTTACCACAATACCCGCCAACATGATCATTCCCAGGAAAACCACGATGGACAAGTTGATGCCCATGAGTTTCAGGCCTAAAACGGTTCCGAAGAAGGCGAGGGGAATGGTGAACATGATGATGAAGGGGTGAATGAGAGATTCAAATTGAGAAGCCATGATGACGTACACCAGGAACAGGCTTAAAAACAGTGCGAGGTAGAGGCTTTCCTGGCTGTCGTTCCATTCTTTGTTCTGGCCGGTTATAAAGAAGGTCATGCCCTCTGGCCAGTCGATCTGTTCTTGGAGTGCGGTTTCAATGGCGGAAACTGCGGTGCCCAAAGAACCGCCATCCAGGTTGGCATTCACCAGTGCGACGCGTTTTCCGTCGATGCGTCTTACTTCACTGGGCCCTTCACCAATGGTGAGTTCTGCGATGGCGTTGAGGGGGATGGGGTGTTCTCCGCCCGGGTTAATGGTTAATCGGCGGATATCTTCGAGACGTTCCCGGTTATCTTCTTGTAGGCGGACCAGAATGGGAATTCGTCGGTCCTTGAGGTTGAACTTGGTTGCCTCAAAGCCTTTAACCATATCGCGAACCTGGCGGGCGACTCCTGTAAGGTTCAGCCCATAGCGCATGATGCGGTTGCGATCATAGATGACCTGAATTTCTGGTGCGCCTGCCTTCAGGCTGGCTTCCACATCGGCCAGTTCTGGCAGGGAATTCATGACCTCTTGCACATTGACGGCCATGTCTTTTAGAGCCGTAAGATCATCGCCGTGTATTTCCACTTCAATAGGCGTGGTGGCGCTAAAGAGAACGGGTCTTTTCACCCGAACAGCCAGATCTGGAATATTTTCGAAATGGTGTCTCAGCCGGTCGGTGATGCGTTTTTCTACATCGGCTCGGGCTTCTGTTGCACCGGTGATGGCACCCAATATCTGAGACGCCTTGTTCTTGTATTCCTCTTCTCCCAGCAGCACCTTAAACCGGGCGGTATGTTCGCCTTCGTCTGATCGGGTGGTGTTGGTGACATCGTAGCCAAAGGTTACCAATACGCTGCGTATCTCTTCTTTATCTTGAAGAATAGCCTCTTCTACCTGACTTAGTAGTGCCCTGGTTTCTTCCAGGGGCGTTCCAACCGGGAGCCTTACTTCAAAGGTAAATTCACCCTGGTAAACTTCGGGGAGAAGTTCTGTTTCCAGGTTTCGACCCACTTCCCAGGTTGCCCAGCCGCATAGTACTATGACCAGGATGATGGCGATGGGATTGCGGAGAGACCACTGGATCATGATGGGGTAGAATTTATTGGCGCCGGAAAGCACGGCCTGGGTGAGCTTCAATGGCAGGAAGGTAATGGCCTTGCCAATAATGAAGAATATGGGGGCAAGTATCTTGAGAATGATGTAGGCCAACGCCATAAAGACTAAAAGGAGAATCTTTTGAAAGATTTCCAGAACTGTGGCCACAAGGAACACAAGTACGAGATAGACGATGGGGATTAGGATTGCTTTTTGCCATGTTTGGAGGCTGGCAATGGCTTTAAGGTTTTGCAGTGAATTGAAGCGCAACCAGTTGTATTTTGAATCGCCTTCGGCCATCTGTAGTTTGGTGCGGCTTGCCAACATGGGAATGAAATAAACCGCTACCACATAGGAGGCCAGAAGAGAAAAAACAACGGCAAGTCCCAAGTCTCCAAAGGCCTGACCGGCGATTCCCTTTACGAAAACCATGGGGAAGAATACAGCGATTGAGGTTAGGGTAGAGGCAAAAACCGCGCCACGAACCTCAAATGTGCCTCGAACGGCTGCTGTCTTTACTCCGTCTCCTTCTTCCTTACAACGGAAAATGGACTCCAAGACCACAATGGACGAATCCACCAACATCCCAATTCCCAGGGCCAGACCACCCAGAGACATGATATTCAGGGAAACGTTCAATACATTCAGCGGTGCAAAGGTAATGAGCAGAGACATGGGGATACTCACCGCAACAATAACGGTGGTTTTAAAGTTTTGCAGGAAGAGGAAGAGGATGAGAACGGCAAGCATGCCGCCAATTACCGCGGTAGACTTTACTTCGTTAATACTGCTCTCAATGAAGGTTGATCGGTCTGCAACCACCTCAAGAATAGCGCCTTCCTGCTGATAAATTTGTTTGGCAAGGCTCAGCTCTTTATCCTTCTTGCCTTTTCCTTCACTGTCTTTTCCCTCTTTTTTGGATGCGTCCTTTTCTTTCTTTTCTTCCTCGTTGAACTTTCCAATTCGGGTCGTCACCCTTTGGGCCAGGTCCACCATGTTCACATCTGCTTCTTTGTAGATGTCTATCTGAACGCTCTCGCGTCCGTCGGTGTTGGTGACAATTTCCAGCTCTTTATGGGAGCGAATGACGCTGCCAAGATCTCTGATACGAATATTACGACCGTCCCGGCGAACCACAACGGTGTCTTCAATTTCAGTGAGATTCTCATATTCGTTGAGGGTTCGGACCATGTACTCCGAGCGACCTTCTTTTATAGAGCCGCCCGCAACATTAATGTTCTCCTGTGCTAATCGGTCGATGACGGTTTGAATGGAAAGACCGGTTTGTTTCAGGGCCTCTCCACTGAGAAGCACGTGAATTTCTTCCTCAAGTCCGCCGCGAATTCGAACCGCGGCCACGCCAGGAATGGGCTCCAGTGCGCGCTTAATTTGCAACTCTGCAATACGGCGCAAACGACGCAAACCCTTTTCCCCTTCAAAACGGTCGCCATCCCCGGAGAAACTAAGCTCCATGATGGGATCCAGAGAGGGGTCGAAATGTAAGATAAGCGGACGTTCCGCTTCCGTAGGCAGGAAGACCAGATCCAATTTTTCCAACACGTCCTGGGAACCTTCGGACATGTCGGTGCCCCAGAAAAATTCCAGAACCACATCGCTTACGCCAGCGCGACTGATGCTGCTAATGCGTTTCAGGCCGCCAATGACACCCAATGCTTCTTCAATGGGACGGCTGATATCGTTTTCAACCTCTTCAGGGGCGGCACCGGGATACTCGGTTCTCACTGTAATCGTAGGGTAGGTGAGTTCCGGCATCAGACTGACAGGAAGGCGTTTAAATGAAAAAAGGCCAAAAATCATGGCCGCGGAAAAGGTCATCAACACCGCAACGGGTCGGTCGGTGATGAAGTTGGACTTGGGAATCTTCAAGCTCATTGGGCGTTAACCTCAATCTTGCCCGCTGAGGAGTCTGTGGGCGGCGTCTCTTGAGAATGATTGAGAATCTTCAGAAGGGCTTGATCCTTCAGGCCGGTTTGACCTGCTATAACGATGCGGTCGCCTTCATTTAATGTTGGCCCCGGTTCTACATTCATTTTGTCCATGAGAACGGGTTCCAGAAGCAGACGCTCCGCCCGAGTTTCCTCGTTTTTCCCTTGGGTAACACGGAAAACAAAGACTTGATCATTGTCGTAGACCAGAGCCCGTTTGGGAATGAGATTGGTGTCTTCATGAGTCTCCAGCACAAGTGATACATCCACATACATGCCTGGTCTTAAATGTCCTATCTCGTTTACCTTTACCGTAACCTTAACGGTGCCGGTTCCCGGGTCCACGGTTGGGGCTATGCGGAGAATGGAGCCGCTGAATAATTTGTCGCCCATGGCCTGAACGCCGATGCGGGTTGGCTGACCCACTTCCAGTTTGACCAGGTTCTTCTCCGGCAGGTAGACCCTGGCCACCAGAGAGTTGAAATCTACAATGTCAAAAAGGTGCTGGTTAATGTTCACCTGATCGCCCAGTTTCACATTTCGGCGGGTAACGGTTCCTGAGATAGGGGCGTTCACCAGGGTGTAGTCCAGTTCCTGTTTCCCTTCTCGGAGTTGGATTTCCGCTTGTTTCAACTCGTAGGAAATGTCGTTAAAAGACTGCTGGGTGATGAGTTCCTTTTTGAAAAGATCTTCTTGCCGTCGATAATCTTTTTGAGCCTTTTCCAGACGGGCGATTGCCTTGTCCACTTGAATGGTCTGGGTGTCGTTGAGTAAGCGTAAAAGAACCTGGCCCTTCTCAACCTGGTCTCCCTCTTCAACCATTAATTCAACCACAGGGTTGGAGGTTCTGGCGTAAACTTTCACTTCCGCTTCTGCTTCCAAGTTGGCTGTGGCTTCAAGGACCGCTTCTATGGAACCGCGGCTCACTTCAATAACCTCAACGGGTAGCGCCTCTTCTTTCTTCTCTTTTTTCTCATCTTTCTTTTTGGCTTCATCCTTGCCCGATTGACAGCCAGCTAAAAGCAAAATTACAAAACTTGACAACATAAAAAGTGATAAACGCTTGATCATAATGAGTTTCCAGACTCCAATAAAGGTTTTGCTATATGAATGAATCAAAACAGGGTATCCAATCCATCCCTATTACTACGCTCCACACGCTCTTCTGGTTTAGCCATTTGATGAGAAATTCCCATTAAAATATAGAAAAACGTGGTCCCGCTCCCTTTAGACTATCCCTAAACGGCGCACCGGGTAAAGACAATTTTGTCAAAGGATGGCTAAATGCCTGCCGGTCTCATATGGTGAAACCCGAGTTGGGTTTCTGTTTCTGTCCCCTGGAATGGGCCGATTGTGTTATAAACTAGTGGCGTCCATGAACTCTCATTCTTTGGGATTGCGGCTCTTTTGGAAATACTGACTCAGCTATTTTTAGCTTTAGGGAGCGTTGTTGCTTGAATTTTGAATGGTTGCAAATGCTGGCGGAAATGGTTGCCGGAATCTTTCTCCTTGCTGGCGGTCTCCCTGTACTCTATCTTACCGTACTTGGGTTTGCCGGTCTGGTTCCTGGTAGGAAAAGTGTGGCATCTCCCGGTGAAGACCCCCTGCGCATTGCCATTCTCATTCCCGCCCACAACGAGACACTGCTTATTTCTGAAACGGTGGCTGACGCTTTTGAACAAGCCTATCCCAAAGAACTGTTTACGGTTCTGGTTATTGCCGACAATTGTTCCGATGATACCGCGGACCTGGCGCGAGCTCAAGGTGCAGAAGTGCTGGTTCGCCAGGGAGATCCGGGGAAGGGTCAGGCCTTGAACGAGGCTTTTGGTCTGTTGTTGAAGCAAGATTGGGACGCTGTACTTATTGTAGATGCTGACACCCGTCTCCACCCCCATCTGCTCTCCAATATATCGGTTGAAATGAGGCGGGGTACCCGCGCCATTCAGGCCTTCTACGGCGTGTTGAACCCCAATGAGACCCGGAGAACTGCGGCTATGGAACTGGCGCTTTCTTCTTTTAATGGTCTACGCCCCAGAGGGAAAACTGTTTTGGGTCTTTCTTCTGGCCTGTTTGGCAACGGGTTTTGCCTTCATCGCGAGGTTTTGGAGAAGGTTCCCTATCTGGCCCGATCTATTGTTGAAGATCTTGAATACCATCTTCGTCTTTTGGATGCGGGTGTGAAGGTGAAGTTTCTGGACAGGGTTTGGGTTAAGGCCCAGATGCCCGCAACCGCGGCAGACTCTTCGTCTCAGCGGGTGCGTTGGGAGAGGGGCAGGATGACCCTTGCCTTACAATTGGCACCGGGACTGATTAAACGCATCTTTAAGGGTAAATTCCACGCAATCGACGCTCTTACAGACGTTTGTATGCCGCCAGCCAGCATCCTGGCCTTATTCTTTCTGGGCTCTCTTGCTCTGGGCAACACGGCCATTCGCATTGGGGCTTTTTCCGGCATTTTCCTCATGGCGTTGCACTATCTCATGGCGGGTTTCCGGTTCGGTAGTCCGGTGCGTACACTTCAGATCTGTTTCTTCCTGCCCTGGTACCTGGTATGGAAAACCATCATCCTGGGGAAGTCTTTTCTCACCAGCAAACACCTGCCCTGGGTTCGCACCAAACGTCATTAAGCGGTGTAGGGCGCGTAGGAAATAAACTGAGTGCTGTTGCCTACCCAGTCCGGAGTCATGCCGTAAAAACCTTCCAGACCTGTATGTCTGCAAGTGGGGAATTTGCGACCGAACGCCTTGTTGCCTGTAGCAATATCGTAGACCTGTAGTTCGTTATGATCGGAAAGTGAAAAAGCATAAACGCTGCCCACCACCTGCTGAACATCGTGCAGCCACTGGGATTTCACTGAAAAGCGACGCACCACACGGCCATCCTGGTCCATGAAAACCAGGCAACCCGTGCAGCTGTCTGCAAAGTAGATGAGGCCTTCTGTGTTCATGCGAACCCCATGGCAACCAACGAATCCCCGGGCGATTTCCTTGTAGGATCCATCGTCCAGGTTAAAACGACCAATGGCACCCTGTGCCATGGTGGAGACCAGAACGTAAGGTGTCCCCTTAACAGGATAGGCACCATTAATATGAGTGGTTTGGAGGTCGTTGCCTATGTAGTTTTTACGTAAATCCACATCTGGTCCCAGTTCATAATTGGAACCGTACAAATCTTGGGGCATGCGCAACATACGCACTACCTGCCCTTTTTTCCAATCCAAGATGAAAATGGCGTCGGCAGCCGTAACAGCGATCACTACAAGATCCTCAGATATGGGGAAAATGGTCCGTAAACCCGGGATATGGGGGTGTTCAATATTGCGAACCACCTCGTAATGGGTTGCGTTAACGGTTCCCAGATTTTCCGGTGTGTCCTTGAACCGCCAGTGTTCTACGTGGCAGTCGAAACCAATCAAAAAGTTGTAGGGGTCTAGACGAAGGGCGTGTTGGGCTTTTTCCCTACATTTTATGGTTCCCAGGTGTTGGAAGGGTGCGTTCACGTCGTAGACTACTTTATAGAAGGTGACAGCTCCAGACCAGGAGTTCTTGAAGGGCGGCAGGCTTTGGATGGGCGGTACATTGTCCAAACGTCCTGGTTTGGAAAATCGCCAGGACAGATAGTTGAGAGATGTTTGTCCCTCTTTCCAGAGTCGTCCGGAGTGGGTGAGAATCAGCATGCCCAGATCAGTCACGGCGTTGTCCTTATGCTAGATGTTTTCTTGGGTTTCCGGCACATCATTTTCTTCCGGGTTAAAAAAGCTGTAGATGAGCAGGGGCCAAACGCCGATGTGGATCATGACATCGGCGGTATTAAAAATGTACTGCCAGAAGGCGATGCCCCGAACATCAATAAAGTCAATAACGGAGCCATAAACGATGCGGTCCAGGATATTGCTGGATCCGCCAGCTACAATGAGACCGAAGAGGAAGTATTCGAAGGTGTTGAAATAGGATCGGTAGACATAAATGGTGAGGGCCACAATGAGGAGAACAGAGATCAGCGCAAAGATCCAGCCCTTGCCCTGAAAGATGCCAAAAATGCCGCCCATATTGCGGACGTGGGTAACATATAGGAAATCAAATACCCTGATAGGCGCATTGCGAACGGTGTGCGTTTCAATGAGGTAACTGCCCAATTGACAAAGGGCCAATCCGCCAAGGGCGATCACGGTAAAAAGGATCTTGCCCTTCATATGCTTTTTGCTTGCGTCTGTCATTCTTGCACCACCACTTCATAGACCTTGCCGTAGTATTTTCCAGTTATGAACAACCGCTTATTGCCCTCATCCCAGGCAATGCCGTTGAGCACATCTTCTCCGCCATGTCTGTCTTCCCGTTCAAGTATACCGGAAAAGTTGATGCGACCCAGCACCTTTCCCGTCTCTGGCGAGATTCTAAGCACGTAATTGGTTTGATACACATTGGCCCAGATCTCGCCATTGATATATTCCAATTCATTAAGTTTGGAAACCGGCCAGGGAGCCGTGACCTTCATGCTTCTCAAAATTTGAAAATTCTTGGGATCTCTAAACACAATCTTGTCGGTGCCGTCGCTCATGATGAGATGCTCACCATCGGTGGTAAGACCCCAACCAGGACCTTGGTAGGAGTAGGTTCTAATGGGCTCCAGGGTATCGCTGTCGTAGACAATGGCTTCACCATTTTCCCAGGTGATTTGCCAGAGCACGCCCTTGTAGAAAGCAAGTCCTTCACCGAAATAATTGGAAGCCATGTTCCGTATTCTCAGGACAGACCCGGTTTGGGGATCTACGCGTCTCACGGTGGACTTGCCCATGCCGCCAGTGCTCTCGTAGAATTGACCGTTCCGATAGAAAAAACCCTGGGTGTAGGCCGTCATGTCGTGTGGAAATTTATTGACCACTTTCCATTTATATTCAACAGGTTTGGATTCCGTATTCTCAGACCTGGCAAGAAAAAGTACCGCTGCTATACAAAGCGCCATGCCTGTCATGATCAGCCATTTACTAGAGGAGGAACGTTTTGCCGCCTCTTTTTGGGATGGGGATGCACTAGCGGATACCTTTCCGGATCGTTTCTTCTTTGCCATAATAACTTCTCGACGCCTCATTCCGGCCCATTTACCGGATTACTTGAAGGTTTCTAGCCTAGCAGAACTGATCCCTATTTGATAACTTTTTTTGGGTTTCCCCACGGAAAACAGGGCGGATTCCTATAAATCTCTGCTCCATATGGTCAGAATGGCGTTCGGGTAGTTTCGTTGAAGGTAGATTTTTTGGAAAGGTGCATATCTTCTAAAAGGAAAAGCTGTACGTCGTGGATTTATGTGTCCTGGTGACAGGGGAGAGGGGCTCCAGTTAATTTCAGTATGTTTTGGACTCACCGGCACCTAAAAATACTGACAGGAACTATTCCCGGCCAATGTTGGGTGATAGCGTGCTTGTCATTCCTCAACGTAAACTTCCATTTCCATCCAGTGGTATACCAGTTTTTTGTTTCCGTAAGTGCCCAATACAACCACATCTGATTCTTCAATACGACCCGATTCATCAAGGATCAGGGACTTGATAACTGGTGATTTGTAGGGTTCCCCGTATTGGTCAAAAACCTTGTTCCACCAAAAGGAGATCTTTCCCTCATGGGAGGCGGGTCTGCTGAGAATTGCCCAATATTTTGAACGTCTTGACAGGCTTTTGTATTTCCGAGAATCTTTCACCTGCAGAGGATCATCCTCCCGTAATCTCCGTTTTTTGGTGAAGGTTACCTGGTCATAAAGGTCTATCCCTCCCGTCTCCCTGGTGGCAAGGATCAGGTTATTTCCGAGAGGTGCCCAGTACCTGGTAAACTTGTCTTCAATTATTGTTTGATTCAGTATTTCCAGGGTCTGGTTCTTAAAAGACAGCCGCCCCAGTAGAAGCAGGTTCTGCTCTTGGGTTTTTAAGGTTACCAGGGCCTGGTCTTTTTTCTCTGGAAAGAGATACGATAATTGGAGCGATGAGTCCCAGCCTTGGAAGCTGTCAAGACGTGAGTCAAGGGATTTTGTGGTCATTGTTTGAGAAATTATACTGACCTGACCTTTGTGTTTTGTCTTGGGAAACAGGTGAGGCTCCGATTATTCTCTGCACCATAAGGACCGGATGGCGTTCGGGCAGTTTTACGGAGGGTAGATCATTTGAATGGCGTATTTTTTCTAAAAGGAAAAGCTGTACGTCTGGGATTAATGTGTCCTGGCTCCAGACGAGATGGGTTATAATGCCTTTGCAATATGAGACATTACGATCCATCATGGGTCGTAAAGGATGGGATGGATATGGGACGTTTTTGTATTTTAAT
>Ga0316189_10006742_pt1 | contig 10927 bp, 12 predicted proteins | sample LowCovwburrow_MG_FD_204930 | JGI IMG/M metagenome (GOLD analysis project Ga0316189, IMG submission 204930) | Coastal sediment microbial communities from Maine, United States - Lowes Cove worm burrow | ecosystem: Environmental > Aquatic > Marine > Coastal > Sediment | place: USA: Maine... | reverse complement strand
CTGCTTGGTTCTTTTCCGGCTATGACTGCGACAGTCTAGCATTTGAGCCGATAAGTAAATTCGCCGAGCATTTTGTGGCGGCTTTCTCTGATATGCCCAATGCGGTGCTTGAATTGAGAACAAAAAGCACACAAATTAGATCGCTTCTAAATTTGCAGCCCATGGATAATGTAGTAGTGGCTTATAGCCTAAGCCCGACCCAAGTAGCCAATGCCATTGAGTTAGGGGCGCCAAGTTTGGAAAAAAGATTGCACGCCTTGCAGCGTTTGCAAAACCAAGGGTGGCGCATTGGTATTCGTTTTGACCCCATGATTTGGCATTCTGACTACCAATCGCACTATACTCAGTTACTTGAGCAAACCTTCGATGTGCTGGACGCGGGGTCGATCGACAGTATCACTATTGGCGGTTTTCGTTTACCCAAGGGGTTTTATAAAATCATGCGACGATTGTATCCTGAGCACTGGTTGTTTAGTGCCGGCTTAAGCGAAAGTGACGGCATGATCGCTTACACCAAAAGTATCGAATTAGAAATGTTTGATTTTATGCAGGCAAGCTTAGAGAAACAGATGGATTCCCGCAAGATATTTGCATACCCCAACTATTAAATGAACGCGAGTATATGAATAAGGTTCTTATAACCGGAGCAAGCTCTGGCATCGGCTTTGCCACTGCACAGCAGCTTATCTCACAAGGCTGTGCGGTGACGGGTTTGGCCAGAAATTTCGCAAAGACTGAAGAAATCGGCATGCAAACGCTGGAGTTGGATCTTGCCCAACTTGATAAGTTGGCAAGTCGCTTGAATACTGATCCCTTGCTAAATCAAAATTTTGACTGTCTAGTTCTTAACGCAGGCTATGGCAATTTCGGTGGTTTGGAGCAGTTTTCGCACGCTCAGATAAGGCATTTACTAGATACCAATTTAGTAAGTAATCTCTATTTGTTAAAGCACTACTTGCCTGAATTCAAAAGCAGGGGAGGCATTGATATCGTTATTATTGGCAGTGAATCTGCGCTGAACGGCGCTAAGCAGGGTGCGGTTTATTGTGCATCCAAGTTTGCGATTCGTGGTTTGGCGCAAAGCTTACGCGCCGATTGCGCAGGCTCTGATATACGTGTCATGTTAGTAAATCCAGGCCCGGTAGACAGCGATTTTTTTGACGATTTGAATTTCACGCCAAAGCCAGGAGAGGAATTTGTCATCTCGAGTCAGAATATTGCTGATGCGATCTCGAGCGGCTTGCAACAGCCGAGAAATGTCGTAATTGATGAGATTAATATTCAGCCAATAAAACGTTCCTTTCAAAAGAAAGTTGGGTCTTGAGGCTTAACCAGCGGATTCTTACACTTTGTATATTTCAGGTTGAGTGACGACATCATTTTGCTATTGTGTGGTATTCGATAAAACAGATTTATTATTCAATTGGACTGAGATTGAGTATGATGTCTAGGAGTCTGTCCCAGAATGAATAGGGCGCTTCGATTCTCATTCTCGGACAAGCTCCTGGGCATATTAAATAGGGTATTAGTGAATGATAAGAGTTACCAAGCAAGGGCATAAACCGCTTGCCCCTGAAAATGGGGCACTTGTGGATGGCGCTGCGCATGATTTAACTGCCCACTATTACACTCTAGCGGGTCAAAACATTGTATTTGAAACAGAAGTAAACGCTTTGCAGGCTTTTTCTGATGGCGTTGGGTCGGAGTCTTATTCTGAAATCCTAGTTGAGTTAGCGGCGAGAATGCCGGTTGACGAAGTTCAGGGAAAACTCACATACGAGGGATCGGCTCCTTTCGCCGATGTCGTGCGCAATGTGAAATGTTGGGAATGTGATCACCTTATACGAATAGACGTGGATGATACGTCTATTTGTTTAGTAGACGTGGACAACCATCACATCCATGTTTTAAATGAAGAGTCGTTCGATCAGGCACTAAATTTGCAGGTGGTTACCGGCCCAGCATTGATTATTCTGTTAGCAACAAAAGGTATTTATTGTTTGCACGCTAGCTCGATTGGCACCCAATTTGGCAATATTGCCTTCATTGCAGAATCTGGAGTAGGGAAGTCGACTCTAGGTGCGCACATCGATTCAAATTGGCAACAGCTTGCGGATGATATTTTACCACTCCATCAGCGTGGTGATCACTATCAGATGTTTGACTATCCTCAGCTAAAGCTGCCGCGCAATGCTACGGAGTTGCCACAGCCGCGAAATAGTATGCTCGACTTGATTATTAGATTGAGCAATGAAGAGAGTCAAGAAATGGAATTTACTCGGTTACCGAGGACTGAAGGGCTTATTGAAATAGTACGGCATACAGTGGCTGCAAAATTGTTTGATAATGCTCTGATGATCGAGCATGTTAGGTTTGCAAAGTTTTTGAGTGGAGAGGTTCCAGTTGTTGAATTGAAATATCCACGTAACTTAGAGCGGCTCAATCATTTGCGGTTCGCCATTTTTAAGTATCTGCGTAACCATGATTTTGACTAGTTTTTGTTTGAACGGCTAATTCGCTGTAAACCACGCACACCGCGCCGGGTGTAAGCCAATAGGAGGCTGTTGGTTTGCATTTTTTGCCGCATATAGTGCGGCGCAGGAAATAGTGTTTCTCTCAGTAAGCCAAATCGGTCTCGCCAGCGGGGTAGCGATTTGAGATCATTTACAAAATAATGCCATTCAGCTAAGTCTCGTTGTAAGAATAATTGGCTTGGCTCATAGTTTTCTGCAGCCATTTGCAATTGACTAAGAGTGCCAGAGGGTATTTGGCTGGCAAACAGCCTGTTGCACAAGACCAAGGAGTCTAGAGTGATAGCGGCAATTCTTTTTAGTCTGGCTTTTTGCACAAAGTTATCCCAATCCTGATGCGTGAATTCAGCTGCTAGCCTATGAATGTCATATAGCCAAATTACCCGTTCTTCCAGATGATGGTGTCCCAGTCGGTGTACACAAGCGATGATTGCGCTGTCTACCGGGTGCGGGATATTGGCTGACTCCACTAAGTTTTGCGCACAACGTTTGCTCGCGAATAGCTCCTCCAGATTAACTGTGTCAGCTAGAACCTGGCGATTACTGATCTTCCAATGTAAATCAATGTTGATGAATGTGTGTTTGCTAAGCGCTTTGAAAAATGTGGTTTGATAAGAAACATATTTGCCTTTGATGGCGAACATTTCTTCATATCCCAGTTTTTTGAAGACAGCTTGAAAGGCGGGAAAGTCGCCAATATCGATCAAACAATCGCTATCCGACCTCGGACGTAACCATGGTTTTGGATACACTGAATAGGCGAGAGCAGTGCCCTTAAACAGCAGGTGTTTGTTAAGCCCTGCTGCGTTAAACTCCGTGAATAATTCGCACAAGGCACTTTTTTTCATGGCTTCATTAGCAACCATCATTGCGCGGCGGGGGCCTAATTGTTCACACATCATTTTATTTAGGCTGCCACGCTCTAAGGCCAGCAAGCTGATGCCGTGATAATCTAGTTTCTCTACAGTCTGGTCTGTTGCAATCACCGTTTCGTTATCGGATATCAGGCCTGCATAGGCTTGTAACTCAGTTAAGTTCGAGTGAACATTTGCGGACATCATAAGTGAGGCAGTAGCTCAGGTCTTTGGGTCACATTGAGTTAGTAATCGCTGTTCCAGTAGCTGCACAATCAGTTGATCAATGTCGTTATCTACTACCCCGTAGTTCATTTGATGTTGTTCAGCAATCTGTCTAATCAGCAGATTTAGTGGTGTATGATTTTGAATGGCACGTATTAAATGCGCGCCAATATGATTTAGGCCGTAGTAAGCACCATTGTTTAGGTTTAGGAGAACAATCTCGTCGTCTACTTCGGTGATCGAAATATTAGTGGCTAATTGATATTGAGTGTCTGGAACCATGATTCTACGCCGCGATGAAAACTCCACTATTCTACCCAAATTTTTTGCAGTTTATGGCTCTTTCCGCTAGAATCGCGCTTCGCTTGATGAGCCAGTCATGGTTGTCTTGTGAATAGCTAGGTTTTATGCGGGTTTTCGCCGAATTCATAACATGATTTTGCGCAACATTTCGCATTTTTCCGATCTCCTTGTTTCACCAGAATAAGATTGCAAATGTAATTCTATTACTGGGAGACTTAATAACCGTGAGGAGCTCATAATGAGACATTACGAAATTGTGTATCTGGTTCACCCAGATCAAAGCGAGCAAGTCGGTGCAATGGCCGATCGCTATAAAGGTGTTATTGAAGATGGTGGTGGCACAGTCCATCGCTACGAAGACTGGGGTCGACGCCAACTTGCCTACCCAATAAACAAAATCCACAAAGCCCACTACATTCTTATGAATGTTGAGGTTGATCAAGCTACGCTGGATGAAATTGAAAATCTATTCCGATTCAACGACGCTATCATTCGCAATCTAGTATTGAAGATGAAGGGCGCTGAGACTGAATCTTCAATTATGATGAAGGAAGTTGAAGCCGAGCGCGTGCGTGACGAAGAAAGAGAAGCTGCCCGAGCCGCAGAAGCCGAAGCCGAAGCTGAACGTGCTGCTAAAAAGGCAGAAGAAATTGCTGCTAAAGCTGCAGAAGCCGCGACACAAGCTGAGGCAGAAGCCGTTGAAGCTGCCGCTAGCGCCGAAGCCGAATCTGAAGCTGTCGCAGAACCTGAAGCTGAAACTGCCGCCGAAGAATCAAGTGATGAACCTACTGCAGAGACAAGTGCAGAACCTACTAAAGAAGAGGAGGCATAGTAATGAAAAGAAATGCACCCAAAAAGAGACGTGGTGGCTTTCGCCAGATGCGTCGTCGCTTTTGCAAGTTCACTGCCGAAGGCGCAACTCATATTGATTATAAAGATCTGGCTACTTTGAAGCCTTTCGTTTCAGAATCAGGCAAAATCATTCCAAGTCGCAATACTGGTACTGCCGCACGTTTTCAGCGCCAGCTAGCAAGTGCAATAAAGAACGCACGCTATCTTGCATTGTTGCCTTACACTGACAGTCATAAATAGGAGAAAATCATGCAAGTTATCCTATTGGAAAAAATCGTAAACCTAGGGAATCTAGGTGATCTGGTTAATGTTAAGCCTGGCTACGCGCGTAACTATCTAGTGCCGCAAGGTCTAGCTACTGCAGCGACGCCTGATAACCTCAAGTCGTTTGAAAGCCGTCGTTTGGAGCTTGAAAAAGCATCTGCCGACAAGTTACAAGCAGCAAAGGGTCGTGCCAATGAACTGGAAGGCCAATCGGTAGAGATTTCCGGCCGCGCGAGTGATGAAGGGAAATTATTTGGCTCAGTAGGCCTGATTGAAATTTCAGAAGCATTTGCTGCTAAGGGTCTTGAAATCAACCGATCTGAAATTCAACTTCCTGAAGGTCCATTCAAAATGGTCGGAGAATACGAAGTACAAATATCCGTTCACTCTGAAGTGGCATTCAACGTTAAGGTCGCAGTAGTCGCTGAGTAGTTTTATCACTTAGTACTCAGCACATCTTAAGTGCTTAAGAAAAGCGAAGTCCGTAGAAATACAGGCTTCGCTTTTTTATGTTCAGGATGAACGGTATCCTGAAAATGCATCGCTACATGGATGTAGTTTATTAGAGCAACGCAGGAGCAGTTGCCCAGGAGCAATTTGAAGGGTATGTTCAGGATGAACGGTATGCCGCGTTTGCATGGATGCAAAGGAGCGGAGTCCGTCAGATTCGCATGATCCAAACCCAAGCACTAAACTATGAGACACCTCCGTATGCCGCATGGTTCCCATCGAATGGTTCCCATCGAATGGTTCCCATCGAATGGTTCCCATCGAATGGTTCCCATCGAGACCACATAAATGCAGAAGAGTGACATCCATCAGATTCGCAGAATCTATAGTTTTATCCCACTATCGCTAAACAGCACCCAAACTGCACTTAGTCAAGATAGGTGAGCTGCAAGATTGAATACTATACCTACAACGCGAAGTGTCAATGAGCCATAAAGACATGTGTTTTTGATAAGCAATTCAATTCAATCTGCCAAAAATAAAGCAGATTATGCTAAAGTGATCGACCGCGTATTCAGTACGCAATCGCTAGATTATATTATTAAGTGCTATGGCCACAGGCAGTCAAAACTACAACACAAATACTACTCGCGAAGAGGATGTATTGCGTCTGCCTCCTCAGGCAATTGAAGCTGAGCAATCAATTCTTGGTTCCATGATGCTTGATAATCGTGTTATCGACGAAATCAGCTCGGAAGTGGAAGTGCGTGATTTTTATCGTGCTGACCATCGTTTAATCTTTAATGAGATTATTAGCCTTGATGAACGAGGTGAAGCAGCAGATGTGGTAACGGTATCGGAGTCTCTCACCAATCTAGGCGAGCTAGAGAAAGCCGGTGGGCTGGCGTATTTGGGAACCTTGGCGAAAAATACCCCACACACAGGGAATGTTAAGTCCTACGCTAGAATTGTTCGTGAACGGGCAATTCTGAGGCGTTTGATTGAAAGTTCAAACGACATCATTCAGGCGGCCTATCAACCCGAAGGAAAGCGGCCTGAAGAGGTGCTCGATTTTGCAGAACAGCTGATTTTTGAAATTGCCAAAAATAACAATCAGGCAAAAGCTGGTTTTCGTAAGATAGATGTGTTGCTCAGTGAAGCGGTCGACAAAATTGAGGAATTATTCAAAACCAAAAAAACCATCACAGGTGTACCCACCGGATTTGTCGACCTTGATAAAATGACCAGTGGTTTACAAGGCGGCGATTTAGTTATTGTGGCCGGACGTCCCTCGATGGGCAAAACATCGTTTTCAATGAACTTAGTCGAGTATGCCGCAATTAACCAAAATTTGCCGGTAGCCGTATTTAGTATGGAGATGCCGGGCCCTCAGCTTGCCACTAGAATGCTTGCCTCATTAAGCCGTGTAAATTCAACCAAGCTTAGAAGTGGCGAGTTGGATAATGATGACTGGCCAAAACTGACTTCGGCGATGGGGCTGCTACAAGACAAGCATATCTACATAGATGATACTCCAGCGCTGTCACCGCTAGAGGTTAGAACACGAGCAAGGCGTCTTGCGGCAGAGCATGAACATGGGCTTGGCATGATAATGTTGGATTATTTGCAATTAATGCGTGGCAGTGATGGTAATTCAGAGAATCGAACTTTGGAAATTTCAAATATCACTCGTTCATTAAAGGGCTTGGCAAAGGAGCTGGACTGTCCTGTTGTGGTGTTGTCCCAGTTAAACAGAAGCCTAGAACAGAGGCCTGATAAGAGACCCATCATGTCTGATCTTAGAGAAAGTGGTGCCATTGAACAGGATGCGGATTTAATTGCCTTTATCTATCGAGACGAAGTTTACAACGAGGCTAGCGAACAAAAGGGCGTAGCAGAAATTATTGTTGCTAAACAGAGGAATGGGCCAATAGGAAAGGTGCGCCTAGCATTTCTCGGCGAATTCACTCGATTTGAAAACTATGCCGGGCCAAATTTTGGCGGCGATATTCATTAAGTCTAATTGATTGCAAATCGGCTTGAAGGCCAGAGGCATCATAGACTTAATCAGAGGCTCCTTAGGTGGAATATAGACGCAGCAACAATCGCCCCGCGCGGGTATTGCTTGATCGAAAGGCTTTCGCGCATAACCTGAATCGGACACGCGAGCTGACACCCCGTGCCAAGGTCATGGCAGTCATCAAAGCCGATGGCTATGGTCACGGCATGGAGTTTGCGGCCAAGTCGTTACTAGCCGCGGATGAGTTTGGGGTAAGCAGTCTAGACGACATACGTCGTTTGCGTGACGCGAAAATTACACAGCCCTTAAACCTGCTTTCAGCATGTTTGAACAAAGCTGAATTTGAATCGCTGGTGGAACTAGATACTAGACCTGTTATTTATGATTGGCAGCAAGTAGAGGTGTTGCAGAAAATTCAGCCCGCTAAACCCCTGCCCATTTGGCTCAAGGTAGATACTGGAATGGGGCGCTTAGGGTTCAGTCCCCTCGATCTACCTAAAGCCTTAGATGCTCTGCGTAAGCTCTCTAGCATAGCCAGCATTAGCTTGATGAGTCATTTAGCCAATGCCGATACGCCTGAGCATAGCCAAAACAGTTCACAACTAGATGGTTTCAGGCGGCTTCAAAATAGTGCGGACTATGCACAATGCAGTATTTTGAATTCAGCGGGTAGCTTTGCCTTTGGTGAAGCAGCCAATGACATTATCAGGCCTGGGTTGATGCTCTATGGAGTATCACCCTTGGCCAATAGGGTGGCCGCGGACTTACAATTGGAACCGGTAATGACCTTTGTGAGCGAGTTAATTTCAGTAAAGAAAATGTCTAAAGGTAGCTTTATTGGATATGGAAGTAGCTACCAGTTGGACACAGATTCAACGATTGGCATAGTCGCCTGTGGCTATGGCGATGGTTATCCACGGCACGCCCCTAGCGGCACTCCTGTTGTTGTGAATGGCCAAAAAGTTCCATTGATCGGGCGCGTTTCAATGGACATGATAGTGCTTGATTTGACTCAAGCGAAGGCAGTGGTGGGTGATGCTGTCATACTTTGGGGCAAGCAAAACCCAATAGAAAAAGTGGCCAGCATGGCTTCTACGATAGCCTATGAGTTATGTTGTGGAATAAGTAATAGGGTAGAACGAATTATTATCTAATTCCCGCTTACTTGAAGGGCTGGTTTAATGAATTTGGCCATAACTTGAATACTGGATAAAAAAACAGTAAACTAGCCAATTATCATTATGTCTAGAGAATCTGAATTGGCAAAGATCAAAACCATATACAGCTGCGGTAACTGTGGAGCACAATTTCCCAAGTGGGCAGGCCAGTGCCAAGAGTGCGGAGATTGGAACACCTTAAGCGAAGAAGCGGCGCCGTTAAAAGTAGCGCCAAACCCTAAGGCAGCACGCTTTGCCGGTTTTGCGCCAAAAGCCAATGTGCAAAAGCTACAGTCGGTTAGCGTCAAAGGAACTCCGCGTATCGGTAGTGGATTAGCCGAGCTTGATCGGGTACTCGGTGGTGGCTTGGTTCCAGGTTCAGTAATATTGCTCGGAGGTGACCCCGGAATTGGCAAATCCACGTTAATTTTACAAAGCCTCAGCCTTTTAAGCGAAAATAATAAAACGCTTTACGTCACTGGTGAAGAGTCGGCCGAGCAGATTGCACTGCGTGCACAACGCCTTGGCGTGCAAGATGCCGATATGGACCTATTGGCCGATAACCAACTCGAAAGCATTCTCGATATTGCGGTTAGGCATAAACCGAATGTGATGGTCATGGACTCCATCCAAACCCTGTATACCGACACACTGCAATCGGCGCCCGGGAGCGTGGCACAGGTGAGAGAAACAGCGAGCAGGCTGGTTCGATTTGGAAAGCAGACCGGAACCATAATCTTTCTAGTCGGGCATGTAACCAAAGAAGGCGCACTTGCCGGCCCTCGTGTGCTGGAGCATATGGTCGATACGGTGCTCTATTTTGAAGGTGAACAGAACAGCAGCTTCCGACTTGTGCGGGCAATTAAAAATCGTTTCGGCGCGGTCAATGAAATTGGTGTATTCGCGATGACGGATGCCGGCCTCAAAGAGGTTAGTAATCCCTCTGCCATGTTTATTAAACGAACTCAGCAGGATGCCACTGGCAGTGTGGTGTTGGTGTCACAGGAAGGCACTAGGCCGTTGTTAGTAGAGGTTCAGTCCTTGGTAGATCAAAGCTCCTTGGCTAATCCTAGGCGCGTAACAGTAGGGCTAGATAACCAGCGGCTAGCAATGCTGCTGGCGGTGTTAAATCGTCATGGAGGCTTCTCTCTGTATGATCAAGATGTATTTGTGAATGTCATTGGCGGTGTGAAAGTACACGAGCCTGCGGCAGACTTGGCGATACTAATGTCGGTGGTTTCTAGTTTTCGAAATAAGGCATTGGATAATAATTTGGCGGTATTTGGTGAGGTCGGATTGACCGGAGAGATACGACCAGTGCAAAGAGGTGTAGACCGAATTAGAGAAGTGGAGAAACTTGGCTTTTCAAAGTTGATATTGCCGAAGGGAAATTTGTCTGGGATTAAATCACAGAAATTAGATATTATCGCGGTGAGTACTCTGGAAGAAGCCATTCGACACGCGTTTGATTGAAACTCTTTGATATCCCAATTATATGCTCGAGACCTTAACATTGCCGACAACTAAAATAATGCCAAGAGTGCTGATGATTAGCTGGGTAATTGGTTTATTGGCGATAAGCCATGCGGCAAAGGCGCAGGAAATCAAAGTGCAGGCGATAGCCCTGTTTAATGGCAAGGCAATGCTGTCGGTTAACGGAGGGCGAGCCAAGGTGATTGAAGCAGGTTCTTCATTCCAAAAAGTTAAACTTTTAGAGTCATCCACCACCCAAGCTATTATAGAATTTAGCGGGCAGCAGCAAACCCTTACTTTAGACGGAACAACTTTTTTGAGTCAGTCTTTAGCCAAAGGGCCTGTTTCAGATGGTAACGGCCGCGCTACTCTTTACTCAGACAACAGCGGTTTCTTTAGATCGCAGGGCCAAGTTAACGGTCGCCCACTGTCGTTTATTGTGGATACTGGGGCAAACCTGGTGGTTCTTAGTGGTCAGCAGGCTGATTCGATAGGGATAGACTATAAAGATGGCGCATTAAGCTACGCAATTACAGCATCAGGCGAAACGCCTATGTACCTTATTACCTTAGACAAAATTAGCTTCCAAGGAATAAGTTTAAATTTTGTGAAGGCTGGCGTGATCGAAGGCGCCTTCCCTCGAACACCTTTATTAGGAATGTCGTTTTTGGAAAAGCTGGAGATGAGCAGAACCGGCGATACAATGGTGTTGAAGAAACGATAGTGTTGAAGAAACGATAGTTTTTGGGTTTGGTGCGCATTATGCGACATACCGTTCATTCTGATCATAATTCTGAA
>Ga0316189_10006741_pt1 | contig 10928 bp, 9 predicted proteins | sample LowCovwburrow_MG_FD_204930 | JGI IMG/M metagenome (GOLD analysis project Ga0316189, IMG submission 204930) | Coastal sediment microbial communities from Maine, United States - Lowes Cove worm burrow | ecosystem: Environmental > Aquatic > Marine > Coastal > Sediment | place: USA: Maine... | reverse complement strand
CAGGCTCACCTGGCTATCACCCATCTCGAAGGCCTTTCTAAGCTCGCCGGCCTGCGCTTGAGTTTCATTAACCTGATTAATAGCCTGCTCGATTAACGAGGCAAAACTGGTCGTCTCTTCTGTTTTTGCTTCAAGCCTGGGTGCCTGCCCCTGAGCCATGGATTCCAACGCCTGCATCTGGCTGAGCAAATTATTCTGTATGTTATTGATCATCGTCTTTTCCCATCAGTCATATTCTTGACATTTTTTCCTGCAAAAGCGGTTGTCGGCGTATTTATCATAAAAAATGTTATTTTTTTGACATTTACACAGCAACTACCATCAATACAGAGTCATGCAGCAACAATCGCGCCAACTTGCAGCTGACATTGAATCGCATCGCCTGCAAACAGGATCTATTGTCAGATTTCACTTTAAGTGGCATAGTCTGCCTGGATCGGCGAATCGCAATCAGGGCCAGAGTGATTGCTCACCGGTTTCGATAATAAATGGATAGCAGTGTATCCAGATTAAAGCCACCTCAGAGGCCAGACATCATGGGCGAAAAAGAGACAAAATCTTCAGGATTGCTCAAGTCGACACTGATTGTTTTTTTACCGTTGATTACCGCTATTTTGACGGCGAACTACCAATACGTTATAACCCGTTGGGAAAACTCCGACAAAAACTTTCGGCTGGTTGTCAGCGAACTCACCTCCAAAGACAAGAATATCCGTCACTCTGCCGCCGCGAGCATCGGTACTTATGTCAAACAGGAAGATCGTTATTTAAATGAAACCATCGATATTTTGACGAATCGGCTTTCTACCGAAACCAACCATAATGTCCGTAATTCGATCATTGGTAGTTTAACGAAGATAAAAGACCAGCCCGAGTATCGGCAGGTTATCAATCGTATGCTGGCTATCGATCGTAATAATTTCGTTCAGGATTACCAGATGAAAGTCAAGCGGGATACCGGTGCTGCCGATTTTGATCAAGCCGTGGAGAACTTGAAACAGGCGGAATTGGAGTTTGGCAACAGCGAGAAAATCACCGACCAGTTTATGCTCGCTAACCTGCAAAGCCAGGCCGGACAGAAATATCAGGAACATCAGGTGCTTCAACAGGATTACCGGGAATTGCAAAATAGCATTCCAATGGTGTCGAATATGATTGCGATATTCCTCTCCGAAGCCAGGGGCAGGGAAATTGTTGGTCTGGATTTTTTCCGCAATAACATGAACAACATTGTTGCTACTGATCTACGCCTGCGTGAGACCCGAATTAAATGGGCCACTTTCAGTAGTAGTACGCTTAGTGAAAATCAGTTCCTGCAATCGACTATCGGGCGCTCTTTTTTCAGTAACTCGGATATTAAAGATTCGCAGTTCAAGGGCAGCAATATTTCCACATCCATGTTTAATGATTCAACTTTGATCAACGTGGATTTCTCTGAGTGTAATCTTAAAGATGTATTTTTTATCGGTTCAGATCTCGCAGGTGCGAGTTTTTCCAGGGCGCAGGGATTAGAGCCTGCTTTCTTTTACGAGGCGATCAATATTGATTTGGCTCGATTTGATGACCCCGGATTTATCGATAAAGTGCGTGCCGTTAGCCACGATGAGTTTGTTGAATTCGTCCACAACTCCACGCTTAACCTGGACATGAAAAACTATTTAACCCAATAGCTTTTATCGGCAAATCATTCCGGGACGACCGCACCCGATTCGCGCAGGCGTGCTAGCTTATAACGCAAGGTACGCGGGCTAATTCCGAGCTTCTCGGCGGTTTTTTTACGACTACCCTTGAAACCGCGCAGGGTTTCGATGATGACTTCGGTTTCGCGGTCGCGCAGGTCGCTATGCAGTTTTCCGGCATCTTCAACACTATCATTCTCGAATAAATCCTGCGTCGCAGATTCGAGCATGATGTTTTCGCAATCAATGACATTACCCTGCTTCAAAATCAAAGCGCGTTGCATGACGTTGTCGAGTTCACGCACATTGCCAGGCCAACTGTGCTGGCACAGTAGCTCGGCAGCTGCATCGGAGAGTTGAATGTTCTGACCGGCCGCGCGACTGTACTGGGCGATGATTTTTTCTGCCAGCGGCACAATATCGTCACGTCGTTGGCGCAATGCCGGGATAGTGATCGGGAACACGTTAAGCCGATAGTAAAGGTCTTCACGAAAGTGCTTATCGCGCACTTCATCTTTGAGGTTTCGGTTACTGGTAGCGATGATGCGTACATCGAGGCTTATGGTTTTCGAACTACCCAGGCGTTCGACTTCTTTTTCCTGCAATACGCGCAATATTTTTGCCTGCAGCCCCAGATCCATCTCAGTGATTTCATCGAGTAGTAAAGTGCCGCCCTGGGCCTGCTCAAACTTACCCATGCTTGATTTAACCGCACCGGTGAAGGCGCCTTTTTCGTAGCCAAATAACGAGGCTTCGAGCATATTCTCGGGAATCGCCGCACAGTTAATGGCGACAAAAGGCTGTTCTCTTCGACTGGATTGTTGATGGATATAACGCGAATATACTTCTTTGCCGACCCCGCTTTCGCCGTTAAGCAATACCGTGGCTTCGGACTGCGCGACCTTGCGTGCGAGTTTTAAGGTTTCCTGGCTGACGGCATCGACGGCAATAATAGCTGCCTCTCCGATTTCAGAATGGTGCAATTGCTGTTTGACGGTTTTAACCAGGCTACTGACTTCGAATGGTTTTACCAGATAATCGACTGCACCAGCCTGTATGGCGTCGACTGCCTGCGGTATCGAGCCGTAAGCTGTCATCAAAATTACCGGCACATCGAGTTGGTTTTTACGAATCCAGGCAAGCAATTCGTAACCATTGCCGGGTGACATCTGTACATCGCTAAGCACCAGTGTCGCGGTTTGCTCCGACAGGTAGTGTTGCGCTGCCTGGCCGTTTTCAGCTTCCTGATAGCTAATACTATTGACTGCCAACATGTCACAAATCGCTTCACGCAGACCCGCATCGTCTTCGACAACAAGTACATCAACCATCTATTTTTACCTTCTCATTCAGTTTAACGTGATGACGCAGATGCCCGTTCAAGATTTGACGTCCGCGCTACTAATCTGGCTTTTTAAACCTTCCTGACAAGGCAGGAATATTCGAAATCGACTACCCCGCCCGGGCCTGGATGCAACCGCGATCCGTCCCTGATGCGATTCAATGACCGATTTCACCACGGCGAGGCCAAGACCAGTACCATCGACTTTGGTGCTAAAAAAAGGATCGAATAAATGCTTGCGAGTCAACGCGTCGATACCACAACCATTGTCCTGCACGGTAATAGATAGCATGCCGCGCAAGGTTAAGGCTATTTTAATGCGAATAATCGGAGACTGTTTTGTGGCATCGAGCGCATTCATGCAGAGGTTTCCGAGGGCACCGAGTAAGGCATCGTGATTGCCACGCAACAGGGCATTGACTTCTGCCCCTTCGATCAGCAGTTTCGCCTGTCGTTGTTCGACATGCGGGCGCAGCTGATCCTGTAACTCCACGGTCAAATCACGGATGCTAAACTGGCTCATATTAAACTGGCCGCCATGTGCGAAAACCAGCATATCGTTTATCAGCTTTTCGATATGTTTAATTCTTGCTAAGGCCTTTTCGCTAAAGTTGTGGCTGGTCTGTGCATCAATCTCGCCATCGACAATCTGCGACAGGTAGAGCATCGAGGACGCCAGTGGGGTTCTGATTTGATGCGCGAGACTCGCCATCATTTTACCCATGGTCATTAAATGTAAATTCTGTTGCGCGGCGCGTTGTAGCTGTCGCGTCTGGGTGACATCACTCAACAGCAATATTTGCCCCGGCTCATAGCCAAGCGGTCGGGTAGAGATACTAAACTGACGTCCATCTTCGGTTTTTAGCTCGCCCTGATCGAGCTCGGAAAGGAAAACTCGGGTAACGATATTTCGCCAGGATTCTCGATGAAGAGGCTCGCCGAGTAACAAAGCGGCGGCGGCGTTGGTTTCAACAACCAGGCCCTGCGGATCGAGTACGACAACACCACCCGGAATCGCATCGATCAGAGCACGCAAGTGCTGTGCTAGCTGAGACTGATCGGTAGATAAATCGTCAATTTGTTGAACTTTGGTATTCACCACATGAATACTGCATAAGCCGAACCAGTTAAATTAAATTCTTTAATTTCAATTACTTAAAAAACAATACAAGGATAGATGACGGAAACATGACACTATTCACCGCGCTCTATTTCGTATTTCCGCATTTTCTCGACGAGGGTTGTGCGGCGCATCTTGAGCATATTTGCCGCTCGTGCTACGACATTATTGGTTCTGGTTAAGGCTTGCTCAATCAGCGATATTTCGATATTGGTTAGATACTCCTTCATGTCTATGCCATCCATGGGTATGCTTTCAATCTCGGTAGACGGCATCAAGCTATCGGATTCAATGTCACTTAATGCCTGACGCTCGTTTATATAATCGCCACTTTGATATTTAACAGGCAAATCTTTGGCTTCGACTACACTGTGTGGAAAAAGGATTGCCAGCCGCTCAACCAGATTTGCCAGTTCGCGGACATTGCCGGGCCAGGCATATTGTTGCAACATTGTGGTCGCGCTTTTACTCAGTCGTACCGAACCCCTGTTTTCACTTTCGATGCGGGAAATCATTTCATCGATGAGAACAGGCACATCCTCGATGCGATCTTTTAATGCGGCAATCTCTATAGGAAACACATTAAGTCGATAAAATAAATCTTCTCGAAACTTGCCTTCTGCAATTAAATCTTCAAGCCGTCTATGGGTCGCTGCGATAACGCGTACATCCGTTTTAATCGATTTATTACTGCCAACTTTTTCGTAACAGCGCTCCTGTAAAACACGTAGTAATTTGACCTGCATCGGAAGCGGCATATCGCCTATTTCATCGAGGAAAATAACCCCGCCTTCGGCAAGTTCAAAACGCCCCTGACGCGAGCTGATAGCACCGGTGAAAGCGCCTTTTTCGTGACCAAACAATTCGCTTTCAAGTAAATCTGCCGGTATGGCGCCGCAATTAATCGGTACGAAAGGTTGATGACTGCGAGAGCTCTGCGCATGGATATTTCGGGCAATGACTTCTTTGCCCGTGCCGGATTCACCGAGGATTAAAACCGAAGCATTTGTATCCGCAACCTGGTCGATCATTTGATTGACTCTGACTATTTCACGGCTCACCCCGATTAATGACTGACATTCGCGTTTTTTCAGTCGGCGTTCCTTGCGATTATGGGCTCGTGCGAGATCCAGCACCTGCGATAAAGCATAATAATCGGACTGGAAACACATACCGTTGATAAAAGGCGCCTGAACGACCAGATCGTCGATGTTCGCATCGCTGCGATCAGCCATTAAAACCACGGGATGCTGGCATTTATCGACTTTATTCTGGTTGAGGAAATAGGCTCTGGTGTCTTCTGTATCGATGCTGAAAATAGCCAGATAATCAGATAGACTCCCGGAGAAAGTTGACAGTAAATCGTCGGGGTTAACTAACTCTGCATTTATCTTCATAAATGCCAGAACTGCGATAAATGATTGTCCTCGGGCCTGGTCTGAATCAACGATCAGGACCTTGTTTAACACCTCATTCGGGCTTATTACCATTTGTCAGCGGCTCTTCAATTAATTAAATTTATCATAACTCCATGTATTTGACGACTTTTTGATATAATTTGAGTGTAGCTGAAAATGCCAAAAAAACGTCGAAAAACAATTTTTTTTTGAAATTATTTTGACGCTTTTGCTTTAATCAAATGAAAGCTTATATTTTATAGCTGATGACTACCATAAGCACGAGTTGCTTTTGAGCCGTTCTGAATTTGTCTCTGCTGTTGGAGCACGGCCTGCTTAAATTCCGAGAGTTTATCAACCACTTGCTGATTTAGATTTTGCAAATGCATTGCCTTGATTTGATCGATCTGTTCGACCGACTGATTAAATGCCTGCTGGATGAGTGGCTGACGCTGCTTTTCCAGTTCGCTCATCCGACCCCAATTCTGAGTTTCCAGCACAGCCAGGATTTCGTCGGTAAGCGCAATCGCTTCAATTAATGCTGTCTGACTCGTGATCATTCTAGCTCCTATCCGGTTCAGGCACTGGCACGTGCAAGTTGCGCTGGAATCTGTACCCAGGCCGATTTCACTTCGAGCAGCAGTTTAGTCACTTCTTCGAGCTTACTAATATCGTTGCTGATATTAGCCTGCGCCAGTGACAGGTTCATATATTCATAGAGATTCGACAGGTTTCTTGACAGTTCACCACCTTGCTCATGATCTAAACTACCTTCGAGGCTGCCAATAATCAGTATCGCCTTACTGATTAGTTCCGCTTTATTCGCAGTCTCATTTCTGTCTATGGCCCCTTTTGCCTGCGCAATGCGTGTCAGTGCGCCATCGAGCATCTGCGTAATCAGAGAATGCGGATCAGCAAACATAGTTCCACTATAGGCATCAGTCTTTTGATACTCTTTAATGTTATTTCCGGTGCTATTCATGTTAATCCTCAGCTAGTTGTGGCAATTTATTTACTCAGGATCTGTCCTGAACCCGGCAAATTATTGATTTGCTGGGTAAGGAAGTTACCTGTGCTCTGAAAAGTCGCGAGCAGCTGATCCAGGGCGGTAAACTGTTTCACCAACCGCGCCTGAATCGTTTCGATGCGAGCATCCAGTGCTATTCTTTCATCGGCGATTTTTTCCAGGGATTCAGTCAGGCCAGTTTCTCGGGCGACCAGATTAGCGTTGCTTCCATCGAGATAACTGCCTAACAAATCATCCAGGCTTTCTATAATACCCCGGGTAAAACTAATTTGACCTCTGCTACCGGTGTTACCACCGACAACGTCAATACTTAAACCAGAAATGCTGGTTAAGGTTTGCCCCGATCCAGTAGCGGCTACACCATCGATCGTACCCGCAACATCGAGACCATCGGTACCTGCGGCGGCCGATAGACCAAAGTCGGCGGTACTATTCAGATCTACCGAGGTAATTTCAACAGACGAAGTAGAGCCAAACGCATTGGAAGTGATGACAAACCGGTCATTGGTATTATCGTAAGCAACGCTAACACTCCTGGAACCCGCGACAAGCGTTGAGGCGGAGTTTATCTGTAACTGGATCTCATCTGCCAGCGCAGTCGCACTGGCATAAGTACCTTGCGTCAGGCTAATGGTACCGCTTGAAATACCATCAAGCGTGATCGAAAAATCATCATTATTGCCATCGATGGTCAGGTTATTAATCCCGCTAGCGCCATTTAACACACCACGGCTCGCGAGCGTCGTAATGTTAATCGCATAGCGACCTGGAACACTCGCGTCGGTACTACTATTGAAGTTGATTAAGCTGTCAGTCGTCTGACCAACAGGTGCGAACAGTGCCAGTGCATCGGTTGGATTATCCGCTATCGCTGAATTAAATCGAGCATCGTCGATCGTCAGACGGCCATCTGCCTGGGTGGTAATACCAAGGTTTGACAAGGCTGTAATGCTGCCGCTGAGACCTTCTACAGACGAAGTCATTTTGCGGAACAAACTATTCGTGAAATTACGCAGATTCGAATCACCAAAAAGACTGCCAGCCTGGGTAGTTGGAGATCCAGCGGAACCCAGGTCGTTCAGATTGCCTATCATGTCGTTGTAGGATTCAACCAGTTCTCGAACCGAGGTTTTAAACTGGCTAGTGCTTTCCGCAACAGTAAATGTCAAACTCGACGTTGTTTCCTGTAATAAATTCAGGGTTACGCCTTCGATGACTTCGTTCAGTGTGTTCGAAGATGAAGTGACCGACAGACCGTTGATGAAGATACTCGCATCCGTTGCTGCCTGGGTTTCAGTTAAATGAGTTGCCGAAGCGTTATAGGCCAAAGCCGATAATCCATTCGCATCAGTATTATTCGCATCACCCGTATCGGTTATGGTGATTTCGAGGGCATTGTTAGCACCGGTTTCATCTGAGGTGAGCGTCAACCGATAGCCACTGCCATCATTAATAATTGAAGCAGTGACACCATACTCACCTTCGTTGATGCTGTCTTTTAACCCACTCAGGGTATTGTTAGTCGCATCAACCGTAATATTCTGGATTGCCTTGTCAGTATTCACATCGAACGAGGTAAATCCCGGGCCAGTGATACTGCCAAAGCGAATCTGGATTGTGCCAGTGCCAATAGTGTCAATAGGACTGGTGTAAGCTGCTGTGGCCAGAGACTGGCTACTGGCAAGCGTATCAACGTCGATATTGTAGGTGCCGACCGCTGCATCGTTGGTCAGGCTTGTGCTGATCGCACTGCCGTTGCTATTTGTACCGGTACGCGTGCCGAAACTACTGGCGCTGCTAAGCGAGGCAAGACTGGAACGAAAGCCCGATAACGAGGCTTTCATCAACCCGACACCCGACAGATCAGATACTAGCTGGCTTTCCTGCCGGTTAAGACTGTTTTCAATGGGGCTTCTTTCAGCAGCAAGCAGATTTTCGACCAGACCACTGAGGTCTAGTCCTGATCCGACGCCGAGTGATGAAATGCTAGCCATTGCCTGTTCCCGTGTTTGTGAAAATTAAAATAGTGACCTGCAAAAAACAGGCCACTATGCTGCTAGACTTCAGCAGAAAACAACACGCCTTTAAGCGATTCTATATTTCGCGTCAATGCGAGTACTTCTTCCGACGGAATTTGTCGAATCACTTCTTCGGTATTCGTATCCAGGACTTTAATAACAGTGTCTCCACTCGATTCATCGATGGAGAATTGCAAATCTCGCTGAACCGATTGAACCAGTTCATTGAGCTTACTCACTGAGTTCTCCAGTCGCTGAGCTACGTCCTGTTCTGTCTCTTTAATTTTAGCTTTTGCTGCCGCACCTGTATCTACGACCGCTGCCTTTACATCACTATCACCTGAAACCAGCTTTAGATTGCTACTACTTTGCGAGGATTGAGAGCTCGGCGCAGGTATTGCCCTATTGGGCATTTCGATATCCATGATTAGTTCCTCATATCAAAAACGGGAATAACCCGAAGCGCTAAATGCGCTCCAGGTATTCCTGATTTATTGAACAGTATCATTATCCCAAACCAGATTTTACTGGAGCAGAGCCAGAACATTCTGGGGAGCTGCATTCGCCTGAGACAATATTGCTATACCGGCCTGTTGAATGATCTGATTCCTTGACAATGTCGCTGTTTCAGCCGCGAAGTCGGCATCGCGGATCTGGCTTCGTGCGGCTGAGGCATTCTCAGAGGTACTTTGCAAGTTCGCAATGGTCGAAATCAGGCGATTTTGCACCGAACCAAAATCAGCTCGGAAAGAATCGATCTGTGATAAGGCACCATCGATAATACCAATAGCCGACTGAGAACCAGCGACAGTTGAGATGTCGATACTACCCACTGAAGACAGTGCTGAGGCTTCTGCCGTGGTCGCATCATTCAAGGTAGTCGAATCTGCGGTTGCAGCAAAAGCAGTAGCACTTTCTAATCGAACCTCGCCGATGACTCTCGCGGAGTCAGTGGTTGCAGTCCCGCCAGTTAATACTGAGGCAGCTACTGCGGTAAAAGCGCCATTGTCAAAATCACGACCTTGTAAGCTGATGTTGCCAGCAGAGAGAAAGTTTTCGACAACGATATCGTTACCGCTCTCGCTGACCAGATCAATAGCACTACCACTACCGACAACAATGGCCTGGATACCCGTGTTACCTGATGCCGCATTGATAGCATTAGCAACTGAGGTCAGGTCTGCGGTATTGGTAACAGTAGCGGATATAGTCGCTGAAACGGTGGCGCTGCCAGAATCGGAAATCAGGTTGAAACTTAAAGAACCCACTGCAGTCAATCCACTCAGGCGACCCACGGTTCGTGCATCGGCACTGACAGTAGTCGTTGGCGTTGCCAGGTTAACTGCTGCGGCTACTTCTTTGGCAGTATCGCCAGCTGCGACAGTAACGACCTGAGTACCACCACCACCGGATACCGTGATAGTACCACCTGCATTGGTATTCGCGGCAGCCGTGGCATCAGCGGCTAACGCGGTGACGTTACCAAGACCGGTTGCACCGTCAAGATCAAGACGCTGGATACCAATTTGAGTTGCGTCGGTATCAGCCAGTGAAAAACCGATGGTTTCGTTGGCTTCTGATCCGACCTGAAATAGAGCCTGACCGAAAGTACCGTCGAATAATTTACGACCACCGAACGAAGTGGTGTCAGCAATACGGGTTATTTCAGCTTGAAGCTGGGAAACTTCGCCCTGGAGTGCAGCGCGGTCAGCATCGGCGTTTGAACCGTTGGCTGACTGGATAGACAGCTCACGAATACGTTGTAAGATGTTAGTAGTTTCCTGGAGCGCGCCTTCAGCGGTTTGCGCCAGTGAAATACCGTCGTTAGCGTTTCTCACAGCCTGGTTCAAACCACGAATCTGTGAAGTTAGACGATCGGCAATAGCAAGACCCGCCGCGTCATCACGCGCCGAGTTGATTCTCAGACCAGACGATAAACGCTGGAATGAGGTAGCTAACGCACTTTGCGAACTGTTCAATGACCGCTGCGTATTTAGCGAAGCTACGTTTGTGTTGATAAATTGTGGCATTGTATTTCTCCTAAAAAGACTGCGCTTTAATCGCGCGGGTCATCTAAGTATCGTGTTACTTGCCTACCAAATAACACTCTCAGGAGCTATAACGGCCAGTCTTGAAGAACCTTTAGGATTTTTTTTGATTTTTTTTGACGCTAATTGCCGGACTGATTAGCAGCGGCATCGTCATCGATTAACGCAGAAAGTTAAACAGCGAGGAACTCGATATACGTGCAAAAACCGCCTGGGCGGCATCCAGCGTGGTTTGCTCCAGCGTGAGCTGACTAATCGCTTCGGCCAGATCGGTATCGCGGATACTCGAAAGCGTTG
>Ga0316189_10006740_pt1 | contig 10929 bp, 8 predicted proteins | sample LowCovwburrow_MG_FD_204930 | JGI IMG/M metagenome (GOLD analysis project Ga0316189, IMG submission 204930) | Coastal sediment microbial communities from Maine, United States - Lowes Cove worm burrow | ecosystem: Environmental > Aquatic > Marine > Coastal > Sediment | place: USA: Maine... | reverse complement strand
AGGCAAGTAGCGGAGCGCCGCATAGGCGGTGGTGGATTTTCCGCACCCCGACTCACCCACGAGGCCGTACGCCTCACCGCGCTTCACCTCGAAGCTCACACCACGAAGCACTTCCCGGGGTGTGCCGCGAACGATGTAGGACATTTCCAGGTCGGTAATCGCCAGGGCGACGTCGGTGCCGGTTTTCGTATCGTTTGTCATTATTTGGTCGCCTGTTCGATCGAATCGGCTACAAGGTTGATCGCAATCACCAAGCTGGCGATAGCGAGGGCGGGGAAGATAGTGGGCCACCACACCCCGCTGCCAATCTGGTTGTAATTCTGCGCCACATCAACACCCCAGTCGGCGTCAGTGGCGTTGCCACTGGTCAACCCCAAGAAGGCGAGGGTGGCGAGGGTAAACACGGCATAGCCAAGGCGAACGGTCAATTCCACGATCACCACGCCAACGATGTTGGGAAAAATTTCTCGGGTGATCACGAACAAACCATTTTCACCGCGCATCTTCGCGGCCGTGACATAGTCGAGTTGAGCCTCCGATAATGTGGCCGCTCGCACGGTTCGAGCTACCGGCGGCACAAACAGGAAAGCGATCACGCCGATTACCACAATGTCGGTAGCACCGAAGGTGAAGATAATCACGATGGCCAGCAGGATCATGGGAACCGACAGGATGGCCTCCAACACGCGGCTGGCGATTTCATCCACCCAACCCCGGAAGTAACCGGTGGTCATACCCACCAGAGTGCCGACGATGGCTCCTAAGATCGTGGCCGTGGGGGCCTGCAACAAGATTGACCGGGCTCCGTAGATCACACGCGAGTAGACGTCGCGACCAAGGCGATCGGTACCCAACCAGGCGGTGCCGTCCGGGCTCGTGCGCCGCAGACTTTCCCCCGAGGCGTCGACGACCGACTCTTTTTCTCCCCAAATGGCCAGCAGATCGGGAAAGATGGCCGAAAGGATCCAGAAAACAATGATGGCCACGCCGATGATAAAAGCCGGGCTGCGGAACAACATTTGGCGCTGTTCTCGACGCACCTGATCAACGGTGGCGAGGTTCACGTCGCCGTTGTCTTGGTCTTCTTTCGGCGAATCGACCTTTTTGGATTCAGCGTCAGTTGTGGTCATGATCCCTCACTTATGCTCAGGCGGGCACGTGGGTTCATCCACGCAATCAGCAGGTCAGCGCCGAGCGTGGCCAACATGTAGATGATGGCCACGCTCAACACGCCCCCTCGTAGGGTGGGGTAATCGGCGCTGTCGACAGCGTCGAAGATCAGGCGGCCAAGGCCGGGGTAGTTGTAGATCAGTTCTAGGCCCACCATTCCTCCGAACAAGTAACCAAGTTGGGTACCAACCACGGCCACCGTGGGAAGCAGGGAGTTGCGCAACACATGTTTGCGGAACACCTTGCCGGTACTCAACCCCTTCATAAACGCGGTGCGGGTGTAGTCGGCGCTCAGCGCCGTTATCGTCCCGGCCCGGGTGATGCGGGCAATGTACCCGAAGTACACGGTCACCACGGTCAACGCCGGGAGGAGCATGTATTGGAGTTGGGTGAAGATGCCAGCACCTGGAGGTGGTGACGCCACGACCTTGAAGAAACTGATCGGCACCGCCAACAAGGCAAGGAACAGCACCCCAACCACGAATTCGGGCACCGAGGCCAAGGCCACACCCACGTTCACGATCAGCCGATCGATCCAGGTGTCACGTTTGTACGCTGCATACACGCCGCCGGCAATGGAAAGCGGTAACACCAGGAACAAGGAGAACACCACCAGCTTGGTGGAGTTCCACAACGAGGTAGTAACCAGGCCGGTTACGGTCTCAGTTGGGCGGGTAAACGACATACCGAAATCGAATTGGGCGGTGTCGCTGGCCACGTCTACCAACTGCTCTCCCACGGACTTATCAAGTCCAAGGGACTCGGTAACCGCTTGAAGACGTTCGGGGGAGGCGGTACCGCCCGCAATCTTTCGGGCTGGGTCACCCGGTGCGATGTTCGGTATCAGCGTCACCAGCACCAAGATGATGGCTAACGTCAAGATCGACAGTAATAGTCGTCGGACTATGAATCTTCCCATATTTACAGGAGCTCCTCCACTAGGAATGAAATCTGGGTGGCCGAAATGTTTCGGCCACCCAGATCAGAATTACGTCGTCAAAAGCGACGACGAGAAATATTTACGCAGTCTTTGATGCGTTTTGGAACAACATGTGGCCCAGGGCCGTGTTTTCAATACCGCTGACGGAGGCATCATGGCCACCGAGGTAGTCGAAGAAGAACGGGTAGGCAGCAGGGCAGTCATCATGCAGCAGTTGCTGAATCTTGCCGACCGCAGCCTTCTGTCCGTCCACGTCAACGGCACCCTGGTATTCGGTGAAGAGCTGATCGAATTCGGCCGAAGCGTAGTTCGATGAGTTCCAGTCACCGTCGGTCTGCAGCGCACGACCGAAGTAGATGTCCGGGGTAGGACGATGGCCGTAGTCGACAATGCCGATCGGAGCCGAAGCACCACAGGGGACACCAGGCCCACCGGTTTCGGGCTGTGCACCCCACGACGCTCCGGTACACCAGTACTCGCCGTAGAAGTCGGAGTTGGCGGTGACGCTCACGGTGATGTTCATGCCAGCTTCAGCACAGTTCTGCTCCACGATGGCAGCCATGTCGGCGCTGTAAATGATATCGCCAGTTTCCAGGGTGGCCGTGAGGCCTTCCTGCCCAGCTTCAGCCAGCAGCTGCTTGGCCTTCTCGATGTCGCGCTCCCGCTGCGGGGTGGCGCCCTCGTCGAAGAAGGGCAGCGACGGGTGCACGGGATGATCGTTGGCCACGATGGCACGGCCTTCGAACAAGGTGTCGACCATCTGCTGACGGTCGAGACAGTACGCCACGGCCTGACGGACCCGAGGATCGGTGAACGGGCCACCACTGGGGACCTGGGTGTTGAACCACAGCTGACGGTGGTTAGCTGCCGGCGGCGACAGGATCACCATGTTCTCGTCGTTGAGCAGGCTGCTGCCGTCAACGGCGCCAAATTCTTGAATGGCGTCGAGTTCGCGAGCTTGCATGGCCGAGATGCGGGTACCCGAATCCTCGAAACCAATCAGCGTGACGGTGTCCAGATTGGGACGTCCACCCCAGTAGTTTTCGTTGGCCTTGAATACGGTGGTGAAACTGGTGGCGTCATGGCTTTCGAACAGCCACGGGCCGGTACCTTCCGGCCGCTCGTCGAGCGTGGTGCCATTACTGTAGTCGGCCGGGGTAACCAGCGACTGTGGGTTGAAGATTGAAACCAGCACCGGCAGGTTGCCGTTCGGTGAATCAAGGTTGATCACCGCGGTGCGATCGTCGGGGGTTTCGACGGCACCTTCGCTTACGACACCGGCCAGGCCAGCGCCCACTTCGACCATCCGGTCGATGGTGGCGGCCACATCAGCTGAGGTAAGCGGCGAGCCGTCCTGCCAGGTAACACCCTCGCGGAGGGTGAAGGTCCAGGCGGAACCGTCGTCGTTCGGAGTCCAGGACTCTGCGAGGCCACGGGGGCCGATGTTACCGTCGGTACCAAGACCGACGAGATATTCGAAGCTCTGCGACAGAACATTGTAGGTGCCGAGGTCGAGCATGTTGAGAGGATCGAGACCTGAGTTGGCATCACCAAACTGGATGCCGACGCGCAGGTCGCCACCGGCTACGGGCTCACCGCCACCGGAACCGCCGGCGGTTGTGTCGGTGCCATTGTCGCCGGATCCGGTGTCGTTGCCGCCCGAACCCTCGCTCTCGCCATCGCCACACGCGGCGAGGACGGAACCCATGAACGGCGCGCTCAAGCCCACAATCACGCCTCGCCGCAAGAAAGAGCGGCGGCTGATGCGATTTTGTGCGTATGCGTCAATCAGGTCGACCTGGATTGGGTTTGCCCGACGGCGCACCTTATCCAAAAGTCTCCAATTAATTTTCATTGACTTCTCCTGTAGTGGTTTGGTCAGGTTGGCGCGAGGCCCGAACCAATATGGCACGGGGTCGGCGATGCCTTCAACCTTCCTTTTCTCTAATGGCGATACGCACCCCGATGGCACTGCCAATTCTGCTCCGCTGTTACAAACCCGCTACCAATCGCCAGTCCCGTTGGCATCAATAGGCTAACGGGGCCAAACCTCGCAGATCCCCCTCATATGGTGGTGAGGCGCTGCACTGAAGATCACCACCAAACGACTTCGAGCGGAAGGAGAAGGCGCAGATGTGTGGTTCGTTGCGTCATCGACCAATTTCTTACGGTCAGGTGACAAACTGGTATCAATCCCAACGGGTGAGGCGCAAATTTCCAGTTCAGGGCGCGTTGACTGGCTGGTCCGGCGAATCTAGGTCGACGTAATCGCTGCGGGGCGAACGAACGCCAACTGGAAATAACGGTCTTTAAACCGCCATCCAAGCTCCGTGCGAACAAATGCATCTCGATACTCCCCCACATACTTGGGAGCGCCCGACGGGGATGGAACCTCAGCTTGCCCGGTAGGAGAGTCGTATCGATAGTTCACCAAATACGAGAGCGCTGTCGCCTGATCGCCTTCGATGTTCACCACAATATTGGTGCACACATGACGAGACTGCCGACGGGTCACTCCCTGTCGACGCTGGAACCCAGCTCGGATTTCATCTTGACTATCCATCACCAAATCGTCGCTGCGCCACACCCCGTCGGTGGTAAACAGGTCGGCGATCTCGGGAGCTCTCCCAAAATCGACTAGGTGGGTGTACTCGAGAATAAGACGCTCGCACTCTCGTTCGTCGACGATGCGCGTCAATGCTTCAGCAGACTCGCTCATGAAATCAACCTTCCTTGAACCGTTGGGGCGATAGGTAAGCGGCAACGCTACAGCCTGAGCAAGGCACAACCAAAGTCAACTCACCGGAGCAGAACGCGACCGGAGCGATTCGAGGTCGGGGCACCGCGTTCGACAACCTGGCGTCCGTTCACCCACACATGCACCACACCCGTTGGCGGGGTATCGGGTTCGGTGTAGGTACCGGTATCACCAATGGTGGCCGGGTCGAAAAGCACCAGGTCGGCGTACGCCCCCGGAGTGATCTTTCCCCGGTCCACAAGACCAAACCATTGGGCTGAGCGCAGGGTCATTCGGTGCACAATCTCAGGGAGTTCAAGAATCCCCAGGTCTCTTTGGTACCGTCCGAGAACCCGGGGGAACGTATGCCCCAGGCGAGGATGGGCCTTCTCCCCTGCCGGGATACCATCACTACCGATCAGTGTGTGATGGTCGGTCAACACCGTTTGAATGTCTTGCTCGTCCATCATGTCCACCACCACGACGCACCCTCGCCCCTCGGCGACCACAATCTCGTTGGCCATCGCCCGGGGATCCTCGCCCGCGTTGGCTGCGATCTCCGCCACCGTATGCCCTTCCCATTCGGGGTGCCGGGGAGCGGCCGCGATCAGAACCTGTTGGGGAGTCAAATGCCCAAAGGGCGACGGCCCGTCGAGAGCCCCCGACCGAACCACCTGTTCCAAGATGGTGCTGCCTCGGGTGTAGGGGTATTGGTCGACGAGCACCTCCACCCCGAGGGCGCGAGCCTCCGCGATTTTTTCCATCGCTTCGACCACTTTGCCCCAGTTGTTGGCACCCGCGGCTTTCAAGTGCGAAATCTGCAATCGTACACCGGCGGTGCGGGCCACCTCCAACGCCTCGTCGATTGCCGCCAAAAGCCCGTCGGCTTCGTCGCGCATGTGGGTGGTGTAGACGCCACCGGCCGCAGCCACCATTCGATTCAGTTCCGCCAGCTCCGTTATGTCGGCGTAACGGCCGGGTTCATAGGCCAGTCCTGAAGACATCCCCACCACCCCGTCGTCTAAGGCCACCTCAAGGAGCCGAGCCATCTCTGCCATCTCCGCCTGGTCGGCTCGCCGGTTGGCTCGCAAACCAACCACCATCTCCCGGATCGCTCCGTGCCCAACCAAAGCCGCCACGTTTACTGACGGGCCGGCTTCTTCCAAGGCCTCCGCATAGTGACGGTAACGAGCGAAACCTCCGTCAAATCCACCTTTCACACCGGGTGACGACTGGGGAAACGGTGAGGTGCCGCAGTTGCCGGTTACCACCGAGGTGACCCCCTGGAGGGTTTTACAGCGATGGTCGGGGGCAAGCAACAACGCCCAATCGTCGTGGGTATGCACATCGATGAACCCTGGGGCGAGGACCATGCCGGTGCCGTCAATCACCGTCACCGCCGGATGGCCGGACCGGGGTGATAACACCTGCGAGATCCGGTCGCCGACGACGACTACATCACCTTGCGCTCCGGGGGCGCCAGTGCCGTCGACCACCAACGCGTTGGCGATGACAACATCGGCGGCCTCGCCCGGGGTGCTGCTAGGCACTGAACTTGCCTCGGCGGATCCGTTCCGCCTCCATCAGTTCCACCTCACGGGCTCCAGACATGACAATGTTGGGGTCGGGTACAAAATTGGTGGACGAACACCGACCCTCATAATTGACGGCGTCAAGCATCACCTTCATCGCATTGAGGCGAGCGAGGTGTTTCACCTCCGAACGGATCACGGTCCACGGAGTGGCAGCAGTGTGGGTGCGGCGCAGCATTTCGTACTTTTGCTCGGTGAACTCCTGCCACAGATCTTGGGCTTGCATATCCACCTCACTCAGTTTCCACTGGCGTAGTGGATCGTGGCGGCGGCGCTCAAACCGGCGGAGTTGTTCCTTTTTGCTGACCGAGAAGTACAGCTTCACCAGGATCGTGCCCTGTTGCACCAGGTCTTTTTCGAAACCAACCACACCCCGCATGAAATTGCGGTGTTCCTCGTCAGAGCAGAATCCGAAGACCGGTTCCACCATCGCCCGGTTGTACCAGCTTCGGTCAAACAACACGATCTCGCCACCACGAGGGAACTGTTCCACATAACGCTGCAGGTACCACTGGGTCCGTTGCTCAGCAGTGGGTTTCCCCAGCGCCACCACCCGGTAATGTTTCTCGTTCATATACCGGGTGACGCGACGGATCGTGCCGCCTTTGCCCGCTGCGTCGCGCCCTTCGAACAACACGATCATGCGCCGCTTCGTCTTCTCCAGATGACTCTGCAGTTTGAGTAGCTCCACCTGGTAAGGCTGCAACTCGTTCTCGCGATTCTCCTTAACCAAGAGCTTGTGGTAGTGGGCGTTGGCCTCTTTGTCGTATGAGGTCGCGCCCTTCCCCGTCGACCTCGCTGGTGCACGGGTGCCAGCATCCGGGGTCTGCTTCGCCTTGGACTTGCCGGATTTAGCCTTGGACTTTGCCTTCTCAGGCTTCACCTTGGCCTTGCCGGATTTGGCCTTGCTGGGCTTGGCCTTGCCGGATTTAGCCTTGGCCTTGCTGGGCTTGGCCTTCTCAGGCTTTACCTTGGACTTGCTAGGCTTCGCCTTGCTGGATTCGGCCTTGGCCTTCCCAGACTTGGACTTGCCGGATTTAGCCTTGGCCTTCTCAGGCTTCGCCTTAGACTTGCTGGGCTTCGCCTTAGACTTGCTGGCCTTGGCCTTCTCAGGCTTCGCCTTAGACTTGCTGGATTTATCCTTGGCCTTCTCAGGCTTCGCCGAAGATGGCTGAACCACCGGCTCAGAGCGGTCGGCCGGTTTTGCGTTGCTGCCGGCTTTGGCCGCCGAGGCGTAGTCCACCCGTTTCAATTTCTTCGCTGCTCGAGTCTTGGCCCTATTTACCGGCTTCGATTTCCTAGCCGGCTTTCCTCGCTTCTTGGTACCTGGCTTTGTTCTCGCCATGCCGTTGCCTCGTTCCTCATTAGGGCTGAGTGTTGCCCTACTTCCAGTGAAATGCATACCGCGCTGTTATCGCAACCCCCAGCGATCAAAACCATGCGACCTGCTAAGCCCTATCGGCTATTTCCTGCCATGCCGTAAGGGGAAACGGTGTTGTAGTTCCCGATCGGGTCGACTTTCGACGCGGTTTGCTTCAACCAAGCTTGCTGATGTGGCCGTCGTCACGCACCTAAGCTATGTTGGCGTTACCGCCCGTCGACGCGCTCGCAGCGCCAAACGGGCCCCTTCCTCGACAGTCGGCCCGAGCCAAGGAGAGCAGCATGCGATACTACTCCTGCGATTCCCACGTAGTGGAAGCCGCAGAAATTTATGACGGTCTCCGCGAACAATTCGGCGACCGCGCCCCCTTCATCGAAAAGAACCACAATGGCCAGCCCGGAACCTTCGTGGTGCTGCCCAACGACATACGAGCGGTATCGGTCGGCCGTCTTGGCATCGCTGGGGCCAGTCTTAGCGACCCAGCTACCCATGAACGCATCGCTATGGGTTACGACGGTTTTAATCCGGGGGTGATGGATCCGGTGGCCCGCCTCGATGAACAACGTCAAGATGGCATCGTGGGTGAGATCATGTATCCCAGCCTTTCTATGTTTACTTTCGCGGTTCCCGACGACGAAGTTCGCGACATCGCGTTCCGTCAGCACAACGATTGGGTGCTCGACTATTGTGCGGTCGACCCCAATCGCCTTATCGGCATCGGCTGCCTCCCGCTTCCCGATGTGGAACGGTCAATCGCCGAAATCGAACGATCAGCCGAGCGCGGAGTGAAAGGATTCGCGATCCCCGCTCACATCGATCCAGCTCGCCCTTACAACCACCCCGATTTCGACCCGTTTTGGGCTCGGGCCCAAGAATATGGCGTGCCGCTCACCATGCATATCTTTACCGGGCAGACCCTCGAAGGCGGGATGCCCGAGCATTGGGGCACTCCTGGGGGTCACCTCAAGGGTTACACCTTTGCTCACACCACGATCGCCAACACCATCATCGATCTGATTTGTGGCGGCGTTACCGAACGCTTTCCTGATCTGAAGTTTGTGGCGGCCGAGTACGAGACCGGTTGGATCGGCCACTTCCTGCAACGCCTCGACCACGCCGCCTATCGAACCCCGTGGGAAGTCAGCGACGAACTCACGATGAAGCCATCGGAGTATTTCGACCGAAATTTTTGGGTGACGTTTGAAGACGACGCCGAAGGAATCGCCACTCGTCATTCGATTGGGGTCGACAACTTGTTGTGGGGCAACGACTACCCGCACCATGATTCGATCTGGCCCAATTCACGGTCCATCCTCGACAATATTTTGGGTGATGTCCCAGCCGACGAAAAGGAAAAGATGGTGTGGTCGAACGTGATCGACCTCTACAACATCGACACCACCACCCTCCCCGCTTCCTAGCCCCAACCAACCGCCAGAATTCTTACCATTGCCTTTGCGTTTTGTTGGTGGAACCATCGAAGATAGAGGGTCATGACCTTCTCTGAAATCGAGTTGACGATCGACGCTGCGGTGGCCACGATCACCTTCGACCGCCCCGAAGCGCTGAACGCTATCACACCGACCATGTTGGCAGAACTCAACATCGCCGCGAGCCGGGTGGCCGACGATCCGTCGCTGCGGGTGGTGGTACTTACCGGGCGTGGTCGGGCGTTCAGTGCAGGCGTAGATTTGAAGGCACTGGGTGAGCGGGATCTCGTCAACGGTAAGGTCGGCGACATTCTGGATCTACCGGCCCGAGCCTTCACCACCACCTTGTCGACCATGGCAAAACCGGTGATCGCCGCCGTCAACGGATTTTGTTTCACTGGGGCCCTCGAAATCGCGTTAGCGTGCGACCTGATCGTGATCGCCGATGAAGCCAAACTGGGTGACACCCACGCCAAATTCGGGTTGCGCCCCACCTGGGGGATGACCCAACGGCTTCCCGCCCTGGTGGGCCTCGCCCGGGCCCGTGAACTGTCGTATACGGCCCGCACCTTCACCGGTATTGAAGCCGTCGAAATGGGACTAGCCGTGCGGTCGGCACCGGCCGACCAATTCGCGCAAATGGTAGCTGAACTGACCGCCGAAATATTGCCCAACAGTTCGGAATCCATGGGCGCATACAAGGCGTTGTATCGTCAACAAAAGCCGCTCGATGATGGGCTCGCCGCCGAATATGGCGCCGACTTCCCCTTCAGCGACACCGACGAACGCCTCGCCGACTTCCGCTAACAACGTAAGGAAATCCGACCGTGCAAACTGGCCAGTTCAACGGGTTTGATACCGAACTCCAAGACCCCGGTATCCTCACCATCACCTTCAACCGCCCGGCACAACTCAACGCCAGCACCCAGGCAATGAAGCGTGACCTGATCGAAACCCTCACCCAAGCTCAGATGCACAATAGTGTGCGAGTGGTGGTGTTTACCGGTCGAGGCAAAGCCTTCTGCGCCGGCGACGATCTCACCGGCGGCTACAAAGAAAACGGCGACCCGGAGAAGGCACTGATCGGCACTGTGCCAGGGGGTCACGACACCGCCATCGGCACTTACAACGGCCTGCGCGTAATCTCTCAGGCTGTCAACGTCGCCATCCGCAACCTCGACAAACTCACCATCGCCGCGATTAACGGCTTCGCCATTCAAACCGGCTTCTCACTGGCCTTGGCCTGCGATTTTCGGGTGGCAGCCAACGACGCCAAGATGGGGTCGGCCACCCTCCGTTTCGGACTGCTCCCCGACGAAGGCGGCCAGTATCTCCTGGTGCAACACTTAGGGGTGGCCAGAACCCTCGAATTCTTGATGCGCAAGCAGATCATCACCGGCGCCGAGGCCGCCGAGACCGGCCTCGTGCACTATGCCGTCGACGGCGACGAACTCATGGACACGACCTACGCCCTCGCTCGCGAATTGGCCGAGGGGCCGCAGGTAGCGATGCGTCTCTTGAAACGTTCGGTGTATAACGCCTACGAACAGTCGTGGGATCAGGCCCTCGACGAGATCGCGGCCAAAACCGCGATCGCCGACCACCACCCCGACGCCCGCGAAGGTGGCGCTTCGTTTGTAGAAAAGAGGCCAGCCACGTTCAACGCTTGGCTCGAACAG
>Ga0316189_10006739_pt1 | contig 10929 bp, 13 predicted proteins | sample LowCovwburrow_MG_FD_204930 | JGI IMG/M metagenome (GOLD analysis project Ga0316189, IMG submission 204930) | Coastal sediment microbial communities from Maine, United States - Lowes Cove worm burrow | ecosystem: Environmental > Aquatic > Marine > Coastal > Sediment | place: USA: Maine... | reverse complement strand
TGCGCCGGTATTGAAAGTGTTTTTCTGGTCACAGAAACCGGTACCCGTCTCATCAGCAAGGTTCCGGTGGAGGTGTTTGTTTGTTGATGAGGATCTTAGCCCTAAAAAAAAGCGAATATCGAATAATGAATACTGAATGTCGAATGCCGAGGGAATGTATTCTATCTGTTTTATAAAAAGCTTGAGCGAAGCGATTCCATCCTTCGACATTCGATATTCAGTATTCGATATTCTGCGGTTCGCTTTTAATTTATGGCAATTTAGCCATTTTTTTTAAGGAGGAAAAAACGAAATGACATCTACCGGCATTCTAAAACCCAAATCTGTGGCCGAGACAAATCAGTTGATGAACGTGGCTTTAGGTACGGAAAAAGCGGACCTAACCATTGTGAACGCGAATGTGGTCAATGTTTATACCGCTGAAATCCTGCCGAACCTCGGCATCGGCATTAAAGGTAAATGGATTGCCTACGTGGGCCAAAACGCCGGGGACACCATCGGTCCCCAGACAAAAGTCATCGATGCCGAGGGCCAAACCGTTATCCCGGGTTTGATCGACGGGCATACCCATATCGCCTGGCTGTTCACGCCGGCCGAATTTTTAAAATACGCCATCTCCGGAGGCACGACCACCGTCGTCACCGAAACCCTAGAACCTTTCCCTGTTAGCGGATACGAAGGCGTCATCGACTTTCTTGAGTCTCTGAAGGACCAGCCGATTAAAATCCTGGCAACGGCCCCTGCCATGGTGTCCATCAGCGCAACAGCCCGCGATATGCCGCCGGATACCTTGGCAAAACTCCTGGCCCGGGATGATATCCTCGGTCTGGGCGAGAGTTACTGGCAGGCGGTGCTGCAGGAACCCGTGCAATTATTGCCACGATTTGAACAGGCGCTCGCTGCCGGCAAAACCCTGGAAGGACATTCGGCCGGCGCCGGCGACAAAAAACTTGCCGCCTATGTTGCCGGCGGGATTTCTTCCTGTCACGAGCCGATCAATGCCGCGCAGGTGCTGGAACGATTGAGGCTGGGGCTTCATATTATGGTCCGCGAGGGCAGTATTCGACGGGATTTGGCAGAAATTGCCAAAATCAAAGACACCGGCATCGATTTGCGGCGCCTGATCCTGTCGACCGATGGTGTGGAACCCCGGGATCTGATCGAAAAAGGTTATATGGAGTTCGTGCTCCGCAAGGCCATTGAATACGGATTTGATCCCGTTGCGGCCATTCAAATGGCCACGTTGAATGTCGCCGAGCACTTTTCGCTGGATGGCCTGATCGGCGGCATCGCCCCCGGCCGCTATGCCGACCTGGTGATAATACCGGATGTTCAAACCATCGATGCACAAATGGTTATCAGCAGCGGCAAGATCGTCGCCGAAAAAGGCGCACTTCTGACTGCCCCCCGACCCCACACCTTTTCAAAACAGAGCATAAACAGTGTAAAATTGACGCGGGATATGACAGCGGCGGATTTTATTATCAACGCCGACACTAATGCCTCCCATGTCAATGTCAGAATCATCAATATGGTAACCGACCTGGTCACCGCAGAGTTGGCAATGCAGTGGCCTGTGACCGATGGACAGATTCATCCGGATGTCGATCAGGATGTCATCAAGGTAGCCGCCATCGACCGGGCTCACAACCCCGGTAAAATGTATGTCGGTTTGATCAAGGGATTTGGTTTGAAATCGGGCGCCATGGCCTGCAGCGCGGCCTGGGACTCATCAGATATCATAGTTGCCGGCACCAACGACACGGACATCGCCGGGGCAGTCAACCGCATCCGCACGCTTCAGGGCGGCGCCGTGGTTTGTGTAAACGGCAAAATCCTGGCTGAGCTGCCGCTGCCGATATTCGGCATCATGTCGGATTTGCCGATTGAAACCATTGCCCGGCGATTGCAGGAAATTAAGCGCGCCGTGTCGAACTTGGGCGTACCCTTCCCCGATCCCCTGTTGACGCTGATCACCCTGACCGGCGCAGCGATTCCCTACCTGAGAATCTGTGAAGAAGGGCTGGTCAATCTAAAGGACGGCAAGACCGTGGAGTTCGTTGTCACCTGATTTTATAACATCCTAAAACTGTACTTTGGTAAATAGACTCATAAGTACAGTAACGTGAAACTGGTGGAATGAATTCTAGTAAAGAAAAGGATTTTCGTCTGTCTTAAAACGGAATACACAGAATCGCGCTAGATACCTTCCGCCAATGTCGAACGACTGAGGTTTGATCTCGGTTTTTTTTAAAAACAAATAAGCTTAAATTGCATAGCGCAGCGACATCATTATTCGATGTTCGACGCTCGCGTTTTAAAGAAGCCTGTACCGCAGTTGAAAAGGAGGAGTCATATGACAATAGCACCTGAGGCATTTCTGCCCTTCATCGATGAAGCTCTGGATGGCATGGTCGGTATCACCGAGGTCTTGGGTGATGAACGGGTCAACCTGCGCCCTGATTTGCCCGGCACCAATTCGCCTTTTGCCATTCTGACCCACTGTGTCGGCATGACGGAATATTGGCTTGGCAGCGTTCTGTGCGGACGTCCCAGCACGCGGGATCGTGACAGCGAATTTCGTGCCCGGGGCACGGTGGCCGAGATTCGCCGGTCTGTCAGGACACTGCAAACGCAGATTCGGGAAGACATTTCCCACGTGCAGGGTGACCAGCCTCTTGGCCATTCCCTGGACCTGCATGGTCATACGCAATATCACACCCAGGGCGACGTTCTGCTGCATTGCTACACGGAATTAGCGCAGCACCATGGCCAGATGGAGCTGACCCGCGATATCCTACTGGGCCAATAATTAGATGTATCGGGGTTTCTACAATTAATTTGATTCACGGTGTTTCTACGGCCATTTTCTTGGTATGCCGCATGGAATGATGGAATAGTGGAATGTTGCAATACTGAGTATAAAAAGCGGAAAAAGATCTATTCCAGACCTTGTTGAATAGTTTACTGGTTGAATGGTTGATTAGGTAAATTATGATTATAATTTCAAAATGTTATGATTGTTGAAACATGAATTGTCCAATTATTTTGCAAATATGGGATAAATCCATATTTACATCCATTTAACCAATCAACTAATCAACCAATCAGCGTTATCTGTATTCTACATAAAATATAACACGTTAACTATTTGTTCAGGCGATAGCGAAAGTCGCAAAATGGTGCTCCCTCCATGATGGTCTGAGTTCGTGTGAGCGTAACATCCGGATTGAATCCTTCGACCAGGGCAAAATCACGTGCGCAGGAAAATATCGTCCCGATATTGCGGATTCCCAGGCTGTCATAGAGCTCGGCATAGCGGCAGCGGGTCACATTGAAAGATAACACATCTTCGGATTCTTCCACCACCTCGATTTCCAGCGCATCGTCCCGGGTCCAGTATTGCAGCGTCTCGGAAAAATGCTGCAGGGAGTTGTTCCCCATTAAATTGCTGAGATCTGCGCCCTGCTCCCGGGCAATTTTGACAATGGTGCTTCGCACCACCGACAGCACCTGATCACGCCCGAACGACTCGCCCAAGGCTTCGATTACAGGTGATAGAATGCGGGCTTCGACATCTCGCCGGGTCAGCACGCCGATTTTCGCATTCAGATCGTCAGTGGGCATTGGTTTTTCAGCCGATTCCTGATATTTAAAATCGTTCTCACCGGTCATTAAATATCCCCTTTCTAAATTTGAGCATCACCAAACTAGGACTTTATAACACCCCATAATCGAATGCAAGGGCGATCACGGCCGCATCAGGACCATGTCATTAAAGCAACTAATTGTATGAATTTGTGAAAGTTACTTGCTTAATGAAATAAGCAAACTCCATAGATATGAGACAGTTAACTTCTGCCTTGACTCAGCACTGACTTTCGTAAACTCACCAGGCGGAGAACCCGGATTGCAATATCTAAAATTTTTCCGCAGGTAGCGGACATCGACATCCATCATTCGATCTGCTGGCTTCGAACTTATTTTATTTTTTGGCACTTTACAACCATTAACCAATTGTTCTATAAATATAGGTAATTGAAAGCTCAAAAACCTATCCCTGATAAACCGGAAATAACAAATTACAATCACCACCTGATATTAAAATTGGGCCAAAAAAATTCCAAATTACAACATCCAAACCTCAAATAAGATCAAAAGCCAATTGTTTGGTCCGCCGCCGCGGATTAGTCATTGTGATTTGTTTGTTATTTGTCTTTTGGCTATTGTGATTTTATTGTATCTTACGGGTAATTTCCACCAGCCTAGTAAAAACGTATCCGCGGACCTGGAAGGAGATTCAAGAATGAATGAATTCGGAGACAAATTAATCAGTTTGAGGACGGCGCGCGGTTTAACGGCCAAAGAAGTCTGCGGGCAGGTCCATATCCCGCAGTCCAGATTGAATGAACTGGAATGGGGTGTTCGAATACCCACACCCGGTCAAATCGAGAGTCTTGGAAACTTTTTTGAGATCGAATCGAAAGTGCTTGCCGATCTGGCAAAATTACCGGAAAAAATTTGATTACAACCAAAATGAAGCGCATTATACTAACAGTCCTTTTTTGTATCCTTATGGCTGTAATCTCAGCCGGAGCGGATCAGCAGACCCGGGATACCGGTTCCAAGCCCGATACCGTCTGGCAAAAACTTGCTGATGGATTGGAGCTGGGTTTTTTTCACTCACCGCGTCCCTCTGAAACAGGCGATTCGATGATTCGGGTCCTGAGATTTGAACCGGCCCGCTACACACTGAAATTGCTCAACGCCTCGGCTTCTGAGAAGGGACGGCCGCTGTCCGCAAAAGAATGGTGTCGCCAAAACGGGTTGGTGGCCGCCATTAACGCATCCATGTATCAAGCTGATTTAAAGGCCAGCGTTTCATTGATGCGCACCAAAAACCACATCAACAATCCAAGGCTGTCAAAAGATATGGCGATTCTGGCCTTTGACAGGCAAAGTCCCGAGGTACCGCTGGTAAAAATCATCGACCGCCAGTGCGAGGATCTCGAGACCTGGAAAAAAAAGTACAAAACACTGATCCAGAGCATTCGCATGATTTCCTGCCAAGGAAAAAACGTGTGGGCCCCGCAGACCCAAAAGTGGAGCACGGCGGCAATCGCCGTCGATCATCTCGGACGCGTGTTGTTTATCCATGTCGGCTCCCTCTACAGCACCCATGATTTGATCAATATCCTCCAAAAACTTCCTCTCAACATCGGCAGAACAATGTATGTTGAAGGTGGACCCCAGGCACAATTATATATCAACATCGGCACCCATGAGTATGAGTTTGTCGGTAGCTATAAAATAGAAATTGAGGAAAATATGAATGCTCTTTTTTCCCGACCGATTCCGAATGTGGTGGGGATATCTTTAAGAAAGGATTAGAAAATGACCAAGTGGTGGATGTTTATTTTGGTTGCCATCCTTTTAACTGTCCAGTTGGGGTGTGCCGGCAGCATGAAGGGTGTCGTCAGGCGGGATGCGAAAAGAATAGAGGTCACTTACACGGACTCCAGACTCGGGCAAGGCCGCCTGCAAACAGTGCTGCCGGGCGGGGAGCGCTTTGAAGGCAAAATAGTCAGGACCGGATGGGCGGGTGCCCAATCCGATTCAGCCGTCTCCGGTGATGAGTCGACCGATTTTGAAGACGTCCAAATGTTTGAAGGCAATGCAGAAGCCACACTCTCCGGAAACAAAGGCAACGTCATGAAGTGCCGCTTTAATCTGACAGATTCCATCATTGGGCTCTCCAGCGGTGGTTTTGGCCTATGTCAGGTCACCGACGGTCGTGTAATTGATATTTTCTTTTAGCAAAGAGAACGATTTCAGTGAGGGGATATGGCCTATAATGAAAAAATCGAAACCCGCATAAAAAAAATTGTGTCCGGCTGGAAAAACACGGGCGACAAGAAGATGTTCGACGGTGTCTGCCACTTATTAAACGGCAACATGTTCTGCGGGGTGCATAAAGAGTTTCTGATTCTCCCACTCGGTGCAGATACAGCAGAGGATGCACTCAAGCTGCCCCATGTCCGGCCATTTGACATCACGGGCAGGCCCATGAAATTGATTTACATCTTTTTTGCCTGCCTGCTCCTCATGGAGACGGCAGTCTTTGCCGGGCAAGCAGATGTCGTTGCGGCCAAGGTAACGCGCACCGATGATGACACCTATAAATTTGACGTGACGGTGCGCCACACAGATGAAGGCTGGAAGCACTATGCGGACAAATGGGATGTGACGGCTCATGACGGAACGGTTCTGGGCACCCGAATCCTCGCCCACCCCCATGTCGATGAGCAGCCTTTCACCCGCAGCCTTGTTGGGGTGAAAATTCCCGATAATATCGACAAGGTAACCGTTCGCGCCCATGACCTGGTGCACGGCTATGGCGGGAAGACGGTGGCAGTGACGGTTCCGGGAAAATAGTATCGTAAAAGATCGTAAAATTTCATAAAAATCTCAGGAATAGGAATAAAAGGTATCAAATGGCTGAAATCCAGGTATATGACAGACTCCGCCGCTACGCACAAGACAATCAGTCGAACCTGATGTCGATCGTCGCCCTATCCCTTCTTCTGACGGGATGTTCATCCGCCTATTATGGTACGATGGAAAAGCTGGGCTACCCCAAAAGAGACTTAATGGTCAGTCGGGTGGAATCGGCCAGAGATGCCCAGCAGGAAGCCAAAGAAGAGTTTAAATCGGCCCTGGAAAAGTTCAGCAGTGTTTTGCAGGTGGATGGCGGCGCATTAGAAGACAAATATGACCAATTGAAAACAGCATACGATAAAAGCAGTGCCAGAGCCGAAAGCGTGCGGGATCGCATTGAAGCGGTTGAAGATGTATCCGAAGCCTTATTTGAGGAATGGCAAAGCGAACTGGATCAGTACACCAGCGATAGCCTGCGACGCAGCAGCGCCCGCAAGTTGAAACAGACGAGACGGCAGTACGCACAGCTAATCAGCGCCATGAAACGAGCAGAAAAGAAAATGGAACCCGTGCTATTGGCGTTCCATGATCAAGTATTGTTTCTGAAGCATAATCTCAATGCCAGAGCAATCGCATCGCTGCAGACCGAACTGGTTTCCGTAGAGGCCGAGGTAAATGCACTGATCAGGGACATGGAAGCCTCCATTAAGGAGGCCGATGCATTTATCGGTGCCATGGCCAAAGAATGAGAAAATGACCGCACAGACTATTCAAAAACGGCTGAAAAAACTTGGCAACAAGGAACGGGCCGCCAGCAGTCAGAGATTTTTTAAAACCGGGCCTGGGGAATATGGTGAGGGCGATGTATTCATCGGTGTCCGGGTACCGGTACTGAGAACCCTGGTCAAAGAGTACGCCGATTTATCAGTCGAGCAAATTCTAATCCTGCTCCGCTCCCACATCCATGAAGAGCGGCTGTTGGCGCTGCTGCTGCTGGTTGATTCATTCTCCAAAGGCGATGAGGCCGCCAAAAAGTCCATTTATGAAGTGTATCTGAAAAACACCGGATTTGTTAACAATTGGGATCTTGTGGATTCATCGGCAGAGCACATTATCGGGGCCTACCTGATGGACAGAAGCAAGGCAGTGCTGTATCGCCTGGCTGACTCCGAAAATCTGTGGGAACGACGAATTGCGATCATGTCGACGTTTCACTTTGTCAAACGCCATGAGTTCTCTGAAACACTGAAGATTTCCAAAATGCTGCTTTTTGACCGGCAGGACCTGATTCATAAAGCCACTGGCTGGATGCTGCGCGAAATCGGCAAACGCCATTTGCAGACCGAAGAAAGTTTCTTGAAAGTGCACTATAAAAAAATGCCGCGCACCATGCTGCGATATGCCATCGAAAAGTTTCCGGAACAAAAAAGACAGCGCTATTTAAAGGGCAAGGTGTAAAGCCACTATCCTCATAAAAAAAGGTAAAATCCCGATGACAAGAATTAATTCAGGTATAACAATTGTGATTTGCGGTTTGCTTATTGCCTGTTCCGCGATACACCCGCAAAAAGCCGGCAGAGAGCCGGATGGTATGCTGATTACACCCCAACAGCTTAAAAATATCGTTGGTCAAGAATGGCATCTGATCGAGATGACGCGCGACAACGATCCAGTCGCCTTGGTCGAAAATTCAAAAATGACCTTTTCATGCAGTGGCGAAGGACAGGTGACCGGTGTGGCCACCATAAATCGCTATTTCGGAAATCTTAAACTCACCGAAGATGGCGAAATTGTCTGGAATAAAGCCTTTGGGATGACCCGAATGGCGGGTCCGCCCGAGTTAATGCAGCAAGAGGCAGCCTACATGGGTGCTTTGATAAAAACGTCACGCATGTATCTGAAAGAGGCGAAACTCGTATTGAGGAATAAAGACCGTTCATATCTTCTTGAGTTCGGAAAAATTAATAAATAAGTGTTCGGCGGGCATTCGGATAATTTGGAAGCGGATGATCGAACGCCGTTTTTTTTCAACACCCGCTTGCTGATCTATCCTGCTGAATAATTCTGCCATTTTTTTGACAGTCCACCGATTGCGACGAATTCCTTCCCCTCCCCCTGATTCCACAGAACGGTAAATTACTTAACGACGATTTCGCTTCAGCCTCCTATTCTGTTGACTATCCAAGGAATTGCCATATTCATGCATAATAAAAATAGGTTTTGGAATAATTATTGCATTTTTGGACAATACATTTAACATCAGTATAATTATAAACTCAATTGGTAACCCCATGAAAATATTTAAAACGTGTTCCTGCTGTAAAACCCCCTGGTTTTCCCGGGATGAATTTCTGGAAGACAGCAACATCGATCTTGTGGGATATCAGGTTAATTTCGGTGACTTTGTGTTGGGATTCTTCCTCTTCAACCATTTGACCTGTCAATCGACCTTTGCCGTGTCAGCCGGCCTTTTCAAAGATCTTTATGATGGTCCGGTGTTTTCTGAACGTCAGACAGGATCCGAGCAATGCCCCGGCCATTGCCTTCATAAGGACAGCCTTCATGCCTGCCAGGCTAAATGTGAAGGTGCCTACGTCAGAAAGATTATGCAAATTGTGCGTGATTGGCCCAAAGAGGTTTGCTTTCCGGATAAAATAGCCGTGGGACAGTGCTAAGGATAAGAACCTATGTTCACCCAGGCCATTGCCAGAAAGCCCGGAAAAAATTTTGCCCGGGGCCTCACGACCACCGTCAGCGTCACACCTCCCCGATATGAGTTGCTCCTCCAACAGCATGAGACCTACCTTGAAACCCTGAAATCCTGCGGACTCGAGGTTACCATTCTCGATCCACTGCCGGATTACCCGGATGCTTATTTTGTTGAAGACACGGCCGTAGTCACCCCCGATGTCGCCGTCATCACCAATCCGGGGGCTGCGAGCCGCAAAGGCGAAGAAGAATCCATGGTCCCGGTTCTGGCCGGGTTTCGCAAAATTAAACGCATTCTGGCTCCCGGCACTGTTGACGGCGGAGATGTTCTCCAGGTGGGCAGCCATTTCTTCATCGGGCTGTCGGAAAGAACCAACCAAGAGGGTGCCGTACAACTAGGCCGTATCCTGGAAAGCTTCGGCAACACCTGGGCCACGGTTGAGGTGGGCGCCGGACTGCATTTTAAATCCAGCGTCAATTATGTCGGCCAAAACACGTTGCTCGTTACGCCTGATTTTGCCGAACATGCAAAACTCCGTGGATATGATAAAATTGTTTTGGAAAACGCCGAAGCTTATGCCGCCAATACGTTGCTGGTTAACGAACACCTTCTGACCCCCGCTGGATTTCCCGCCACCCGCCAGAAACTTGAGGTCCTTGGTTTTAGAATAATTGAGCTTGAAACCAGTGAAGTGCGTAAAATGGACGGCGGATTGACCTGCATGTCGATTCGATTTTAGCATTGACAGTTCATAAAAGTGGCAAGGTCCCCCCGCATCCAATTTATGCGATTTGTTCTGCGCCTTCACCGATACTCCTTTATGATCTTTCTCATATAGACCCACTATTCGTCTCGATCCTTCTCTGACCAACCGAGAAAGACATATAGAGAAATAATATTAGGTAAAATAAGCCCAGATTCAAACCAAATCCGAAATTACGGCTCATGGATCAGGTCCGCCAGGTTCTGAGATACCATCACGATTCGAAAGGGGCAAAACAAACTTTCGGGTATCAGCCAACGTTGCAATATAGTCTCTTTTCATTCCCCGCTTGTTATACCTGAATGGCTTTATCTTCTCCTTGCGGCCCTTGTCCACCATGCCGCCAACACCCCGGATATGAAACCAAACAAATGGCCTGTCCAGCTTATGCCCGGCACATATATGAACAGAGATTGCAGCGCACCGCCATATAGTAACAATACCGCCAGTGAGATGATCAACGCCTTCCAATCCCGGCGAAATAAACCCAAACACATTAAAAATCCGATCAGGCCGAAAATAACCCCGCTGGCACCGATATGAATGGTGCCCCCTTGGCCCGAAAGCCAGACCAACCCGCCGCCGATCGGAATAATGATCCACAGCGCCCGGAAAGTCAGTTTGCGGCTAAATGACAGCGATACGGTCAACAGAACGAAAAGTATGCCGGAGTTGGCGATGAGATGGCGCAGATCGACATGCAAAAACGGGGTAAAGACGATGCCTGCCAGACTGTCGAGTTGTCGCGGCCGCAACCCGTAAAGCCGCAAATCCATTGGCAGAAAAAAATTGATGAAATACACCAGCCAGAGAATGGCTACTGCCGCCAGTGCTGTTTGTAAATCTTGATGTATTTTCTGATGTATTTTCATGCCGCAGCTCAGATTAAAAAAACGTCTCGGAATTTCTATAATATATTGAAATCATGCAGCTTTTAACGACACTGGTTTTGTGCCGCCTACATGGAATGATGGAATGTTGGAATCATGGAATAATGGTCAAAAACGCATAACTTCAG
>Ga0316189_10006738_pt1 | contig 10931 bp, 9 predicted proteins | sample LowCovwburrow_MG_FD_204930 | JGI IMG/M metagenome (GOLD analysis project Ga0316189, IMG submission 204930) | Coastal sediment microbial communities from Maine, United States - Lowes Cove worm burrow | ecosystem: Environmental > Aquatic > Marine > Coastal > Sediment | place: USA: Maine... | reverse complement strand
CGGGGCCTCTCGGTGGACCCCGACGAGCGCCACGTCGACATGGACACGCTGCTCGAGGCCATCGAGCAGCTCGATGGGCCTCCGGCCGCGGGGGCCGTGGTCTCGCGACCGGCGCTGCGGGACGCTCGAGAGGACGCACGCAGTCGGCTCACCGACGCGTATGCCGGCGATCTGCTCGATGCGGACGAACTCGACGAGCGTCTCGAGCAACTCGAGAGCGCGGTCGATCTACCGGCGGTGGCGGTCCTGGTGGCCGATCTCCTGCCGCTTTCGGAGGCGGGCGATGCCATGCCGGGCGGTGCCATGCCGGCTGTCGCGGGTGGCTCCGAGGCGGTAGCCCTCGCCATGCCCGCCTCCTCGCTACCCGCCGTCGTCGATGCTCCGGCGCAGCGGACCATGGTCGCCCTGTTCTCGGGCTCGCGGCGGGGCGGGGTCTGGACGCCAGCCCGGGTCAATCGGGTGTTCGCAATGTTCGGGGGCGCCGAGATCGATCTACGCGAGGCCCTCTTGCCATCGGGGACCGTCGAGGTCCAGGTGTTCGCGATGTTCGGGGGCGTGACCATCACGGTGGCCCCGGGAACCCGGGTGTTGCTCGAGTGCACCGCGATCATGGGAGGCGCCGAGCAGGAGGACGCCTCGATCGCACCCCAGCTGGGAGGCACGACCGTGCGCGTGACCGGGCTCGTGATGTTCGGGGGCGTGGCCGTGGTCGAGCGCCTACCGGGCGAGAGTGGCCGGGCGGCTCGCAAGCGACGGCGGGCGCTGCACAGTGCGAAGCAGGCCAAAGCGCTCCCACCGAAGCGCTGAGACGGGTCACCGCTCTAGCCTCGAGATCACGCTATCGACGCAGGGGGAATGGTCCCGGAGTGACTCGGGTATGGCTGGCCATGGCGCAGCTTCGGCGATCGGCAACGAACAGCAGGCTCATGGGCGTATGCGGAGGCCTGGGTCAACACTTCGGCATCGACCCCACCTTCGTCCGGATCGGGTTCGTCGCCCTCGCCCTGATGGGTGGCCCGGGGATCCTCGCCTACTTCATCCTGTCGCTGTTGATCCCCAGCCCCAAGGCGCTGCCCGCCGCAGCGCACTGGCAGCTGTCCGATCGCTACTGATCAGCGCTCTTGCGGCCGGGGACCGCCCGGTCCGGGGCTGGTCGGTGAGGGCGGCCGGACCAGCTCGTCCTGCAGTCCGCTGGAGATCCGTACCTCATCGTCCTGCGTGATGATCACGACCTCGAGTCCCTCGCGCTGCTCGACGAACTCCATGCCGGCATCGACTCCCATCACCGCGACCGCCGTGCAGTAGGCATCGGCGTCGGTCGCGGTGCGGGCGACCAGGGTGACGCTCTTGGGGCTGCGCTCGATCGGGATGGGCCAGCCGGTGCGTGGGTCGAGGATGTGAGCGTAGCGCTGACCCTCGTGTTCGAAGAAGCGCTGGTAGTCGCCGGACGTGACGACGGCGCGGTCCGAGCTGGGAAGCGCTCCGACCACCCCGCGGGTCCGCGGCCGCTGGATTCCCACCATCCACGGCTTGCCGCCCTTGGTGCCGGCCGCGTAGGTATCGCCGCCGACCTCCACCACATGGTTGGGGAAGCCCCGCGCGGTGAGCAGGGCCGAGGCTTTGTCGGCCGCGTAGCCCTTGCCGATGGCGCCGAGTCCCAGCTTCATGCCCGCGAGGCCCAGCCGCCCGGTGCCGGCGGTCTGGTCGAGTCGAAGCTCCTGCCAGTTCACCAGCGGGAGCTTGGCCTTCACCTCCTCGGTCGAGGGCGGGGTCGAGTCGGGCTTGAAGCTCCACAGCTGGCCGATGCCGTGGAAGGTCGGGTCGAAGGACCCCTCGGTGTCCTCGGCGATCCGGCGGGAGGCGACGAGGACCTCGAGCAGCTCGGGGCTCAAGGACTGGGTCTCGCCACCGGCGGCGTCGCTCAAGCGAGACAGCTCGCTGTCGGGACGCCACTCGCTCATGATCTGCTCGAGTCGCGCCATCTCGTTGAAGGCGGCCGCGATGGCGTCGCCGGCCGCGGTCGCGTCGGCGTGCGGTGGATCGCCGGCCCACACATTGATCGACACGCGGGTGCCCATCAGCTCCGAGTCGGCGTAGACGGTGCCGTCCTTGCGGATCGGCGGCCCCTTGGGCGGCGGAGGCTCGGTGACCCCGCTGGGCTCGGTGACCCCGCTGGGCTCGGCTACGGGCGGCGAGTCGGCGGTCTTGTTGGAGGAGGCGTCGGGCGGGTTGCAGGCCATCGCCAGCAGCAGACCGACGAAGAGCTGGCCGCTGCGCGAGCGCTGCATTAACAGCCCGTGGTGGAGCTGGCGCGCGGCCACAATACCGCCCCTGCGGCTCATGCCTTCGTTCCTCATCGGTTGATTACGCCCGGTAAACGCCCTCTTCGCGCCTTGGCACGAGCCGCGCTGACGGCATTGTGACCACACGACAGTTCCACCACGGGCTGTTAACGCTTGCCCCCTCGTCCTCCCTTGCCGGGCACCGGCGGGGGAATGGACGGAGGCGGAGGCAAGAGCGCCTTGATTCGCTTGAGGGTCTCGCCCCGGCGACGGATCTGATCCTCGGGGATCATCTCTTCCAACTCGGCGTCATCGAGCTCCTCGATCTCGTCCTGGGGCTTGGCGAATTCGAGGACCTGGTCGAGCAGGGCATCGAGCTCGGTGTTCTCTTCTCCGGTCGCGGTCGGCTGATCGAGCAGCGCGAAGATCGCCTGGTCCTCCGCGCTCATCCGCATGGAGGAGGACGAGGCGGTGGGCGGAGCCTCGGGCTCGGCGGCGGCCGCCATCGCGTCGTCGTCGTCGTCGTCGTCGTCGTCGTCGAGATCGAGATCGATGTCGATGTCGTCGTCCTCGTTCCGCTCGGCTCGCCCGAAGAGTTGGTGCAGCTTGGGGTAGCGGCTCCAGTACGCGGTGGCGGTCTCAGCGGCGGTCTGGACGCTGTCGGGGGACTCGGGCACGCGCACGTGAACGAGCCCGAGCACCACGCTCACGGAGAAGACGCTGTCGGAGTGGTAGGCGTCGATGGACTCCTTGAGCTTCCAGAACAGCTCCTGGGGCTTGTCGTGCTCGCCGAGGATCGCCTTCCATAGGCGTAGGGGTCCGTGCTCGATGACGGGGGAGAACAGGAACTCTCGCCCGCTGGCGAACAGCAGGGAGCTGCGCTCCTGCTCGATGATGAAGTGCTCGGGCCTGACCCCGAGGTTCTGGATGACGGTCGCGATCTCCTGGCCGCCCATGCGCAGTCGAATGAGGTGGCGGAGGCGCCGGGCGGCATCCTTGTGCTTGGCGGCGAGCAGGACCTCGCGGAAGAGATCCTCGACCTCGGCCCAGGTGCCGGCCATCGGAAGGGTGGCGAGGATGTGGCCGCCGGGCTTGGTGACCCGGAGTAGCTCGCCCAAGGACTCGCCGAAGTTCTGTACGTCACCGAGCACGAGGTTGGCGACCACTAGGTCGTAGGTGTCGGCGCCCATCCCCACGACATCGGTGAGCGCGCCGTCCTTGAGGTAGACCCGGCCCTTCCACTCGGCGCGCATGCGAGCCTTGGCGACGCTCCGCAGGGCGTTGTCGGGCTCGAGGGCCAGCACTCGGGTGCCGGCGCCGAGGCGCTCGAGCAGTTCGAAGGTGGTACGGCCCGGGCCGCAGTGCACGTCGAGGGTGAACGCGTCCGCACCCTTGGGCAGGTGCCGCAAGAGCATGCGAGCAAAGCGGTCGTGCCACAGCGGCGCGACCTCGCGATCCAACGTCCGCGCGAACCGTTGCTCTCGCTGCGATTGCTGGGTGGTGGCCACGGAGGCTCGAGGGCTAGTTGGGCACCATGATGAGGCCCAGCTCCAGCGCGCCGTCGCCGTCGGCGGCAACGTCGTCGCAGCCGTTCTCGTCGCCGGAGAGACAGTAGCTGACCGCGACGCTGAGGACCCATGGCCGCCGGAGGAACTGCCCGGGCACGGCGGGTCCGCTGACCTGCAGCTCGTGGAAGAAGCCCGTCGACTGCATCATGGCGTCCTGCACCAGCCCGTCGGGCTCGAGGCTGAAGCCGTTGTCGGCGATAGGAGCGTTGGTGCGCAGGAACGAGTACCGATAGAAGCAGGACGCGCCGCAGGTGCCCGGGCTGAGGACCTCGTAGTGAGGATCCCCGTCGCCCCCGATGGTGAATGGGGCGGTCGGATCGTAGGTCCGCATGATCGGCTGCAGGGCCACATCGGTGCGGCCGCTATGATCGCCGGTGATGTCATAACCCTGGGCTAGATCGTTGGTCGCACAGTAGGGGACGAACACCTCGGCCCCCGACTGCACACCGCGCATCATGAACACCCAGGTGCCGTAGCGGGTCTCGTCGAGGCTGCCGGTGACGACGCACTGCTCCGACTCGACCTGCATCCCGCCGGGGATGCGGCCGTTGCCGTTGCCGCCGCTGTAGTCGCAGGTGATGGGTGTGCCGTCGCCGGTCCCGGGGACCACGAGGTTCAGCAGGCTCTGGCTAGGCTGGAGGCAGAAGGGCACCGCGTCGAGGGCCAGCGCCGCGTCGAGCCGTGGGTTGACCTGAAGGGTGCAGCTGCCCACAGCGCTGTACTCCTCGACGTCGGCGTCGGCGGCGACTTCGGCGATCTGGATCTCGAAGGCGTAGGTGCCCGGATCGGCCTCGACCACACCGGACAGCTCGCCGCTATCGGGGTCGAGCATGATCCCCGCCGGCAGCTCGCCAGTGACCACCGTGTATTCGTAGGTCACCTCTGCGAGCTGCCCGTCGATGGTCGGCGTCTGGGCGTACGTCGCCCCGTTGGCCGTCAGCGGCAGCATCTCGCAGTCGACCACCAATTCGTTGGGCGGTCGCAGCGGCTCGGGGACCACGAAGTTGGTGGGGGCAGGAAGATCGCTGGTGCACCCGGGCAGCATGAGCAGCACGGGTCCGGTCAGAGCGAGCAATGGACGTAGTCGCATGGCAAGGAAGCTCCGGTCAGGCCCCACGCGGAGCCGAATGCAGCCTAACACAGGCCGGTGCGCCTAACCCACAACCGCGGCTTCTACGGCCGAGGCCTCCTTGGGGATGGCCGCGGTCAGGACCTCGGGATCAGTGGTCGTACAGAGCACATCGTCCTCGATGCGGATGCCGCGGACGTCGGAGAAGCGCGACAGCTGCTCGGGATCGAAGGTTTTGTCGGCCACGAAGGGGCCCACAAGGGCCTCACGCTCCAGGATCGCCGGTACGAGGTAGAGGCCCGGCTCGATGGTGACGACCATGCCGGGCTCCAGATCGCGGTCCAGGCGGAGGTAGCCGAGGCCGAATTGCTCGGATCGCGTGCGCCCGGGGGCATAGCCGGCGCGATCTCCTAGATCTTCCATGTCGTGCACGTCCAGGCCCAGCAGGTGGCCGACCCCGTGGGGGAAGAACAGGGCGTGGGCCCCTCGCTCGACCAGGGACTCGGGATCGCCGCGCAGCAGCTTTTCGTCGACCAGGCCCCGGGCCAGGGTCAGGGCGGCCGTCAGGTGGACGTCGCGGTAGCGTACGCCGGGCCGGACCTTGGCGATGGCGTCGCGCTGAGACTGCAGAACGATGTCATACAGGGCGCGCTGGCTGGGGCTGAACGTGCCGCCGACGGGCCAGGTGCGGGTCACGTCGGTGGCCCAGCCTTCGAACTCGCCGCCGAGGTCGGCGAGCAGCAGGTCGTTCTCCTCCAGGTGGTTGTCGTAGCTGGTGGCGTGGAGGATCTCGCCGTGCACGGTGACGATGCTGCCGTAGGCGGTGGGCATCCCGCGGGCCATCAGCTCGCGCTCCATGGCGGCGCGAATATCGTGCTCCCGAAGGCCCGGTCGCGTGGCCGCCATGCCGGCGAGGTGGGCGGCGGTGGTGCCCTCCACGCCGCGGCGGATCATGTCCAGTGCGCCCGGATCGTGGGTGGAGCGCAGGGCGATCATCGCGTCGGCCAGGGCGAGGTCGGTGTCTCGGAGATCGCCGATCCCAGGCGCGGTGTGGCCCGACCAGCGCCGGCCGAGCATGGCGCACTGGCGGTAGCGGGTGATCGGGTCGGAGGACGGGAGGGTGCTGACGCGGTCACCGCCGCCGGCCTTCTTGAGGGCCGCGGGCAGCTCGTCCAGCGAGCGCACCGCGTCGACGCCGGTGGCTGCGGCGATGTCCGAGGGCCCCGGGAGCGGCCCGTGCCATAGAGGGTCGTCCTCGTCCTGGGCCGGGACGAACAGCTCCGTGCGGTCGGCTTGGACCAGCAGCGCCGCGTCGGGGATGCCCGCGCCCACCAAATAGAGGAAGTGGCTGTCGGCCCGGTAGGGCGCGAAGTTGGCGGGGTAGTTGCGCGAGCGCAGGCTGCCGGCAAACACCAGCGCAGCTCCGTTCCCGAGGCGTTGGCCCAGGGCGGTGCGGCGGGCATGGAACACCGAGGCGGGCTGGCTGGACAGCTGGGCGGACATCGATGCGGTTACACCATGGTTTGGGTGGCTCCGGGAGTGGGTCGAATCGCCCTGGCCCTCGGCCCCCGGTGGTGCGCACCATGGGCCCCGCATGAAGGCAGTCAGAATCCACGAGTATGGCGATGCAGACACCCTGCGCTACGAGGACGCGCCCGAGCCCACGCTCGGTGCGGACGACGTGCTGGTCCGAGTGCACGCGGCGGCGGTCAACCCGGTGGACTGGAAGATCCGCAAGGGAGCGCTCGTGGGGATGATGACTCATACGTTTCCGCTCATCCTCGGCTGGGACGTCGAGGCCGTCGGGGCCCAGGTGAGCGACGTGAAGGTCGGTGACGAGGTGTTCTCGCGGCCAGACATCGCGCGTGACGGGACCTACGCCGAGTTCCTGGCCGTTCGGGCCTCCGAGGTCGCGCCGCGGCCCATGTCGATCTCGCATGCCGAGGCGGCGGCCATTCCCTTGGCGGGTCTGACCGCGATCCAGTCTCTCATCGGCGCCGCCGAGCTGACGGCCGGGCAGCGGGTGCTGATCCACGCTGCCGCCGGTGGGGTGGGCACGTTTGCGGTGCAGGTCGCCAAGGCCCAGGGGGCCCACGTCATCGGCACTGCGTCGGCGGCCAACGCCGACTACCTGCGAGGACTGGGGGTCGACGAGCTGATCGACTACCGCAGCGAGCGCTTCGAGGACCGGGTCAAGGACGTCGACGTCGTGTTCGACACCATGGGCGGCGAGGTCCAGCAACGATCGTGGCAGACGCTCCGCGCGGGCGGGATCCTGGTGTCGATCGTCGGGACCCCGGAGCAGAGCGTGGCCGAGGAACACGGTGTTCGGGGGGCGTTCGTGTTCGTCCAGCCCGACCGCGAGGGCCTGGGTCGGCTGGCGGCGATGGCGGATGCGGGGGAGCTGTCGATCAACATCCACCAGCGCTTTGGTCTGCCCGACGTGGCGGAAGCGCACCGTGTCAGCGAGTCCGGGCGTACGCGCGGCAAGCTGGTGATCGACGTCCGCTGAGCGGATCCACGCCCAGATCCACCTGTAACCAACTCCCCGATCTCCTCATACTCTCTGGAGGAGATCGCCGATGCCCATCGAGTCCCGACTGCTCGCTCTCGCCGTGCTCGCCGCTGCGGTCGCGCTGCTCGCCCTCTCGCCGACCGACCCGGCCGCGTTCCAGCTGGCCCTCGCGACCCTGGCTCTCGCGGCCATCGGGCTCCTGTCGCCGGTCGTGCCGGTCGTGCATGCCCTGGTCGCCGTGCTCGCGGCCGGGGTGCTGACCGCCACGATGGTCACTACGGGCAGTCTGGGCACCACGGCGATCCTGCTCGCGCCGCTGCCCGTGCTCTCCTTGAGGTACGGGGGGAGACTCGCGGCGTGGTCGATGGCGCTGTCGGTCCTCGGTGTGCTCGTGCTCGACCCGACGGCGCTCATGGGACCGTTGGTCGTGGCCCGCGGAGGGTCGATCGCGATGTTCATCACCGCATGGCTGGCGGCGTTCTTGGTGGTGGGCTTCCAGGCGGCGGAGTGTCCGTCGACGCCTCCATCGGATCGCGACGGAGGGAGCGGCTCCGGCCGCATCGCGGGGGCCCGGCCCGCGATCGCTGGCGTCTAGCGAACAGAGTCTCCGAGCCGGACCGCTGGTCTCACCCCGGTCCGCGCGTGGTGATCACCCGAGTCCCGCTCCAAGAGTCGTGCCACATTCGACCGCCGCCGAGGGCCGAGAACGCCTCGAAGGGGACGAAGCGAATGAAGGACCGGCCGACGATCTGCAGCAGTGAGGGGCGCCCGCCCTCCGCTTGGACCACGCGTGTCCCCAAGAGCATCTTGCCGGGCGTTCGGCCGAGCAGGCCCTCGAACCCGATGTAGTACAGCGACATGACGGTGACCCCGAACAGGTAGTCAGGGGTCTGGTCGACCGCATCCATCGATCCGGCGAGGGCCATGACGACGCCGACACCGATCGCGAGGCACACCACTCCGATGTAGTCGATGATGAAGGTGCCGAAGCGCTGACCGGTGGAGGCATCCCATAGCTCGCCGCTGTCCGCGGTGGGGGAGAGACCATCGGATTGTGGGGCTGCGTACGGGTTGGGGGCTGAGTACGGGTTGGGGGCCGTCATCGAGGCTCAGCCTTCGAGGCGAAGTCGGGTCTGTCAAGGACGGGTGGGCGAAGGAGCTCCTGCTGGCACTTGTGTTCCACCGGCCGAGCCCGCCGGTCAGCAGTGAGTCGGTCACTGACCACACGCCAGTTCCAGGGGACTAGCCAACGCATGGATGCCGCGCCGTCGCATTCACGTGCAGCCTCTCGAATCCGGCCCAGGAAGGTCGTAGGCACGCTCCCGCGATCCTCCGTGACTTGCGCGCCGACATTGATACCCTCCGGCGATGCTGCGCCCCTCCGGCGACGAGCCCGATGCTCCCGTGCGGCCCGACGCGGCCGAGCCCGAACCAAGGGACGAGGGGGAGCAGGCTTCATCGTCCGACACGGTGATCGACGACGTGGCAGCCGAGCCCGCGGCCCTCTCCACCGACCCCCTTGGCCCCCGCACTACCGGCTGGCCGGTCGACTACCGCTTCCTCGTCGCCCTCATCGCCCTCGCGGTGATCTCCCGCCTCATCTGGGTCCTGTGGGTGCACCCCCCGGCGGACTACGTCTTTAGCGACATGAAGAAGTACCTGCTGCGGGCGCAGGACTTCGCCGAGCACGGCTTCCACCCGCAGCGCACGCTGGCGTGGCAGGCCTGGGGCACGCACTACCTCCTGGCCATCCCGCTGCGCCTGTTCGGTACCGATGCCCTACGCGTCGCGGCGGGGTTCTGGGGCTTGCTGGCCGCGTCGGCGGTTCCGGCCGGGTACCTGCTGGCCTGTCGCGTGAGCACCCGCGCCTGGATGCCCAAGGTGGTCGGCATCGCCTTGCTGCTGTGGTTCCCCAACCTCTCCAACAGCGGCTACTTCCTGTCCGAGGCCCCGTTCTTGTGCGTGCAGCTGTGGTCGACGCTCGGGCTGGTCATGGTGATGCAGCAGGGACGCCACGCGCTCGGGGCCGGGCTGGCGTCGGCGGTGGCCTTCGCGGTGCGACCCCAGTCGGCGCTGTTGTACGTGCTGGTGCTGCTGACGTGGCTGGTCAATCGCCGGCGTTTGCCCCACGTGCGCGTTCGCCATCTGGTGCTGATCGCGGTGCCGCTGCTGGCGATGCTGGCGTTCTCCACCTGGCGATTCCACGCGCACACCGGGCAGTGGGTGGGCGTGGCCGAGAACGCGAACATGAACCTCACCGCGGGGCGCTGCCACAACATCGTGACCCAGGCGTTCAAGACCGAGCCCCTCAAGCGTCGCAGTGAGCGGGCGCGTAACACCCGGAACGGCCGTCGGGTCAGCCTGCCCGCGTTCCGGGTGTTGGCTCGAACGTTCCGCCCCTCGCATCCGCTGGCGCTGCGCCCCGCGATGCGTAGTGAGACGATCCGCATGGTCGGGTACATCGGCGATGCCGAGGCCCACCGGGAGCTGCGGGAGGAGTGTTATCGCCAGACCGGGCTGCTCGAGCAGGCTCGCTACAGCGTGGTCAACGTCAGCCTGCTCTGGTTCGTCGGCCAGCAATGGCCCGAGCAAAGCCGCGGCTCCAAGCTCACCCTTCCGCCCGCCAACGTCTATAAACACATCTACCAGGTGCTGCTGTGGATCCCCTCGCTCATCGGCCTGGGGGCCGCGCTGTGGTGGGTTCGCCGACGCCCGGGGCTGACGTTCTGCGCCTGGCAGCTGTGCACGTCGATGACGGTGGCTGCGGTGTTCTTCGGCACGATCCGCCTGCGATCGCCCTACGACCCCTACGCGATCATCTTGGCCCTGGAGGGCTGGGTCTTGGTGGTGATGCTCGTGGCACGCGTGCGTCGGCGCGCCAAGGGCTGAGAATCCATGCCTTCGCGCCGGGGATGGCCCGCTCGGGCGCTCGCTCGGGACCCCCGCGCCCGACCCGCTGGGCGCTCGTGCTCACCGGGAGGCTCGGGGGGGCCGTTCGGGCTCCAGCGCACTCGTGGGGGCGGGTGGGTTTGCTCGCGCGGGGAGGCGTTCGCTAAAGTCGCACCTGTGCAAACACCGATGATCGCGGGGCTGCTCGGGGTGCTCACCACGGCATCGCCCCAGGCCATGGCGGCGACGGCAGACATGGCGTTGGCATGTCCGGCGGGCCAGTCCGAGGCGCATCGCCCTCTGCTCAAGTCCGCCGACCAGCAGGCCGAGCGCGGGGAGGACGGTCAGGCGGCGAGGACCTTCATCGCAGCGTTCGATGCGATGGACCTGGCCGACCGTGCGGGCAACACGGGCAAGTTCGCGGCCGATCGGGCGGTGACCTCGTTCCTCAAGGCGTGGCGGATCCGCAAGGAGGTCCCGCTGCTGCAAGAGGCGGAGACATTCCTGCTGCGCTACCTCGAGGTCCTGGAGCAGGGGCGTACCGAGGGCTGCACCGTGGTCGACAAGGCCTGGGCCGAGGAGAAGCTGGCCGAGGTCCGAGGCCTGAT
>Ga0316189_10006737_pt1 | contig 10931 bp, 7 predicted proteins | sample LowCovwburrow_MG_FD_204930 | JGI IMG/M metagenome (GOLD analysis project Ga0316189, IMG submission 204930) | Coastal sediment microbial communities from Maine, United States - Lowes Cove worm burrow | ecosystem: Environmental > Aquatic > Marine > Coastal > Sediment | place: USA: Maine... | reverse complement strand
TTCCTCGGACGGCTCAGCGGTGAGAAGGGGATAGACCTGCTCCTCGAGGCATGGCCGCGCCTCGCCGGCCGACCTGGGCTGCGCCTCGTGATCGCCGGCCACGGTCCCCGCGAGGCCGAGGTCGCCGCCTTAGTCGCCCGCGATCCCTCGGTCATCCGCCTCCCTCACGTCGAGGGTCGCCGGGAGGTCGCCGCGTGGATGGCCTCCGCCGATCTCTTCTTGGCCCTCGGCGCCTTCGAGACCTTCTCCCTGACCACCCTCGAAGCGCTCGCCTGCGGGACCGCAGTGCTCGCGCCCGACAGCGGCGGCGCGGCGGAGCTGGTCCACAACCTCGGCGCGGGCTCGACCTTCGCCCGCGACGATCCGGCGGCCTTGACCGCTGCGATCGTCGAAGCCGCGCCCCTCCGCCCTGCCCAGGCCGCGCGATTGCGCGCAAAGATCGAGTCCGACTACACCTGGCCCGCTGCCTGCGCTCGGATCCGCGACGCCTACGAGAAGGTTCTCCAGGCCCGCCAAGATGACGCGATCCACCGTCTAGAGGCGCCAGAGGGCTGGTGGCCGGCGCAGATGTCCCCGGCTCAGGCGACGAACGATCCAAAACTCGCCGCTCCTGTGTAATCCCCGCAGGCTTCGGGTTGCTCACAAGAGACGACGATGTCCGAAGCCCGCCGCCACCTCCGCGCAGTCCGCGATGAACCCGCAGGGGAGCCCTCCCCCGCCGAGATCACCAGCGCGCTGGTCGAACGCGCCCGCAACGGCGACACGAGCGCCTGGTCGCGCCTCTACCGTGACCACTTCTCCAAGCTCTACGCCCACATCCGCTACCTGACCGGAGATCCCCAGCTCGCCGAAGAGCTCCTCCAGGAGACCTTCCTCCAGGCCCTGCCGCGGATCGATCACTTCGACGGTCGCTCCACCTTCGCCACCTGGCTCCACGGGATCGCGATCAACATCGTCCGCAACCATTGGCGCTCCCGCCGGAGCAAGGCCAAGGCGCTCGGCGGCCTCGAGGCAGTGGAGGCCGTCCGCCCCCGCTGTGGCGACGATCCCGAGGCGCCGCTCGCCCGCAAGCAGCGGGTCGCGGCCCTCTACGCCGCCCTCGAGACCTTGCCCGATCCGCTGCGCCTCGCCTTTGTTCTCCGCGACCTCCAGGGGCTGAGCCCCGAGGAGGCGGCGGAGCGCCTCGGCATCACCACCAACAACCTGTCCGTAAGGGCATGCAGAGCCCGCGACCGCCTACGCAAGATCCTCACCAGCCAGGAGAACCCCATCTCCTCGAGAGGAGCGCCCTCATGAGCGCCGACAATCACCGTCCAGAGGAGCTCTTCGACGATCTCCTCGCCGAGCTCAAGGGCACGATCGACGCCGAGATCGCCGATGAGCTGGCGACCATCGAGCCTGACTTTCCGGCGCTCTTCGACGAGCTTCGACGCCGCGACGAAGACGGCCTCTTCGCCGCCGACGAGACGCCCGAGCTGAGCCGGCGATGGGGCGCTGCGTCACAGAGCGGCTGCTCCCAGGGCCACAGCTCGACGCCTGAGGGCTACGGCGACCCCGACGATCCTCTCTTCGGCCTCATCATCGACGCCCGCCAAGAGACCGAGGCCGACCTCGCCGCTCGCCGCCTCCTGCCGGTCCCGCCGCTCCCTCAGCCGACCCTCGACCTTCCGAGCGAGGCTGCGACAGCTCCGTCGCACACCCCCGCGGGTCTGCGCTGGCTCGGCGCGGCGCTGACGGTCGCCGCCGCCGTCGCGCTCCTCTGGGGACTCGGACCCTCCCTCGCGCGCCCTCACCTCGGCGGAACGACGCCTTCGCAGGCCCAGTGGGGCGAGCGCGACGACGCCAAGTCCGGGCAGGCGAGCACCCGCACGCCGGAGCCCAAACGCCCGCGTCGGACCTCCCGCGAGCACACTGTGCCGGAGCCCACCGCCGCGATCAGCGAGGAGCCCCTCGTCGAGGAGCCCCTCGCCGAGGACACCGTCGCCGACGCGCTCGACGACACAGCCGACACCTCGCATGAGGCGAACCCAGGCTCCGAAGAGACGCCCGAAGAGACGTCCGAAGAGACGTCTGGCGGGAGCGAAGGCAAACGCGCCGAAGGGGCGGCAGGCCGTGCGTCCCGCGAGCTCGACGCCCTCGAGACCGAGGCTGAAGCCCTCTGGCGCGCCGGCGATCGAGCGGGCGCCGAGGCTCTGCTGCGGAAGATCATCCGCCTCAGCCGGACCCGTCGGCGGGCGGACCTCGCCTACGGAGATCTCTTCACGATCACCCGCCAGCTCCACGGACGGGAGCGCGAGGCCGAGGTCTGGCGTGAGTATCTCGCGCGCTTCCCGAGGGGCCGCTACGCGGATGACACCCGCGCTAGCCTCTGTCGCCGCGAGCTTGCGAGCGAGGCCCGCGCTTGTTGGTCGCGCTACATGCTCGACTTCCCGAGCGGCACCCACCGCGATGAGGCAGGACGCGCGACCGACAGCGACTAGCCCAGCGACCCGGCTCAGGGCCGAAGAAGGGGTTTGTTTGGGAGAGACCCTGTCGATATTGTCGATAATGTCGATAATGTCGATGTCGAGACCTGGCCACCTCCTCGCGCTCCTCGCCGGCCTCTGCGTCGGAGAGCTCGGCTGCACGACCTCCGAGTACTTCGTCACCAGCCTCTCGACGACCAGCGGCACCGACACCGCTGGGCCCGATCCCTGCGTCAACGGTCTCCAGGAGCCCTGGGAGAGCGATGTCGACTGCGGCGGGCCGATCTGCGAGCCCTGCGGCGTCGACGAAGCGTGCAAGGTCGACTCTGACTGCGACACGGCGCTCTGCGCCGAAGGCCTCTGCTCCGGCAACTTCTGCGAGCTCCCCAGCCCCTGCCCCGTCGTCACAGCTCCCTGCCTCACCATGAGCTGCGACCCGGAGCTTGGCTGTCTCTTAGAACCAATCCCGAACGGCGACCCCTGCGGCAGCGATCCAGCGACCGAGCCAGCTCCGCCAGCGCCCGGATTCTGCTTGGACGGCCTCTGTGTCGAACCCTGCGCCTGCGCTCCCCAAGACGGGCCCTGCCACGAGAGCGTCTGCGGTCCGATCTCCAACGAATGTTTGGTCCGCTGGCTCGAGGACGATACGCCCTGCATCACAGAGGACGGCGAGGGGCGCTGCTTTCAGGGGCACTGCGAGAACCTCCCCCCCAAGGGCAATGTTCTCTTCTTCGCCGACTTCGAGGACCCAAACCAGCTCTTCGAGCTCAGCGAGCCCTGGGAGATCGGCGACGCCATCCCGTCCCTCTGCTCGACCCAGGGGATCGAGGATCCCGAGACCGACCTCGGGAGAGGAGCGCTCGCGGGCCTGCGGATCGGCGACTGCCTCCCAGCCACGCCCTTCCCCAAGAGCTGCCTCGCAACCCCTCCCATCGAGCTCCCCTTCCCCGCCACGCTGAACCTCAGCTTCTGGGAGGTCGCCGACCTCCCCCCGCAGGTCACGCGCGGCACGATCGAGCTCGTGGCCGACGGCATCGTCATGGAGATCTACGAGACCGCGCCCGCAACCCCGGAGTGGACAAATCACATCATCCCCCTGGACCCCCAAAATGCGGCGCTGCTCCAGCTCCGCTTCTGCTTTGAGGCGAGCGAAGCGCTCGACCCCTACAGCGGCTGGAGCCTCGACAACATCGAGGTCATCTGCAGCGACTGCTTCTAGCAGACCTCGGTGAGACTCCCGCGTTTGTCGCCCGCGTTTGTCGCCCGTCACAGCGCGAGCGCACAGAGGATGATCGCCGGCGCTAGCTCGCCGTCGACGCTGAGATTCGGCCTGCGATCGGGGGTGGCGACCTCGCTCCGAGAAAGCTATCAACCTTCGGTGTCTTCTCCTCTCGCGCTCGCGCTCGTGCTCGCCACGGTCGGCGGCCCCGTGAGCGCTGAGGATGCCCGAGGGAGCTCCGACCTGCCGCTCGCTCCGGCGACGACGGGGGGACCTGCGCCCGACAGCGTCGGGGGTAGCGAAGCGGCCGAGGCGGGGAGCACAACGACGCCCGCAGAGCCGACGCGGATCCTGGGCGCGGTGATCTCGATCGACGGCGTCGACGTGAGCGCCACCCGTGAGGCGATCACCCTCCGCCTCCCCGAGCTGCCGATCTACGATCGCCGCAGCGGTGCGCCGAGCACCAAGCGATCCGATCTCTACGCCTATCTCGAGATCCGTCGCCGCGACCCCGAGACCATCGCCCTCCGGATCATCCTCTCCGACGGCCGAGCCTTCCGCCGCGAGGTCCCCGTCGAGGACACGGACGCGCCGCGAGTGATCGCTGGCACGCTCGCGAGCCTAGTGCCTGCGATCGAAGAGGCGACGATCATCGCCGACGAGGAGGACGTGGAGCTCCCAGCCGCGCTCCTGCCGGAGGAGCCGCCCCCCCAGGAAAATCCGAACTCTGAGCCCGCGCCCGAGCCCGCGCCCGCGCCTGAGCCTGAACCTGAACCTGAACCTGAACCTGAACCTGAACCTGAACCTAAAAGATCCTCCCCCGAGCGATCTGCCCCCCCGATCGACGTCGGCCTCACTCTCGGGACCGGCGGGCTCTTCGGCATCGCCGAGCCGACCCGCGGTTGGCGCAGCGCCGCGGCTCACCTTGGCGTCGAGCTCCGCCTGCCGAAGGGGCTCCTCGCCGGCGTTGAGCTTCGCCTCGCCGGCGGTCGCACCCAGGGCGTTCGCCTCCTCCGCCTGCGAAGCGCCCTCGCCCTCGGCTACGCCCTCCGCCGTCGCGCCTTCGAGCTGCCGATCGCCGGGCTCTTCTCGCTCGAGCCCTGGTGGCTCCGCGGCGCGCAGGACCAAAAGATGCTGAGCAGGGGCGATGGCTCCCCACCGCGCCCTCTCCTCGGCCTCGGGCTCCGCCTCTCGCCCGGCCTCTTCGTCGCCCTGCCAAAGCAGCTCAACCTCCGGCTCGGCGCTCGCCTCGAGGCCTCCCTGAGCGGCGAGGCCCGCCGCGGCCTGCCGCGCCCCGTGCTCTCCGCGGAGGCGTCTCAGGGCTCCGGGCTCACCCTGGGCGGCCTCGAGTTTGGCGCCGGTCTAGAGCTCACCCTCTGGTTCCCGTCGGGGCGCGCGAATCAGCGCATGCCCGGGGTCGAACGCTGATCCCAGCGGCGAACGCTGACCACGAGCTCGTGACCGCTCATAGAGGGCCAAACCTCGCCCCCCTTTCGGCTACGATGGTCGTCGAGGTTGTGTGGGAGAGAGCTGGAACCAAAAAGACCGAAGCGAGCTGATCATGCGGCTCGCTCGAGGCGAGCTGAGCGTCTCGGACGCGGCCAAGACCCATGACATCCCGCTCGACACTCTCCAGTCTTGGGTCGACGATTTTTTCTCGCCCGCCAAGGGCTCGGTCGATGAGACCCACCGCGCTCTCCTCGACATGCGAGGGATCGAAGCCAAAGACGATGGTGATCTCGGCGGCCGTATCGAAGAGATCGCGGTGGTCGACCTCCTCCACCCCCTGAGAAAAAACCGTAAGACAGGCTCCATCGCCTTCAACACGTCCGGCGGCAACGGCAAGCTCTGGCTAGAGAACGGCGTCCTCATCGACGCGAAGGCTGGCGCCCTCACCGGCGCTGAGGCTCTCTACAGGATCATGGCTTTTGAGACCGGCGCCTTCACCCTCCACTTTGGCGATGTCGACAGGCCCAAGACCTTCGTTGGCGACCTCGACGACGTGCTAATGGAGGCGATGCGCCGACTCGATGAGGGCAAGAAGATCCTCGCTCGCCTCCCCGACGCCGATCTCCTGATCAAGACAGCGCCGATCGCCACCGCCCTCGCCCGCACGAGCTCCGAATATCGGCACGTCGTCGACCTCTTCAGGCCCGGGCGGACGATCGCCGAGGTTTTGGAGGAGAGTCCCCTAGGCCACCTCGCGACCCTCCAGGTGATCGACGAGCTGACCGCCCGCAGCGCGCTCGTCGTCACCCGGATCCGCCGTGAATTTGTCGGAGGCGAGTCTGTCGCCATCCTCACCGCCCGGTCTCCGACCGCACCTCCGATCCAGTCCGCGGCCCCCAAGCGCAACAGCTGGCAGCTCGCCCTCGCCGCGGGGCTGATCGTCGGCACGCTCGCCTTCCTCGGCGCGCTCCTCTTCGGGCCCGGTGATACCGCAGAGCCCGAGCCCGAAGCTGTCGCAGCTGTCGCCGAGCCCGAGCCCGAGCCCGAGCCCGAGCCCGAGCCTGAGCCCGAGCCCGAGCCCTGTCCTGAGGGCATGATCTTCCACCGCGGCGGCAAGCTCTACGTCGGCAGCCCCAGCGAGAACCCGATAATGGCGACGGCCCGTCCGGCCCACCAAGTCCAGGTCTCGAGCTTCTGCCTCGACAGCCATGAGGTCACGGTCGCCAAGTTCCGCGAGTGCTCCAACACCGGCGAGTGTGAGCGGGCCCATCGCGAGAGCGTCTGGCCCCAAGGCTCGGCGAAAAAGCGGGCCTGGGAGCACGCCCAGGAGGTCTACAGCGAGCTGTGCAACGAGGGTCAGGAGGGCCGCGAAGAGCACCCCATCAACTGCGTCTCGTGGTTCCAAGCCAAGCGCTACTGCGAGATCAACGGCAAGCGCCTGCCCTACGAGGTCGAGTGGGAGTACGCCGCCCGCGGCTCCGACGGTCGGGTCTACCCCTGGGGGGACGACGCGCCGGGAGCCCAGCGCCTCAACGCCTGCGGCGAGGAGTGCCGCCTCTGGGCCCTAGAGCGCGATCTCGACGACACCGCGATGATGTATGAGGCCGACGATGGCTGGATCGGCACCGCGCCCGTCGGCTCCTACCCCATGGGCCGGACCCAGGCTGGCGTCGACGACATGGTCGGCAACGTCTTCGAGTGGACCGCCGACGGCTTCTACGACTACGAGGAGGGGGCCGACGCCGAGCTGACGGTCGACCCCCGCGGTCCTGAGGAGGCTGAGCGTCGGATCATCCGCGGCGGCGCCTTCAACAGCACCCACCCGGTCCACACCGATCCAGCCCTGCGCTTCCCCCAGGACGCGGACACCCACACCCACGCGCTCGGCTTCCGCTGCGCCCGAAGCCCGGACTTTGAGCCCGAGGGGCCCGCAGACTCAGCCGAGCTCGCCCGCGAAGACGCCGCCCCTGACGCCCGCGGAGACGCCCGCGAAGACGCCCGCGAAGACGCCCTCGGAGACGCCCTCGGAGACGCCCGCGAAGACGCCTCCCCTGACGCCCTCGAAGACGCCGACGAAGACGCCGACGAAGACGCCGACGAAGACGCCGACGAAGACGCCGACGAAGACGCCGACGAAGACACCTCCCCTGACGCCCGCAAAAGCCGCAAGAAACGCAAAGCCGCCCGCAAGGACCGCAAGGAGGCCGTCCCAGACACCCGCGAATACGCCCCGGCGAGCGGAGCTTGAGCCTGCGGGCGCGGCGGTGTACCACCTGCCAGTGCGCCGGGTACTCGTCAGCGTCCACGACGTCACGCCCCGCCACTTTGAGCGGCTGCGGACGATCGACCGCCTCCTGGGGAAGCACGGTCTCGCCGGTCGCTACTCTGCGTTGCTCGTCCCGAACTTCTGGCACGAGTGGCCCCTCGCCGATCACCCGGAGTTCATCAGCTGGCTGCGCCGAGTTCTCGACGAAGGCGTCGAGCCTGTCCTCCACGGCTACTTTCACGTCGACGAGAGCGAGCACCGCTCGGCCTGGGATCGCCTCCGCGGGCGGGCGATGACCGCGAGCGAGGGGGAGTTTCTCGGCCTCAGCAAGGAGGCCGCGCGAGCGCGGATCGTCGCCGGCCAGCGTCTTCTCCACGACCATCTCGGGATCACCCCGCAGGTCTTTGTCGCGCCGGCCTGGCTCTACTCAGCGGGCACCCACGAGGCGCTCGGCGAGCTCGGGCTCGCCGTCGCCGAGGACCACCTGCGGGTCTGGTCACCGGCGACCGGAGCGACCCTCGCCCGCGGCCCCGTGCTCTCCTACGCGAGCCGCACGAGGGCCCGGATCGCCGCCTCCTGGCTCTGGTCGCGGGCCTCGACCGCGCTCCTCGGGCCGATGCCGACGCTCCGCCTGGCGATCCACCCCCACGACCTCGACGTGACCACCCTGGAGCGCGAGCTCGACCGGGCCCTCGCGGTGCTGCTCCGCGAACGAGCGCCGATCCTCTACCGCGATCTCTGCTAGCTCGCTCGTCCGAGCGCAGGTGACCCCGCGCGCAGAGAGTCTTCTCGCCGTCCGAATTGAGGACGCTCGGGGAGTCCTCTGCAGAGGACGATCTGTCCCCGACCCCTCTCGATACGACAGCAAGTCCCGCCAAGACGCGGAGGATTCGGGGCGAAGCCGCTCCAAGCCCGAACCGTCATGACCGAGCCCTGTGACGAGCCTCGATTGATCGGGCACCGCCACTCCCAGCTAGAGTATCCTCGTCGTGTTGGGTGGTTTTTTGTCGGGACTCGGGGGCTTCGCGCGCCTCTTCGCACCGCTGACCGCGGCAGTCGTCATCCTCGCTACCCTCATGGCCAGCACCCTGCTGGACGCGGGCGCCCATCGCCTCGCGCTGAACGGCGAGATGGCGGCGCAGGTCGCCGCCGCATCGCTCGCGACCTCGATACGCTCGGCGCTCTATCACGTCCAGGCGCTCTCCAACGAGGCGGTCATCCGGGGTGAGCTCGACGCGGCAAAGACCTCCGCCCTTGGGCCGATGGCGATCTCCTTTCGAAGCCTCCTTGATCGCAACCCCACGTATGCCCAGGTGCGATGGATCGACGAGCTTGGCCAAGAGCACCTACGCCTGGAGCGCACGGCCAACGGCGTCGTCCGGATCGCCGACGACGCGCTCCAGGACAAAAAAGAGCGCTTCTACGTCCGCGAAGCGCTGAGCTTGCCGCCCGGGGCGACCTATATGTCTCCCCTCGACCTCAACGTCGAAAATGGAGAGATCGAGCGTCCACGGCGCCCCATTCTCCGGGTCGCCGCGCGCGTGGTGACGACCGACGGGGACCCGCGCGGCATCATCATCATCAACATCGAGGGCGAGCAATACCTCGATCTTCTCGCTCGGGCCGACGAGATCTTCGCCGGCAGCTTCTGGCTCCTCAACAGCCGCGGCGAATGGCTCCGAGGTCCGCGACCCGAGGATGACTTCGCCTTCATGGTCGGCCACGACACCTCGCTCCGGACCAGCGAGCCGGCGCGCTGGAAGACGATGAGGTCGACGCCGAGGGGGAGCATCGTCGAGCGCTCGGGCATGTGGGCCTGGATCCACCTCCAGCCTCAGCTTGAGGGCCCAGAGGAGGAGCCATACGACAACCGCACCCCGTGGGTGATCGTCGCCCACCTCGACAGTGACGCTGTCGCGGAGATGCGCGACGAGGTGCTGCGGCCGACGATCGGGATCGCGGCGCTCGTCCTGAGCCTCTTCGGCTACCTCGCCTGGCGGCTCGCCCGCAAGCGCGAGCACCTCGCGGCCGCACGGCACCGAGCCGAGGCTGCCACCCGGGCGAAGAGCCTCTTCCTCGCAAACATGAGCCACGAGATCCGGACGCCGATGAACGCCATCATCGGCCTCACTCACCTCCTCCTCGGCGATCAATGCACGCCGGAGCAGGGCCAGCACCTGCACACGATCGACGCGGCGGCCCGCCACCTCCTCTCGCTCCTCAACAACATCCTCGACATGTCGAAGATCGACGCCGGGCGGATGAGCCTCCAAGAGCAGGACTTTCGCCTGGATGACCTGCTCAGCAGCGTCGTGGGGATGCTCGCCCAGAGCGCTGCCGCCAAGGGGCTGAGCGTCGAGCTCGACCCTGGCCAGGCGCCGACCTGGCTCCGCGGCGACCCGACCCGCCTCCGCCAGGCGCTCGTCAACTACACGAACAACGCGGTGAAGTTCACGGATCGCGGTGGCATCGTCGTCCGCGCGCGGATGATCGCCGACGAGGGAGACCAGGTGACCCTCCGCTTTGAGGTCGAAGACAGCGGGAGCGGCGTTGAGCCCGACACCCTCCCCCGCCTCTTCGACGCCTTTGAGCAGGCGGACAGCTCGACCGCACGGCGCCACAACGGCAGCGGCCTCGGCCTCGCGATCACCCGCAGCCTCGCCGAGCTGATGGGCGGCGAGGTCGGGGCAGAGAGCGTAGTCGGCCGCGGGAGCAACTTTTGGTTCACCGCCAACCTAAAGCGCGGCGAGCCCAGCGAGGAGGCAAGCACGAGGAGCGGCGTCCGCTGGAGCCCCGGCTATCGGGTCCTCCTCGCTGAGGACAACTCGGTCAACAGCGCGGTCGCCACGGCGATCCTCAGGGACGCGGGCCTCGAGGTCGTGACCGCCGTCGACGGAAATGAGGCGATCAAGCGGTCGAAGGAGCAGCACTTCGACCTGATCCTCCTCGACATGCAGATGCCCGAGCTCGACGGGCCAGGCGCAGCCCGGCAGCTCCGCGCGACGCCGGAGTACCGCGACGTCCCGCTCATCGCCCTGACCGCCAACGCCTTCGACAGCGATCGCGAGGCGTGCTTCGCCGCTGGCATGGATGACTTCGTCACCAAGCCGATCGACCCGGAGCTGCTCTACAAGGCGATCGCCCGCTTTCTCCCCTACACAGCGGGACCCTCCTCGGCGACCGAAGCCTGATCCGACGACGCGTCGATCTTCCGGGCGGTCGGACAGTCACTCTCCGAGCGCCACAAGGTCACAAGGTCACAAGGTCACAAGGTCACAAGGTCACAGGAACATGTCCCTAGGGATGGTTACGATCTAGTCGAAGCGCCGACGAAGACTTCTACCTGCTCAGCGACCGCGACCGACACGGGCGGTAGCGCGGCCTCGAGGTCGACCCTCACAAAGCCCCCGGCCTCGACCCTACGGAGGAAGCTCGCGACCCGCTCGTCGAGCGCCTCAGCCCCGATCGACGCGACCTCGGCGACCCCGGCCGCCTCCGCGAGGAGGCCGTTGATCTGCTGCTCATGGTCCCC
>Ga0316189_10006736_pt1 | contig 10931 bp, 6 predicted proteins | sample LowCovwburrow_MG_FD_204930 | JGI IMG/M metagenome (GOLD analysis project Ga0316189, IMG submission 204930) | Coastal sediment microbial communities from Maine, United States - Lowes Cove worm burrow | ecosystem: Environmental > Aquatic > Marine > Coastal > Sediment | place: USA: Maine... | reverse complement strand
TAACTCCAGCAAGCGTTCCGAATACTCAAGCGCGGCAGATGTATCATGTACAGAACATGGGCCGACTACCACTATCAACCGCTTGTCCTTACCGTCAAGAATATTGCGAATAGTTTGTCTGCTGCTCGCAATATGGCTGGCTACCTGTTCATCGACAGGAATAGTTGTTTTTAATTGCTCAGGGGTTACCAGTCGCTGCAGGCTGCTGATATTGGTATTGTCTAAATTCATCGGCGGATTATACCTAATTGATGTGGCAAGTTGTAAATTGCTAAGCCTAAATTGTGTTCAACTGGCTGGGGCGATCAACTCTAGGCTGGCTTATCGCGAGCAGCGCTAATTTATACGGTGCGAATGTGTGCTTTTTATTCAACTGCGGATTCTAGGTTCAACTGAGTTTTCTAGGTTCAATGTTAGGAGTGTGAATAAGCTCATGTTTAGTAGATTAGAATAAATATCTGTAATGTGTTGGATGTAAGTTGAAATTATATTCTGTCGCTCTATTATCTGTGCTTAATGTGAGCGTGTAAGTGACATGTGTTAATAGTATGTGTACCTATGCTTCGAACTCAATCTTAGTCGAAAAGACTTAGAATAGGAAAAGCCGTAACCACCGTGAAATTATTCAGTACAAGGTTCTTTGAATCTGGCTCTCAGTCCAATTTTCCATTCAATTTTCAGCCCGACTTTCAGGTCAGAAAAGGGTATTGCCTAGCGTTGCTTGCGTATGCCTTTATTGGCGTCATGCTGACTGGTGTTTCTAATGCCTTGGCACGGCCCATCGATAAGCCAGTGGGCAGTTATCAACTGCAATGTGATGAGACGTTTTCTTGCCCAGCATCGCTATTGCCACGAGTTAGTTTTTGGGTAGAAGTGTTTAGCCGCTGGGATACCAACACTGCCATATTTCACGACAAAGAAAACCCGCATAGGGTCTATAGTGTTGTGACTCGCAAGCAAGGTTGTAGGCGTAGTAAAAAAGGTGACTCAATCGACCGTGAGAGAAAGCGGTTGAAAAGGTCATTGCAGTCAATCGCTAGTAAGGTTCGCGCCAAAAAGCCGCTGACAGAATCAGAAGCAAAAATAGAAGCCTTGTTCCTTGGTTCAACTGTTTCAGAAATAGAAAATGCGGCTAATAGAGTTCGATGTCAGTCGGGTAATAGGGATCGCATGACGGAAGCGCTAAGTAAGTTTCAGCTTTATCGCCCTACTATTCTAGATGCCCTCGAGCAACAGAACTTAACGCCAGAATTGCAATACCTTCCGTTTGTTGAGTCGGCGTTTAATCCTGAGGCTCTCTCGCATGTTGGAGCGGCGGGACTATGGCAGATTATGCCAAGCACCGGGCGCAGACTTGGGCTAACCGTTAATTCTGTGGTTGACGAACGATATGACCCGAGAAGCGCAACCTATGCTGCCGCCAGATATTTCAGAAACAGTGTCGATAAGTTAAGTGAAACTGCGTTTGAGAATGGCAATAGTGTTACCGCTAAAGATCTTAATCCTTTTATTATCACCTCATATAACTATGGTGTGGCTGGCATGCAGCGAGCCATCAAGCAGGTTGGTTTAAACTATGAACGATTATTAGTAGAGTATAAATCACCAAATTTTCAAACCGCAGTGAAGAATTTTTATGCAAGCTTTTTAGCAGCTCGTCATGTGGCAAAGAATACGCAAACTTTTTTCGCCAATATGCCTATTGCCATGCCTCAGGCGATCCATTCATATAATACGGTCACCTTATCTAGAGCTACCTCGATAAAACGTATAAGCAAACAATTGAATGTACAGCATGACCTTCTAAAAGAGCTGAATCCTTCGTTGAAAAGAGTGGTTTGGAAGGGAGGCGCCTTAGTTCCTAAAAACTTTCAGTTGAAGCTGCCTTACAAAGATGGCGGGTGGAGTAAGGGTGTTGTGGCTATGAATTCCTTGCCGGCTGAGTACGAGAAACCAGGCCATGTTTGGCATAGGGTTAGATCAGGCCAAACCGCATGCGGCATTGCTGATAGGTATCGTGCCTCCTGCAAAGCATTGTTCAGAATCAACAACTTGAATAATAGAGGAACTATATACGCCGGTCAGAAGATTAAGGTACCTACTTCTACTGGTGGTATTGGAGTAGCTTCTGTTGGCAATACGTCATCAAGTACCGCAAATCGAAATGTGGCTGCAAGCAGCGGCTCCACTCAAAGCTACAGGGTTCGTGCAGGCGATACCGCCTGTTCGATAGCCCATCGAAGCAAAATGAAGTGCGCTGAATTCTTGGCGGTAAATGGCTTGAATCGTAGATCTGTACTCAGAATAGGGCAAGTAGTGGTAGTAAGCGCTTCTGGGTCATGGCACAGGGTAGCTCGCGGACAAACACCGTGTGGAATTGCAGAAAGGTACCGAGTCTCATGCAGTGCCTTATTGGATGCAAACCGCTTGCGGCAATCTTCGACCATATACGTTGGCCAGCGTTTACGCATTCCCTCGCGCAGTTAAAAGGATTTCAGATTCGTCTTATGAATATTGGTTAGTCGCGAAGCAAAGCTGATTTTAGTCATTCACAACTATGTTTCCTATAACTTGATTGTTAGAATGCGGGCTCAAAATAATCGGTCTTAGCCGTATATTGCCGATTTTGACTAAAGCTTTTCCACGAGAGTTTTTTGGTCCCCACTTAGTATTGGTACAAATAGTGTAGCTACAAAACACCTAAGCTATTCAGAGCTGTGTGCTTGATGGCTAGCTGTGCATTTGTAGATATTCTGTACTTAATATCAGTGTGCAGGTCCGTGCCTTCGGTGGAGAGTCTGTATAACACTAGACCAAAAATATTTTATGACTACGAGTAATCAGAATTTATCGCAATGGGTAGCTCAGGTTGCCGAACTGACTCAGCCACAAAACATCGTTTGGTGTAATGGCAGCGAAGCAGAATACCAAAGTATGATTGATTTGATGCTTGGCGAAGGATCGCTGAAGCCACTAAATTCAGATACTCATCCTAATTGTTATCTCCACCAGTCTGACCCGCAAGATGTGGCTAGAGTGGAACATTTGACGTTTATTTGTACGGAGCAGCCAGAAGATGCGGGCGCCAATAATAATTGGATGCCGATCAGTGATGCCAAACAAAAAATGCAAGATTTATACAAGGCTTGCATGCAGGGTCGCACCATGTACGTGATTCCATATTGCATGGGACCTGTTGATTCACCGTTTTCTCGTTGTGGTGTCGAAATTACCGATAGCCCATATGTGGTCATAAATATGAAATTGATGACAAGAATGGGGGCGCCAGCGCTAGCAAGAATTGAACGAGAAGGAACTTTCGTTAAAGGATTGCACTCAACAGGAGAACTTGACCCTGAACGTCGTTTCATTATGCACTTTCCAGAAGAACTCAGCATTATGAGTTTTGGCTCAGGCTATGGCGGTAATGCCTTATTAGGTAAAAAATGTCATGCACTTAGAATTGCCAGTTGGCAGGCTCGTAGTGAAGGCTGGTTAGCAGAACACATGTTGATCCTTGGCCTTGAAAGCCCAACGGGAGACACGCACTATATTGCGGCAGCATTTCCATCCGCCTGCGGCAAGACAAATTTAGCGATGCTGATTCCACCTGAAAAATTCGCAGACTGGAAAATATGGACCCTAGGCGACGACATAGCTTGGCTACACATGGATGATGAAGGGCAAATGCGCGCGATTAATCCAGAAGCGGGCTATTTTGGCGTGGTGCCGGGCACCAATCAAAAAACTAATCGCAACGCCTATGACATGATTCAGCAGAATACTATTTTCACCAATGTGGGCACTACCCAAGACAACCAACCTTGGTGGGAAGACAAGAAGGTTGGCGCACCAAGCACCGACTGGAAAGGCAATGAGTATAGCGAGGCGAACGGCCCAGCCGCACATCCAAATTCCCGGTTCACTGTTTCTGCTACCCAAAATAGAGCTTATTCCAGCTTAGCTGAAGCACCAGAAGGAGTGCCAATTTCCGCGATTGTTTTTGGAGGTAGACGGCGCGAGCTTGCGCCTTTGGTTTATCAGGCCAAATCTTGGGAACACGGCGTACTAATTGGTGCCGGCGTGGCGTCGGAAACAACCGCAGCAGCAACCGGTGAAGTGGGTGTGGTGCGACGTGACCCAATGGCCATGAAGCCCTTTTGCGGATATAACTTTGCAGATTACTGGTCACATTGGCTTAGCTTTGCGCAACGTACAGACAAGTTACCTAAGATATTTCACGTTAACTGGTTTCGACAAAATGACCAAGGTGAGTTTTTGTGGCCTGGCTTTGGAGAGAACTTAAGGGTTCTTCAGTGGATAATTCAACGATGTGAAAACCAGGTAGGTGCTAAAGAATCTGCCATTGGTTACCTTCCTGAACAGGATGGCTTAGATGTCGCAGATTTGAATATTGATCCCGACGTTTGGCAATCGCTTATTTCCATCAACGACGACCAATGGCGTCAAGAGATGGATGAATTTGGAGAGTATTTAGATAGTTATGGTGATCGTCTGCCGAATGCTCTGCGAGAACAACATAATCAAGTTAGGGCCGCGCTCGGTTAATCTTAGAAATTGATAGGTAAAAAAATGCCCCGACTTGTCGGGGCATTTTTTTGAGCTTAAACCTTATTTAGCTAAGCTGCTTTCTTGTCGTGAGCGATTACTTTGGGCTCACTAGTATTAATACTTATTGATTTGGGTTTCATTGCTTCAGGTACTTCTTTTACAAGGCTGACACGCAATAGACCGTCTTTTAAGTCTGCGTTAACCACTTCAATATGGTCCGCTAGATTGAATTTTCGTTCAAATGAGCGGGTAGCAATGCCTTGGTGTAGATAGCTTTTCTGATCGCTATCCTCTTTTTTACCTCGAACCGTTAACACGCCATTCTCAACTTGCAAATCAAGTTCATTTTCAGTGAAACCCGCTACAGCAATGGTGATGGCATAGCTATTTTCCTCAACAACTTCAATGTTATAGGGTGGGTAGCCTGCTGATGTTTTTTCAGTTTGGAATGCCGCATCTAATAATGAACCAAAACGGTCATATCCAACGCTGCTACGGTATAGGGGGCTTAGGTCAATTCTATTCATGATAATTCTCCAAAATATTCTCAATAATAAGCAATAGTTAGTGTTACAACAGACAAATTATTTATCTGTCGATCTAGGCCGAATCTTTATAAGACTTCGACGTTCCATATCTAATGCTGGCTCAAATATTTTCAAGTCTGCAAAACAAAACTTTTTCTCACCCTGTTTTTCACGCTTGGCAGACTATCCAAATCAATCAAAACTGATATAGTTGCGCCGTTCTAAATTCACGCAAAACTATCTTTAAAGAAAATGAAACCCGCCGCACAAATACAAGCAAGCATTGAGCTGGTAGACGACGTTATGGAGTCCGCTTTTCCAGCTGATCGCATAATGGCGAACTACTTTAGGGCTCGAAGATACATAGGCTCTAAAGACAAAGCGGCAATTTCTGAATATTTATATACCGTTCTGAGGAATCGCTTGGCCTATGAATACCTGCTCAAGGAACAAGAGTTACCCGTAAATGGACGGTTTTTGTTGGCAGCTATGTTGCGAGCAAATAGCACTGACTTAGCACTGGGTAAATCTGATTTACAGGAGTTTTATAACGGCGAAGGTTATGGGCCGAAGCCGTTCAGCTCGCCAGCGCTAGAGAGCTTAAATAAAATAGACACAACAGATTTAGAGCAAGCTCCGTTAAACGTGCAGCTTAATGTTCCCGAATGGTTAGCGCCAAAATTGCAATCGGCATTGGGAGAGCGCTATGCAAGTGAGATGCGCGCGTCAAATCAAAGAGCCAGCACCGATATTCGGGTTAATTTGCTCAAGAGTGATGTTGATGCAGTGTTTAATGCGTTGCGCAGCAAGGGGTTCGAAGTCGAAAAGGCGGCTTTATCACCTTGGGCTATACGGTTTAACTCTCGAGTGGCCTTGTTCAATCTTGAAAGTTTTAAGCAAGGTCGGTTTGAGATTCAAGACCAAGGTTCGCAAATCCTAGCCCTGCTTAGCAAGGTGAAGGCCGGTGACAAAGTGGTCGATTTTTGCGCAGGTGCGGGTGGTAAGACCCTAGCGCTCGCCGCCATGATGCAAAACAAGGGCACGCTTTACGCCTGCGATGTTCACACCAAACGCCTAGAGCAATTAGCAAAGCGGTCTAAACGAGCTGGCGCGCACAATATAAGAGTGCACACGCTGTCTTCTGAAAACGACAAGTGGGTAAAAAAACATCGTTCAATGGCCGATGTGGTATTAATAGACGCACCCTGTAGCGGCACCGGCACATGGCGACGTAGCCCCGATAGCCGCTGGAACCTACAGCCTGAAAATCTACAAAACCTAGTGGCGCTGCAGCAATCAATATTGCAGAGTGCCAGCCGGTTAGTTAAACCTGGCGGGCGATTACTCTATGCTACATGCTCCTTGTTGAACGAAGAGAACGAGCAGCAACTGAGCACTTTTATGGCCAATAATGATGATTTTGAATTGGCCGAAATCGCCTTGCCCGATAGCTTGGCAGCAAACCCCAGCGCCATTGTACATAAGGGCCACGAATTAAGACTATTTCCTGGGCTTAGCGATACAGACGGTTTCTACGTGGCTAGTTTAAAGCGCAAGCAAAGCCTTGCTATCAAGTAAGCTGCTAAAAGTAAGCTGTTAACTAATTCAGGCATGATCCAGATCAGCCGGTGGCTCGCCAAGGAAGGCTAAACTCGTACTCCAATTGAACGCGGCTCAGCAAGGTGGGGTAATAGCGTGAACCAAACTATCCAAGATCTACTCGATAACATTAACAGCCTTGAACAGACGTTGTCAGATGAGCTGCATCGACATAGTGACGAACTAAGATTTGAGCTTAAAAAAGGCCGCATTGTTTTCGAGCAAGAACTAAAAGAAGCAAACAAAGCGTTTCGTATTGGTATAGGCGAATACATAAAAAATGCTCGATGGCTGGTATTACTTACCGCGCCGGTAATTTACTCACTGTTAATTCCATTTGTGATGCTCGATTTATTTGTCAGTATCTATCAGGCGATTTGTTTCCCTGTGTACAGTATTCCTAAAGTTAAACGTAGTCAGTATCTGGTGTTTGACCGCCTTAAATTAGACTACTTAAACGGTATAGAAAAACTCAATTGTGCCTATTGCTCCTACGGCAATGGCGTTATTTCCTATGTCCAGGAGGTCGCCGCCAGAACAGAGCAATACTGGTGCCCAATAAAGCATGCTAGAAAGGCACAAGCTACCCATTCGCGCTATCCAAAATTCACCGACTTTGGTGATGGCGAGCAGTACCGAAGAGAAGCCGCGAGAATTAAGTGTGATTTTGAGGACTAGCTTTGTTTCGCTTGGTCGGTATTAATGGCGGAGAGAGGGGGATTCGAACCCCCGATACGTTATTCACGTATACACACTTTCCAGGCGTGCGCATTCAACCACTCTGCCACCTCTCCGATTTTGTACTAACTGCAAGCATTGCGCTTTTATTGCTTGAGTAAATGCCTGAGTAGACACTCAGCTTCCGTGCGCTGCGCAGGATAAACCAGAATGCAGGTCGGTTCAATTGCTTATTGCCTGATCTTGCGCTTATCGTTATTCTGACACAATGATTAAAAGATTTTCATTGCGTAATGCATGGCGCGGCTTGGGCAGAGCCGTGGTGTATGCAAAACATCATTTAGAGCTAATACTGATACTTGGTTTGGTAGTATTGGCGGCGGTTCAATATTATGTGCGGCCCCAATCACAATCTCTTGCCGAGATGCAGCAGAGCGGTTATCTGCGGGTTTTAATATCCGATGAGCCGGACTCGCAATATGTTTTTAATAAGCAACATTATGGTTTTGAATACGAATTATTGTCGGCCTATGCTGAGCAGGAAGGGTTAGAACTTCGCTTAGAAGTGGTGCCGTTCGCGGAGTTATTCACCCTATTAAACAATGGCGCAGGTGATATTGCTGTGGGTGGTATCTTGAATAACCCCTATGTCGCCAGAGTTACGCAACCCACAATTGCGTGGTATGAAGCGCAAACCACTGTGGTATACCGACGTGGCACGGAGCGACCACATAATTTAAGGGAGTTAGGTCAACAAGTTGTGCTGGCTTCGGCCCGTTATTATGGTATTGAAGGCTTTAATGTAATTAACTTGGTTGATGATCATCGAGGAGAGTATCAGCTGTTGAGTGCCGTTGCTAAGGGCACCGAAAGGTTTGCATTGAGCACTAACTACAGAGCGACCAATGCGAAACATTATTTGCCACAACTTAACCGTGGTTTTATATTGCCTGCTACGGTTGATTTGGTTTGGGTATTGCCTCAGCAGCATGATGAAATGCTTATGGCGTCATTAAATGATTTTCTAGAGAAAGTACTGCTTGAAAAATTGCCGACACGTTTGGCTGATGACTATTTGGCATTGCCAACCAAGCTATCTACTTATGATGCGCTGTCGGTTCACAAGAAAATAGAGTCGATTCTGCCCAAATACGAGTATGAGTTTCGCCGAGCAGCTCGCATAGGGCGCATCGATTGGACTCTGCTGGCGGCAATATCCTATCAAGAGTCTGGATGGTCTAATAGTGCTCGCTCGCCTACTGGGGTACGGGGAATAATGCAGATGACTGAACCAACTGCGGCGTTTTTAGGTGTTGACGATCGCATGGATATGACTCAAAGCATCAAGGCAGCCGCAAACTACTTGCGGCGTTTGCGAGCACGCTTACCTAAGGAGATAAAAGAACCAGAACGAACCTGGTTGGCGGTTGGTGCCTACAATGTGGGCTATAAGCATGTATTTAACGCATACAAAAAAGCCCGCGAGCAGGGCTTAGATGCCACAAAGTGGGAGACAATCAGTAACATACTTCCCAGCTTGTACGATGAACCGTTTGCAAATGGTGTTCAGGCTAAAAACTACGTGGAAAGAGTTCAGGTGTTCACCGATATTCTAAGATTTTACGACCTACATCAACGTGAAAAATATCAGCTCAAGACACTGCCTGAAGCAATAGCAGCGAGTGACGCAGGCGATGATGTCAGCGAGGCAAATTAATATACCGCTAATCAGAAACCTGATTGGCGGATGAGGCCTTTTTACGAGCGCGGCGAAATGCCCTTCGTTGCTTCCATCGCCTTATGATATGCACGCGCCATAAGGTGTTAATGATAAAGTGCGTTGTTAAGCTCAGAACAGAACCAATAATTAAACAGCCTAACCAAAGCGCGACATAGTGCCATCCGAGCACAGATATAGTCATATGGTCGAGTGGTATTGGATCAATGCCAATTATCCAAGCACCGAGCAGATAGCATGGCGTATAGAGAGGTATCCAAGTTAGTGGGTTTGAGATCCAAATTCCAGCAATAGCAAAGGGTATGTGGCCGCCAATCATCGCTGCAATAAATACCGCAGCAACCACTTCAAATGGCATCGGTAGAAATGCGCAAAAAAGCCCCACAGCGATGCCCTTGGATACGCTGGCTCGATTAAAAGTCCATAAGTCGGCTTGTTTTAGTGTGTCTCCAAAAATATGAATATATCGATATTCGTGGACCTCAGAATGGGTCGGAAGGTAGCTGCGTAATGTACTTAAAAACTTCACTTTAGAACTTCACTTTAAATTTAGTTGTGGGGCTGAACAATCTATCCAATCTTAATTTGGGTTAAAATTGGCAGTCAAAGCCAAGGAGGCTCTGATCAAGTCATAAATATTTCATTTTCGCCCAAAACACCCAATTTCTTCGTTGCGAAACTTAGCAATAGCTCGCTATTACATGTGTTTCGCGTACCGCGTACATGCGTACCGCGCCTCAAGCTTGACGGCCTGAAATTATCCAGACTTTATCAGAGGCTCCTTAGCAAATAAATTAAAGCAATTGTATAATTGACTTGCTATGCCATAGTATACAGCTTCATCAGCGAACAGTGTGTGAATGCTGGTTTAGGAAAGCTAATTAATTGCGCAAGTATTTTGTGTGTTAATGCATTACACTAGATGCGCAAATCATGATGATGGCGTGATTGAAAAGGTAATACAAAACAAGGATAGTTTTGATGGACAATAATAATTCTGCACAGCTTGAAGTTTCGAACCCCATAGATAACTGTGGAGTCGAACGGTTTGGGTATCTCAAACGCCTAGCGGAGCATGGATTAATTGTTTGCATACGGGCAAAGATCGTACAAGCGCTCGCAGAACTTAGAGCCAGCAACCTGAATGCCAAGCGATTATTAGTACATGACTCGGAGTGGTTTTTGCTATTTGGCTCGCTAGGAATTGTAGCCTTGTTGTTTTGCAGACAAATACCAGCGCCAAACCAAATTCTTCTTATTGCGGCAATCGTAAGCTGCGGACTTACAAAATTTAAAGCCACCAGATATTTGTTCATATTTCTTGTAGCGTTGGCCTGGGGCAGTTGGAGTTTGCAACAGCATTGGATGCTTAGTTTACCGTTCGAGTTAGAGAGCAAGAATATTGTGGTACGGGGCCATGTGAGCGACTTACCAAGCCGCAATACCTCACGTACTCGATTCCGCTTCAAGATTGACCAACTTACGGCAACAGAGCAGGGTGAATCGAGCTTGGGTCAAGAGCTACATGGGCAGATGATAGAGCTATCTTGTTATCGTTGTCCGTTCGATATTCTTCCACAGCAAGAATGGAGTTTTACCGTAAGATTGAAGCGCCCGCATGGCTATGCCAGTTGGGGCGCGTTTGATTTTGAGAAATATTTATTTCGACATAAGCTAGTGGCACGCGGTTATGTCCGGCTAAAGGAGAAAAACCAATTTATTTCTGAAGGTGCTTGGTCAGTGAATAAGCTGCGCTGGCAGGTCAAACAGCAATTATCACGGCAATTAAGTGACTATGATCTTGGGAATGGCCTTGG
>Ga0316189_10006735_pt1 | contig 10933 bp, 8 predicted proteins | sample LowCovwburrow_MG_FD_204930 | JGI IMG/M metagenome (GOLD analysis project Ga0316189, IMG submission 204930) | Coastal sediment microbial communities from Maine, United States - Lowes Cove worm burrow | ecosystem: Environmental > Aquatic > Marine > Coastal > Sediment | place: USA: Maine... | reverse complement strand
AACCCAGAGCGGTGATTCCGCCAGCCAAAAGCAGAAGGTAGTGTAAGGAAAAAAATTTCATGGCGTCACCCTATATATTTTGGAAAAAATGCTCCGGTTGGCCTCAAGGCCTGTTTGCATGGTAAACTATGAGGTGAACCGGTGATCACGTATCGAGCAACTACCGCGTCGGCCGCGCGTTCAGGCGCACCGCACGCAATTGCCTTGCTATACTCAAAACGGCTTCATCCCCTCATTGTTGAAGCCACCGGCGACCGGGAAGAAATTGCCCGTCATATACATGTTATAGCCATCGAGCAATGCCACGGTGAAGTGCGCTGCCTCAGCCGTTTCACCCAGACGTTTCATCGGAATCGTATCCAGTATCTTCTGGAAAGCCTTCGGGTCGTCTTCAACACCCGCAGCATGCTTGAAACCAGGATAATTCATAAAGTTGGTGCCGACCACATTGACGCAGACACCCTTGGGCGCAGCCGTCATCGCGGCACAGCGACACATCATGCCCGTGGCCGCCCGCATGGCGCTGTAGGCCATCATGGTCGGTTGCGGTTTTCCGCCTGTGGCACTTGTCTGCACCACGACCTGACCGGACCCCGCATCCATCAGCGGCGGCAGCACCGCCTGCAGTCCATACATGGCTGCCAGAAAATTCTGTTCATAGTGTACAAACATGCCCTTTGTATCTGTGTTTAAAATGTCTCCAGCTGGGGCATGTACTGCAGTGCGAATAAAAGCCGAATCGAAACCGCCAAACTTGTCCATAGCGACATCAACCACCTTCTGGAGGGATCCCGGTTTACTTTCATTATTCGGCCCCTCCTGTTCGAGACCGGGGACAACGACAACTTTTGTAGCACCAAGTTTGCGACACTCTTCATCCAATCCCTTTTTAACATCGGCCATCACTATGTTGTAGTTGCGCTTGGCAAATTCGAGCGCCAGGAATGGCCCGATGTTTAATTGGGCGTCGGTAATGACGATGGTGCGTACACCGGTCTTCGAGTTGGTCTTCAGCTTTCCATCGCTGGGTGGTGCTTTGGGCTCTGCCCAAGCTTTATTAATCCCAACACCGGCAGCTGCCATCCCTGCCACGCCAGCAGCTCCAGCGACAATAAACTGACGGCGATTTGTGTCTATCGGATCTTGCTTTTTTGTGTCTGAACTCATGATTATATGCTCCTTAGCCATTGATGGTTCTATTGATGTTTTATATGTTGTCATGCTTTCATATGCTTAGATTTCTGTTTGCAAAATGAACAGCCTGCTGCAGTCGCCCTAAGTTTTCGGCAACGTCGCCGCAAAAGGTATGTCAAGATATTTTATGGCCTCCGCCCCCGTAACTACAGGACGGCCGACAGCATCGATCATTTCTTTGGCGCGTTTCAACTGTTCCACGTTGCTGGGACCTGTGCCCCAGTCCTCCAGCCCGACGCGGAAGCTGCCGCCCCGTTCGAGCGCCATTTGAGCAAGTGGCGTCGCCATGATGTCATCGCCTATTAAGCCAACAGACCATTTCAGGTCGAGCCCCTCGATCATGTGAAGATAGAGCTGCAGCGCCTCGGGGATCGGCGGGGCCATACCGGAGTATCGGTAATCGGCGAAATAGATGTTGAGCTTCGAGCCGCGGGGCAGCGTGCCGGCGTGCGCCATGGCGATGACGTTCTTCATCCAGCCGGGCTCGAACACCGAAATCGACGCTCCGCAGCCGAGCTCGTTACAGGTGTCGATGACAATTTTGTTGTCATTTGGCCAGAAGCCGTACCACCAGAAACCCTTGTCTTGCATCATGCCGTTCTTATCGAAGGCCGCGATAGGGACGACCCCGGTATCGAGCAGGGCCATGTTGGCGAGGCCTCCCTCGGAGACCAGGCGGTAGTGCCCGCTCTGGGTTTCCGACGGCCAGACGGTGCGGTTCTTGTGGTAGAGCGCCGGGTCGAAGTTCGCCGTCGGGTAAAAAATCCCATACGGATGCTTCTTGCGGACCGGCGTGAAGGCGTCGATGTAGACCTGGGCGGCGGCCTTGACGTCCGTGCTCGGCTTGTTGGAATGCGCATGCACGATGGTGGCGCCCGCATCCAGACACTTTATCGTTTCTGCCGTTATTTCCGCCACTGTCTCTGGTGCAGTAGGGTTGACCTTCTTACTGGTCGAGCCGTTGATGGCGACCTCGAGGATCACCGGTGTGTCTTCCTTCTTAAAGGAGAAGTTGCTGCGCATCCCCGATGTTGCCGGACCGGCGAACACTCGGCTCGCGGCCAGCGTGGCGCCGGCAGCGACGGCTGCCCCTAAAAATTTTCGTCTGTCCATGGTATTCCTCCTTATCAGCCGACTTCGACGGTGCCGTCTTCGTGGATGGTGACCGGATCGCCTGTTTTCACGGCCTCCAGGAACGCGTCACCCAGCAGGTCGATGGTGATGACCCGCTTATCGTTCCAGACGTCGTCGATCAGGAGCCCACCGGCCGAGATGCTGTCGATGTGCGAGGAGAACAGCCATGCCTGCGGCTGCACACCGAGTTCACTCAGCATCATAACGGTCCCGGCGCCCATGGTGGAGCCGACGGTCTGGGGTGTGCAGATGATGGCGCCTTTGAGGTCTTTCTCGAACAGATCCTTGTTGGCCGAATCGGTGCAGGGCGCAGTCGCGGTTTCACCAGCGAACATATTTTTCAGATAAGAGCCCGTCAAATTGAACGGCTGCTTGGAGACCAGCGCCTTGCCCGTGAGTTTGCCGGAAAGTACGGGCCGGCCTTTGAACGTTTTCTTCGCCATGTTATTTACTCCTTTCGGATTCACTCTCAATGAATACGATCAGTTACTCCGGTTGGCTAGGCGCCTTTCGGGATCTTGCCCGTGACGATGATCTTCACCAGGGTCTCATCAGGGAAGTACCGGACAGTTGAGTAGTTCCGGGTCTTGGCCGAATTAGTGACCCCGCGAACCCGGTCAGAGAAGCCTTTCATGCCGGCATAGCTGACGCCGCACATGTTGGTGGCGCGCATGCCGGCCCGCTTCATCTTGCTGATCAGTTCGCCATGCTCCTCGATGGCACGGTCCCGCACCGGGTTGGGCATGAACATGTAAACCGGGATGGCGGCTTCCTTTTTGCCGGCCTTGTCCAGCGCCTCTGTGACGAGTTTGCCCCACTTGATGACCTCGTGATAGGTGTTATGGGGGCAACCGATGAAGGCGGCGGTCGGATCACCATTCTTGTCCGGCCAGAGGTTTGGGAAGGTGCTGATGATCCGCGCCTGTTCCTTGTCGTCGATGACGTAGGGCTCGTACCCTTTGGCCAGGAGCTTTTTTCCCTTTTCTTTGGCATCGGGGGTGACGCCCTCTACGTGGTACAACCCGACGGCTCCACTGGAGGCGGTTGCGCTGCCCATAGCCTTCAGCAGGTGCTGGTTGTCGGGTGTGACCTTGCCCCCCTTGAAGTACTTGTCGAGCCCGGTGACATAGGGAACGTCCTCGACACATTTGCGCCCGATGGCGGTGCCGATCACACCCCAGTCCGGCTCCTGCGAGGTTTTGACCTCGACCAGCCACTTGGCCTTGCGGCCTTCGTCGGTCATCAGACCAAACAGGGGCGCCTTTCCGAGCATGGCCTGGATCAGGTCCATGCCGGCGCCGTTGCGGTTGGTTCGGACGCCAAGAACGGAATTGCCGTAGTTCACCGCGGAGGATTCGGCCCAGGCGACATAGGTGCCCGGATCAGGCGCGTTGCCGACCTCGTCAAGGTAGCAGGCACAGGTTCTGTAGTTCAGGTCCGGCGCGCCGAGGCGGACATGGACGTAGTCGAGGTCCCACTGTAGACTGTAGCCCTCGTAGATCATCGTCATGTCCTTGGCATTGTTCTGGACGTTGTAGACGTCATAAGGGCGCGGGTTGACCGTGTAGGGCGCGTAGGACTTGAGCCCGGCCTTGGCGCATTCGTCCAGCATCTTGATCATCGACTTCATGTACGGGGCACCGATAAACATGTTGCTGTGCGGGGCACCGCCGAGGTCGACGAGCTTCTCGGCGCCGAAGGTATTGCCGAAGGTGACCAGGATCTTCATGAGCTTGGCCTTCTCTTTGCCGTCCTTGCCATCGAGGATGGCCTGCTCTTCCTTGGTGAGCTTCATCTTGTGCTTCATGGCTTCCTCGGCCTTGGCATTCGCCTTGGAGGCCCCGGTGTAGGTCGCCTTCTGACCCGTCGGCTTGCCGTCCGGTCCTATGCCGTCCATATCGGAGTGCAGCATATTTTTCGCATAGTCCGGAACTTCACCGGTTTTGGATTTACCTTTCCCAGCAGCGCCCGCCCCCGTTCCACCGGAGGATGCCGAATTTGACGCCTTATCGGTTTGGGCAAGGACTCGGCCGGGCAAAAATGCGACGGCCCCACATGCCATCGTTGACCGTTTGATGAATTTTCTACGATTCATGGTTTCTTCCTCCTTGTCGACGGTTCGGTAACACCACCTGTCTCAGGGTTCAGTTTTCCAATAACAACACTCAAAATCGGCAAGCAGCGCTCGGTGAGGCTGTTATACACGTCCGACAATTCTGCCCGATCGTTATACCGACCGGTCAGGATCGTCACAGAGCTTTGATTCGATTTTTGGCGCAAGCTGATTTTCATACCGGCAAAGCGGTCGGCCCAAGAGGCATTCAGCTTGCCATCTACTTCGATACGGTAGACCACCGGTGCCCTGGATCTTCCATGGTTTTGGGTAAATTTAGTTGCCATTTGTATTATGCATCTTTCAATGACTACTCTTTTAACTTTTATCGTGCAGGTATTGCACCGATAACAGCGCAAAATGATGCTCATATAGCGTGTTCAGCACGCCACTTAGTTCGGCCTGATCACGCATTTTCCCTTCAAGGGAAGTCATCATCCCATGCTCGGGGTCTTCTGCTGATGAAATCTTCAATCCATCCAGCCCGTCCGACCAGCTTTTATCTAAAACCCCAAAAACCACGATGCGGTAGGTGCCTGGATTATGGAATACGAAACTTTTCTTTTGAATTCTTTCCATCATTGACCATAATCCTCCTGTTCCCATGGGAATCGGTTTAATTGACGGGTATCATTTTAAGAAACTTTCGCAGTATGCTGATCATATGCGGCTGCAAGCATAGAAAAAACCTTCTAAAAGAATGGAAAAAGAACTGAAAAGGAAGGGAAGATTCGAAAATGGGCCCTGGTACGCCGATCGACTATTTGCAGGGGCCATTAGGAAGGTGAAGGGTTTTAAGGTTGACGACGGCTTTCAACCCGAACATTTCGTGAAAATATTCAGGCTAACTTGTTTTGATGAATATGGTCCGGGTAGGAAGGCTATGCGGTCGGTGGCGAGTTCACTTCAGCGGAAGGGGGGAGGATGGTAAGTTCGAATAGGGCCTTGGGCATCGAATTTATAAAATTCCCAGTTTTTTGGCCCGAGCAATCGCATCCCGGCGCTTGTTGACGGTGAGTTTTCCGTAGATGTTCTGAAGGTGCCCTTTGACGGTCGTGGTCGAAATACACAACTGGTCGGCGATTTCCTTGTTGCTGAGGCGTTGCGCCAGAAGGTCCAAGACATCCAGTTCGCGATTGGTCAAGGGTTCCGCCATGGGCGACGGGATGATTGATGATGAGCGTGGATCATTGAGCGGCGAAGCAATAGCGTCGGCCGCATTTGATACGGTGTTGTCTGTTGGCCCCCGGAGGGACGCCGAGGAAGCGATGCCGAACGCGCCGGTGGTGTTGTTTTCAGCAAGCCAGGATTTTGCCTGAGAATGAAGGGTGGCAACCTCTTCGGGGCGCCACCATTTGTTCAACTGGCGTTTCAAAATTTGCTGGAAACTGTGGTGGTATCGGAACCAATGGTTGACCGTATCCAGGGGAATCAGGAAAAGATTCTCTTTTTGCAGTCTGGCGATAAACTCGTCCCCGTTTATTTTTACCGAACCGTGCGCTGTGTCGGCTTCAATCAACACATCACACAAGGACGCGCAGAAACAATCCAGACTGGCTGTTGCGGTCATCAGTTTTAACATTTCCGCAGATTGGTTCGCCAACACCTCGTTCCATAGATAGTCGACGATCGTCGCAAAACCGCCTTGCAAGCCGGTCAGCAAACGATCCAGGTCGCCAGAATGTTTCAGGGATTGTGCCATCAGGTGCATTCCCGCCGGCCACCCCTCGAGGGCCACCTGGATGGTTTCAGCCGTTTCGGCATCCACCGACAAGCCGAGGACTTTTTCCAAAAATAAGACCGTCTCTTCAACCGAGAAATGCAAATCAGCGGCACCGATTTCATTGACCTGGCCGCGCCCGCGGATTGTGCTGGTCAGAAGCGGCATATCATAACGGGTCACCAGGAACAGATGCAGGTTCATCGGGGGGTGGTTCAACAAAACGCTGACCAACTTATGGACGGCCTCACCATGGATCTTGTGAAAGTCATCCAGTACGAGGATGAGCGCGCTATTGATATCAAATAAATCATTCACGAGGTGCCGTCCAAGGTCTCTAACAGGCGGAAGTTCGGTAGCCTCTAAGATGGACCGGGTGGTATCGCATGTGCCGGGAAATTTATCGTCAATCGCAGCCACGAGATGGGATAGAAAGGTGCGGAGGTCGTTTTCATCCTCATCCAGTGACAACCAGCAGTATGCACAATCAGCGGCGTCGACCCACAGGCTTGCCATGGTACTCTTGCCATAGCCTGCCGGGGCGGAAATAAGTGTCACGGGCCTGCTCCTCATATTATCCAGCCTGTTCAGCAGAGCTGTGCGGGGCATAGCGTCCGAGGAGATCGGGGGACGGTGGAGCTTGGTACGAAGTATCGGGGGGACGGGGATAGCCTTTTGATTGTCCCTGGCTGATGATTCTAACATTACCTTGTATTCGGAGACCAGGACATCCGTAATGGCGGGGCTCAGGAAGACATCACCGGCACTTACGGCGCTGATGCCGTTCACAATATCCTCCGGCACGCTCTTCTTCAGAATGTATCCGGAGGCCCCGGCCTGGAGCATCTCTTCCACGAAACGCTTGCCGGCGTGCATGGAAAGCGCCACTACTTTGATCGACGGATGTGTGGAGAGAATCTTGCGGGTGGCCTCGACGCCACTGACATCCGGCATGGCAATGTCCATGACCACAACGTCCGGTGATAGTTTCTGAGCCTGTTCAAGCGCTTCCTGGCCGTTGCTGGCTTCACCCACGATTTCGAAATCGTCCTGCCCCTTCAAAAGATCACGGAGGCCTTTTCGAAAGAGGGGGTGGTCGTCTGCCAACAGAATCTTGGTCGCCATATTAATCTTACCTCCGGTTTTCCTTGGCCGTGAAGGGAACGGATAATATGGCCGTGGTTCCCTTGTCTTTTCCTGTTACGATTTTCAGGTTGCCGCCGATATCCGTCATCAACTCTTCAATGCGAAACAAACCAAAACCGCCCCATGCAGGCTTTTCTTTATTCTCACCCGTTGGGTTGAAACCCACGCCGTCATCGTCGACAATGATCCGCAAATTCGGATTCCGGTCTTCCAGACGAATGCGAATCTTTTTGGCCCGGGCATGCTTGACGGCATTGATGACCAGCTCTCTCACATTCCGGAACAAGATCGTTCTCATTTCAGGATCCAGTGATTGGCTACGGTCTTCAGGGCGGTTGTCAATCACTTCGGTTTGGATTCGATGCCTCTTTATTTCGCCCTCCAGCCAATCCGATATGGCCGCGGAAAGGCCCGTATCATGCATCGAATGGGCGCTCAGTTCCAGCATGAGTGTTTGCGTTTCCTCGAGGGCCTTTAGCAGGGTCCCCGAAATATCATCAAGCTTGCCTGCCAAGTCAGGGCCTGGGAACGAACTTTTCAATGCGGCAATCTGCATGCGTGCCAGGGCCAGCGATTGGCCGACATAATCATGCAAATCGGTGGCAATGGCCCGGCGCTCCTTTTCCTCCACAACGGTCACCTGGTAGGCTAGCGCTTTTAAGCGTTTCTGATAGTCGAGAAGATTCTTCTCGGCCAGCTTGCGATCGGTGATGTCTCTGCAGAGCGCTGTGATCCTTGTCACTTCACCATCTTCCCGATAGAATGTACCCGTAACCTCGGCGGGGAACGGCGTCCCGTCTTCTCGAAGCAGCGCGGTTTCGGTGCGTATGTATCTTTTACCTTCACGTATGGCTTGCCGCTGGATCTCACCAAATACGCTGTAGTCTTCCGGGCTGGCAAAAAATCCCTGCGTCGAAAGGCCGAGAACATGTTCGGGATTTTTGCCAAGTCCCATGGTGTTGTACGAATCTTCGGCCCATTCGACAACGCGCTCCGGTAACTTGACCGAGAAAACCGCATCGGGGATCGAGGAAAGCAGGTGCTTTAGAAGATCGTGACTCTGTTGCAGCTCTTTTTCGACCCGTTTCCGCGCCGTTATATCCATCGTCATCCCAACGATCGTATCGCCTACTTTTTTTGCCGAGAACAGGATATGAATGTTGCGGGAGGTATGGCTGATGGTTTCCGCTTCAAAATTGACGACCCGGCCGTGCTGGTGAAGTTCGGCCAGCATCCGATCACGATCTTTTTGATCCTTCCAGCGTTGAAGAGAACCCTCCGCTATCATTTGCTCCGGGGTGTCAAAATCGAACATCCGTGCCAGGGCGTCGTTCGCGAATATGAAACGGCCGTCGTTCGTCGATTGAAAAACCCCGACCATGGCATTTTCTACCAGCCCGCGGTATATGGCTTCGCTTTCTCCGAGCGCTGTGGTTCGCTCGGCGACAAGCCCCTCCAGGTTCAACTGCATTTTGCGCAGGTTCACATGTGTTCGCACCCTGGCAAGGACTTCCTCCTCTTGAAATGGTTTGGAGACAAAGTCCACCCCTCCGGCTTCGAACCCCTGAACGCGGTTCGGCACATCTTGTATTGCACTGACAAAGATGATCGGGATATCCTTGGTCCGCTGATCCTGTCTGAGACGCCGGCACACTTCAAAACCGTTCATCACCGGCATCTTCACATCCAGCAGGATCAGGGTCGGGGGTTTGCTCATGGCAGAGTCAAGGGCCATTTGTGGGTCATTGGCGGGACGCACGTGGTAGCCCTCACGGGCGAGCAACTCAGACAACAACTTCAGGTTAGGAGTCTCATCGTCGACGATAAGGATATCGCCAGGGTCGATTGTAGAAGAGTGGCCTGTAGACATTAATTTGTACCTTCCGCTTCTTTCAGCAGGTCCCGCAGTTGGCCCATCCGATAATTGTCCACTAGTTCCTTAAGATCGGCGGCCGCTTCCGAAGAATGGCCGGCAATACGCGTAATCACCTCGAGGATGGCCTCCCTGTCCAAGGAAAGGGTCGTCTTACGAAGTTCCTGCAATAACTCTTCCGGAAGATCGGCCAGCATGGCGGCGGTGAGGTCTGTCTTTCGGGGCCGATCCGGCGCTGCCCCGTCTTCCGGCGCATAACGATATTCAATGTTCAGGAGACGACCCATCGCCTCAAAGATCTCGTGGGTCTGAAAAGGCTTGATGACCATGTCGTTGCAGCCGGCCGCCAGTATCTCAGGGCGCTGCTCGCTGAAAGCGCTGGCAGTAATGGCAATGATTGGAACCGTATCACCCCCGGGGCACTGTCGGATCTGCCGCGTCGCCTCGTAACCGTCCATGACCGGCATGCGCATGTCCATCCAGATGAGATCGGGGCGTTCCTTTTTGAACGCCGCCACCGCCTCCTGGCCGTTTAGGGCTTCGAGGACAACAAACCCGACACCCTCCAGCAAGGATTTCAGCAAGAGGAGATTTTCCCGTTTATCGTCGGCGATCAGGATCCGCCAGGTTGTCCGTGCCGGGGCCAGGCCGATCACCCTCGGTTGGTCCTCCACGAATGTCCTTGCATCCACCGTTTCAGCGATTTCCGCCGGCAACCGCAACCGAAAAAGGGAACCCTGGCCCACGGCGCTCTCCACTTCGATGGAGCCGCCCATTGATTCAGCATACTTTTTACAGATAGACAGCCCCAGTCCGGTGCCTTTGCGCTCTATACCTTCGGCTCCCTGCACGAAAGGTTCGAAAATCTGCGCTTGTCGGGTCGGGTCGATCCCCGGGCCGGTGTCCTCCACCTCGATCACGATGTGGCAGCGGCTCGGCGCTTTCGGATTCGGTTCGGTGGCACATCGAAGGGTCACCCTGCCCTCATCGGTGAACTTGACCGCGTTGTTCAGCAGGTTGATGAGGATCTGGCGCAGTTTGCCCACGTCGGCTTTTAGGTAAGGGAAGTTCGGCGTTTCGGGCGCCACAACGATGGAAAGCCCCTTTTCTCCGGCCCGCGATCGGATCATCATGCTGGTTTCCTTGATCAGGGCAGCCAGGTCGAAGGAATTCACCCGCAGCTCGATGCTTCCGGCCTCGATCTTGGAAAGATCCAGCACGTCATTGATCATGGCCAGCAGGTGCTGGCCGCTACGATTGATGATGTCCAGCTTTTCCTGTTGATCAGGCGTGGTATTTGGTTCCCGGGTCAGCATCTCGGAAAAGCCGAGGATGGCGTTCAGCGGCGTGCGCAGTTCGTGAGACATATTGGCCAGGAAAATGGACTTGGCCTGGTTGGCGGTTTCGGCGGCGTCTTTAGCCTTTTCCAGTTTGGCTTTTGTGCGGTTACGCTCGGTATGGTCTATCAGAGTCGCCAGATAATCATCTCCCAATACGATGCCGCTGATTTCCATCTCTCGGATATCGCCGTTTTGGCAGGTGACCCTATACTCCTTGGCCTCGATGTCGGTGCCCTCTTCTTTAGCGCGCCGGACACAGTCGCTCCAAGTCTCTATGACCCAGTGGCGGTAATGCTCGTCAGGATAGGCTTTCGTCCACCAATTTGCGAGCTGCTTGATCTCTTCGCGCTTGTATCCGAAGGATTCGATAAATCGATTGTTGTGATAATACATGTTTTCCTGTTTATCGACCA
>Ga0316189_10006734_pt1 | contig 10933 bp, 9 predicted proteins | sample LowCovwburrow_MG_FD_204930 | JGI IMG/M metagenome (GOLD analysis project Ga0316189, IMG submission 204930) | Coastal sediment microbial communities from Maine, United States - Lowes Cove worm burrow | ecosystem: Environmental > Aquatic > Marine > Coastal > Sediment | place: USA: Maine... | reverse complement strand
GCTTCGCCCAATAGATCAAATTGTGCCAATACATCCTCTTGTGTTTGGGCAAACTCCATAGCATACCCATCTTTATCCGTGAAATAATAGATACCATCCAAATGTTCGTTAAAAGTGGCTTTAACTGTTTCTTGTGCAACAACTGTTGTTGCCATTGAAGTGATTGCAACTAAAAATACAAAGAGTGTTTTCATTTTTTTATCTTTTATTATGTTTTTATGGGTGCAGGAGGACGGTATTTGTTCATATTAAAACAATCCTTCTTACTGCCAATAAATATAGTCGTTTGCGAAAGTTCAAACTGCTACTTAGGTAGCAGTTTTTGCAAAATCCAAAAGGTACATTTGTAGACCACTGAAAGTTGGCTCAATTAGTACTTGCTAAGTCTGTTTTGGCATATATTCACAGGAAAAACCATTACAATGAATTTAAGGGATGGCGTAAAAAATGCCGATAACAAGGTATCTTTAGAAAGCAATAAACTAGGGACTTTCGTCAAGGATAAGAGCAAATCTTTGGTCGATAGGATAGAGAGTTTCGAAGATATCATCAGCCTTGAAGTTGGCGATACAGGCCTTTCTAGAGCGAAAACCCTTGAACGGGAATTCAATCTTAGGCAACTTTTTATCAAATATGAAGGCGATAACCCTACAGGCACGCAGAAAGACCGTATTGCATTTGCGCAAATATATGATGCCCTTAGACGGGAGTACGAAGTAGTTTCACTCGCTACCTGCGGTAATTACGGTGTTGCTATGGCTTTAGCTGCTGGTTTAGGAGGCATTCAATGTAAAATATACATTCCGGAAACCTATCACACAGAGCGAGTTCTTGAAATGGAAGTACTGGGGGCGGAAATCATGAGACTTCCTGGAAGTTATGAAGAAGTAGTGAAGCGAAGCAGTGAATTGGCTCAAAAAAATGGCTGGTACGATGCCAACCCTGGCGGGGCCAATACACCACTGCAAATTTCTGCTTATGCGCAAATTGCCTATGAAATTTATGAAGATTTGGGCGACGCCCCAAAGTATTGTGCAGCGCCGGTTTCAAACGGCACTTTGTTTGCAGGAATCTATAGAGGCTTTGCAAGCCTCTATAAGAAGGGGAAGACATCGAGAATACCAAAAATGGTAGCCGCTTCCTCGACCAGAAAAAATCCCATAGTACAATCTTTTATTCAGGGGTTGGACCATTGTAAAGATTTAAATCCTGTAAGTATAAAAGAGACCAAATACAATGAACCTTTGATTAATTGGCATAGTTTTGACGGGGAAGAGGCCTTGTATGCGATTCGAAATTCTAATGGTCAAGCCTATAATGTAAGTGATAAAAAAATGAAGGAAATGAGTTCCCTTTTATTGAAAAAAGAAGGCTTTCGAATTTTGCCCGCTTCCACCGCGGGGTTGATAGGCCTTTTAGATTTGCATGAAAAATTAAATTTTGAGCCAGACCGTTTTGTGGCGGTACTTACAGCGAAACAATAAATTAAAAAATGAAAAAAGTAATTGACGGAAAGGCATTGGTATACTGCGAAGGAGCGTTCAACACCCCGAACGGTAAAACGGCCCATGGCTTGGTAAGGTTTACTGAACGGTATGAAGTTGTTGGGGTAATCGACAGTGCTTATGCTGGGAAAGATGCAGGGCAGGTACTAGACCGAAAGGCAAGTGGCATACCAATATTCAAAAGTATTGCTGCGGCCACCAAAAAACTAACAGATACAGGAAATCTACCCGAATACTTCGTGATTGGTCTAGCTCCTGATGGTGGAAGATTGCCTACCGCAGCGAAAACTACGATAAAACAAGCGATTGAAATGGGTTGGAACATCGATAGCGGGCTACATGATTTTTTGACCAACGATCGGCCTCTTATGGTGCTAGCGGACGACTGCCGCGTTAAAGTGCGGGATATACGTAAAACACCCAATAGGGATATGCTCCATTTTTTTACAGGGGAAATCGAAAAAGTAGATTGTCTGAAATTGGCCATTTTAGGCACCGATTCGGCATTGGGAAAGCGCACGACCGCATGGATTTTAGTGCATGGTTTTAGGGATGCCGGCTTAAAAGCAGAAATGATAGGGACTGGTCAAACGGCTTGGATGCAGGGTGCTAAATACAGTATGGTAATGGATAGCTGTATCAATGACTTTGTATCGGGCGAAATAGAACATGCCGTGGTTAGCGCTTATAAAAATGAAGCCCCTGATGTTATCGTGATTGAAGGGCAAGGGAGTCTCATGAATCCCGCGTACCCTGGAGGCTTCGAAATACTCGCTGCTGGCCGACCTGATTATGTGGTATTGCAACACGCCCCCAAACGTTTGGAATATGATGGTTTTCCGGGGTATAAAATGCATTCGCTAAAAGAACAGATCAATGCAATTCAAGTCATTTCTGGAAAGCAAGTGATTGCCATAACCGTGAACCATGAATTGATGGTTCCGGAAGAAATACTACCTGCTTGTGAAGCAATTACTAAAGAAACTGGTTTGCCTGCATTTGATGTGTTAGCACACGGAGCCGATAAATTGATTTCACTTTTGAAAGATAAAATAAAGGCTAAAAAACAGTAATGAAAATAACCCGAATCTCGTATGAAAGGTTAGACTTAAAACTTTCCGAACCCTATACAATAGCTTATGAAACCATTTCAAAGGCTACCAATTTCATTCTAAAAATTGAAACGGATTCAACACTTGTAGGTTATGGTTGCGCTGCACCTGATAAAGAAGTGACCCAAGAAACTTCGGCAGAAGTAGAGGAGGCAATCAAAAGCACTATTATACCCTATTTAAAAAATAAAAATCCTTTTCACTATGCTCGTATCATTGATGAACTAAGAGATATGCACATAGGTAGATCTTCGGCATTGGCGATGGTCGATTTGGCACTTTTGGACTTGGTTTCCAAAAAATGCGATGTGCCCCTATATCAATTTTTAGGGGGATATAGAAGCAGTATCGCCACTAGCATAACCATAGGGATTCTTCCCTTGCAGGAAGCGCTTAAACGCGCAGCAGATTTCGTGGCTAGCGGATTTTCAATCATCAAAGTAAAGGGTGGTCTGAACTTGGAAGAAGATATTCATAAAATGATTAGACTTCGTGAGCTATATCCTAAACTAATTCTTCGATTTGATGGTAATCAAGGTTACAGCGTTGAGGAGTCTTTAGCCTTTGTAAAAGGCACTGAGGTCGTAGGAATCGAGATTTTTGAACAGCCCACCAAAGTCGGAAAGGATGAACGAATGGGTCTTGTGACCAATCAGGTGGATATTCCCGTAATGGCCGATGAAAGTCTTAAAACGTTGAGAGATGCCTTTCGTTTGGCACAAAATGAACGATTGGATATGGTTAACATTAAACTGCAAAAAGTAGGTGGTATTTTAGAGGGATTGCATATTAATTCTGTCGCAAAATCCGCAAAATTGGATGCTATGGTCGGCTGTATTGATGAATGTGGCCTCGGTATTTCCGCTGGACTACATTTTGCCTTATCGCGCCCAAATATCAAATACGCCGACCTTGATGGGCATTTGGATATTAAAGATGATCCCTTTAAACAACTTTTCACTCTTGAGAAGGGGGTTTTATACCCGAGCGAACATCCAGGTTTGGGAAAAATTGATGTGTAAGATTCCTAAAAAAACATAAAGTCAAGGTAGTACTTCGATGATTAAATGGGTTTTCAATTGTGCTTTCGCATCCCCACGAACTGAGCCAGAAACTGGCATCGTATTCCCATAATGTACACTTGAACAAACAGGTATGTGCATATTCGCAGTAGCAATACCGTTACTCGGGTCAAAACCTATCCATCCGGCACCAGGAAGAAAAACTTCGACCCAAGCGTGAAGTTCATATTGGGGATCTTCTACATCAATATAATAATACCCGCTCACAAACCTTGCGGCTAAGCCAAGGTTGCGTATCAGTTGTATTTGCATCCAACTTAAATCACGACAAGAACCTGTTTTACCTTCAAATGTTTCATCTGGATGAAATGGGACACCTGTTTCCCTGGTTTCCAAGACAAAATCTTGATGTATCTGTGTGGTCAGTTTAGATAAAAAGGAAATGGTGTTTGATCCAACAGTTTTAAGAATTCCCCGCCCATAATCAAGTAACGAACCACTAATTTTGGTCGATGCCAAATAAAGGGCTAACAAAGCAAGCAACTGCTTTGGATATTCGAACGGAATTGTGCTACAGCTGACCGGGTATATTAAAAAGTTGAAGGGTGTAAAGGGTTTGATTTTAAGCACCGCTTCCGATTTGATGTTGATGTTTTTATGCATCCCATCAAACCAGCATAAATGTACCACATTGCCTTCAGCATCCAACTGTTCTGAAATTCCTGAAGGTACTATTGATAAGTCTAGACGATGTGATTCCAGATTAAGAAATGGCATGTTTTTAGGCTTGAACCTTAAATAATGGGGTTCTAGAAACACCTCTTTGGTAAAATTGTACTCCGTTTCGTGAACTATTTTTAATCTCATTTATGCGATACTTAATTAAATACAGGATTATTCTCTTCTTCAGGCGAGCTATTCGCAGAGGTATCCATTAAGTAGATGGATACGATTTTAGTCGTTTCGATACATAATCTCCTCAAGCTAAATTTATTGTTGTATTTGTTCGATTTGTGTTGTAAAGAAAGAATTATAGAAATGTGTTGAAATTGCATTGAGTCGTTGTTGAAAACCATCAATATATTCATGTAGCCCACTATTAAAAATATCAGTTATTTCCGCAAATTCCAATTCCGATTTTAGCTTGCCCAACTGTTTTTCAGCACTGGTGCTAAACCCTCCCGAATTTCCTGTAATCGCATACAAAGATTGTTCAGCATGGATAAGGCAGCACAGCATGGAACGCGGAAAAGTCTTGTCCAAAATCAAAAACTCTGAAATATTCAAGGCCGTAAGCTTCCCGTATTTTTTTCGGTACATATCGTAGGCACTTACAGATTTAAGTAAAGCGGCCCATTGCATTACATCCAAGGGTGTTCCAACGGCTTCAGTATTCGTAAGCAAAATGTGGTATTTTACATCGATGACCCTAGAGGTCTTATCTGCACGTTCGAGCAGCTGACCGATTTTTCCAAAATGCCATCCTTCATTTCTAGAGATGGTTGCATCGAAAATTCCATATAACAACTGACAGTCTTCCCTGATTTTCTTGAAAAAACTTCTAGGATCATCACTTTTCCACCGCTTTTTTTCCAACCCTTTGCACACAAAAAAGTAAATGGAATTTATCTGTTCCCATACTTCCTTTGTTAATTCAGGGCGTATGGCCCTCGCATTTTCCCTGGCATTTGTGATACAATTGTAAATGGAATTCGGGTTTTTTGGATCAAAACCCAAGAAATATATAACTTGTTTTTTATTTACCTTTTGATAAAGGGACTCGTACAATGGCCAATCGCCAGTAATCACTACCAAGGGTTTCCATTGTTCGATCGTTTCACTTGGGGACTCCAATGCAAGGTTAAAATTGACATCCATAAATCGGGCATAGTTTTCTGCCCTTTCAATGTACCTGTTCATCCAATACATCGTATTCGCTACTCTACTTAACATACACTCTGATTTTATTTGTTATCCAATACCCATGTATCTTTACTGCCACCGCCTTGAGAGGAATTAACAACCAAGGATCCTTTGGTCAGGGCAACTCTCGTCAGCGCACCGGGAATTATCTTAATATTCTTTCCATATAAAACATAAGGCCTTAAATCTACGTGCCTACCCTCTATAGTATCTTCGGTCATGGTAGGCACCCTAGAAAGATTGATCATCGGCTGGGCGATATAATTTCTGGGGTTGTTCTTAACTTTTATAGTAAATTCCTCAATTTCTTTTTTCGATGCATGCGGACCTATAAGCATTCCGTAACCACCTGAACCATCGGTCTGTTTTACTACGAGCTTTCCTATGTTTTCAATGACATATTTCAGGTCTTGTTCTTCTGCACAGATATAGGTTTTGATATTAGGCAATAGCACTTCTTCGCCCATATAGTATTTAATTAATCTTGGAATATAGGCATAAACGGCCTTGTCATCGGCAACACCCGCACCTGGAGCGTTCACAAGAACTACATTACCTTTTAAATACGCTTCAAACAAACCTGGAGTACCTAATAGTGAATCTTTGTTGAAGACCAATGGATCTAAAAAATCATCATCTACCCTTCTGTAAATCACATCAACTTTTTGAAGTCCATTGGTGGTAATCATGTAGACAAAACTGTTCTTGACGACCAAATCCCTCCCCTCAACCAGTTCAGCCCCCATCTGTTGTGCCAAATAAGCATGCTCAAAGTAGGCCGAGTTATAAGTGCCTGGAGTTAATACCGCTATGGTTGCGGGAGATTCTTGGGTAAGTGATTCCAACATATCCCTCAAATAATGCGAATAATCATGAACCGGACGCACATGCAGTTTTTCGAACAATTCTGGAAAGGTACGTTTGAGTATTTCCCTGTTCTCCAACATATAAGATACACCCGAAGGGCATCTGAGGTTGTCTTCCAATACATGAAAATTACCCTCCCCGTCTCTTATAAGGTCTGTACCCGAGATATGGCTCCAAACATTTTCAGGTGGTTTTAATCCGATACATTCTTTAAGATAGCCTGCACTTGATAGCACCAAATCACGTGGTATGATTTTGTCTTTTAGCGCCTTTTGATCGTTGTAAATGTCATCAATGAACATATTCAAGGCGACTATTCTTTGCTCAAGTCCTTTGGCAAGAAAATCCCAATCTGGGCCACTTACTATTCTAGGAATGATATCTAAGTGAAGAATACGTTCTACCCCTTTATTATCGTTGTAGACATTAAAAGTCATGCCTAGGGATAATTGTGCCCTATCAGTTGCATGCTGTAAAAACTCCAGTTTGTTTCTACTTAACTTTTCCAATCGCTTCTTGAACAGCTCATAACTTGGGCGTACTTCATGCGTAGCGGCAAACATTTCGTCGTAATAACCTTTGGTTTCATATTTAGAAAAATCAATTTTGGACATATTGCTGGTTTTGTTAATTTTTGGAAAGTGCATTTCTTTAAAGATATCGTAAAAAATTTTGGCATAGGTCGCACAATTGTATCAAAAAAGCTTGCTGTCTACCATTAAGCTATGCATATTCGATTGGCATGAATATAAATAGTATAATCAATATTCCGTGCTACTTAGGTAGCAGTCGGCGAAATAGTTTGGGAGTACATTACTAGTTTTAACTACGCAATTACAACACCTTAAGAACTAACCATCTTTTAGCGCGGATGAGCGAAAAATCCCTAAACGCAGAAATTATCGCTTGGGTAATAGTAATTCGTGAATGAAGGTCATTTTTTTTATTACTTCTGAAGTAATTACGAAAGGATAAACATCTGGGATACCCATGGCCCGATTGATGCTATTGACCGCAAATGATAAAGGCACACAAGTATCTATAATGGTTTGGAAATCTTTTACAACATAAGGGTCGAACGTTACCTCTGTCTTTATGGTTTGTGAAATCTCATTTGGATTTACGCTCAAACGAAAAAAATGGGCGGTCTCCACCATATCCATAATGTGTAAATAATGCGCCCAAGTTTCTGCCCAATCTTCCCAGGGGTGCGATGTTGCATATTTACTAATAAATGATTCTTGCCAATTGTGAGGTGCCCCATCTTTATAATAGGTTTGCAAGGCATCACTGTAATTTGCTTCCTCATTTCCAAAGATTGCCCTGAACGTTGGTAAGACATCTTGATTATTGAAAATCAATCGATTCCAAAAGTAATGACCTACCTCATGTCTTAGATGTCCGATTAGTGTTCGGAAAGGCTCCTGCAACTCTTTTCTTATTTGCTCTCTGGAGACAGAATCTGCCTCTCGAAGCAGTATGGTAATAATCCCATTGGCATGACCGGTCATGATCTCGGGGTTATTCCTTTTAGCAATAAAATCAAAACACAATCCCTCTTTATTAACCATTTTGCTTGGTAGATCAAGACCTATTTTTTGAAGTTGATAGATAAGCCGGTGCTTGGCTACTTCCAAGTTCTGCCATTTTGGAAAATTCTTTTTATCGGAAAGATTAGGGATAGTCCGATTGAGCTGACAAGCGCTACAATAGTCATGTTCATCATCCTTTACCAATAGCCAGTTGCAGACACCATACGCTTTGTTTTTACAATAATTGTATTCAATTTTTTCGCGATCGGAAATAAATGAAGCCTTTAGGGGGTCAAAGGTCAGCATTAGACGATCATCGTCACGATAACCACAGGAATGTCCACAATTTTCACAGCAATGGTTTTCAAAAAATAATGGGTGATTACAATGACCACACTCAAAAACTTTCATAAATCTTACTTTTGGATCGAGTCACGGCCTAATAAATCATTTTTACAATTACCATGCTGTTCCTCATGGACCGACTTGAAATATAAAACCGACTATTTCTTGTTAACAAAGATGGTGCATATTTTTCAAAAGAACTGCCTACTTTAAAGCTATTGATATTATTGATTTGAATATCAATAGTATAATTAACATTCCCTGCTACTCAGGTAGCTGTCAACGAAATACTTTAGTTGTATATTCCGATTCTTAACTATACTACTAAAACCTATAAATGCCTATAAAGGACTTATTCGAATCATCTGAACACAGAAATAATGCAGCCCATTTTTCGGTTATAGTTGCCATCGCTTTAAGTGATAGGGGAATCAATGAAAAAGAAGAGGCCAGCTTATTGCGATTTGCCGATAAATTGGATATTTCAATAAGCGAATACGAATATATTCTTAAACATCCTGATGTAAATGCCATTCAGCCTTGTAATTCAAGGGAAGAAAGGCTGCGCTGTATTTATGATCTTTTTAAGATCATCTATGCCGACCACTATATTGATGCTTCTGAAGAAAGTTTGATTCGTAAGTACGCCATTGGGCTTGGATGTACCTCTGAAAGTGCCAAAATCGTTATCCGAAAATCAATTCAAATATATGGTGGGGGTCTTGCTTTTGAGGATTACCAACATCTGCTTGAAATTTGATTTAGCCGTTACTAAAAAAATCGTATAAAACCATATATCTAAAACTAAAAATTGCGCTTATGAAAATAGTAATCTTATCACAAAACCCAAATTTGTATTCTACAAAACGTATTATTGAAGCCGGAGAGAAAAAGGGCCATACCATGCAGGTGATAGATCATGCCAAATGCGATCTTATCATAGAAAAAAGGAAGCCTGGACTCATGTATCAAGGAAAAGAAATAGGTGGTGTTGACGGAGTTATACCACGTATTGGATCTTCCATTACTTTTTATGGTACAGCAGTGGTGCGTCAATTTGAAATGATGAAGGTTTTTTCTGCTGTGGAATCACAGGCGCTAGTTCGGTCGCGTGATAAATTGAGAAGCCTTCAAATTTTATCAAGAGCTGGCTTGGGACTACCCAAAACGGTTTTTAGTAATTACTCCAAAGATGTTGGCGCAATTATAGACCATGTTGGCGGAGCTCCTGTTGTCATCAAATTACTAGAAGGCACACAGGGTCTTGGCGTAGTATTAGCAGATAATCAGAATTCGGCAGAATCCATTCTTGAAGCTTTTAATGGCCTTCAAGCCCGGGTCATTGTTCAGGAATTCATAAAGGAAGCCAAGGGCGCTGATTTAAGGGCTTTCGTGGTGGATGGTGTAGTTGTAGGCGCTATGAAACGGCAAGGGAAGGAAGGGGAATTCAGATCTAACCTTCATAGGGGAGGTTCGGCAAACATCATTGAACTTTCGGACGAAGAGGAGAACGCGGCTCTAAAAGCAGCCAAGGCAATGGGACTTGGTGTAGCCGGAGTTGATTTGTTACAATCTGCCCGGGGTCCTTTGATCCTTGAGGTAAATTCATCTCCGGGACTGGAGGGGATAGAAGCAGCGACAGGAAAGGATATAGCAGGACAAATCATTAAGTACGTAGAACGAAATGCAGAGTAAAAAAATTGAAGTACTGGGGCATGCCATTTCCAACGGAAAAGGAGTGCAACTCAATCTGGATATCGCCAAATTACATACCCGAACCAAAATTCAGGTACCGATTATTGTGGAAAGGGCCAAAAAAGAAGGCCCCACCTTGTTGATTACCGCCGGCATACATGGCAATGAATTAAACGGTATCGAAATTGTACGTCAGTTGATATCGAACCAATACAATAAACCAGAGTGCGGGATGGTCATTTGCATACCCGTAGTCAATGTATTTGGGTTTTTAAATCAAAAAAGACAATTTCCGGATGGCCGGGATTTAAACAGGGTTTTTCCCGGAAGCCCGCGAGGTTCATTGGCCAGTAGATTTGCTTACCATATCATAAAGGAGATTGCTCCATTAGTGGATTATTGTATTGACTTTCATACTGGAGGAGACGGGCGTTTCAACATACCCCAAATACGGATTAATGAAGGTGATAAGGAGAGCTTAAAGTTAGCCAAAGTGTTCGGTCCACGATTTATTATCCAGACAGGGCATAGGGATAAATCCTTTAGGGAAACCCTACATAAACTAGATAAAAAAGTACTTCTCTTTGAGGGGGGTAAATCATTGCACATAGATGATAAGGTAACCAATGCCGGGGTTGTCGGTGCGCTCCGTGTTATGCAGTATTTGGGTATGAGAGATTTTAGTAAGGAGCTGGTAACGATGGAGGGCAAGATCATAAAACCTAAAACCATAAAGAAATCAAGTTGGGTCCGGGCCAAATACTCTGGTATGTTCCATCCAATGGTACGATTGGGGAGTAAGGTGAATAAGGGGGATATTCTCGGAAGCATCTCTGATCCTTTTGGTTATTTTGAACGAAATATAAAAGCCATGTTCCCTGGCTATGTAATTTGTATCAATCAATCCCCAATCGTCAATCAAGGTGACGGGA
>Ga0316189_10006733_pt1 | contig 10935 bp, 23 predicted proteins | sample LowCovwburrow_MG_FD_204930 | JGI IMG/M metagenome (GOLD analysis project Ga0316189, IMG submission 204930) | Coastal sediment microbial communities from Maine, United States - Lowes Cove worm burrow | ecosystem: Environmental > Aquatic > Marine > Coastal > Sediment | place: USA: Maine... | reverse complement strand
ACGATGCGGGAAGATGACAGATGGAACTACAAAGGCCATCAATGTTGGATCGAACTCGAATATGAAGAAGACAACATCAAAGCTTATCATATGGTCATCACCCCCGCGGGGGCGTTGATGTCGGCGAATATATCGCCCTATGATCGGTCACGGGAAACGGTCGAACTGTGGATTGATGCCGGATACCCGGCGCAAAGACTTGAACGACCGTGACTTATGACTGAAGTCGCTTCCGGGGTGGCGCAATCTATAGAATGTTGTAATCTATAGTGTAAGTAATCGAAGCGAACAACCAACCCCGAACCGAAGGAAACAATCATGTCTGACATAACTATCAACATGGGCGGCTTTCACTCGACAACCGTCACCGTCACCCCGAACACCGAAAAAGGGCGCAAGGCCATCAACGCTTGTCCAGCGACCATAAGCAACACTTATCGAAAAAGCGCACTTCTTGACCCACGATGGGCCGATATGCTGGAAGGCTGTTCCGTTGAAGTTAAAGGCGAATAAGCCCAAGCGGCGCGGCAACTTACGACCGAAGTTGCGGTCGGGGTTGCCAAGTCTATAGAATGTTGTAATCTATAGTGTAAGTAACGAACGCAACCAAACGAAAGAAGGCCACAATGTTCAACGTAAACGACGAAGTAACAACAAACGACGAAGGTCAATACGCTGGAACCGTCACCGAAGTTTATATCGCGCCAACAACCGAAGCGCCTTCCGGAATGTACGTTGTTCGGCTCGAACGTGGAACCGTGGTCACTTGTGGAAGCAATTTGAAAAAGGCGGTGAAGTAATGTCGAACGTGCAAGCGATTGGAATCACCGATCAACAACAAGTTTGTGATTGTTGCGGGAAAATCAACTTGAATCAGACCGTTGTTCTTCGTGACGAATACGGCGTGACGTGTTTCTTCGGGACCGTTTGCGCGGCGCGCGCTTTGGGCTTCAAGGTCAAGAACATTTTGGATGCGAAGAAACAAATCCGGGATGCGATCGTTGCCGATCGCCGGGCGGAACGCGAAAAGAACCTTGATGAATTGATCGAATATTCGGACCGCTTCGCTCACCTTCTGGGCTGGAAATACAAGCCGTCGGATCAATGGAATGTATTTTCGAACAATTGGTTGAAGCACAACGGACCGCAATTCCTTGAACGCGCGGCCGAATATCCCGCCAAATACCCCGCGGAAGCCGTTGTTCTTATCGCGAAAATGATCGCGCTTCGAATTATTACAGACGTATAAGCCCAACGAAGGGCGCGACTTATGGCCGAAGTCGCGTCACGGGTTGCCAAGTCTATAGAATGTTGTAATCTATAGTGTAAGTAACGAACGCAACCCAAACGAAGCGAACGCTTCACAACCGAAGGGCAAAATCAATGATCGTTTCTAATACTCAAATCAAAAGTCTAATGGCCGACTTCAACGTTTCAACCCCGTGTCTTCGCGGCCGAATGGGAATTTCCCGCGAACGAATGACCCAAGTTCGAAGGGAAGGATTGAACGCGGACAACTGTTCCGGCGACGTTCGCGCGTTCGCGCTGGATTGGTTCGCCGCAATCACCGGATCAACTTCCGGTTTTGCTTCTTGGACCTTTTGCGGAAAAGTTTTGATCGCGTAAACCGCGGAACGGGCGCGACTTGTGACCGAAGTCGCGTCACGGGTTGCCAAGTCTATAGAATGTTGTAATCTATAGTGTAAGTAACGCAAACGAACGAACAACAACCCGAACCGAAGGAAACAATCATGACTGTTCAAAACGCCCTTAAAACTTTCAACTTCGAAGTCAAAGCAATCAATCACGACGACGAAACCGACACTTTCGCGCACTTGGGCGGAACCGTCACTTTGACACAATTCGAACGCGACTTCGGCATCGACGAAGACCTTTGTGAAGCGAAGATCAAAAAAGACCTTATTGGAATCGTCGGTCACGACGACTTCTTCTTCTGGATCGAGTCGATCACCGAAGCGTAAACGGAACAACCGGCGCGACTTCCGACCGAAGTCGCGCAAAAGGTGGCGCTTCCCCACGAACATCGTAATCTATAGTGTAAGTAATCGAAGCGAACACAACCCAAGCCGAAAGAAACAATCATGGCCGTTTCACTTGAAATCACGATCGAAGTCATTGTCACTTGTGACGATTGCGGAAATTCGGAAACAATCAACAGCGACGAAAACAGCGTTGAAGCGGCGGCGCTTGAATTCGCCGATCATGAATGCGGATATTGCAACGGTGAAGAAGTCTAACAAACAACCCACAACGAAAGAAGGAAATCATGACAAGCAAACAATTAGCGGCAAAAGGAATCAAGTTCGCGTTCGCGTTCGAAGGCGTTGCATATCTGGGCGACAAGGAAACAACCGACTTGATCCGCGGAATGCATAAAGCTATGTACGGAAACGGATTGATCGAAGACTTGATCGGCGAAATGTTGCCGGGCGTGGAAGCGTTGCTTGACGCGCGCTTGAAGGCCGGACGTGTTGTCTTGATGAATGAACTGGAAGGCTAGAATCATGATGGTTTCGGAACTGAAGAAAGCCGTTGCGCTATTGAAGCGCGCGGCCGCGGACGGGAAAACGCGTCCGATCTTGGGCGGCATCCTAATCAACGCAACCGGGATGGAATCAACCGATCTTGACGTTGCATTTTCTGCGACAATGGAAACCGGCATCGAAGAACCGATCGTTGTTGACGCGAAGCGGTTGTCGCAAGTCATCCGACCGTTGAAGGCGAAAGATGAAGTCACGCTTGAACGCGGGGAATCAACCTTGATCGTTCGTCACGCGGGCGGAAGCGTTAAACTTCCGATGCTTGCGGAAGCCGACGAATTCCCTCGAACGGATACCGTCGATGAATCGTCGATGGGGTTCAAAGGATTAATGTTCCCATCATATGCGCTTCAAGCGGCGTTGAAACGTGTTTGCGTTGCTTCGGCGAAAGACTCAACGCGGTATCAACTTCATTCTGTTTTGTTCGTGATGAAGGATGGAACGCTGAGCATGATCGCGACCGATGGCAAGCGGCTTGTTCGTGAAACGTTGCCGGCCGGCGGCGACGATTTCGAAGCGATCGTTCCCTTGCCGGCCGTGGAACTGATGGTTCGAATGCCGTTCATCGCGTCGCTTCAATTTGACGATGCGAACGTCCGCGCAACTTCCGCGAACGGATACGGACGAACATCATCGTCGGAAGGGTTCACCGTGGAAGCGCGAACCGTGGAAGGTATCTTCCCCGATTGGAAGCGCGCGTTCCCGGATGAATGCTGGAACCGTTTCGGAATGAACATCGTCGAACTTCTGGGCGCGGTAGAAACGGCGAAGATCGCAACAACGAAAGAAACGAATTCGGTTGCGTTCGAAGTCAAGGATGGCGTGATGACCGTTTCGGCTGAATCCACGTTGAACGGCGAAGCATCGGCAACGCTTCCCGCGGCTTGTGCAACCGGCGCGACAATCAAGGCGAACTTCAATCCGGATTATGTTGTCGATCTTTGCAAATCGCTGAAGGGCGAAGACACGATCACGCTTGCGATGAAGGATCACAAAAACGCGGGATTGTTCATCGTTGATGACTTTTCTTGTGTCATAATGCCTTTAGTTACGCACGATTAGGGCGAATCTTTCGTGTTTGGTTGCCAAGTCTATAGAATGTTGTAATCTATAGTGTAAGTAACGAACGCAACCAAACAACGAAAGAAGGAAACATGAAAGATCATATCGAATACGCAAACGGAAAAGCGAAAACGGTTTGCGTCACGACCGTTCTTGTTGCCCTGGGCGTTCCCTTCGACGGGTTCAAGTACACTTGGAACGGCAAGAAAAACATATGGCCCGAAATCCTTCGTCGCGCCGGATACGCCGTCCGAAGCCGGGCGTCACGATTGCCAAGGGTTTGCACCGTCGGCAAGTCACGCGCGATCATCGCGGCAATGGACGACGCCCCCGGCACAATGTACGCCGTGACCGTTCGAACCGTGGCGGGATCACACTTGATGCTTCTCAACGACAAAGGTCAAACCGTGGTCGACACGGCACCGCGTCACCGTGACGCGCGAAGAATCGCAAAGATTAGCGCCATAATTCCAAACTAGGGCGCGACTTATGACGGAAGCGCCCGAATGGGTGGCGCTTCCCCACGAACATCGTAATCTATAGTGTAAGTAATCGAAGCGAACAACCGACCGCAACGAAAGAAGGCCAAAATGTTCAATGCAAACTTAAACGCCCTGCAAGTGAAGATCAAAGATCAATATGATTTCATCGCCGAACTTCGCGCCGAACGCGAAATTTGCGCGGAAATCGTCAAGCAAGCGTTGCTTCGCGGCGACATGGATCACGTCGCAGAATTCACCGAAGACACGATCGCGAAGAAGGAACAAATCGACGAAGCTTGTGTTGAACTTGATCGCTTGCGAATCGAAAACATCAATTCGTAAACCCCCGCCGGGGCGCGACTTCCGACCGAAGTCGCGCAAAAGGTGGCGCTTCCCCACGAACATCGTAATCTATAGTGTAAGTAACGAACGCAACCAAACAACCCCGAACGAAAAGAGCCGAATCATGGATGCAATGTTCTCTAATATCGAGCAAACAAAAGTCGCTTCGCTTGAAGCCGCTTCCTTCGTTGAAACCGCGAACGGAAACGCTTTCGGAACCTTCTTCAATGTTTCCGTTTGCGACTCCAAAACCGGCGAAGTTCTGGAAAGCTTGCGACTTGACGCAACCGAAGTCGGACCTTTCTTGACCGCGTTCTTGGCGGAACCTGTTCTTCGCCCGGCCTTCGAAGCGCCGGCCGAATACTTGCCTTCCTTGACCGGCGACGGCAAGATGGTAATCGCGCAAAGCCGCTTCGACTAGAAACCGAACAAAGGGCGCGACTTGTGACCGAAGTCGCGTCTTTTGTTGGCCGGGCGGATCAAAGCATCGTAATCTTCAATGTAAGAAACAAGGCGAAGTCAACCAAAACCAAAAGGGGGAATCATGACAAACAAAGCAATCGACGCTATCGACTGGAACGCGACCGCTCTTCGGGCTGAAGCAATGACAACCGCGCAACTGTACTTCGCCATCCAAGATATCCGAAACACTCTGCAAAGCGCGGATGCGCTTGATCGCGAAGACGGGGGATGCCGCGGCGGATACTACCGCGACGAATCTTCCGTTCTTCACACTGAACTGAAACGAAGAAAAGAGGCAAGATGAAAATCCTTTCAATGATCGCCGTGGTTCTTGTGGTGGCCGTTTCTTGTGCTTCGGCGCAAGATCCCATCGCGGATGCGATCCGCAACGAACGCGAATTTCAACGGAAAATCAACAACGGAAAAGCGATCCAGATGAACCGCCGGATGGCGGAACTTGGGAAGCGCATCGCGAAGCTGGAAAAGGCGGCGCGCAAGGTCGCGACCGTGGAAGCGATCAAAGGCAAAACGCCGGATGCGCCGGTTAAAAAAGAAGGCTATTCGCCCGGCCTTCCCGAAATTGTGGGCGGCTTGATGGTTGTTGCGGCGGGCGCGGCGGCCGCTAAAAATGCGAAGGGGAAATCATTATGATGATCAAAACGACAATCTTCAATTTGGCGAATTCCTTGATGGGAAGAAAATTCTTTCTTGCGATCCTGGGCATCTTAGCCGTTGCGAAAATGTATGAAGCCGTCATCAAGGAAACGGAACCCGTTCTTCTTGCGGCTCTTGACCTGACCGGCGACGCGCAAGCCCACGTTCTAGCGGACGTTGCCATCGCGAACTCTTGTTCCTTCGGTTATGCCGTGGCCGCGGTTGCCGCAATCATCGGCTTCGGTGCAATCGCCCAAGCAATCGGCGACAAAGGAACGCTTCAAGGCGCGCTTGAAGAAGAAACGCTTCCGCAAGATCCGCCGGCGTAGCAACTTAGGTCGAATCGATCGTTCGGGGTGGCGCGTTCTATAGAATGTTGTAATCTATAGTGTAAGTAACAACAACGCACAAACAACCCCGAACGAAAGAAGGCCGACATGCGAAAGTATCTTGAAACACTAATAAGCGAAAAAGGCGGATCGACCGAAGACTTGATCCCGGTTGACGGACACTTCGGTTTGACTTATGCAATGCTGATCGACTTCATCGAAACACAACCGCAAGCCCACAAGAGCATCCGAAAAACTCTGGTCGCGATCGACTTCAAGAACGGCGACGTTTTTCACTTCTTGCAGCACTTGGGCGCGGGAATGGTTGCCGCAATGACAATCGGCGGCTAATCGGGCCGGCTTCACCGCGGCGAACATATGTTCGCCGTGGCGATCACGAACGAAAGAAGGCTGAACAATGGCGAACAACGAAGGCGCATCTTGCGAAGTTTGCGGAATGGAATTCGCAACGCTTGCCGAACACAAAGCGCGAACAATCGATGTCGAATTTCCCGGCGGCGAAGTCATGACCGTTTGCATTGAAGGATGTTTTTCTGAAGCGTTAAACCACAAAGCCGTCGCGACTTAGGACGAAAGGTCCGTTCGGGGTTGCCAAGTCTATAGAATGTTGTAATCTATAGTGTAAGTAACGAAGCGGACACAACCCCGAACGAAAGAAGGCCAAAATGTTGAACCTCAATGAAATCAAAAATGTTGGATACACCGCCGGCGACGTTGTTTGTGTCAAAACAGAAAAAGGGCTTCGTCTTGTGAATGTTGAGCAACGAACCGAAGTCGACGGCAAGCCGGGATTTGAAGCTTATTCGACCGGAAGCTTTGGTTCGGTTTCTTTTCACCTTGATTCGGATGTTATCTGTACCGAAGATGAGTAATCAACGCGACTTAGGCCGAAAGCGGCTGAACGGGTGGCGCAATCTATAGAATGTTGTAATCTATAGTGTAAGTAACAACGACGAAGCGAACAACCGACCGCAACGAAAGAAGGCCGCAATGTTGAAAGTTTATGCTGATTCAGACAATGCCAACGAAGACGCAATGATGATGATCGAAGCAATGAACGGTCACGAAGACGACCGAACCGTTGAAGTCGTGGCTTGCAAGGGCGGATGGGCGATCATGATCGGCGGCGAATGCGTTCAAGAAGAAGTCGAATTGTCGATCACTGAAGAAGCGGCGATTGTTGCGCGCGCTGAAAACTTGAATCCGGCCGCAACCGCGCGCTTGATGAAGATTGCGCGCAAACTTGAAGCGAAGCTTGGAAAGTAAGAACAAAGCGGGGCGCGACTTACGACGGAAGTCGCGCAAAAGGTGGCGCAATCTATAGAATGTTGTAATCTATAGTGTAAGTAACGAACAACGCGGCGCGGGAATGGTCCGGCGCGCAAACTGAACAACAACGAAAGAAGGCTGAACAATGGCTCACGAAATAATGACGAACGACGTTTTCGGTGAAGTTCGCAAAAATGGTCGCAAAGCTTGGCATGGTCTGGGCGTCGAAATCTCCGACGGCCTGACCGCGGACGAAGCGTTCAAGGAAATTGGCCTTGATTGGGAAACTGAATTGTTGCCGATCTACGCGGCCGCTTGGAACGCTTCGAACGAAACAATGAAGCGCATCAAGATCGCCGGACGAAAGCTTCACGTTCGCGCCGATCTAATGGAAAGCAACCCCGACGACGAAGATGCCCAACTGGGCGTCGTGTCGGATTCTTACAAGCCGATTTCAAACAAGCAATTGGCCGCGTTCGCCGATATGCTTTGCGGCCTTGACGCGGGAATCACCGTTGAAACCGCGGGAAGTCTTCGCAACGGGAAACGTGTTTATGCGCTTTGCAAATTGCCGAAGAACATCGAAGTGACCGACGAAGATGTTCTTGTCAATTATGTTTTGATCGTCAACGGTCACGACGGACATTCTTCTTTCGAATGTTACATGACTTCGGTTCGTGTTGTTTGCGCGAATACCCTTCGATGGTCCGCCGATAGCGCCAAGAAGCGAACAACTTTCGCCCACACTGGCGACGTTGAAGCGAAGATCGAAGACGCGCGCCGGGCGCTTGGGATCGTTCTTTCGGACGCGCAAAAGTTCGAAGCGGCCGTCTTCCGTATGAAAGACAAAGTTCTTTCGCCGGCTGAATTGGTCGACTATGCTGTTGACGCGGCCGAAGCATCCTTCCCTTCGAACGAATCGAAGAAGGAAGAAATGATCGGGCGAATCATCAAGAACATGCGCGACGATCGCCAAATGTTGCCGGGGATCGAAGATTCGGCTTGGGCCGCTTACAATGCCGTTTCGCAATATCAAGATCACGAACGCGGACGCGGCAAAGCGAAGGTTCGCGAAATGACCCCCGGTCGCGTTCACTCAAACTTGTTCGGTGTTTCCGATCGTGAAAAAACTTCGTCGTTCAACAAAGCGAACGCGCTTTCAATGATCGGCGTCTAAAAGAAACAGTCTTTCGTTGTGGGGAAGTTCGGCTTGTGGCCGGCTTCCCCTTTAGGCGATGAAAGAAGGTGTAAAATGTTGAAGGCTGATGTCTACTGGAATTTGCATCTGAAATGCTATTCGGTGAAGGTTGCGGGGCGCGTTGTTTGTCACGCATCATCCGTGTTGATGTCTGAAGTGAAGTTCATCGTTCAACCGGCCGGGAATGAAAAGGTTCGTCGGGAGAAGCGGAAGAATGTTCACGGCTTCATTCGGGGATCGGTGGTCGCGCTTGAAGGGATCGACGGCGGAAACGCGATCGACGGGATACCGGGGATGCCGGACGCGAACCCGTTCGACGTGACGCCGGTCGCGGTGACATATGATCCCTACAAAGATTCGACCTTCGTCGAATTCACCGATGACGGCTCACGACCGCCTATTGTGGCCGCTGGGCTTGTGGCCGGCTTGATCTTCGAAGATAAGGCGGAAAAGGTTCCCGCGGTTTGGGCCGCAAACGTCACAATGGGCGCGACTTAGGACCAAAGGCGCGTTCTTAGTGGCGCATCGCGGGGAATGTTGTAATCTATAGTGTAAGTAACACAAACGAACACAACCCAAACGAAGGGCAACAAAATGTTTTCACGACTCACAAAAGCAATCATGATCTTGACCGTCGCGGGCTTCTTAATCTCCGGCGCTTGTTCACTCGGAAGCGCGATCACCAACATTGCAAACGCGCAAGTCGCAAACGGTTCCGTCGGCGTTGCCGGCTCAATGAACGGGGTGAAGTAATGCAAGAACAATTCGGACGCGTTCGCGTCGCCGTCGCCTTGACTTTCGTCGGCCTTGTTGTTTACACTGGATGTTCACTGTTGGCCGCTGTTGTTCGAATCGTTGAAGGGATCAACTGATGTCGAAAGCATCATTCTGCGAATGGTCCGAATACGGTCCGAACCGTGAAGACGTGCAACGGTCGACCTTCGACTTTGGGCAACCGGGAAAGATGGTTGTTGATTTCGCGGTCGATCAAAAAGTTCTTGACTGGGCGCGCGAACCCGGTCGACGGGAAGAATTCGCCCAAGCGGTGAAGAACGCCATCGACGTTGTTCTTCTTGACGCGCGCGAATCGATGTCGCGCGATGAATATGGTTCCGCTCCGAAGTCGTTGTCCGAACGCGCGATGGTCTTCGCGGCGCGGAAGCAAGCGAAAGCGAACGACGAAGCGCGGGATTGGAAAGGGCTTGAACCACGGTCCGTCGCTTACTACATGGGCGAAGAAAAGCGCGAACGCGCAATTCGGCAACATATCGACCTTTTCGGGGAATTCGACGAAAACGATGAAGATCACGTCGCTTGCATCAATAGCGCGATCATGACGGGGCAATCCGTCGGCAACTCCGATCGGCATTGTAGCAACTGCACGAAGCATCTGTTCACTCACGGGTTCGACGTTGACTTCGGCTTGACGTATTGCAAATCATGCGCGATGCGATACGAACGCGGGGAATTCGCGCCGGGGTACGATGGCGGCTATGATTCGGCCGATTGTTTTTGCGACTGGAACGGTGTTCTTCGTGGGCATCACGATCCCGGTTGCGGCTATATGAAATCGAAGGGGAAATGATGCCGGCTTTTGTTTATAACGTACAAACGGACAACGGACAAACGATTCACGTTTTCCGGAACAAAGATTGCGCGGATGCCTACGCTTCGAACGTGATGCGCGCGTCAACGCTGAAGCTGATTGTTGCGCCGATGCTTATCAACGCGCGTCACGGCAAGGCCGCGTCCACAATGGGAACGAAGTTGTTCCGTGTTGCGATAGGCGCGAAGCAAGTCGACACGATTCAGCTTGTGGGCGACGAACCTGATTTGTTCAACAACAAAGATGCGATTGACGTTCTAGCCCACGATGCGCGATCGGCGACGAACATTGCTTGTCATATGAACATTGAACTAATGATGAAAGCTAGTGAATCAGATGTTTAAGAATTGGTTATTTGCGGCTATGCTATTGGGTATGACCGGATGCGCGAACTATGAAGCGCGGCGATTGAATTTCTACACTGAGATGAACACGGACGCAAAGATGCGCGCGATCATCGACCGTGGCGATTTGGTTGTTGGAATGACTTTCCACGAAGCGATGCTTTCGGTGAAGTCTTACGGTTCACCGCTCGGCTTCAATGGGAATCCGGCCATCAACGATGGAACGATCGCGACCGCCGGCATCCGTGTCGCGGTCTGGAAGATCCCGAATCTTCGGCTTCGGATGTATTTCTCGGGCGGCCGTTTGGTTTCTTTCGTACAACACTAGACAAACACTTTTTGAGCGATAGAATACCGCTTTTGAGCGATAGGGCTTTTTTCACTTTGAAAGGTGATGCAATGACAATGATTCAACTTCCATATGGCGATGAAGACACGACGTTTCCGATCTTCGTTGACCCTGATTCCGTCGAACTTGTGATGGAACGTGAAGAACGCGGAACAATGGATTGTTCCGAAACCGGCGACGAACTGTCGATCGTTCGGTTGCGAACAATCATCTTCCTGAAGAACCGCGAAACCAAAACCGCAACGTCGACCGCGAA
>Ga0316189_10006732_pt1 | contig 10937 bp, 5 predicted proteins | sample LowCovwburrow_MG_FD_204930 | JGI IMG/M metagenome (GOLD analysis project Ga0316189, IMG submission 204930) | Coastal sediment microbial communities from Maine, United States - Lowes Cove worm burrow | ecosystem: Environmental > Aquatic > Marine > Coastal > Sediment | place: USA: Maine... | reverse complement strand
ACTATGGCATTGCTGCCATTAATATCCTTCAGATATCTGCGCCTTCCCAAAACCGTTTGTACATAACCATGGTCACGGGCAAAATCTATTTGCTCACTCATATAGTTTCGAAGCTTGGGATAGGTCTTGTAATATGTTTCAATGAGTTCTTTCGCTTCGGTTCTGGATAAATCGGTTTGATTACTTAATCCAAACGCCGAAACCCCATAGATGATACCAAAGTTCACAGTTTTGGCGTTACTTCGTTGTTCACGGGTCACTTCTTTCAGCGGAATATTAAAAACTTTGGATGCTGTGGAAGCATGAATATCCTCCCCATTCTTAAAAGCTTCTATCATGGTGGTTTCTTCACTTAGAGCAGCGATAATCCGTAGTTCTATTTGCGAATAATCCGCAGCCAATAGCGTATAATTTTCATCCCGTGGGACGAATGCTTTTCGTACTTGCCGCCCTCGTTCGGTCCGTATAGGGATATTTTGAAGATTTGGATTGTTAGAGCTTAACCTTCCTGTTGCCGCAACAGTTTGCATATAATCGGTATGAACGCGTCCTGTACTCTCCTCTACCTGCAATGGCAAGGCATTGACATAAGTGCTTTTTAGTTTGCTCAATCCCCGATATTCCAAAACATTTCGAATAATCCCATGGTCTTTTGCCAAATAGGATAGTACATCTTCAGCGGTGGAATATTGCCCTGTCTTCGTCTTTTTGGGTTTGTCTACCAATTTTAGTTTGTCAAAAAGTATTTCACCCAATTGCTTAGGTGAGGCAATGTTGAATTCCTGTCCGGCCTCTTCGAAAATTTTTAATTCCAGATTTTTGATATCATTATTCAAATCGTCTGATAACGAATTCAGGAAGTCTTTATCCAAATTGATGCCCTCCAACTCCATATCAGCTAAAACATGTAATAAAGGAATCTCAATGGTATTGAATAATTCCTCTGTTTTCGCCTCTGCCAATTCTGGTCTAAAATGCTGTGCTAATTGAAAGGAGATGTCGGCATCCTCAACCGCATATTCAGTCTGTTGCTCCAAAGGCACATCACGCATGCTCAACTGGTTTTTACCTTTTTTGCCAATGAGTTCTGTAATTGAAACAGGGGTATAATTCAAGTAGGTCTCAGCAAGGACATCCATATTATGGCGCATATCGGGGTTGATCAGATAATGGGCCAACATGGTGTCAAAGCATTTGCCTTTTACTTTGACCTTGTATTTATGAAGGACTTTAATGTCATACTTTAAATTCTGACCGATTTTCTCAATAGTTTCGGATTCAAAAAACGGACGTAGTGTTTCAATTAGGGCTTGGGCTTCATCTTTGTTATCGGGAAATGGAATATAAAATCCCTTACCCGCTTCCCATGAAAAGGCGATACCCACCAATTCAGCCGTAAGCGGATTCAATCCCGTTGTTTCCGTATCAAAACAAACAGAAGTTTGTTTCATTAGGTTCTGCATGAAAAATTTCATGGCCATATCGCTAGTTATGCTTTGATATACATGCGGCACTTCTTTTATGGTCTTTCGCCCTGAAGTTGCTTTAATGGTGGCCGGTGTATTACCATCGTTGCCGAAAAGTGAAAATTGACCGCCACCAGCTTCTGTTACCTCTTTCTTAGCTGCTGGTTTATCATTGCTCGTTGCGCTTACTTCTTCAGTCTCTTGGGAAAATATTTTGATGAATTGGTCTTTGAGCCTTCTAAATTCAAGTTCTTCAAAAATCTCTTGAACTTTTTCATTATCAGGGACAGACATTTCATAGTCCTTTGCATCAAAGGTAACATCGACAGTGGTGCAAATGGTGGCCAGTTTTTTGGATAGTATGCCGAGTTCTCCATTTTCCTCAACCTTTTCTTTCATTTTGCCTTTCAGCTTATCGGTATTCGCTAGCAGCCCTTCCATAGAACCAAACTCCTCGATGAACTTTTTTGCGGTCTTGTCACCAACACCTGGAAGACCGGGAATATTGTCACTGGCATCTCCCATCATTCCCAAATAATCAATTACTTGTTCTGGGCGTTCAACCCCAAAACGTTTTTGTATTTCCGGAATCCCCCAGATTTCGATACCATTACCCATACGGGCCGGGCGGTACATGAAAACATTCTCTGATACCAATTGCCCAAAATCTTTATCCGGAGTAACCATATATACCTTATACTCTTCTTTTTCGGCCTGTTTGGCCAAGGTGCCTATGATATCATCGGCTTCCCAACCTTCCAAAACAACCACTGGAATATGCATGGCTTTTAATATTTTCTGGATATAGGGTACTGCAATTTTTATGGCGTCTGGTGTTTCGAGTCGATTGGCTTTGTATTCAGGAAACATCTCGGTTCTTTCGGCACTTCCACCTTTATCAAAACAAACCGCAAGATGGTCTGGATTTTCCCTCTTGATCACATCGAAAAGCGAATTAGTGAACCCCATAATGGCTGAGGTATCCATTCCTTTTGAATTTATTCTTGGGTTTTTAATAAGGGCATAGTACCCACGAAATATCAAAGCGTATGCATCAAGTAAAAAGAGTCGTTTTTGTTCGGCCATTTTTGGTGTTCTTGTTGAATTTTAAAACTACGAAGTTTATTTTCTTAGCGATTAAATTTATGATTTAATAAAAGAATGGGAAGGATTATTCACATGCCCCTCCTCAGAATACTGGCGATAGGTAAAGCCAGGTTGAATACAATAGCTACCTGTCTCCCCTTTTTTGTTCATGGCGATGAATCCAATTTGAAAATCGGTGTTTTCCTTGTTCTTGGCAATAATACGTTTTACACCTTCTTCACAAGCCTCTTGGGGTGACTTTCCTTGGCGCATCAATTCCACGATCAAAAAACTACCCACGGTACGTACTACTTCTTCACCGACACCGGTAGCAGTGGCCCCGCCAATTTCATTATCAACAAAGAGACCGGCGCCAATTATAGGAGAATCACCAACACGACCACCAAATTTATAGGCCATACCGCTGGTTGTGCAAGCACCGGAAATATCACCGTTCTTATCAATAGCCAACATGCCAATGGTGTCGTGATTTTCGATATTGATGATGGGTTTATATTGTGAGGTTTTTTTCCATTCCAACCATTCTTGTTTTGATTTTTCGGTGAGTAGGTCAGCCTTTTCAAATCCCTTTTCGTAGGCAAATTCCTCTGCACCTTTGCCTGCCAACATTACATGGGGTGTATCTTCCATAACCTTGCGTGCCACTGAAATGGGGTGGGCAATGTTTTGCATACAAAGTACGGCACCGCAATTACCATCCTTGTCCATAATACAGGCGTCCAAGGTTACGTTCCCGTTTCGGTCTGGGCGACCGCCTTTTCCTACGGTTTGGTTGTTCACATCGGCCTCTTCGATCATAACGCCTTGCTCGACGGCATCTAAAGAACTTCCTCCATCTTTTAGAACTTCCCAAGCTTTAGAAGTTGCATTTTGAAAGTCCCAAGTGCAAATGACTATAGGTTTTATACCAATTGAACTTTTGACATACTTGTTGTTTTCTGTTTTGGTTTCCTGACATGAGGCCAATATGGGAGCAGAAATCAATCCAGCAGTAATCGTGCTAGAATTTTTCAGGAACTTTCTTCGTTTCATCTGTTTGTGTTGCTTAATTTTAGAGCGCTAAATATAAGCAATATGTTAGTAGAAGTTTGTGCCAATTCTTTAGAATCTGCAATGAATGCCCAAAAGGCGGGGGCAGATAGAATTGAACTTTGTGCCGAGTTGGCCGTAGGTGGAATTACCCCATCTTATGGTCTTTTGAAAAGTATCAAAGCAAACTTAAAAATTCCCGTTCATGTACTTATTCGTCCTCGAAGTGGGGATTTTACCTATTCAGAAGGAGAGTTCGATATAATGAAAAGAGATATTCGACTTTGTGTTGAACTTGGTTTCGATGGAATTGTTTCAGGCATTTTGCATAAAGATTTAACGTTGGACGTTGAACGTACCAAAGCGTTAATTGATTTATCCGGGGGTTTGAAATTCACTTTTCATCGTGCTTTTGACTGGGTGTTGGATCCATTGGCAACAATGAAAAAATTGGAAACTCTGGGCGTTGATTACATTTTATCATCTGGACAACAAAATTCGGCATTGCAGGGAATTGGATTATTAAAGGAGTTAAACGAAAAGACGACAACTTGTGCTATTATGCCCGGCGGAGGAATACATGCTGATAATGTCAACCATTTTAAACAGGAAGGGTTCGGAGCTGTGCATTTGTCAGGAACGAAATATATTGAGCGATTGGATGTTGATCCTACCGTTTCTATGAATTCACCATCATTCTTAAGTGATCAAGGTGTTTTTGTTTCGAATGTTGATGCCATTAAAAATGTACTCAAAGAAGTTAAATAAACCGTAAATGGCATTAACGAAGCCCTTTTAAGAAATATCTTTGTTAAAAACCTGATTATGCTACGTTGGATTATTTTTATTGCAATTTACATAGCCCTTGGTTTCTATGTTTTGCAGGCACTGAGGGCAGTAACCAGATACCCTTGGGTGTATTTTACCTATATGGCCATTTCATTGATCGTACTCCTAAATTTCATTTATCAGTTTACCGGGGGTGATGAAGCGGGCAGGGTCTTAAGTAGACCCAAGAGTTACGCTTTTGGTTTTTTGCTTACCATCATTACTTTTAAGGTCATTACCATACTATTTCTTTTCTCTGAGGATATCTTTCGGTTTTTGACAGGTTCTTATCATAAGTTTTTTGGTGGGACAAAAGAATTCAGTCTGCCTGAACGAAGAAGATTTTTGAGCATGATTGCCATGGCAATTGCGGCAATACCTTTTGGTGCCCTGTTATATGGAATGTATCGGGGCAAGTACAATTTCAAGGTACTAAAGTATATTCTTGAATTTGATGATTTGCCGAAGGCCTTTGATGGATATCAAATTACCCAGATATCGGATGTTCATAGTGGTAGTTTTGACAATAGCAAAAAGATAGAATATGCCATAGAACTTATTAACGAACAGCAGAGCGATGTAATCTTGTTTACAGGTGATTTGGTAAATAATAAGACAGAGGAAATGATTCCTTGGAAAGAAACGTTTTCCAAACTTAAGGCCAAAGAAGGTAAGTTTTCCATCTTGGGCAACCATGATTATGGGGATTATGTGACATGGGATACGGAGGAATTGAAAAGTGAAAATCTTGAAGATCTAAAAAAACTCCAAAAAGAAATTGGTTTTGACCTCTTACTGAATGAAAGCAGATTCCTGCAAAAAGGGGATGATAGAATAGCCTTAGTTGGCGTTGAGAATTGGGGTAGGGGTGGTTTCAAAAAAGCGGGTGATCTTGGAAAAGCAGCTGAATCAATAGCCAAAGATGATTTTAAAATACTTATGAGCCATGATCCATCGCATTGGGAAGATGTTGTCATAAGTGATGATTACCATTATCATCTTACATTAAGCGGCCATACCCACGGTATGCAATTCGGTATCGAAATACCTGGATGGGTAAAATGGAGCCCTGTTAAATGGAGGTACAAGTACTGGGCTGGTATTTATAAGGAAATGGGCCAGTATATAAATGTAAATCGCGGATTCGGATTTTTGGGCTATCCTGGTAGGGTTGGTATCTGGCCAGAAATCACCGTAATTACATTGAAGAAAAAGGCGTTAACATGAATTTAACTTTGCTCTTTTGCCACAAAAACAGAGCAATTACTACTTTTTTAACATTTTTTCTTACATTTGGATGATAACCGAAAGAACTATATATGTCTAAGTTTGGTGAACTAATAGATTTACATGTTCCAGTTTTGCTGGATTTCTACGCAGAATGGAACGAACAATCAACCTCAATGCATCCTGTTCTTAGGGATGTTGCTGCTGCCCTTGGCGACAAAGGTAAAGTTATAAAGATTGATGTGGACAAGAACAAAGAGCTTTCACAAGCCCTACGTGTTAAAGGTTTGCCTACCCTTATGATCTATAAGAAAGGTGAAATGGTTTGGCGCCAAAGCGGAGAGCAAGATGCCAATACACTTATAGGCATTCTTAACGAGTACGTATAATCCGTTTTATTTATTAAGATTGATTCCCCGTTACTCAATCGGATACATCGGTATGCTTGGAATTTAATGATACGACATTCTATTTATGGTCTACTATTAATTGCCATCCGGGGTTAAAACAGAATCCTGGGTCGTAGTGCTATCCAAATCAACGGAGTCAGACATATCCGGATTACTTCCTATAACAGGTTCTTCCTCTAGGATTTCATCTTTATAGAAGTGGTTGAATTTGTCAATGTACTCATTGAATATCAAAGTTTCTTTTTCTGCCATGTCCCGATCATTGTTCTCAATAAGTACATCAATTACCCTACGGTACGATTCCATATCCGTTATAATATCATCAATTTTGTCATATTGTTGATCAAGAGGAATACCGTCATAATATTCTAGGCGTTCCTGATAAATCTTCTTCATGGTATTGTATAGCCCATGTGCCTGGTTCGTTTCACCAACCTTGTAATAGCCGTCAATAAATGGTAATACAAAATGGTAATAAGAGAAATTCTCAACAGGCATATTTTCCATAGCTATTTTTATGATAGTTTTAGCCTTGTCAATTTTATTCTCTTCAATCAACTGGTTCATTAATCTTGCCAGATTGCTTCGGTAAGAAATACCTTGAACCCTTGTCTGGGGGTCGTGGTAAATATCAGGACTACCGGAATTGCCCCAATCCCATTTCGTAACAATATCATACATAATATCAGTATCTATTCTTCCCATATCAAAAGAGTTGCTCCTTTCGGTCTTAATAGGTACCAACTTATAGGCCAGGCCGTCTAATTGTAGATAGTCTTTCATCCATATATATTCTGCATCATCAAAGCTTCCGCCAGAAAAGTATAATGGACGTTTCCAATCGTTATTGGCCACAATATCCAACATCATCATGCTCTTCTTGGTAATAGCTCCCGGAAGGTCAATATCAATGTAATCAACTATAAGTGCTGAATCTTTTTCTTTGACCAAACCACTTTCTATGGCATTCTTTTTATTCACAGGAATGCGAATTTTCTGTGTTGGGTAATACACTAGGTTTTGCGTATTTTCAGGATATTCATCTACATCAATCTCTTGTTGTTCTAAGAAGAATTTGAACTTGGTCTCTGGTTTGTCGCTGTCTATCCACTCAATAAAAGCTTTTATGTCCCATCTGTTTTTCGATACTTCCCGCTTGAATAATGGATCAACATTTTGAAAATACAACACATCGCGTGATCCCCATCTGTATTTATCATGCGAAATCTGGGAGGGTATGGGGTCACTGGAGTATGCCTTTCGTTTCATTTGGTCAACATACCAATCCGTCTCAAAGAGACTCGTGCAAACAACACGAACATCTGTTCTATAATTCTCAATTTCTTGGGTATACCATAAAGGGAATGTATCATTATCACCAATGGTAAAAATAATGGCTCCCGCATCTTTCTGACAGGAATCCAAATAGGACCTTGCTGAAGACCTTGCTGTGAAACGATTAGATCTATCATGGTCATCCCAGTTTTGAACGGCCATTACCGTGGGTACAGCCAATAAACAGATAACGGTCACGGCTGGAGCCAATATTTTGGGAGTGACCCATTTTTTAAACTCATCGAATAGGCCATAAACACCAAGTCCTATCCATAATGCAAAAACATAGAATGAACCTACTAAAGAGTAATCCCTTTCACGAGGTTGAAATATATACGGATTCGTGTAGAATTGTATCGCTATACCTGTAAACAGGAAAAATACGAACAATACCCAAAATTGTTTCGGATTTTTGTTAACCTGGAACAATATCCCAATGATTCCTAAAATCAGGGGTAAGAAGAAATACGTATTTCTAGCTTTATTATTCTTGATGTCACTTGGGAGATTATCCTGACTTCCCAATCGCATTTCGTCGATAATGCCAATTCCGCTCAACCAATTGCCATTTTCATCATAGCGCCCTTGCACGTCGTTGTTTTTACCGGTAAAATTCCACATAAAATAGCGCCAGTACATATACCCAAACTGAAATTCGAACATGTATTTAACATTGTCCCAAACGGTGGGTGGCTGTACTTCAATGTACTCATCGAACCGCTTAAGAAAACTTATGTATTGTTCAGTGTCAATCTCACCATTGGCATAACCGGTTTTTACCTGATTTACCGCTTGTCTTAGTTCATCATTGGATTGGGTCATCTTAAAATCCAAGGGGCCAAAATACTTCATGTAATTCTCTGCATGTTGGCCACTCCACATTCTTGGTAAAATACCTTTGTGCTTTTCATTAGAGTCTTGTAAGGCGTTTTTGTAATAGTTCACAATTACATATTTGCCCGATTTTTCATCTTTCTCATATTTGGGCTTGTCATCCATTTCTTTTCCTGCGGGAGCAAACAAATCAGAATAATAAGCGCCATAAACAGGACTATCAACCCCTGGGTATTGTTCCCTATTGTAATAAGCCAATAAAGATCTGGCATCTGACGGATTGTTTTCATTGATAACGACGTTGGCATTGGCACGTATAGGGAGCATTAACCAAGACGAGAAACCGAAAAACAAAAACATTAAGCATAGGACGAAGGTATTTGCAATGCGAAAATCGTTTTTATGTGTATATCTTAAACCAAAATAGAAAGCTGCAATAAAGAGGAGTCCCATAATCATGGAACCTGAATTAAAGGGTAAGCCTATGTTATTTATAAAAAAGACTTCTGCCCAACCAAAAACTTTTAGGACGTAGGTCAATGAAAATTTATAGACCAGCATTAAAATTGCAATAACGCCTATGTTGGCAATAAGAAAATTTTTGACCGTAGTGGTCTTGTATCTCTTAAAATAATACAGTAGCCCAATGGAAGGAATAGTCAAGAAGCCCATGAACTGTATTCCAAATGTTAAACCAACCACAAATGAAATTAGAATGAGCCAGCGGTTACCTCTAGGATGGTCTAGGTTGTCTGTCCATTTTAACCCCAACCAAAGTAATAGGGCCATAATAAAACTGGCCATTGCATATACCTCTGTTTCTACGGCATTGAACCAGAAACTATCTGAATAGGTAAATGCCAGAGCGCCAACAAGGCCACTACCCAAAACAGCAATAGATTTGCTATTGGTCAAGGTTTCATTTTTAGCAATCAGTTTTCTTGTAAGATTGGTAATAGTCCAGAACATGAAAAGAATGGTGAATGCACTTGACACCCCTGAAACATAATTGACCATGCGCGCAACTTGGTCAGGTTCAAATGCGAACATAGCGAAAAAAGCGCCGATCATCTGTAATAACGGGGCTCCCGGAGGGTGGCCAACTTGTAATTTAGCCGATGTAGCGATATACTCCCCCGCATCCCAGAAACTACTGGTTGGTTCTACGGTAATGCTATATGTGATAAGTGCTATAAAGAAGACGACCCATCCGAGTATGGTGTCCCATTTTTCGAAGTTCTTTGAAAACATGCAATACGTGGTTTTACCTGATGGGCGAATTTAGTAATTAATATAGATATGGTCATACATTTTTGATAAACCTTTAACAGGCTTATTTCATCTTTTTTTTGGTGAATGTATTTAAAAATGTTTGCGCAAACCAAACTTTGTTTTAAATTTGCACGCTCTTTAGAGGTATTGGCCCATGGTGTAATGGTAACACTGCTGTTTTTGGTACAGCCATTCAAGGTTCGAGTCCTTGTGGGCCAACAGAGTTAGAATAATCCCGATGTCGTTAGATGTTGGGATTTTTTTATGGAACAAACCTAGGGAGGGAAGCCCGCCCGGATGAACCATCCGGTACGGACGGGTTTATCCTTCATGCACCTTGCCTGCCGCCAGGGACGAAGGGAGTTCTAGCTGGCCAACACAGTTGGTTAATTCTTGTTTTACAGGGATTTTACTTATGCCAATACCAAACAGTACCTTATTCTTTCTCGAAATCCGTTCCCTTCAAAGAATTGTCTTTACCCAATTTTTCTTTCAGGGATTCAGTAGTATCAAGGGTGTCTTCCAACTTTAAATTCCCAGTTTTGGCCCTGAGTATATCCTCAGCTTCGTTCCTCGCCAAAAGTTCTTCATCAATTTCATCAAGCACAGTGCCCATTTTTTTCCCCTCCTTGATCATGGCCCACGTCATGATCAAACTAGTGCCTATAATAACAAATAACAATATACCCGATTCAAAAGTGGCCACTTGTGCCTCCTTTGGTATGGCGTAAAATAACAACACAGTAATCAATCCACGGGGCGCGATAAACAATTGCGGCCTAAGATCGCTGCCAAAAAATATTCGAAGTATTACAAATCGTATGGCATAAATTGAGGCAATGATTAAAATACTGATTAAGGCGACACTTAAACTGGCCAAAGACGCCATAACAATGGTAATCCCGAAAATCACAAAGAAAAAGGTGCGTACAATAAAGGCTGTTTCCAAAGTGATAATATGGAGCTCATGGTAAATTTGGTTTACTTTTTCATTTTCTAAAAAAGTGGATAATTTCCCTGGGAAGAACAGTTTTACATTCGCAATGACCAATCCAAAGATCAAAATAATAATCAGTGAAGAAAGATGGAATTTTTTTCCAATGGCATATAATAATAGGAGTACGGCGATCAAAAGAAATAATTTCGCTTGGCTCTTGATTCGTTGAAAAATCAATATTATCGCATAACTGGCCACTAAGGCAATGACAACTGTAATCAAAAGATTAATTGCAAAACCAGTTACTCCTGTATCTTCAGCAGGGTTCAATCCACCAATCAAAAAGTAGAACATCATGATTCCCATGATGTCAGAAAAGGTGCTTTCGTAAATGTGGAACTCTTTTTTTGTTTCTGAGAGTCCGCTTACACTGGGAATAATGATGGCGCTTGATAAAATAGACAATGGTGTTGCATACAGCCAAGCGGATTG
>Ga0316189_10006731_pt1 | contig 10938 bp, 8 predicted proteins | sample LowCovwburrow_MG_FD_204930 | JGI IMG/M metagenome (GOLD analysis project Ga0316189, IMG submission 204930) | Coastal sediment microbial communities from Maine, United States - Lowes Cove worm burrow | ecosystem: Environmental > Aquatic > Marine > Coastal > Sediment | place: USA: Maine... | reverse complement strand
AGCGTTGGTGGGTCGTCGAAGCGACATGGGCCGCAAATGGGTATGTAGGCATTTGATTTCACTTTATGAAAAAGGGGTAGAGGTGTCGACTTGACCGGTTTTGGAACGGGGTTACGACGTAGGAGCGACCGGCGCGTATATAGGGGCGGACCCATGTGTCCGGCTGGTTTGTGCCACAACCGTGGTGATTCCAGGGCAGGGCACGCCGTTCCCCTACGGAATCGTGGAAATGACGGTTCATCCGCATCTTATCCTCTTGACCGGGCAGGATTGTTTCGTTATACTGCATATGATTATACATACAATTATGCATCACGTAAGGAGGTCTCACCCATGCCCGCCACCGACTATCTTTCCGCCACAGCCTTGGCCAAAAAAACAGCTGCCGCTCTGGATTCTCTGGAACAGGGGGATAAGGACAAATTGATTATTCTGAAAAACAACGCCCCCAAGGCGGTTCTTCTCTCTTTTGAAGCCTATGAGGCCTTGGAAGAAGAGCTGGAGGATCTGCGACTCGGTGCCCTAGCCCTTGCCCGCTTACAGACCTTTGCGCCGGAGAACGCCCTTTCCCACGAGGAAATGTTAAAAAAAATCAATCAATGAGCTGGAAAGTCATCTATCATCCTGCTGTGGAGGACGACCTATACCGAGTCGGGCCAGCTGCTGCCCGGCGTATTCTGCGGGCCATCGGCAAAAAGCTGGTCACCGCTCCTGTGCAGTTCGGTGCGCCGCTTTCCGGTAATCTGTCCGCGTTCCGAAAATTGAGGATAGGTGATTATCGGGTGGTCTATCAGGTGACGGAAACAACCGTGACTGTGTACGTTCTGGCGGTCGGCCCACGTCGAGATAAGGAAATATACGACGCAGCTACCAGGCGGCTCTGAAAATGACAGGTCGCCCGGATGCGCTACGATGAAGGTTGTTTGAGGGGAGAAGAAGGGAAAGAGAGGGAGGGGAAAACCCCGCCATTCAAGGAACGACGAGGCTATCTATCAGGGCGAAGTTAGCTACAGTTCTTGCTCATTAGAAGCGTAGCTAAAGCTGATCGGTTCTGCCAGCAGGTTCTCTGATACGTCCTTGAACCCACTCAAGGTCACCATTATTGCCGACAAGTTATTGCATATGCTCTCATCAGCTGATGACCAGCTGACTTCGTAGACCCTATCGCCTCGCCAACCCTGCTGGATTGTCCCGCCGTTTGAGAGCAGTGCCTCGCCAGTGCCTGCCATTGCCTCGGAAAAGGAAAAGAGGATATTCCCCCCAGCGCAGTCCAGGACGGTATTGTCTGCCGGATCAGCTCTGACCGTGGGCGAAGTTGTGTCTTCTGGATCTGCCGCAGGGGTTGATGAAGCGTCGTCATCACTTTGTCCGCCCAGCGCAAGGGCCAGTCCTCCTCCCACCGCAGCCATGCCAAGCCCGATGGCAACGATGTTTCCTGTGGAAAGTCCCTCGTCAATTTCCGGGACTGTGCCGGGAGGAGCGGGAGGAGCGGCGGTGGTGGGAGCAGGAGGAGTAGAAGGAGCGGCAGTCTGCTTTTTTATTTTTTTCTCGCCCAACTCTTCAGCCGTGACAAGCCCCATGCCCTTTAACTCCTTAAGGGCATCCTTGGCCATTTTTAGCTTTGGATCGTCAAGGAGAGCCTGCTTATACATTTGAGCGGCTCTGAGATACAAGCCCCTGTCCGAATAATCTACACCGGCAAATAAAGCCAGCAGAGCAGCGGTACTGGTGGAGAGGGGACGTACAAGCGCCGCCTTCTCTGGCGGAGAAAGAACAATCTGCATATGTTCCAGGATGCTGAATAAGACCTTCTTTTCCAGCTTGGCGATTTCATTCACTGATCCGACCACCGGTTGCAAGGGCGTAAACTTGTCCAAAGACACATCAAAAACAGAAGCATTGATTTCCAGCTCCGTAGTTGTTCCCTGGAGAATATCTCCGCCGGCAACATAGCTGGTCCTGAGCAGCACACCGACTTCCGGGGCGGTTTCCGCATCCATCAGGCCTGATGTACCCAGTTCCATTTCATCGAGGAGCGCCTGCATCTTGGTTCGCTCCACCACTTCAACCTGTTTCACCTTGGCAAGGTCCCTGATCAGCATTACTGTCAAGCCCTTTTGCAACGGGGTCAAGTCCTCACGACCTGACCTGTTGTTGAAATACAAAACAACAAGAGAGTTCTGCGTCTTTCTTTTCCCTAAGGCCTTTTCTTGGGTCAGGATCTGTCGCGCCCAAGCCCGCTCGTCTTGCGTAATGACCTGGCCTGCCTGGGCAAGGGCTGTGCTGTACAGCCAGATCATGGATATGGATATGAAGCGAAAAACAGGTCTGTGTTTCACATTTTCCTCCTTTTAAGGGTGTGCCTGTACGTGTGGTCTGTGCGTTGGATACTCTGAATGTTGTTCTACCCCACCGCAATGAACGTGTCAATCCCTTCATTTCAGGAGAAAAGATCCCTCTGTAAAGGTCTCAAGAAAGGCTACCAAGGGCTTGGATGGGATCCATTGCCGCAGCTTTACGTGCCGGATAGATTCCGAAAAAGAGGCCAGTCATGATGGAGATAGCCAGAGGGAGAAGAAGCACGGGCAGCGAAAAACCAATGGGCCATCCTGTGAGCCTGCCGAGAAAAGTGGCGAGCAGGATACCGCAGAGCATGCCGATGATTCCGCCGATAAGGGTGAGGAGCACGGCCTCGCCAAGAAACTGAATCAGGATATGTTCCGGTCGGGCACCGACAGCGCGACGGAGGCCTATTTCATGGATGCGCTCGGAGATATTCGCAAGCATGATATTCATAATCCCTATGCCGCCGACGAATAAGGTGATTGCCCCGATTATGGCAAAAACCAGATTGAAGATGCCTTGAATTTTCCTGGCCTGGGCAAGCAGTTCCAGCGGGATGATGAGCTGGAAATCATCAAAGCCATTATGGGCCTTGTGCAGGCTTCGGCGGAGAAGGGCGGCGCAAGGCTTGACCTGGTCTGCCTGCTTGACTTCAACAAGTATTTCTGTGAGGGGCAGCTGGCCGGTCAGAGGGTCAGCAGTTACCGCAGTCGTTGTCGTTGCCTCCGTCGCTCCTGCCACCGTATCCAGAGGAAAGAAAATGGTATTATTCAGGTTCTGCATGGTGACTTTAGTGATCTCGGTTTTCTTTGTTTGCTTTGTTTTCAATTCCTCCTGACCATCCTGCCGGGCAAGGATACCGACCACCAGAAATAACTGCTCACCGATGCGTATTTCCTGACCAAGTTGCCCTTTTCGACCCATGTCAGCAGCGATCTGCGAGCCCAAGACACAAATCTGATGGTGCCGTACCGTATCTGTTTCGCTGATAAAACGTCCCTGTGCCATCCGGATACCGAGAATATCACCATAACTGGCCGTGCATTCCATGAGCTGCGGATGAAGGCCTTGCGGGAGATCGGTGAGGTTGCGGGTCCGCTCTCTGGCTCCTGCTGTTCTGCGGATAAAGGGATTGGTGCGCAATCGTTCCCGGTCGCTGTTTTGTAAGCCAGCAGAGTGGTGTTGTTTGGCCCGCTGTTGCTGTTCTTCTGTGAGCTGATCCGCACGAATATATATATTGGTGATGCCCATCTGTTCAATATGGCGCATGGTTTCCTGCTCCGCCCCTTCCCCGATAGCGATGACCGCGACCACCGCCATAATCCCGCAGACAATCCCAAGGATGGAGAGCAGAGAACGGAGCTTTTGCTGGAGCAGGGAAAGACAGGCCGTCTTGAGAAGAAGGCGAATCTGATACCCTTGCTTATCCCCCTGTTTATTGGACACAGATTTATTGAAGATTGCCATTGCACAGATACCTGGTTGTTCGGGCTTGTCCGGCGATTTCAGGGTCGTGGGTTACCAGGACCAGGGTACACCCTTGCTGGTTGATTTCTCGGAAGAGCGTCAGGATTTCCTGACTGCTGTCCTGATCAAGATTACCGGTGGGTTCATCCGCCAGGATCAGGTCCGGTTGAACAGCCAGGGCCCGAGCAATAGCGACTCGTTGCATCTCTCCGCCTGAAAGCTCGTTGGGTTTATGCATGATCCTCTGCTCAAGGCCGACTTGTTGAATGGCCAGACGGGCGTCTGCTTCAGCCTGTTGCGGCGGGATACTATTATAAAGCGAGGGAAGCAGGACATTTTCCAGCACGGTCATGGTCGGCAGAAGATGAAATTGCTGAAAGACATGGGCGATGGTCTCGGCCCGGAGTTGGGCCAGCTCTTTCTCTTGCAGCTGGAGGATATCGCGACCGCGCAAGAGGCAGGTTCCGCTGGTGGGCTTGAGCAGGCAACCCAGAATATGGAGCAGGGTGGACTTGCCTGAGCCGGAACTACCCATGATAGCGAGAAAGTCTTTTTCCTCGATATCCAGATCAACTCCTTGCAGAACCTGGAGGCACCCAGAACCGTGTCTGTACTGATGGCTGATATTACGGGCGGAGATGAGCATTCTCTTGTCGGAAAGCTGATTGTTCATTGCGGTGTGAGGTATGTTGATTCCCATATTGCTTGGTATGTAGAGCATATTATGATTTGTGAGGAAATCAACAACAAATACAGTCCCCGTGTTCAGGTGCGGGATTCCAGCAGCAGTACGAGCGTTCCGTATGTATTAGACATTATACCGATTTTATCCTAAGTGATTGATTTTACGCTATTTGCAATAATATAAATTTCAATAAAATTAGTTAGTTAACAAACATCGGTATAATGTCTATTGAATAATGATGAAGCCGCATCGTGTCACGCACTTCGTCCATTATCTTTCTTTATTTTTCGTTTTTCCTTGATATTTTTTGATGACATGTTTAATACTAAACGACATTTTTTTCTTAAATAGTTAATTATCATGGCAATATTATCTGATACTAACAATGAATTCAAGTTATCTGGGAATAATTCTCTCTGATATTACGATGAGATTGATTCTGTCAGAAAGGATTACCTGATAATAAATGGTTAGATATACAAACACTGAATGAGGAGGGCAAGCCATGCCACAATCACGAGAGTTAAAAGACATCGCCGATGTAAAAATTTTTGATACTGCGACCGTCGAAACCGCCGCGTTAAAAGAACTCGCGAACGAACTGATCGAAGAAGTCAGGTTCGCCTCCGGCAAAGCAAAAGCGCATCTGCACGATCCTCGTGCCTTTCCAGTGCATGCCAACCGTAGCGCACTTGAACATATTTTTGTTGACTTATTGCATGAAGAGCAAGCCCCGGTCCGTATTGAGCGGTTGAAGTCCGAGGGAATGGCCTTCGCGGGGCATCCCCTCGCAGGCATTTCCAGCTCTCGCCACGCGAGGTTACGAGCTGTAAACCTGCGGAAAACCACTCCAATTCATGAACAGCTCGCGGCAGGGCGCGAACCAGCCACCGTTACGGCCCCGCTGCATACGCTCAGCGGTTCGTTACCCGGCACACCGCCCGATGAGCCGATTTCCACACTGACATGGCATCTGAACAGGGTTCGCTGTGAGAAAGAGACAGGTTTGACTGACTATGGCTCCGATCACCTTTACATCGGTGGCTCCACCATTGATCCTTTCGGGAATGTCGCATCGGGCGGTGTCCATGATCTCACCGGTGGGTGGGACAGCGGCAATGAGCTGCCATTTAATACGAATCTCGCGGTCAGCAACCTCTCGCGCGGTGTCGGTTGGCCACGCACCTACTATTACGTTGTCGCGATCTCTGTGCGGGGGACCGACAAGCTCTACGAGTTTCTTGACAAGGTAGTCGAATACGCGCGCGATTATGCAGTGAATTATCTTGCGACTACCGCTGGCGGCATTGCAGGCGCGTGGGTTGGCCTGAAGGCCGGCGCTATCGTCGGTTCCCTTGGAGGCCCCATCGGGGCTGCGGTAGGTGCGGCGATTGGTGCCCTCGTCGGCTATCTCGCGGGCAAGCTGATCGCCGTAGTCTGGGACGAGATATCCGGTTATTTTAAGGGCGAAACAAAGCTATTCCCACCGATAACCATCGAAGTTAATTTCCCTATGCAGGGTGCCCGTTACAGCGATGGTGCCGACACCTTGCCCTTCCCAATGCTGACTTGGAAGGGCTACCACGGAGAATACCGACTGCATCTCGACGCAAAGGCAAACTGGATCCCTAGTTTCAACCCTGCGGCCATTGTACGACTGCCAGACCTATTGGAACTTGCCACCACCGACGGCCCCGACGGCGTACAGTTGAAAACTTGGGGGAAATCTACGGATTGGGCGTGGTCAGAGTGGAAGAAGATTCTTCATGCGTGGACCTCGCCGGATGCGCCGATCTGCCTCGTCTCACCAAGTATCTGGTCTCTTGATGCGATTACGATAGACCGCTTTTCTCGGTCAGTCAGTGCGCACCGAACATGGCACCTGAGTGGAGAAGTTAGCGAGTGGCATTCTGAAACGCTGCCAGCCCTTGATGTCGGCTTGATCTGTGGAAGTGCCATCAGTGCGGCTAGCCGGGGGATGGGCATGGTGGATATCTTTGTTACTGGCAAAGACGGGCATGTCTATACCGCCGCCAGAGGGCCACAGACTAACAACGCCTGGGCCGGATGGTGGAAGGTTGGTGAGGGCGTGTTCCTTCCAGGGACGCCAATTGCGGCGATTTCCCGCTCGGAAGGACGGCTTGATATCTTCGCTACAGGACTCGACGGGCGTGTGTGGTCCGCTGCCTATGGTCCCGGCACCGACGGGAAATGGGATTGGGTCGGCTGGTTCCCAGTGCTGAGCGAGGTATTCGTTCCCGGCACCCGGGTCGATGCGATCTCACGCAAAACAGATCAGATTGACCTTTTTGCGGTCAACCTCAGTGGCGAAGTCAGGACTGCAGCCTGGTCGCCGAGTGCGAACAGCGGCAAGTGGGGTGGATGGTGGCGTATCACCGAGAACAATGGCGCTTTTTCCCTTGGCACTCCGATCTCTTCCATTAGTCGAGGAGTGGACCATCTCGATATCTTTGCCATCGGTCTCGATGGCCGAGTTTGGACGGCTGCTTGGGGCTCACAGACCGATTACACATGGAAGGGTTGGTGGCCGATCGGCTCCGCCAAGTTCGCTCAGGGATTGGTGATCGCGGCGACGGCGCGCAGCCTGAACCACATTGACCTCTTCATGCGCGGGTTCGACGGCAACATCTGGTCCCACGCTTGGGATGGCGATTGGAAGAGCTTCGTGGTATGAGCTGGGTGCTCAGCCGTTCCTGTGTCTTGCCCCATACGAGCAGGGATTGTGATAACGGTTTACTAATTACACTTTACACTTATTTCCGAGATAAGTGGGACAGTCCCGCAGATTGGGCTAAGGCACGAACCCCAACAATCATAAGGCGAGTCAGACATGTTGGGGATCCTCCGCTCACCCCCAACATGCGAGCTGCCCGGCGGGCAAGGGCGAACACAGGGGTTCGTCCCTACAGTAGGGGGCAGCCTCTGCCACGACACCTCAAATAGGCAGCATACCTTCTACCATATAAAAGGGTACCCTTCTTATATATAAAAGGGAGACCTTCTTACATATAGAAGGGAGGTCTTTTGATTCTCAAAACAACCGCAGTTATCAACGTATGTCTTTTCCTTATAAAGGAATAACCTTTTCTTAAGAGGTCCCCCATGCCTGTTGCATACTATGTCAGAGAGAACAAACTCACCACGCCCCCTTCGTACTACTGTCAAACAACTGCGGAAGATACTCTCGGCTCTGACGAGATCGCGGAACGTATTCATACTCTGAATCCGTCAATCACTGCTGCGCAGGCTAAGACGGTTCTGCAGAACTTCCAGCAGGTCGTCACGGAGCAGGTTGCCGACGGCAAGTTTGTCAAGCTGGAAACCTTTGTCTCCTTCATGCCGCGCCTCCCGGTGCGTTTAGACCTTCCCACTGATGACATTCCGCCTGATGCAGTTAAAGTGGCCGCCAAAATCCCGAGGCAGTTCAATCGAGCTGTCCAGAACATAGCGACGTACGAACGGCTCGGATATCCGTCCAAGGCCCCTGAAGTGGTCATCGGGTACGAAACAAAGACAGAGTACCCTCGGTTCATAAGGGATACTTATCCTTTCCGTCTTTCCGGAAAATTCCTTGGTTTTGATGTTGATGATGAGGACCTTGGAATCTTCCTGGTTGATGCCGATGACAATGAGATTGAGCAGGACAAGGTTGGTCTCAATGACCCGTCAAACGTGATCATCACTGCTGATTTCGGCGGGGAGCCTGCTGTGTCTCCGAATGTCGAGAAGACCATCCACTGCCGGAACAGATATACCCCGAATGGTACCCTCCGGGAGGGATCATACGAGTATGTGCGAAGCATGAACTTCGTTGCATCTGATCAGCTTGAGATGTTTGTTGCCGGTTCCGACGCGACAGGTCATGTCCAGGCAGTCGAGCACGATGCGGAAACTGAGGATTGCCGCGTTGAGGCAATATTGAAGCCGGACAATATGATTACATTGGCAATCGGCCCTTACACCGGGGACATGGGGTCCCCTGTTATCGTGAGCCCCACAGGTGGAGATATCGTCCTGTCCGGACTTTCTGTAGATGTTACACTGAATGTTGCTGACGCAGACGCGTATACTGATCTGTATAATTTTCTGCTGGCACGGGGACGATATGTCCTGGAGGTCTGCAATATGGATCAGTTCGGCGGCTCCTGATCCCGAATAAAAAATATCCTCAGTAGGAGCCGTTGGGACGCACCAGAAAGACCTGCTCTCCTGTTGCCAGCCCACCAGTGATCTCGATGAAATGTTCGTTGCTGTGTCCGGTTTGCAGGCTGCGTCGTTGCACTGCTGTCTCTATTCGGATAAAGCAGAAGGGGCCGTTGCTGTCCTGAAAAAGAGCCTCGATGGGCAGGGAAAGCACCTGGTCCAGTACTGCTGTTTGCAGTTCCACCCGAGCTGACATGCCCGGCCTGAGCCGTTCATCTGTTGTCTTGAGCGAAAAATGGACTTGAAAATATTTTTCTCCGGATTGACGTCTCTGCTGTTTTTTGGCCAAGGCACCGATAAAGGCCAGTTCGCCCGGTAAGCTGAGGGCTGGATAGGCATCCACGGTGATGAGCGCCGGTTGGCCGACAGCAATTTTATGCAGATCGATTTCCCGGACCTTGCTTTTAACGATGAGGCTGCTCAGGTCTGGCAAAGAGAGGATCGGCTGATGAATAATGACGGTGTCACCCTCCTGTGCGGTTCGCATTTCACCGTTGCGGAAGGCCTCGTGATGAATAACCAGACCGTCGGAGGGAGCATACAGGGTGGTTTTTTTTAGCTCCTCTTTTGCCTGACGCAGGGCTGTTCGGGCAGCGCGTAGCTTTGCCTGGACCTGATCAACAGCAGCCTTGGCCCTGGCAATTTTATGGACACCGGCCTTGCCCATCTGTTGGAGGCTCAGTTTGGCATTTTCCACCTTGGCAGTGGCTGTTTCCGTGAGCGAGGGAAGGATGAATTTGCGGTACGCTGTGTAGCGGCGTTTGGCGCTGGCAAATTCTTCTTGAGCTACAGATATTTTATCGCGAATGCGGTTAAGTTCAGCCGGGTTTTCGTAGCCTTCCTGAGCCAGTTTTTTCAGATCAGCAGCATACTCCTTGTACCGCTTCAATTCCAGTTCTGCCTTGTCCTGCTCATCTCGATGCTGGGCTAGGGTCATGGGGCCGTCTCCTTTGACAAGCCGTTGCAAATCAAGCTTTGCTACCCTGATGCTATAGCGGACGGTCTCGTTTTTATGCCCTACCTCTATTTTTTCCCAGCTCAGCAGCTGCTCAGCAGCTTCAACCCCGGCATTCAGATCGTTGATCCGGGTGATACAGTCTGTAACAGCTTCTTCAAAACGAGCAGGATCAAAGCGTACCAGGATATCTCCTTTATTTACCGGGTACCCGTCCTGAGCAAGAAAAATAATTTTTGCCCCTGGTCCTTTAATTCGGGAAGCAACTGAATGGGAGTTGACCGCATGGAGGGTGCCGACTGTGCGTACCGTCACCTGGAAATCCCGGAGAGCAGCCGTGGTCAGAGGGAGCTGCGCAGCAGGAGGCGGAGCATATTGCTGGAACAGCGGCACGGACAGAAAGAGGAGGGTGGCGCAAAGCAGCAACAGGAAGAGATATTTCATGGGATGTCGGACGAGTTTTCAGAAGGAAGCTCGCGAGAGGAGGTAAAGGCAATTAAGGTTCCCATAGCCGCGCGAAAGCGATACCCGTCTGTGATATAGCGGATTTCATCGGTCATAAGATCAATCCTCGCCTGTTCGAGCTGGGTCCCCGCCTCAAGGAGATCAAAATTATCCGCCTCATTATACTGAAATTTAATTGTTGCCAAACGCTGTTTTCCTGTGGCCTGATGGATTTGCTCCCGGCGCAGGGCGATGCGTTCCTTGGAGGCATTAAGGGCATTGAGCACGGTGCGCACCTCCCGAATGATTTTTTCTCGGGATGATTCCATGTTGAGGCGGCTACGATCAACAGTCAGGCGGCTGTTGGCCAAAGCTGCCTTTTCCGCTGAGCGTGTCCAGTCTGTGCTGCTTGTCAGGGCCACTGACCAGATATCTTGATCCGGGAGTAAGAAATTTTCAAACTCCTCTGTCTCGCCTTGGCGGCTGTAGCCCAGTTTGAGCTTGAGCTCCGGCAAGGTATTATGTTTTGCCACCTTTTTCTTGCGCAGGGCCTCGGTAATATTAGCCCGGCCTTGGGTGATTTCAATCCGGTGTTGCAGGGCAATTTGCACGGCCTCGTTTAGCTTGATATTAATAAGGGTATAGTCCAAAGGGGCCTGCACTGCTATGGGCCTGTCCAGAGGCAGGGCAAGGAGATCTTTGAGACGGTCAGCTGTCTCTGCGGCGTGTTTTTTGGCAGAGTTCAGTTGCTCCTCAACTTTCTTCGTTCGCAGCTCAGCCCGATAACCATCCATAGAACGTCCGATGCCTGCTTTTTCTC
>Ga0316189_10006730_pt1 | contig 10939 bp, 7 predicted proteins | sample LowCovwburrow_MG_FD_204930 | JGI IMG/M metagenome (GOLD analysis project Ga0316189, IMG submission 204930) | Coastal sediment microbial communities from Maine, United States - Lowes Cove worm burrow | ecosystem: Environmental > Aquatic > Marine > Coastal > Sediment | place: USA: Maine... | reverse complement strand
AAAGTCGACCAGTTCGCGTCGCGACAGGGTGATGCTTGCGGCACCGCACAACAGGTCAATTTCGCCTTGCGCTACTTTGTCGAAACGATTTTCCGTGTCCACGGTTTCGAAAATAACGTTCAGGTCTGTCATGCCCAACTGCGCCCCGATTTTGGCGGCGAGCTCGAAGCAAACTGTCGGCGTGTAGCCTTTGGGCTGGTTGTCTTCCAAATATGATAACGGGGCGGCGTCTGTCCGGAAGCCGATAACAATCTGACCGGTTTCCTTTATCCGCTCCAATGTTTGTGCGGGAAGCGTCGTGGGAAGCAAAAGCGTGGCCGTCAAAGCCAGAATTAAAGAGCGCATAAGGTAGTCCTGTTTTCAAAATGCCTGTTCTTGTGCCGCCAGCTTAACAGAAACAAAAAAGGATGCTGCCACAATCAGCAGCATCCTTCTGTGTCGCGCATCTTTTCGCCTGCGTAAGGCTAGCTTACGTCTTTATAGCTGATCTCGCGTTTGTCGGTGCCCGCTTTTTCGCGGCGTACCAGTAAACGGTTGAGCGCGTGAATGTAGGCGAGCACAGAGGCAACGACCGTATCTGTATTTGCCGATTGGCCGGTGACGATGCGCCCGTCTTCTTCCATGCGTACTGACACGGTGGCTTGCGCGTCGGTGCCTTCGGTCACGGCATGTACCTGATACAACTGCAACCTTGCGTCATGATCGATCAGCGCTTTGATCGCGTTGAATGACGCATCCACCGGACCATCACCGGTTTGGGATGTTGCTTTTTCCTCGCCGTCGATTTCCATGACAAGATCAGCCTGCTGCGGACCTTCGGTACCACATACGACCTTGAGCGACTTGAGCTTGAGCCGTTCGTTTTCAGGATCGGTCGAGGTACGCATCAAGGCAATCAGGTCATCGTCATAGATTTCCTTTTTGCGGTCGGCGAGCTCTTTAAAACGGACAAATACGTCTTTCAGTTGGTTGTCGCCCAACTCAAAGCCAAGGTTCTCGAGTTTTGAGCGCAGCGCGGCACGGCCCGAGTGTTTGCCCATAACAATATTTGTTTCGGTCAGGCCCACGTCTTCGGGTCGCATGATCTCGAAGGTCTCGGCGTTCTTGAGCATACCATCCTGATGAATGCCGCTTTCATGTGCAAAAGCATTCTTACCCACGATGGCCTTGTTGAACTGCACTGGAAACCCCGACACAGCGGCCACACGGCGCGAGATATTCATGATTTTTGTTGAATCGATGCGCGTTGCATAGGGCATGATATCGTTGCGCACCTTCATTGCCATCACGACCTCTTCCAAGGCGGTGTTGCCCGCACGTTCGCCCAGCCCGTTGATCGTGCATTCAATCTGACGTGCGCCTGCCTCTACAGCGGCAAGACTGTTGGCTGTCGCCATCCCCAGATCGTTATGGCAGTGCGTTGCAAAAATGATCTGATCCGCGCCCGGCACACGCTCGAGCAACATAGCGATCAATGCCGCAGACTCGCGCGGCGCGGTATAGCCCACGGTATCGGGGATATTGATCGTGGTGGCTCCTGATTTAATCGCGATTTCAACCACACGGCAAAGGTAGTCTTCTTCTGTCCGTGTCGCGTCCATCGGGGACCATTGCACGTTGTCACACAGGTTGCGTGCATGGCTGACCGTTTGTTCGATCCGTTCTGCCATCTGGTCCATATCAAGGTTCGGGATGGCGCGGTGCAGCGGCGATGTCCCTATGAAAGTATGGATGCGCGGCTGGCGCGCGTTCTTCACAGCGTCCCAGCACCGGTCGATATCGCCGAATTGAGCCCGCGCAAGGCCGCAGATCACCGCGCTTTGCGCGTTCTTGGCGATTTCCGACACCGCAGCGAAGTCACCCTCGGACGCGATGGGAAACCCCGCCTCGATAATATCGACGCCCATATCGTCCAGAAGCCCTGCGATCTCCAGCTTTTCGGAATGTGTCATTGTTGCACCCGGGCTTTGCTCGCCATCGCGCAAAGTGGTGTCAAAGATCATGACCCGATCTTGTGTATTTGTGTCTGTCATGTTGTTTCTCTCAAGTTCTGCTGTGTTTCGTGGCGCGCGACACATCCCTCTGAGCGGGCGCGCCGTTGGGCACGCTCAGAGGCGGGCTAGCAGCAGTAGGGCAGCCATGGCGCGCAAGTCGCGCACGAAATTCAAAGTGTGGGTGTCCCGTTTCATGGCCCCGTTATACCGCAGCAAGACCGAATGGGAAGAGGCTTTTGTCGCAGGGCTTGAAGCGGGCGCGCGGCCTTCTAGGTGGGCTGATATGAAAAAAGTTCTTATTCTTGGCGCGTCGGGTGGGATCGGGTCTGCTATGGCAGAGGCTTGCCGCGCGCGCGGTGACACTGTCACAGGCCTGTCGCGCAGCGTCGACGGGTTCGACATCACGGACGAACACTCCGTAGCGCAGCATCTCTCAAACCTGAGCGGCGCGTTCGACCTTGTGTTAGTGGCGACAGGCGCATTGGAGATTGAGGGGGCTGCCCCGGAAAAGTCGATCAAGGCTTTGTCGTCCCGTGCCATGCTGGATCAATTTGCCCTGAATGCGGTTGGGCCTGCGTTGGTATTAAGCCATGCGTCTAGACTTCTGCCCCGCGATCGCGCAAGCGTCTTTGCTGTATTGTCCGCGCGCGTCGGATCGATTGCCGACAACCGAATTGGGGGGTGGATCAGCTACCGGAGCGCAAAAGCCGCCGTCAATCAGGTGGTGCGCACGGCCTCTGTCGAGTTGAGCCGCACACATAAACGCGCGGCCTGCGTTGCCCTCCACCCGGGCACTGTGCAAACGCCGTTCACTGAAAAATATCTGGGCCGACATCCTTCGGTTCCGGCGTCGGACGCGGCACAGAATTTGTTGCGCGTTCTTTATGGTCTGTCGTCAGAGCAGACGGGTGGGTTCTTTGATTGGGCTGGCAAAGAGGTCCCGTGGTGAGCCGTCTTGTCTTGGTGTTGGGTGACCAGCTGTCTGAAGGGCTGAGCGCGCTGAAATCTGCGCGTAAGGGCGAAGACACTGTGGTGATGGCCGAAGTGGCGGATGAAACCGCTTATGTGCACCACCACCCCAAGAAAATCGCGCTGATATTTGCTGCGATGCGCAAGTTCGCGCAAGCTTTGCAAGATGATGGCTGGACTGTCGCCTATACACAGTTTGACGACACCGAGAATGCGGGGTCAATCGTCGGAGAATTGCTCAGGCGGGCGGATCAGTGCAACGCGCAAGAGGTTGTCGCGACCGAACCCGGAGAGTGGCGGCTGATAAATGCGCTTAAATATGCGCCTCTCAAGGTGCACATCCTGCCCGATGACCGCTTTATTGCCTCGCATAAAGAGTTCGAAGACTGGGCAGAGGGACGCAAACAGCTTCGAATGGAATATTTCTACCGTGACATGCGCCGCAAGACAGGGCTGCTGATGGAGGGTGACAAGCCTGCCGAGGGTAAGTGGAATTTCGACCACGACAATCGCAAGCCAGCGCCTGACGAGATCACCTTTGAAGGGCCGCTACGGTTTGAACCTGACGATATGGTAGAAGAAGTGCTTGATCTGGTAGAGGCGCGTTTTGTCTCCCATTTCGGCGCGTTGCGGCCCTTCTGGTTTGCTACGACGCGCAGTCAGGCGCTTGAACAGCTGGATCATTTCATCGCGCATGGTCTGGCGCGGTTCGGCGACTTTCAGGATGCCATGCTAAACGACAATCGGTTCTTGTATCACGGGATGGTGTCGACATCACTGAACATCGGCTTGCTGACGCCGCTAGAGGTCTGCGCGGCTGCCGCCAAGGCATATGACGACGGGAAAGCGCCGATCAACGCAGTAGAAGGGTTTATCCGGCAGATCATAGGCTGGCGTGAATACGTGCGGGGTATCTATTTTCTGGAAGGTGCTGACTATCCGTCACGCAACGCCCTGGATCACCAGCGCGATTTGCCTCAGGTTTATTGGGGTGGCGAAACGGGGATGAACTGCATGGCCAAAGCCGTCGGGCAGACACAGGAAGAGGCCTATGCGCATCACATTCAACGCCTGATGGTGACAGGCAATTTCGCGCTGTTGGCGGGGATTGACCCCACTCAGGTGCACGAATGGTACCTTGCCGTTTACGCGGATGCTTTCGAATGGGTCGAAGCACCAAACACGGTTGGCATGAGCCAGTTTGCAGATGGCGGTATCATAGCGTCGAAACCTTATGTCAGTAGCGGTGCCTATATCAACCGCATGTCGGATTACTGTAAATCCTGCAGCTACAGCGTGACGAAGAAAACAGGCGAAGGGGCGTGCCCTTTCAACCTGCTGTACTGGCATTTTCTGGATCGGCACCGCGACCGTTTTTCAAACAATGCGCGTATGGGCAACATGTACCGCACATGGGACCGGATGGACGCGCAGCGCCGCGAAACTGTGCTGTCAGAGGCCGATGCGCTGCTGACGCGACTTGATGCAGGCGAAGGCATCTAGCAGCCGCTCAAGAAGCGTTCGGGAATTCGGGCGATGCATTTTTGTGGTCTGCAGGTTGGATGGCGCAGGCCAATCGTTGTCAAAGTGCCGCTGCTCGGTAGAGCCCTAGCGCTGCAAGGGTCGGTAAAAGACGGCCGAGACTAGCCACGTGTTGTTGCCGTGCCTCCTTGGCCTCTGCGGTGCGACGGAGCCTCTGGTTTATTTGCATAGCTTCGCGTGCGATCCCATGCCGGGATTGCGCTGGTGGCTTGGTTGGGAACCGGTTGAATGTGCTCCAACTATCTAAGTGCATGCCGTCCTCCAAATCATGTTTAAATGCTCTGGAGGTCAGAGTATTGCGGACAAAAATTTTGTTAATATGCTTAATATAAAATTTATTATTCCATAATTCGGAACGAATGACGCAATGAACAAACTTCAAGCGATCCAAAGTTTGCCGTGAAGTTGCACGGCAGGGGGGCTTTGCAGCAGCAGGCCGCAAACTGAATATCTCGACGCCAAGTGTCAGCCGTTTGGTCGGAGATATCGAAGATGATCTGGGTCTACGTCTGTTTCACAGATCGACCCGAAAGGTCAGTCTGACCGAAGAGGGCACACTGTTTTTGAACGGTGCCGCAGCACTGGTGGACGAGTTGGACATGCTTTGCGGTGAAATGCGCGCGCGTCGCACAGAGCCGAGGGGGCATCTGCGGGTCAACAGCGTGCTTGCGTTTGGGCAAGAGATGATAGCCCCCGTGGTGCCGGGTTTTCTTGCTCGGTATCCGGCTGTGACCGTTGATCTGGAAATGGACAACAGACACGTCGATCTCATTCAGGATGGCTATGATCTTGCCATTCGTGTCGGCGGGCAGGACGGTTTGACAGCGTCTGGACTGATTGCACGCAAGATATACGCGCAAAAGCTGATTTTCGTCGCCTCGCCCGAGTATATCCAACGGCATGGCCAGCCAGACACTCTTGAAGCCATTGAGCAGCACCTCACGGTAAAGCAAGTTGTGGGAACCTGGGGTATCGAGAACAGACTGGTGCGGCAGGGCAAAACGATAAATTACCGCATGCCCGGCAGCTTTGTCGTCAACACGCCAACTGCGGCAGTCAACGCCGTGAGTTCAGGTCATGCGCTGGGGTTGATTGGTGATTTTCTGGCGGCCGGTCCGATAGCGCGCGGCGAATTGTGCCGTGTCCTGCCCGACTACGAAACCGAAGATCAGCCGTTATATGCCGTCTACGCACACCGTTCTTATATGCCTGCCAAGCTGCGGGTTTTCATAGATTACCTTGTCGAAATACTAGGCAATCGCACCCATATCTGACCCTGTGGAACCGTGCACAGCAGACACGTCAGCCGCCTTCGGTCAGTGCTCCGTTTTGCCATTTGCCCGTGGCGGTTTCGCCGGTGGCATAGCGCATCGTTCCTGTTCCCTGGCGTTTGCCAGCGCTGAACATACCCTCATAGACGTCGCCGTTGTCATAGGTTGCAGTACCTAGCCCTTCGATTTCCCCGCGCACCCATGATCCGTCATAGGTAAAACCGCTTGGCATCACAATTTTGCCCTGCCCGTGACGCTGGCCACCTTCGAATGTGCCAGTATAAACGGTGCCATCCGGATAGGTCGCGTTACCTGTTCCGTGGCGCTGCCCGTCCAGCCATTCGCCATCATACCGATACCCGTCGGCATAGGTCATAACGCCCATTCCGTGGTTGCGCGCATTTTGGAAGTTACCTTCATAGATGACCCCATTGGGGTAGACGGCTTTGCCGAAACCATCAATGATACCAGCCTTCCATTCGCCTTCGTAAGTCGAACCATCTGGGTAGGAAATCAAGCCGGTTCCGTCTGCCTGACCGGAGGCAAAAGTACCAACGTAGATTGATCCGTCAGGATAGTTGACGCGTCCCTGGCCCTCGATTTCGCCTGCGATCCAAGAGCCGGTGTATGTGTATCCGTCCTGGGCGGTAAAGGTACCCTGACCTTCGCGCAAATCGTTGGCAAACTCACCTTCGTACATGTCGCCATTCGCATAGGTCACTTTGCCAATGCCCTCGCGACGGCCCGAAACAAGCTGGCCTTCGTACACATCGCCATTGGCCTGGCTTAGTTTGCCGCTGCCATCAATTTGCCCGTCGCGCCAAAACCCGACGTAGACCAATCCGTCAGGCATCGTCAGCGTGCCTTCGCCTTCGCGTTTCCCGTTCGAGATCTGCCCGATATAGACAGCGCCGTCAGGGTATGTAATCTCGCCAGTGCCCTGTTTGACACCATCAACCCAGTCACCTTTGTATTCGTATCCACCTGGGCTTTGCATCGTGCCTTTCCCGTGGTGCTTGGCATTCCGGAAACCACCTTCGTAGCGCACGCCGTTGGCATAAAGGGCGATGCCCTGTCCCATAATGGCGCCTGCTTGCCAATCGCCCTCATAGGTGCCGCCGTCGGCAAAAGTGATGCGGCCAAAGCCGTCTGGTTTGCCCTTAGCAAAAAGACCTTCGTAAACCGAACCGTTGGGAAAGCGCGCAACGCCCGTGCCTTTGATCTCGCCGTCTACCCACTCGCCGGTATATTCATACCCGTTCGGCAATTTGTATGTGCCGTTCCCGTGCTGCACGCCACCTTTGAAGGTACCTTCGTAGACACCGCCATCATCATATTGTTTCGTTTGCACGTCACCGTCCTGTCCGAAGGCGGGCAAGGGCAGGAGAGCAAGGCAGAGGATCAGTCGGCGAAGTGTCATATGTACCTTCTGGTGCTTGTTTCAGTGTAACTGTGCAGTCTGCGTATGCATGCAGGATTGCGCTAATTTAAGCAATGCACGGGTGCGGGGCAACGCTCTTTTGCTGCAATCGGTGGGGATGGGCTTTCATCGGGCGTCTGATCTGCTACATGGTTGCATCTTAATCAGAAGGGCAGGCGAAAAAGGGCCTTATCCATGGCGGATCGTTTCAGGATAACTCTGGGTCAGTTGAACCCTACCGTGGGGGATTTGGCCGGCAACGCGGCGCTCGCCCGTGAGGCTTGGGACGCAGGACGCGCGGCCGGCGCTGATCTGGTGGCGCTGCCCGAGATGTTTATCACAGGCTACAACGCGCAAGATCTGGTCAAGAAACGCGCGTTCCAGTTGGACGTCATGACCCACATCGAGGCATTGGCCAAAGACTGCGCGGATGGCCCTACCCTTGCTATCGGCAGCCCGTGGGTTGAAGGCACGAAGCTCTATAACGCCTATCTCATCCTAAAGGGCGGCAAGATCGTCAGTCAGGTGCTCAAGCATCATTTGCCGAATGAGACCGTGTTTGATGAAGTGCGTATCTTTGATGCCGGACCTTTGGGCGGACCCTATTCCGTGGGCAATTCCCGTGTAGGCAGCCCGATTTGCGAAGATGCATGGCATGAGGACGTGGCAGAAACGCTGGCAGAGACCGGCGCGGAGTTCTTGCTGGTGCCAAATGGATCACCCTATTACCGAGGTAAATTCGAAACACGCCTGAATCATATGGTTGCGCGCGTGGTCGAGACAGAACTGCCGCTGATCTATCTGAATATGGTTGGCGGGCAGGACGATCAGGTTTTTGATGGTGCGTCTTTTGGCCTTAATCCGGGCGGCGCGCTCGCTGTGCAACTGCCATGCTTTGACGAAACGATTGCACATGTGGACCTTGAGCGTAGCGATGAGGGTTGGCAGATCGTTGAAGGGACCAAGGCCGCACACCCAGATGCTTGGGAGCAGGATTACCGCGTGATGGTGCAGTCCTTGCGTGACTATTGCCGCAAAACAGGGTTTGGCAAAGTGCTGCTGGGTCTGTCAGGCGGCGTCGATTCTGCACTGGTTGCGGCCATTGCGGTGGACGCGCTGGGATCGGAAAATGTGCGCTGTGTCATGCTACCGTCCGAGTATACCTCTGCCGAAAGTCTTGAAGACGCGGAAGCCGTCGCCAAGGCGCTGGGGTGCCGCTACGACTATGTGCCGATTGCCAAAGGGCGTGCTGCGATTACCGAAACGCTTGAACCGCTCTATGAAGGCCGTGAACCTGATCTGGCCGAGGAAAACATCCAGTCCCGTCTGCGCGGGCTGTTGCTGATGGCGCTGAGCAATAAATTCGGCGAAATGTTGCTGACGACGGGCAATAAATCCGAGGTCGCCGTCGGATATGCCACGATCTATGGTGACATGTCGGGAGGGTATAACCCGATCAAGGATCTCTATAAGACGCGTGTATTCGAGACCTGCCGGTGGCGGAATGCAAATCACCGTGACTGGATGAAGGGCCCAGAGGGCGAGGTGATTGTTCCGCGTGTCATCGACAAGCCACCCTCGGCAGAGTTGCGCGAAGATCAAAAAGACAGTGACAGCCTGCCGGATTATCCCGAGCTTGACCGGATGCTTGAAATTCTGGTCGATCTGGACGGATCCATTGAAGACTGCGTTGCCGAAGGGTTCGACCGTGCCGTGGCGAAAAAGGTCGAGCACCTGATTTACATCAGCGAATACAAACGGTTTCAGTCCGCTCCCGGCGCGCGGCTGACCAAAGGTGCTTTCTGGCTTGATCGCCGCTACCCGATTGTGAACCGCTGGCGCGATCCTTCCTGACCCACCCATCAGCATTTATAGAAACGCGCACAAAGTCGTGATGGGCATTGTGCTCAGCCAAGCGCTAAGTGTCCTTTATACTAAACGTATGAGGCCATGATGAAACGTCTTTTCGCTTGTCTTTTTGGAGTGCTCTTGGCGTCATCCGCGCTGGCGTGCGGGCCGGATACTAACTGTATGGTTGGCGACCGCCACTACAGGATCGCCATGCCGGACGGGCACGACGGGGCAACACCTGTACCTGCTATCATCTTTGCGCATGGGTATAGGGGGTCGGCAAAAGGCGTGATGCGGAACGGATCACTGCGTGCTCTGGCCAGTGACCTTGGTGCGGCCTTGATTGCCGTGAAATCGGACGGGCCGGGGTGGGATTTACCGAATGGTCCGCGCACGCTGGACAGTGACGGGTCGGCAGAGTTTGCCTATTTCGAAGCGGTGATTGATGATGCCGCAAATCGCTTTGCGATCGATACGGACCGGTTAGTGGCGACCGGGTTCAGCGCAGGTGGCATGATGGTCTGGAACCTTGCCTGCGCGCGGCCTGCGCAATTTGCGGGGTTCATTCCTATTGCCGGTACCTTCTGGAAAGCACCGCCTGATCGCTGTGCCACCCCTGCGGCGAGTGTCATCCATATCCATGGTGACGCTGATAAAACCGTCCCGCTTTTGGGGCGTGTGATTGGTCCGACGAAACAAGGAGAAGTGCCTGCGACGCTTGAGATGTATGAGCGTTTTGGGGATTTCGGTGCGCCCGAGCAGATGCGCTATGACGGGCTGCGCTGCGAAGTGCAGACGAACGCGGGTGGCGATGTGCTGGAGTTCTGCCTTTTCTCAGGTGGTCACGCGTTCCGGACCGAGCATCTGCGCCATGGTTGGGCAGAGCTTGAGAAGGCGGGGCAGCTTTAAGCTTCCCCGCCCACTTTTTTTACAGCATCAACTGGTAGCTGTGCGGCACGTAGGCAAAGCCTTCGCCTTTCGTTTCCACGTAACCGACGCCGGGCCATGGCATGTGGTAGCCGACGAATGCGACCTTGTCGGCCGAAAGCATATCAAGGATGCGGCGGCGCATGGCGGCGGCTGCTGGTTTGTCCATGTCGAATTTCACTTCCCAGTCGGGATATCCCAGGGACCATACATAGTGGTTCGCAAAGTCAGCACCGAGGTACAGTTGCGTGCCGTCGCTTTCGACCATGTAGTTCATATGGCCGGGCGTGTGCCCGAATGCAGCCATAGCGGTCAGGCCGGATGCGACGCTGTCGCCATCTTCGATGAAGGTCATTTTCTCGGCAAATGGGACGACTTTGGTGTTGAACCGGTCGTTGTCCTGTGCGGCCCACGCATCATATTCGACACGGCCTGTAACGTACCGCGCGTTAGGATAGGTTGGGCTGCCGTCTTCAAGGGTCATGCCGCCGATGTGGTCGCCATGCATGTGCGTCAGCACAACAACGTCGATCTCGTCAGCTGTGTAGCCTGCGGCGGCCAAGGCAGCTGTTGTGCCTTCGCCTGATAAGCCGGTGTCAAAAAGCACAAGCTCGGCGCCGGTGTTCACAACCGTCGGTGTAAAGAAGAATTGCGCCTGATCCGTGGGGATGTTTGCCTCAGCAGATGCCGCGTCGAACGTCGCTTTGTCGACATTGAGCCCGAAGATTGTATGCGGATCAGGGCGTGGCGTGGTGCCAGCCAAAAGCGTTGTTGCGTCAAAGCCGCCGATCTTGAGCCGTTGGTACGGCGCCATTTTCGCACCTGTAACTGCGGGTGCCGCGCGCGTGGCGCCTGCGGTGGCGGCGATAAGGGGAAGTGCCGCAGCACCTGCGAGGGCGGCGCGACGTGAAAATTTTGGCGAATTGGACATTTTGATCTCCGGTTTGTTAGCGGCTTGACGGCAG
>Ga0316189_10006729_pt1 | contig 10939 bp, 9 predicted proteins | sample LowCovwburrow_MG_FD_204930 | JGI IMG/M metagenome (GOLD analysis project Ga0316189, IMG submission 204930) | Coastal sediment microbial communities from Maine, United States - Lowes Cove worm burrow | ecosystem: Environmental > Aquatic > Marine > Coastal > Sediment | place: USA: Maine... | reverse complement strand
CATATTTAAACATGGAATGCCAAGGTATGTTGAATACTCCGACTTGGAAGTGTTTCTTTTGCACCTCAATAGTGGTCAGGTAGATGTCTGCGCTGATGTGGTACCGCTGAGTAGAAATTTTGATAGACCAATTGGACGGTTAAAGTGTTATTTTGTCCTGTTGGCAACTAATGGTGATTGTCCTAATGTAATTGAAAATCGTCAGCAACTCCGTGAGTGCAATCTTATTGCTTTAAATAGTTACTGGACACGAGACCGTATATGTCAAATGGTTTCTCGCAGCAACAGGTTTGTGCTTAACAAAACAAAAGACAGGTTAAAAGGTTTCAGTAAGAAATCAAGGGAATTGTTTTGTAGAACCATGCAGTTATATATTCCATGGAAATGGAGCAAGAAAGATATCCTGTATTTCAAAAAAGTCAGCGTTTCGGTAGGTGTGCCTCTGGCTGATCAAATTTATGAATTATCTAGTGATTCCATTAGAAAAGAGTACGGTATTCCTTATGGAAAAAAAATAGTTCTATTACTGGCAAGTCCTTATGATATGTCATTAAACTTATTTTTTGCCGAATTATATATGAGCTGCGGCATTCTTTCAAGGGCAGCAACCCTCCTGCGTTATCATGAATTTGATAAGTTGGATGAAATTCTTTCGACTGGTCATGATGAAAATGTCGTAAAAAGCATTAGAGAATTTTGTGATCGTCAGGATGCATATCTGATAATAAAGGTAAGACATTCAAGAACTATACGAAATTATATACATAAATATGCTGATCTGGTAATATCTGATGACAGTTATTATCCTCACACCGCATTAAAGATGATTTTTGTCGCAAATTTAACAGCAAGTTTTTTTTCGGCAGGCAGCTTGGAATCAATTATAGCAGGAACACCATGTATAAATCTTCGCATACCTTTTTTTGATGATCAGTTCTGGTTTAAGTATATTTCACCACACCAGGATTTTTTACTAGATCACGAAGGTGTTATGAGGTCAATGAATACAGAGGATTTAGGAGAACAGTTATTATTAAATGATATTAAATATTTTGATTTTGATCAAACATTAAGAGAAAATTTTTTAAATAAGTACGTATCCGGGGCACACGGAAACAGCTCAGAGCGCTTGATCTTAGCAATAGATTATTTGGTGAAGCACGGTCATCTCGATACTGATATTAATATCTAAAACCCTGTAATTAAATTAGATAGATGGGTTTTTATTCACCAGTTATAAGAGAACATGTTGCAAGCATACAGCATTTCGCCACAGGACGTATGCTTGATGTCGGTTGTGGTGATAAGCCTTATTATGATCAATTTCAGAATGTAACCAATTATATTGGGATTGACATACCTGCGTCGATAGATATTGCAAGAGCCAACAGCAAACGACGAGTAACTGCTGTAGATGTATACAGTGTTGGGCAATGCTTACCATTTATAAATGAATCATTTGATTCTGTCGCTACCTTTCAGGTTATCGCTCATCTCCCAGACCCCTTTCAATTTATAGGCGAAATATCTCGTGTATTAAAAAAAGATGGCATTTTGATAATTACATATCCGATGGTTAGCCCATTTTCTGAGGCACCGCAAGACTACTTCAGGTATACGGAGTATGGAATGCTGCAGTTATGCAACACCTTTCACTTGGAAATTATTGAACAGCAACGAATGGGAGGGGGGTGGCAGACCATTGGCTTTTTAATAAGACACTTACTATTAAAGAATCATGAAAATACTAACAGTAGTTTTCTAAAAAAAATATATGCTATGTTGGCTATACGATTATATAATTTTTGTTGCTTTCTTGATAAAAAAAATGACCATTCAGATATCCCGCTCAATTACCTCACTGTTGCCCGGAAAACTTATAAAAAAAATTTAGTAACACTGAATCAACATTAAAAATGCAGTTAATTATTTCTAATCCATATTTTCCGCCATACTCTACTGGTGGTGCTGAACACAGTTTGGAACAGCTATGTTTGAATCTCAGTAATGAAGGGGTGCGTATTGATATAGTAACGCCTTCATTTGACATAAAAGATCAACGTGAGGATATTAACGAAAATTTTCGAGTCAACAGGTTTGGTACAGACGTAATTATACAAGCTGGCCAAGATAGCAATATTGAGAATTATTTTTTTTCTCGCGAATATCATAACAAAACTGTAAAGTCAATTCGATCTCTTTCACAAAAAAAAACAATATTAATAGCTAATAATGCGCAATGTATTCTTCCAGTTGCAGAAGCTTCCAATAAACTTTCCTTGCCTAGCATTGCTATTGTAAGAGATGCTCAATATTTTTGTATGCCTGGAAGTTGTATTCAGTCACGGAAACCTGTTAACACAGTAGTCTGTAAAGGCTTTACAGGGCAGTTTTTTTGTTATTTAAAATCGTTACAACGGAATGGTGCTATCAACCGAAGAGCTTATCCGGGTATCGCTTTTGACAGTGCGTTATTGCAGATCCGGAGAATTAAATTAAGAAAACGAGGATTGCAATCAATGGATAAAATAGTTGCAATTAGTGAAGGTATAAAAAATATTTTTTCAGCTAATAACGTACTGCATGAGAAAACAAGAATATCAGTTATTCATAATTTTCATACTGCAATTGATCCGGTGGATCCTACCGCAGTTGCATATTTTCTAAAAGAAAATTCTCTTGATAATTGTCCATATTTTTTAGTAGCCGGTAAAAAATCTTATGGAAAAGGGAGTGACTTAGCATTTGACGCAATTCAAAAATTGAATAGTCGTTTAGAGTTCAATGCCGCAAAAATATTATTTGTAGGTAAAGGTGGCGGCAAATATAATTCAAAACATTCTGTTGATCATGAAAGTATTTCTCAAGCACTATTGATGGGGGTATTGCGGAAAGCAGTCGCACTCATCGTACCGGGAAGGTGTCAGGAAGGATTACATCGTTCTATGGTGGACGCTGTATTTTATAAGAAGCCCATAATTTGTACAGAAGCTGGAGGTGTGGCGACAGGTGTTGTTAACGATATGAACGGCTATATAGTTCCATGTGAAGACAGTAATTCGTTGGCTGAGGCAATGGAAAAAATACTATCTTGGGACAAGGAGCAATATAATCAATGTGCTTCGACATCAAAAAAAATTTTCAATCAGAAATTCAGTTCATCCGTATTGCAGGATAAATGGACAACTTTGCTAGGTAACTGTTTGAAATAATTTTTCTATTTTTAGTTAGGTAACGGGGACTTATTGCGTTTCGTAACTATTCGAATATTACAATAAATATACAAAGTGAAATGTTTGCAAAGATAATCGATTATTTAATAAGCTGTACTCCACTGGGCGGAATTAAAAAATATAGAATTTTAAGAGAAGTTGGTACTTTTTTAGATCTTAATCCCAGACAGGTGTTACTTTTCGGGCGTGATCTATTTAATCAGGTATCTGAAGGTGAATCCGTATATAACGAAAAAAAGATAATATGCCGCTACGCATATGTGTCAACAACTCCATTAAAAAAATTTAATCCTGTTTTTCAAATTGTTACAAAAGGCAATGTCCTTGACTATGGTAGCGGTATCGGGATGTGTTTCGACGAAATTCGCAAAAAAAAAGAATATAAAAAATATTTTCTTGATATCCCCGGCCCTGCATTTGATTTTGTACAATGGAAATATCCAGATGGTGAATTTCTTATAGCTCCTGATGCAGAACTGGGAAAAAATAAATTTGACTTAATCGTCATTACAGATGTATTAGAACATCTTTCTGACCCTGTACAAGTTTTGCAAAATATCATATCTGCAATTAAACCAGGTGGTTATGTACTCTATTTTTTCAGTGAAAACACCAGTAAACCTGGACATCTGCCAGAATCAATAAAGAAAAAACCTGAGTGTGATTTAATGCTTAAAGAACAGTTTACAAGAGTCTGCAAGTTGCCGTATCTCCCTGATGTTGACTTTTTACAAAAGCAGATTTTTTAATATTTATACAGTTTGTATACACTAAATCCTCGTGATTTTTTTAATTAATATACAAGGATTATAACGTTTAATCTTTATGCTTAGTATAATTACACATAAATTTAAAAGAATTAAGCCTGGTATTTATGTATTCCTATATCACTCAGTATATAAGAATAGAAACATTCATCCGTCAATATATGAAAAAGTTGGCACATCTGTGCAGATATTCAGGGAACATATTGATTTTTTTAGATCACGATTTGAAATAATAAGAGCATCTGACATAAATAAAATAGCCCAAAAAAAGAGTGGATCAATAGACAAACCGTATGCAGTGATAACTTTTGATGATGGTTTTCAAGATTCATTAGAAAATGGTGTTGTTGAGCTATCTAAGTACAAGTTACCTGCTACCTTATTTATATGTGATCGTTGTGCCTCAGGTTATGCAGGTTTATGGCGTTTTCGACTTTTTCTTCTTTTGGAATCACATAAAGAGTTAGCAATTCGTTTTTTAAATAATAAAATGAATTGGAAAGGATATAATGAGCTTCAAATACTATCAGAAGCAAAAAAATCTTTCTCTAGCAATATGTCAGCTGTGATTGATGATGCGTGGCAAGAGCTACGCGATGATAAGGAAGATATACAATTGTTTGCAAGTTACGACGCATTGAAAAAAATAAACCATGATTTATTTGAGTTTGGCAGTCATACTATTAGTCATCCTGTACTTTCACGTATTAGTTACGAAGAAGCAAAGCATGAAATAATAGCAGGTCATCAGGCAGTTGAACAAAGAATAGGGACAACAATTAAATATTTTGCGTATCCTTTTGGAGGGAAACAGCACTGGAATCAGGACACAGAAAGAATTTTAAGAAAATACACTGATTGGCTTGTTTTTAGTGCTTATGGAGGGATAAATTTTGTAAATGACAATCGGAATATCAAGCGAATCGGCTTGCTAAATAATTCTGCAAATGATATTTTGAAAACCTTGCATAAGCAAACAAAATTAAATTGATCTCTTTTAGACAGGCCCCTGACATACTTTTCCAGCCAGTGGGTTAGTTGTTTAATTTTACGACATAAAAAAATGGACATTAAGTGGACATTTGAAATCTTTCTCCGATATTCAGCACCCTTTTCTCCATTTTAAGCATTTTATAACGCGTTGAATTCTTGGATTTTTATTTTTTGCCCGAAAATGCTCTACCATAAACCAAAAATATCCAAGATGCAGATCAACGATTTATGGAAATAACAAGCGTTATTGTTCCTGAATAATGCAGGCGATATCAATCTGTTGCGCCTTATGTCCATTTTACAGGAAGACTGTCAGGGGCCTGTTAGAGCCTGTTGAAAAACTATTTATATTGATTAAGCATTTTCTTTATTGACGCCATATACGCCATTTGTTCAGCAGATTTGGGGTGTCGTTCATAGTCAATCATTAATCTTCGATCCCATTGGAATCAGCCGAAGGTTCTTTCAACGATCCAACGCTTTGGGGACTACCCAAAAAATAAAATACCCTTAGTGGCAGGCCCCTTTGCCTGCCCGTTTATATAACGCACGGCATAAAGGGTAAATTATTTCTTGTGAGTTCCCTTGGTACTACCTGAAATCCTTTACCCTTCAGGGTGAGAGTGATTTCTAACCGGCATTGAAAGGCACATAATAAATATTTAACCAGATCACCTTTGTAAGCGGCATCAGCCCAAACCAGTTTAATGGAGGCAAACCACAAAAAAAGAGTTTGGAAGATAGCTACAGATTTTTTTCCATCCGATAGGTTGGCATCATGAACTTTAACGATCAATGGAAAATCATGCGGAAGCTCTCGCCATTGACACCCAGTATGTACCAAATAAAAAATAGCGTTTAGAATCCCCCTGAGAGCATAACTCCTTGGCCTGCCGATTATAGAAGGCGATGGAAAATATTTTTGAATGATTTCAAATTGTCTATCAGTGAGATCTGTGCTGTAAATGGCTCGTTCCATGTTGATTTCCCTTTCGTTGCTTGTTGCCGTTGAAAATGAAATTATGGTATAAAACGCTCCAATAATAAAGCGTTAAAAAGTTTTATTCTTTCTGAAGATGTTATAGGCAAAAATACTTAAATGCGAAAAAATCAAAATCAAAATCATAGCATTTTTTCAGTCGAGATGGCCCAACGTATATTTGCTATTCAATAATATTACCAGAGAATATAGATCTGAGGAAAATAAATATGGGAACAGGGAAAGGTATAGAAACAAGAGGTCATCTTGTAGGTTTCAAAGAAGAAATTGATAAAATTGCTAAAGAAGATAAAGATTCGTTTTTTACGTGGTTTGATTCAGCTGAAAATACGAATGTAGCATTTATAAGAGGTCAATGGGATTTTATGTTTCATATTGCCAGGCCGTTAGCGAGATATATTTCTAAGCCAGAAAAAAAGATTGCATTGGAAATAGGCTACGGTGGTGGACGGATACTTGCAGCGGCAACTTGCAGTTTTAAAAAAGTTATCGGAGTTGATATTCATAATCACAAAGACTTGGTAGCTAAAGAGTTAACTAATAGAGGGTATTCAAATTTTGAGTTAAAGCAAGGCGACGGAAAATCCTTATCAATGAGTAAATCAAGTATAGACGTTGTTTACTCATTCATTGTTTTTCAACATATTGAAAAAGTAGAATATTTTGAAAGGTATTTAAAGGAAGTTTTCAGGATTGTAAAGAAAGGTGGTATTGCGATTTTATATTTTGGTCGATTTGCTCATTTTTCAGTAGGGAAGAAATTAAATATATTATATTTACTTGACAAATACATAGAACCTTTTTTCCTTCGAAAAGGTTTCATTGAGCTGCCATCAGCTGTCAATGATATTAATCTCCTAATTTCTATGAAGTATGCAAAGAAAATATCTCGTCATATTGGTTTTGAAGTTCTTGATACCTTAGTGTCTAAAAAAAAGGTGCCCGATGGGTGTCATTATTACGGACTTCAACACGCTATTATACTGAAGAGACCGTGAAGTAATGGAAAAAATTTGCAACATGAACGTATTGAATGTATGAAAAAAAAAGTATTGGGATTGACCACGGCTCTTATTCGTCAATACATTAATCATTGGAAGCCCTTTTCACGTCTTTTTTTGTTATGTGACTCGCCTGTTTGGTCTATTGCTCATGATATGAACGAGTTACGCTCTGTTTGTCGTTCATTGAATATTAGAACATTGAAAGCCGGTTTTGCTGCCGCTATCAGTAATAAACAATGTATATTTGTGGGTAGTCATTTTGAATTATTGATTGAAAATAACAGGTGGCTTCAATCAACTGGTAATAGACTTGCAACAGCATATTTTCACGGTAAACCTGGTCTAGGGGTTGATGAATTTGATATCTGTTATGAGAATTTAGCAAGATATCACCATCTAATCAGTCGGATACAAGTTTCATGCTCTGAAATGCGAGATATTATACTTGAAAGTGGCATCTCGTCGGAAAAAGTCTTCCATATACCAATCGGAATTAATCTTAGTTTTTTTTCTCAGCAAACAGCTTTTTCGAAGAAAACAATGAGGCGAGAGCTTGAAATTCCTGAAAATGCGGTAGTTGTCGGTTCATTCCAGAAAGATGGCGAGGGCTGGGGGGATGGTATGAACCCAAAATTAATAAAAGGACCGGATATTTTTTTAAAAACAGTCGAAATACTCAAACAATCTGTTCCAGAGTTGTATATTTTACTCAGTGGACCGGCACGAGGATATGTAAAATCTGGTCTGAACCGGTTAAAAATTCCATATAAACATGTTTACCAAGAGTCCTACTCGGATATCGGCAGGATGTTTCAAGCTCTTGATTTGTATATTGTGGCTTCCAGGGAAGAGGGCGGCCCAAAAGCTGTTTTGGAATCAATGGCAAGTGGCGTACCGCTTGTCACGACCCGTGTCGGCCAAGCTATGGACTTAGTTGAGCATGGTCGAAATGGCTGGATGGTCCCGCCTGATGATCATAAAGGACTAGCGCACTGGTCTACATATGCACTTGAGCATACAACAAGTATTCGTCCTGTCATTCAAACTGCACGAGAAACAGCTGAGAAAAATTCGTATACATCACAGATTCCCTTGTGGCTTGATTTTATGAAAGGATTTGTTGAGATCAAGTAATTATAGTTATAATATCTCCGGCTGTGCCGGGACCTTTTATTTATTCCATTCTTATGTCTACACAGCAAGTTAGATTGTCCCATACGGATATCTCAATGAGTTCCGAGGAAATTTGGTCGCGGTTTCCACTGGCAAAGTTGATTGATCTTCCTGTGGAAAAAAGTGAAGGTGTGTTGTCATCATTATACAAAACAAGAGTATTTCCCTTAGCATTACGGCATCGGATATGGAGCTTTTTCAATAAAACTAATTTGGATACGCATTGGCTTGATCAATTTAATATTTACTGGACGCAGATATTGAGCGGCAGGCCAATTTTAGGAGTATTAGATTTCGCTTATCTGCATGGTGTGCATAGAGAGAAATTTTATCAGTACGGGGAAGCATATGATTACATGGAAGACTCTCATCTTGATGCATGGCAACAGTCGGAAGTTTTGTTTCAGCTCATTAACTTGGTGTACCGGGAGTCTCAACATTCTGATACGTATAAAGCTTCAATGATTAAATATGCGCCGTCTTCCGGTCATATTTTGGAATTCGGAGCTGCTATTTCTCCTATAACTCGTTCGTTACATACATTTGGTATTTCAACTAGGACAATATATATTGCCGATCTTCCCACCTATGCTTTTCATTATGCTTGCTTTCGTTGGCGCGAAAAAGAAAACATAAAACCAATTGTATTGTTACCGGAAAATGAGTTTAAATTACCTGCGAATAAGCAATATGGTATTATTTTTTGCGTAGAAGTATTTGAGCACCTACCTGATCCCGTGACAACAATCCGTATGTTTTATGATCTGCTTCTGCCTGATGGTATTTTGGTCTTTGATTATATTAAATCCGATGCAACTGGATTGGATACATCTGCCGGGCTTGAATATCGAGAGCAGGTACTTGACTTTGTCAGGGATAATTTCACTTTGGTTCTGGGCGATTTATCGGATACTTCGTGTACAATTGGGCTTACTGTGGTGAGGAAGTGATCAGCATAATCAAGATTGTAAAATATTTTGAAACACTACCTGCATTATAATGGTTCAATATCTTCTGTCTTTTATCCATCGTCTCTATGTCCGTTTTCTGACATCAATCACGGAGTTTATTAGATGGAGGATTGGGTATCGAGTACCTTCAACATGTCGAATTTTTTATGGTCACGACGATATTCCTCTCCAGCAAGAAGAAGCATCAGGAGGAATAATAAAATGTCAGGACCTTCAGGCGCATTTTTCAAACAGTGCCAGTGATGCCAATCTTATTTACCTTGTCAGCAGTGCCCTGCCGCAATTCCCGCAATACATGATTCGATTTGCCAAGAAGAGAGGGGTGAAACTGGTTTGGAACCAGAATGGAGTTGCATATCCGGCTTGGCATGGACCAGGATGGGAAAAAACAAATAAACCTCTGGCGTCATCTCTGCATAAAGCTGATTTTGTCATTTATCAAAGCCAGTTTTGTCGACTTGGCTCGGATCGATTCCTTGGAACTTACCAAGGTAGCTCGACAGTTTTGTATAATCCGGTAGACACTTCGGTTTTCCGACCTCCTGAATTAAAACCCTCCGGCTGGAAAGTTTTACTGGCCGGAACCCATAATGAGCGGTACAGGATCAGAATTGCTCTTGAGACATTCAGGCAGTTACTCTTTCATCATCCGGAAGCGGAATTGATCATCGCCGGGCCGCTGAGGTGGAAAAAAGATTCAGCGGAGGCAAGGGCCGATGCGGAGAGTTTATGCCGATTATTATCCATAGACGGGAAGGTGCGGTTCACAGGGCCGTATTCACAGAAGGATGCTGTAAGTATGTTTCAAGCCGCTCATATTCTATTACACACACAATACAATGATGCCTGTCCACGATTAGTGGTCGAGGCTATGTCATGCGGTCTTCCTGTGGTATATTCTGCAAGCGGAGGAACACCTGAATTGGTTGGTCAAGAGGCTGGAGTCGGAATCCCTGCACCTCTTGACTGGGAAAAAGTTCATCCGCCCTCACCGGATGCATTGGCTTGTGCGGTGGTTGAGGTTCATAAAAACTATAACGATTATGCTGATGCCGCTCGCAGGAGAGCTGTTGAAAATTTCGACTTGGCTCCTTGGCTGGATCGGCATCATCATATTTTTAAAGAGATTTTATCCTGAAATGGTGCGGAGAGGTCTTTAAGCAGCTATGAAAAATACCTTATGGAAGATAATGGTGTTGTTGGTAGGCTGCATTCCTCATTTGTGGAGAACTCAGCTCTGTCGTTTGAGTTTTGCCGCAAGTGCAACAGGAAGCCCTGGTGAATCCTGCAAAGATCTTTTGTTATTACAGGGTGATTTGTTTTGGTATATTGATCAATCTGCAATCGGATATGAGGGCGGACTGCATCCTAAGCATAGATTAATTGATTATCACCTATACTTTTCCGAACGGATTAAAAAAGGTGACAAGGTTTTGGATGTTGGATGCGGCATCGGAGCTGTTGCCTACAGCTTGGCACAACATGGAGCAGTGACTGTTGGAATAGATTACAACAAAAATACCATTGAACAGGCTCAAAAAAGGTTTCGTCATCCGGAGCTTACATTTATATATAGTGATGTGACCAGAGCATTACCGGACGAAAATTTTGACGTTATAGTGTTGTCGAATGTATTGGAGCATATTGATGACCGAAGAAACCTTTTGAAAATATTAGTCTCTCGATTTTCTCCTCAACGGATTTTGCTTCGTGTGCCAATGATCAATCGAGATTGGACGGTTCCTTTTAAAAAGGAATTGGGCTTGGAGTTTTTTTGTGATCCGGATCATCGCATTGA
>Ga0316189_10006728_pt1 | contig 10939 bp, 8 predicted proteins | sample LowCovwburrow_MG_FD_204930 | JGI IMG/M metagenome (GOLD analysis project Ga0316189, IMG submission 204930) | Coastal sediment microbial communities from Maine, United States - Lowes Cove worm burrow | ecosystem: Environmental > Aquatic > Marine > Coastal > Sediment | place: USA: Maine... | reverse complement strand
CGCGATTAGCACTAAATGGCGTAATAAACACATCCAATCCCTTCATGAAAAATATGTTTTAGGCGTCGCTTGTATTATTCTGTTTTTTGTTGGTGCTCCGTTGGGTGCCTTAATAAGAAAAGGTGGTATGGGCTTACCTTTGGTAATTGCCATACTCCTCTTTTTAACCTATCATTTTATTGGGATTTTTGCAAAAAATAGTTCTTTAGATGACTCTATAAGTCCGATTACTGCAAGTTGGCTCTCAACCGCAATTATGCTTCCTTTGAGTATTTATTTGACAAAAAGAGCCACAAAGGATAGACCACTATTTGAATCTGAAGGACTTCTAGAACCATTGAAAAAATTATTTGGTATTAAGAGTAAGACACTTACCTATAATAGGAATCTTTTGGAAACAGATTCCCAAGCTTATATTACTCTAAACACTTATGATGACAAAAAATTAATTGATGTTGTCAAGCATTATAGACAATTTGATTATGGTATTGAATATAAAAACTCATCCTTAGCTATTTTAAACACTAGAGGCATCACAGAACAAGAATTAAAGTTTGGTGGTAATCTAACAGATTATGTATATGAAGAGTCTTTAAGGTTAAAATACTCTCATGAGGAAAATTCGAAGTTAGCTTTTGTACTCTACATCATTACCGTAGCGTTTATAATTCCTGGTTTAATTTTTAAAAACAATGGATTTCCTTTAGTTGGACAACTGTTTTTCGTGGCTGGTATCGTCGTTGGAATCTTCTATTTGTTCGCACTTATAAAATCCTATTTAGACTACATTAATCTGTATAAAGTAATCGAAAAGAATAGTGTATCCAATTCACTGTTGTATGTGATTTTCGGCTTACCCCTTAATGCTTTTTCTTACTTTTTTCTAGTGAAGCAAATCAATAAGGATTTAAAGATTAGCGAAAAAAACAGAGCATCAGAACTCGAGATTGATAGTGAGTATGAAGCCGAAGCATTTATAACTGATATGGAAGGTTATCATTCTAAACTCAATGACTATAAAACCTATTCAAAATTCGCATTAATTTTCTTTTGCATTGGTTTGGTTTTGTTCCTACTCTACTTTGTGTTTAACAACAATAAACTTACAGCGGCAACTTCGGCCTCTATTGAATTATCGGCTGTTTCTGGATTTATTTTTATAATATATTCAACACTCTCAAGTATTAGCTTTAATAAACTCTATTCGTTTATTAATCACAAAACTAACTCTAAGTATTTGCTTCGGACTATTTTAGGATATATCATCTATCCGTTGATATACATTCAAAGACGACATAAAATTACTGAAGACTTTTCAACAGAGAAAAAATAAGCCATATCTTTGCAATTCTAAACTCAAAACAATGACTACCAACACTGCTCAACGCAAAACAAACATACAACTGAATACTATTGAAGAAGCGATTGAAGACATCAAACAAGGTAAGGTTATTATTGTTGTGGATGATGAAAACAGAGAAAACGAAGGTGATTTCCTAGCAGCTTCAAGTAAAATAACACCCGAAACCATCAATTTCATGGCGACTCATGGTAGAGGATTGATTTGTGCTCCTTTAACTGAAAGTAGATGTAAAGAACTTGAGTTACACATGATGGTCAATAATAATACTGACCCGATGGAAACCGCTTTTACGGTATCTGTTGATTTAAGAGGAAATGGTGTAACCACTGGTATATCGGCAAGTGATAGAGCTAAAACGGTTGAAGCGCTTATTGATCCAAACACGAAACCCTTTGAATTAGCACGACCTGGTCATATTTTTCCACTTGTTGCAAGAGAAGGCGGTGTTTTAAGACGTACTGGTCATACCGAAGCTGCCATTGATTTTGCTAAGCTTGCTGGCTTAGAACCTGCAGGTGTTATTGTTGAAATCATGAATGAAGATGGTACCATGGCGAGATTACCTCAGCTCATGGATGTCGCTAAAAAGTTTGATTTAAAAATTGTATCCATAGAAGATCTTGTAGCCTATCGTATGGAACATGATTCTTTAATTGATAAGAAAGAAGATTTCGATATCGAAACCCGTTTTGGCAAATTTAGATTGCGTGCCTACCAACAAACAACAAATAATCAAATTCATATTGCATTAACAAAAGGTTCTTGGACTAAAGATGATCATGTATTAACGAGAGTCAATGCGACTTTAGTCAATAACGATATTTTAGGAACGCTCACCAATAATGCAGATGAAAAATTAGATGACATGTTTAAAGTCATTACTACAGAAGGAAAAGGTGCTATCATTTTTATCAATCAGCAATCGCAATCTATGAATCTTCTGAAGCGTTTAAGTATCTTAAAAGAGGCACAGGTTGAAGGCGAAATTGTAAAAGCACCAAGCATTGGTATGGATTCTAAAGACTTCGGAATTGGCGCACAAATACTTCATGATTTAAACATTCACAAACTAAAACTGATTTCTAACAGTCAACAGACCAAACGTGTTGGAATGATTGGTTACGGATTAGAAATTGTTGAATATGTAGCATATTAACAGAGCATTTAGCTTTAGAGTGTTAGTACTCATTAAAATACTATTATGCACAAAAAAAGAGGTAACCTTTTCAGGTTACCTCATGAAAAACCAACAGCACTGTTGATTTTTTTCAACTGATTAATAGCATCTTTAATATTATTCTATTACTATTTTTTTAGTAATTTCTCCTTGATTAGTGAATACTTTAAAAATATAAAGACCGGTTTTAAGATCACTTACATTAATTTGATTCTCGTTTTTAGCGTACTTCACTTTTTTACCTAAAATATCAAACATTTCGATATACAGAATACTGTGTCTTGTAGATATATTTATAAATTCAGATGTTGGATTTGGGTACACATAAATAGAACTATCGTTTAAAACTTGTTCTGAAACAGATAAGCTTTCAAAATTAATACTATTTGCTGTTGGGTCATTTTGTAAATAAGCATTCACAGGTCCTGATCCCAGATTGATATTCATATAGTTTTCAATAAAAAGAATTTCATCAAAAACAGGATCTCCATTTTCAACAAATTTAAGTTCACCACTAGTCGGATTTGGATCTGCCAAAACATCAAATATTACCAACTCAAAAGGACCGTCACCATTTAATAAAATACTAGATGAACCTGCTTCTATCCTAGATACAAAATAAGGATCTCCATTAGCATTACTAGTGCCTAATGTTTGTGATGTCCACTCGCTTGCTGGAAGTCCTGAATTACCCGTTTCAAAATTACCAATAGTTAATCCACTAGGTAAATAAAAGCCAGCTCCCATATCGGCAGTATTGCCATCGGTTACAGAAGAACTCGGAGTAGCAAGTAATGCCACTTGATGATTATCTGTAGTTTCGTTAATACCCATATACATCAAACTAAAATCGAAAGTTTGTGATTGTGCTGTTGCAACAGTGAGCATTACTAAAAGAAATGTGTATAAATTTTTCATGTTGTTAAGGTGTTTTTATAATGTTATAATTAATTAATAATTTGAGCGAAAATTGGAAAGAAATTAGATAACGACCCATTATCTGGATGACTTAGAATAATAGCCTTTAAAATACTCGTATCGTTATTTGGTCCTAAATAGCGAACCGTTGCATTCATATCTATATCTGCAGTGTCATAACCGTTATAAGGATAAAAATTACTTCCAGATGGATTTCCATTAATCGGGTTCAAAACACGTTCTTTAATGATGTTCGTATCATTTCCAGGACCGAGATATCGTGTTTGACCGTTTCCATTGACATCACCAGCCCATAATGCCATATCGTTAGACGCTAGCTGCGCTTGTGCAAAATCTCCAGAAGTTGGAAAACCACTATTAGTGAAATCAACAGCGGTTGGAGTTGATTCATTAAACGTAATGGTGGCAGCACTCATAGCTCCTAAATGATTTCTATGCTTTACCACAATAAAATAGTTCGTGGGTGCAGCACTCATTAAAAGTCCTGAACTACCATCTAAACCTACAACATCTCCATCACGTTGCAACAATGCAGATTTTCCATTAATAAGCTTACTATTATCATCAGCAGCTTTTAGTTCAACCCAAACCCAATCTACAATGGCATTATTTCCGGTTACGGAAAATACAGAGGCATTACACGTAGCTGCATCGGCATAAGGACTTGTGGTTGGTATGAGTGCATTTTGTCTCAGGTTATCATTCATTAAACCGGCTATAGCAGGATTTAAAATAGGACCTTGTAAGAATAATTTTGGATCTACTTTTATTTTAAAATCGGAATTAATAAAGCCTTCGGAAACAGAAATACTTTCTGTGCTTAGTTCTTGTACGTTGACTTCGCCAATAGTATATAGCATCTGAATACCCTCAGCACTAACGGAAGCTCCTCCACTATCGATGCTAAATTTTTCTATACTTTGCGCCTGCACCATAAATGGCAAAAGCGTCATGGCTAAAATTGTAAGTGTTGTTTTCATAATTTTAATTTTTATTCATTAATGTTGACACCATTAACTTCAGTTCATCGATCTGTTTTTGTTGGTCTTCAATCATGGTTTGTTGCTCTTGTATGGCCTTAATGGCGACAACACTAAAAGCACTATAATCAATACCATACAAGCCATCAATTTCAGAAAAATGTACCACCTCTGGAAAAATAGGTAACACCTCTTGTGCAATAAGCCCTAAGGTCTTGGTTCTTGCAGCATCATCTTTATAAAAATAAGTTGTGGGCCTTAATTGCTTAATCCGATTCATGGTTGAATTCATATTCTGTATGTCACTTTTCAGACTAACATCAGAGGACTGTGTGTAAGCTCCCGTATTTGCATTAATAAAGCCTCTTAAGTTACCTCCATAATGAAAACGTAGGGCAAAACCATGAGTGATATCCCAATCAGAATTGGCAGTGCCATCATCAAAGCGTAAACCTGTTCCGACCGTCTGACTTCTCTGAAAAATTTCAAGTCTTGCAGTTGGAGAGCCATTGATTCCAACTTCACCATCTCCAGTGATTGTCATTCTATCTGCCGCTCCAGAAGCATTTCTGAAGTAAAAATTAAGCCTGGCCGAGGATGCTGTTGACGATGGTAAACCAGCTACGTGCCAGTAAGCACCACTTGAGGTAGAATTCGTGAGTTCTAATCGCGCGTAATCACTACCGACCTCTTCAAGTTTAAGCTGTGGTTTGTTAATAGTTGAGTTTGCTCGAATATGCATCCATGCTGAGGCTGCAGATGAAGTTCCCAATTGAAATTCACCATCTTGCAAAAATCGAAAGCGGGTGGTATAAACTGTACTAGCGTCAGGTTTAGAGCGAAATTGTAAATTTGCTCCAGAACCGATTGTATTAACAGCCCAACGATTTCCATCCTCTGGAAAACCAAGTTGTAAACTCCCCAAATTGGTCTGTACAAAGAGATTACCAGCAACGTGCATCTTTTCTTCTGGGTCATCGATACCGATACCTACATTTCCAGTTCCAGTTGTTAGTGCTGCCGTACCAGAACTAGTTGTATAAAAATGACCACCTACACCACCTCCAAAACCATAGCCTTGTACGCCTACGCCTGTTGCGGAATTAGAAACACCTTGAACACCAGCCCAGAAACTCGTCTCAGCATAACCGTAAACGCCATGCGCGGACACTCCTGAACCCAATACACCAGCACTATTACTTGGCAAGTTCTCAGCGCTAATTCCAGCCGAACCAGCAATTCCGTAACGACCATTGGTAGCATTGTTTTGTATATGAAAGGCTGCACCATTTTCTTGAGTTGCTTCTTCATAGTATGGTAATTCAATGTTAGCTGCTACTTCGGCTACCTCAGCGACCTTAGCATAAGGAACCGACTTAAATTCTGTAGTTCCCATATCTTCAAAACTACCATCTTGTTCAATATCAATTCGAGTTTTGAGAAAATGCATATCACTGTTCCATTCGATTCCAGAAAATGTTCCTAGAGTTGGAGTACCTTCACCTATATTAACAATAGCGATACCATTATCATCGGTTGTTATTTCCCGAGTTTCTCGGTAAACATCTGTTGCACCTTCTATAATTGTAAATTCAATGTCTATGGTTTGGTTAGCAACCACATTGCCTAAGTCGTCTTTAATAAGCGCTTTGTAGTTAATGCCATTTTGGGCAAAACCTAAGCAGGTTATTAATAAAATAATACATGTAATTTTTGCTTTCATGATTTCTAAATATTGGTTATATGTTTTTGTGCGCTTTTTCAAAGTATGTAAACATGTTTTTCAAATTATCTTCTAATTACACTTACGATTATCGCCGCTGTAGCGCTTTACATTTTTAAACTATGGAAATTGTTAAATTTCATGTTACGAACTTACTACCAATACCTTACAGTATATATTACGTATGTAACAAATGATATAACAGATGTAACATCACGGTTTTTACAGTGTTCTTGTGGCACTTTTTTAATTATTCTTGATATATAGTGAACTGAAAATCACTAGGTACTTTAGCAAATGAACTTGTAAAGAGATGCACTTCTAACTTTCCATTATTAAATGTGGCATTTGCATTTCTAAACGTGGATGTATTGGCTATTACGGAAACTGATGTATTAGATCGTAATAGTGTTTTACTAACGACGTTAATGGTATATACATTATTCAATACACTCACGGTAAAATTACCTGTACCGCCAGCAACCGTTCCGTTAGCATTGACACTTCCGTAGGCAATAGGAATAACATTTGCGAATTCTGTATTAGGGTGTTGTACCTCTCCAGATAGTAATAATCGTCCAGTTAAATCTAAATCGCCGCCAATTGTAGTCGACCCGTTTAAAATAAAACTTCCATCATTTTTTATAGTAAAAGCATTATTCCTGGTCCCTTCGGAAAGACCATTTCCAACCATAAATAGTGCGTTTGGATCATTAAAATTATACTTCCCAATAGCTGTTGCGCTTGCATTAGATGCTATAGTATTATTACCCATCGCAGTGGTATTTACTCCAGTCGCTCTAGTTCCTTCACCAAATGCAGATGACGTTTGCCCTGTTGCTTCCGTTGATTTACCCATAGCCACTGCATCACTACCTGAAGCCTTTGTGTTATTACCTGATGCAAAAGAATTTTGCCCAAGGTTTGCACTATCCCACACATCACTAAAAGTGGAACCTGCTCTTAGTGCACCTCGAAATGTATCATAAAAGAGTCGTTTTGTGGGAGACCCATCACTATCTAATTGTGAACTACCAACCACAAAATCATCTGTATTATCGATAGGTTTTATAACATCACCTTGTACGTTAAATGCCTGTTGTTTAATATTATCAGCCATTTTAGCATAAGGCACTGCTTTAAATTTAATCGCTTGTGCAAAAAACACATATGAAGTACCTCCTGTAATATCAATTTCTGTTCTTAAATTCGTGTAAGTGCTGAAAGCATTCCAATCGATATTAGAAAAAGACCCAGTTATAGCACTTCCCTCTCCAATATTTACAATGACAATACCATTACTATCAGTCGCTACACCAACATGCTCTTCTTCATAAATAGTTTCTTCACCTATACCGATGGAGATTATAAACTTCAAGCTTATGGATTGATTGGCTAATACGCTTCCATTGCTGTCTTTTATTAATGCTTTATAATTTATGCCTTGATTCTGCGCGAAACATGATATTAACATAAAAAGTATACATAAAAGTGTGAGTAATTTTGTTTTCAAAGTAGGGCTATTGATTATTTTATGTTCGGATGTCTTATTTGAAACGTTCATTATCTTATTTATTTAGCATTTTCTTTAAATCATCCATATCAGAATACGACACCTTAGCAAAGCTTAAATTTGAAATGGTGATGAGCACATCCTCAGGATTAGCTAGTTGATCTTGTTCATAATCATTTGATATTACTATTTCAGCAGTTCCCGAAATTTTTCTTGAGTCTTCATTTAAGGACACTGTTCCTGATAAACTAGCTTTTGGGTCGAGATGTAATTTATCTCCATATTGGGTGTAAAACGCTGTAATTGTTTTTCCTTCTTTTGAGGGTCGTTTTAGCTGCACTCTTACAGTCGTTAAAGCATTCTTATCAACATCATATTCCAACTGAATGGATTCACAGCCTTTTTCTAATTTCTTTTTGAAAGTAATCGTCGCTGTGCGGACTTTGGTTGAGCTATTGGTTGCCACTAAACCATCTCCAGATGTGTAAGCCCATTTTTCGCCATTTACCTGGCATAATACATTAGTATTACTTATACTTTTCACCTCTTTTTGTGAAGTTTCGATTGTTTTGTTTTCCGAAGACGACTTTAATGTCACTTCTTTTTGATTGCTTTCTCCGCAAGAAAGTATGATTGCGCCTATCGTTAGAATAATTATCAATTTTTTCATGGTACTTGTTTTAAGTTATTAATTGTCTTTTTTCGCTTCTACTATTTTTTTCTGAATGGCTTTCCCTAGAGAATCTTTTTGTTTTTCGGTTAAATCTTTGGCTTGCAAGTAATACTGATTTTTGTATTCTGCTTTTTGTTCTGCAGGCAGTTCCATTTTTTCTAACAGCTCTAGAAAGCTTAATTTTTTCCCTGTTGATTTTCCGTCTAAATTTTCGCCAAAAATTTGGGTTAGTGTTCCTGCTCCCATATCTAAAAAATTGTCTTTTTTAACTGTTGTGGAATCGGTTTTTATAATGTCAGTTTTTGGTTTAATCGTGTCTTTCTTTTTGGTTTGAGCAAAACCGCTGATACTAAAAACAAGTAGTATTAATGTGATTTTAAATGTTTTCATAATTTTTATTTTTTAAATGATTTTCTTTTATGGTTTCACGAACAGGAAACCTACTCGAAATGAGTTATCTGTTCTAATTTCTGCTTGAATTAGTTCTTTATTAATAAGGCTTTCAATTCGTTGAGCTCTTTCTCTAAACGATCTAATTTTTCAAGTTTAATATTTTGATTTTCAATAATGGTTTGTTGTTCTTGTAACGCTTTTACAACTACAGGAATAAGCTCTGTATAACTCATGGCATAGTAATCGATTTCAGGAATTTCGCGACCTTCTTTTTTTAATTGTTCTTTTCTTTCAGCGGAAGTGCGCTCAAGTTTCACTATTTCAGGGACTACAGATTCTACATCTTGCGCAATAAAACCAAGCTTGGTATCTTGCTTTCCTTGTTTCCATCTATACGATACTGGTTTTAGTTTCATAACAGCATCTAATCCGTAGTGTATGGGGCTGATATCTTTTTTCAAGCGTCGATCAGAACTTGTGTTTAATGGATTTACTGACCAGACTTCTGTCCATCTAAATGGACTTGACCCTAATCTTACAGTATTATTATCAGTTGGCTCCCAGCCAATACCATCATAAAAACCCATTCGTAGACCGTTTGTAACATTTCCAATAATTAAATTACCACCGAACCCTGTTAGTGTGGCATCGTTTATTCGTATATCTCCATCTAAATGGAGTTGTACCTCCGGACTTTCAATATCACCCAAACCAATATTTCCATTTTTAAGAATTGTTAAAGCATTACTGGGACTTCCACTCGATTGTCCATTACCTATTGTAAATAAGCGATCTGTTGCATTCCAACCACCTGTGCTACTCGGTGTATACATTGTATTGTATATTCCTATTGAAGTTTCAGCAAATGATTGCGCTATAGTGTATCTGCCCAAGGCAATAGAACTGCTTCCCGAGGCTATTGTATTATATCCAACTGCGACAGAATTACCTGCTGTAGAAGACGAATTAAATCCGAAGGCAATGGAATTAGAGCCTTCAGCACTAGCTGAGTTACCCATTGCAATTGAATAATTACCAAGAGCTCCGTTATCTGTTGATTCAAATACCGAAATACTTAAATCAACAGCATTATTCCCAATGGGTCCATAATAAGCAGGATCTCTATCTGATAAACGCCAACCCGTTCTATCTTCAGTACCATCGTTTTCTGTTATTTGCTCTAAACCAGAACTTATTAGATTTGTCTCTGCATATTCTTTTGTAATTAATGACTTGTCGTCAGTAATTTCACTAATGTCAAGGCTTGGCGCTATAATAGTCCCATTTTTTAAAATGGTTAAAGCATTACTTCTGTTTGCGGAATCTTCACCATTACCTACAGTAAAAATTCGATCTGAGGCTTCCCAGGTCGCACTACTTAAATGATCATAGTATTCATTGTGAACTCCTAAAGCTATTTCTCCGTAGGAATATGCACTAACTAATGTACCTATTGCTGCAGAACTTTCACCATTAGCAATAGCGTTAGCACCTAAAGCAATACTATGATCTTCTTTTGCTCGATTTGTCACTCCCATAGCGATAGAACCTGTTTTAGCTGCTATATTTGTGTCACCTACTGCAAAAGAATAATCACCTGTTGCTCCCCTTACATCAGATTCGGAAAAACTTGAACTTAAATCAACTGCGCCATCACCTATAGGTCCATAATTTTCAGGATTTGCATTTACTAAACGCCACCCTGAAATGCCACTGTCTTCTACAATTTTTTCTAAACCAGAAACATTTTTTGCAACATCTGCAATTTTGGCAAACGGAACAGACTTAAAATAAGTTTGGTCGGTTAACTCAAAAGTACCATCGTCATTAAGGTCAATCTCGATTTCAAGTAGGTAATCGCCTCCTAAATTCCAATCTAAATTGGTGAAATTGCCAAATGTAGCTGAACCTTCACCTATATTAAGAATAATTAAACCGTTTGCATTCGTTGTTGGTGCATGTGTTTCTTTATAGATTTCGTCTAAACCTGCACCAGATAACAATATTGTAAATTGAATATCTATGGGTTGATTTGCAATAACATTACCTAAGTCGTCTTTTATGACGGCCTTGTAGTTAACGCCTTGTTGTGCAAAACTTGAGATTGAAATTAAAAGGATGGCGACTAATGTCAATAATGGTTTCATAATTTTATTTTTTAAATGTGGTTTTCTTTAT
>Ga0316189_10006727_pt1 | contig 10939 bp, 10 predicted proteins | sample LowCovwburrow_MG_FD_204930 | JGI IMG/M metagenome (GOLD analysis project Ga0316189, IMG submission 204930) | Coastal sediment microbial communities from Maine, United States - Lowes Cove worm burrow | ecosystem: Environmental > Aquatic > Marine > Coastal > Sediment | place: USA: Maine... | reverse complement strand
CCAGGCCAGAAGGTCCAGCCGTCTTGCCAGCGGCATGGTCACGCCCGTGGGATAGTGCCGCGACGGTGTGGTGATCGCCAGCCGGGCCGCCGGCATGGCAGCGGGGTTCAGCCCGTCTTCGTCCACGGCAACCGGAACCACGTCGACGCCCTGCTGCGCCATTTCACTGGCAAACATCGGGTAACCGGGATCTTCCAGCACAACCTTGTGGCCGACCAGACCGATTGCCCGGATAATCAGCTGTGTGGTGTCTCCGCCACCTGCGGTGACAAAAACCTGTGTGGGCTGGCATCGAAGCCCGCGCCATTCGTGAAGGTGATGTGCAACAGCTTCGCGCAACGCCGGATGGCCGGAAGGGTCGATACCGGACGCTGCGCGATTATCCGGGTTTCGCCAGGTTTGTTCCAGCAGCTTGGCCCACTCGTTGTGCGGAAACAGGCGGTCATCGTGAGCGGCAGGTTGAAACGGCACCGGTGATGACCGGCCCGTTTCAATCGGGTGAATTTCAAATGGCTCGCCAAATCCGGCTGTCTTCAGCGATGTATCGGGCAAATGAGGCGCCACGAACAAACCCTTGCCGTGACGGCCCTCGGCAAATCCTTCCGCCACCAGCTGATCCATGGAGGTCGTGACGGTGATGCGCGAAACGCCGAGGTCACCGGCAAACGCACGGCTGCCCGGCAATCGCCCGCCCGGCGCAATACGGCCTGACAGGATCATGTCACGCAGCTGGCCGGTCAACTGCACATGCAAGGGTGCGGTGCCGTCGCGATCAAGAGCGATTGCAGCAATGGCAGCATCAGTAGTGGATATATTGGATTTGCTCATATTGGCTCTTTCTTCAAGGCCATTATTACGCTGACCTGCTGCAAAGTCGATATGTCAGGAGACATATGTTCAATGCCCCGGAAAACAGATGCACCAAGCGAGCGCACCCGGCTCAGGCGGCTGCATGAGCGCGGCCACTTTGATGCTGCATCAGTACATGCAGTGCTGGACGCAATGCCCTTGTGCCATGTCGGCTATCAGCTTGACGGGGCACCGGTGGTGACGCCGACAATGCAATGGCGCGAAGGCGATCACGTCTACTGGCACGGCTCGTCGGCAAGCCGGTTTTGCGGGCCGCCAAGGCCACGCAGGTGTGCCTCACCGTGACACTATGGGACGGCATGGTCATGGCACGCTCCGGCTTCCATCATTCTGCCAATTACCGGTCGTGCATGGTGTTTGGTGAAGCTGAAATTGTCGATAAGCCGGACGACAAGGAAACCCGGCTGAAGGCCATGTTCGATATCTGGTTTCCGGGGCGCTGGGATGTGCTGCGGGCCATCACCGAGCAGGAGTTGAAGGCCACGACGGTGTTGCGCCTGCCGCTTGATGAAGCCTCCGTCAAAATCCGTACTGGACCGCCGTCAGATGATGAGGAAGACTATGAACTGCCAATCTGGGCCGGCGTTGTGCCGCTGACGACGACAACCGGCATGCCAATCGATGATCCGCGCAACCATGATGGCCTGACAGCCCCGGACCATGCCGTGAATTTCAAGGCCGGATAGGAGCCGACGCGAAAATGCTGACCGACGAAATGCAATCCCTTATCCGCACCCATACTGCCGGATTTGTGGCCACGGTCCGGGCTGACGGATCCGCCGCGGTTTCCCCCAAGGCCACTTTTGTGGTGGTGGACGAGCGCACAATTGCGTGCGGCAATATCCGTTCACCCGGCACGGTGGCAAACCTGCGCCGCAATCCGGCCTGCGAAATCTGCTTTCTTGACCCCCTGACGCGAAAGGCGGTGCGGGTTTGCGGCAATGGCACGGTGATTGCCAAAGCGGTTGCCTCTCGCGAACTCACCGGCGTATTTGAGCAGTACTGGGTCGATTACCTGCAGCACATGACGGGTTTTATGGTATTTGACCTGGAATCAGCGGAGCTGATCCTGTCACCGGCCTATGACCATGGCGCGACGGAGCAGGAACTAGCGACAGCGAACAAGGCGAAAATGGCAGCCCTTTGAAAGGCCAAGCCGCTCTGGAGACCATCATGGCCGATATTGTGTATGCACGTGACACGTCACGCGAAACCAGGCCGGCGGTGTTGCTGGATGCCGCGCGCGCCATTCAGCTTGCCGCGCTTGTTACCTCAACTCCCGACGGCGGACTGAAAGTGTCGCATCTGCCATTGCTGGTTAGCGAAACGACAGACGGGTCGATCAGGCTGTGCGGCCATTTTGCCCGTGCCAATGATCACTGGAAAATCATTGAACGCGGCAACACGACATCCATGGCGATTTTCCAGGGGCCGCATACATACCTGTCTCCATCGCATTATGCGAGCAAGCAGGACACCGGCAAGGTAGTACCGACCTGGGCCTATGTGATTGTCCATGCACACGGTGTTGCCAGCACCCTGCATGACGCTGACCGGCTGCTGGCCCACGTCAACAGCCTGACCGACCGCAACGAAGCCGAACAACCCGCGCCATGGAAAGTGTCCGATGCACCGGATGACTATGTGGCCACCATGCTGCGTGGCATTGTCGGCGTCGAACTGAACGTCAGCCAACTCGAAGGCGTGTGGAAAATGAACCAGCACAGATCAGAAGCTGACAAGGCCAGCACCATTTCCGGACTTGCCGGTTCCGATAAGGATCGCGACCGCGAGCTTGCCCGGGTGATGACCGAAACCCTTACACCATAACGTTAACGAAATGAATCAAGTACGATCATAAAATCACATGATATCAACGTGATAAAATCATCTTGCGAACACAAATGAAGCCGCACTTCTCTAGCGGCTCTTCCTGATCAGTTCCACCATGAAGGCCGTCGACCAGCCGAACATCAAGAACCCGTTGGCCCCGATCAGCGCCGATAACAGCCGCCACTCGATGGGCAGCGTTATGTCACCAAAACCCAGCGTCGTGAAGCACACAAGCGCGAAATATACCGCCGGCTCAAGTCCCGACACAGCGCCTGTGGCAATCAGGACGAAGGCCCACAACCAGACTTCAACGGTCATGGTGAACAGCACCACCAGCATGGCCACAGTGATGAAGGCAGTGCCGGCAAAACGGCGGAACCTCCTGCGCGTCCAGGTCAGAAACGGTTCATGCTTGCGGGTCAGCAGGCCGAACATTTCAGCCTGAATGGCCACTGTTGCGATAATGACGATGGACCCGATGATAAGCTGTATAATCATGCCAGGTATTCAACCTCTACCCAGCCAGTTCACCAATCACCCGGACCCAGCTTCTGATGCCCTTGTGGAAGCTTTTGAGATTGTATTTCTCATTGGGCGAATGCAGCGCATCATCCGGCAGACCAAATCCGACCAGCAGGCTTTGCATGCCAAGGATATCCTGAAACGAGCGCACCACCGGAATTGAACCGCCACATCCCATCAATACCGCAGGCTTGCCCCACTCATCTTCAAGCGCCCTGGCTGCCTTTTTCAGATGCGGATTGTCTTCAGCGATCTCGATGGCAGGAGAGCCATCGGCATTGCCGCCATAGCGAACCGAACAGCCTTCCGGCAACCGGTCTTCGATGAACTTGCGAAACACGCCTAGAACGTGTTTCGGGTCCTGCTTGCCGACAAGACGCATGGACACTTTGGCAGTGGCTTCAGACGGAATCACGGTCTTGGTGCCGGCGGATATGTAACCGCCATATATGCCGTTCACTTCAAGTGTCGGCCGCGACCAGACCATCTCGAGCACGCTGCGCCCCTTCTCGCCTGCGGGACCTTTCAAGCCTATGTCGCCGAGGAACTGGTCCTCATCAAAATTGAGACCCTGCCACTGGGCAGCTGTTTCCGGCGGCAATTCCGGCACGCCGTCATAAAAGCCGGGAATGGTAATGCGGCCGTCATCATCGCGCATGTCGGACAGGATTTTAGTCAGCACATGAATGGCGTTAAAGGCAGCACCGCCATAAAATCCTGAATGCAGGTCAATGCGCGGACCAATGATGGTGACCTCTTCATGGGCAAGACCACGCAACCGGGTCGAGATGGCAGGCGTATCGGGGTCCCACATATTGGTGTCGCAAACCAGCGCCACTTCACGGGTCAGCTCAGCAGCATTTTCGGTCAGAAACGGATCGAGACTCGGGCTGCCGCTTTCCTCCTCACCCTCGCACAACACCGTCACCGAGAACGGTAATCCACCTGTTGTCTTGATCCACGCGCGACTGGCCTCTATGAAGGTCATCAGTTGGCCCTTGTCGTCGTTGGCGCCGCGGGCATATATGCGCTCTATTCCATCAGCACCCGTCACGCGCTCCGGCTCGAATGGCGGTGTCTTCCATTTGTCGAGCGGTTCGGCAGGCTGGACATCATAGTGACCATAGAACAAGACATGCGGGCTTCCCGCAGGACCATCGTAATGGCCGACCACCATCGGGTGACCGGGCGTGTCGCGAAGGCTTGCGTCAAATCCCATGCCGGCCAGCTCATCGGTGACCCATTGTCCCGCCTTGCGGCATTCGTCGGTGTATTGCGGATCGGTCGAAATGGACGGAATGCGCAACAAATCAAACCACCTGTCGAGACTTGCATCGAGCTGGTCATCAACATGGTCAAGAATTGCATCGAGTTTTGTCATCAGGCGGTTTTCCGTTCATGGCGAGCAATTGTGCGAATAACTGTATTTAGCGGCTCCGAGCCTCTCACAGGCACGCAGAGCATCGCAAGGGGGATTGCATGAGCGATACCGATTTTCAGCTGGCCCGCGACAGCCTTCAGGCTGACTATGGCGAACACCGCCTGCACCGGCTTCAGCGACACGGGTATCAGCGCTGGGTCCACCTGCGCAGCCAGGTCAATCTGTATTACTTCTGGGAAAAGCGCTGGTTCTTCATCGCCATCATGCTGGCCTTCGCGTTTTTGCAGACAGGACCATATGAGGGTCTGACCCGCGAAGGTCAGATCGTGCTGACCATGTCGCTGTTTGCCACCATCCTGTTTATCACCGAGCCGGTGCCGCTGCCGACAGTGGCGCTGATGATCATTGTCGGACAAGTGGTCCTGCTGGGACTTGAATCCACAACCGTGGCCAGGAGTCTGATGACGGATTCAGTCCTGTTCATCATGGGTGCCCTGATGCTGGCGGTTGCCGTGGTCAAGCAGAAGCTCGACAGGCGCATTGCCTGGGCCATTGTGCGGGTTACCGGTACCAGCACCTTCCGTATCAGTTTCGGCATTACGCTGACCTGCGGCGTGCTCGCCTCATTCATCGGTGAACACACGGTCGCAGCGATGATGCTGCCGGTCGGCATCACGCTCATAACGCTCACTTCAAATGAGCCGAAAAAAGTGAAAAACCTGGCCGCGGTCCTGCTGCTGTCGATCTCGTACGGCTGTGCGATCGCCGGTATCGGAACACCGTCAGGCGGGGCGAGAAACGCCATCATGATCGGTTACTGGAAAGACTTTTTCTTCGATCCGACCAATCCAGAGACACGCCGCTTCCTCGTCGATTACGTGACCTGGATGATGTATGCCTATCCGATCTTCCTGATCCAGTTGCCGATTGTCACCACCGTGTTGTTCTGGACGTTCAAACCGGAATACCCTGACCTGTCGCGCGCGGTTTCGAGACTGCGCACCCAGGTCATCATGGATGGTCCGATCCGGCCGGCCCAGTGGATGGCAATTCTGGTGTTCTTTCTGACGGTGATTGGCTGGATCGCGTTTTCCGAAGAACTGGGGCTCGGCATTGTCGCCATCGCCGGTGCGATTGCGTTCCTGGTGGCTGGCCTGGTGCGCTGGGAGGACGTCAATTCCGGCGTGAACTGGGGAGTTGTGTTGTTGTATGCCGCCGCGATTTCGCTGGGTGTTCAGATGAAAGACACCGGTGCGGCCGAATGGGTTGCCAGGAATTTCGTGGAACTCCTGCGTCCCATAGGCATGGCCACCGGTTTCGGGTTGGAGATGGCCATCGCGCTATTGACGACCTTTGTGACCAATACAATGACGGCCGGCGCAGCAGTTGCGGTTCTCGGACCCATTGTGCTGAAAACAGCAACCGCCGGGGGCGCTGACCCGCTGGCCGTTGGCTTCATTACTGCAGTTTCATCGGCTTTTGCCTATATTACCGCTGCGGCTCACCCGGCCTTTACGATCATCTATGCTTCAGGCTATCTCACTGGCAAGGACTTCCTGAAATCCGGCTGGCGCATGACAATTGCGTCACTGGCTCTGCTCATGTTGTTCGCCTATTTCTACTGGCCGCTGCTGCGATAGGATTGCGACGATGTCACTGTTCAAGAAAACTGTGCTGAGTGAACGTACCGAGCGCGCGGTACAAAAAACACTGGCGAACGTCTATGCGCAGCGCCGCAAGCGCTTCCGTGTGCTCGCGTGCATTGACGAGACCGAAGAGTCGTTCTGCACGGTTCGCATGGCGGCAAGACTGGCCAAGACCGACGATTGCGACATCATCGTGCTGTATGTCCGGTCCATTGACCAGGGCCTGTGGTCAGGCGGCCTGCAGGTCCGTGTTGCCCGCCAGAACATGCTTGAAGCAGGCCTGGAACTGCCGGGTATCAACCGGTTACGGATGGCGCTGGATATTCTGCGCGAAGAAGGCATCCCGGCGGAAGACTGGACCCACAGAACCGGCCATCAGGATGCCTGGGGAGATCCGCTGGGGGACAACAAGGTTGAGTTCATTTCAGATAAAGGCCGTTCGGTTGTCCTGAAACTGAAAACCGCACCTGATCCGGCCTCCGGCATCCTGGACCAGTACGAGCTTGGTCCCTACAACCTGATGATCATGGGCGAGCCATCACGCTGGCGGGGTGAATTCCACTCCTTGTTTGACGCCGGCATCGTGCAGCAGGTCACCGTGCATGCCCCGTCATCGGTTCTGATCGTCCGCGAACCGCTGGACAAGACCGGGTTCTTCATTTGCACAGACGGTACCTCGCGGTCCATGCAGGCGGTTCGCCGCGCCGCCGTACTGGCACATTCAGCCGGAGAACCCATCACGCTGTTTTCCGCCAGTGCCCAGGAAGCCGGGCTGCCGTCAGCAGAAGAAAACGTGAAGAACGCCCGTGCCCTGCTCAAGGCGATGGGGATCAAGGTCAAGGATGTCATCACCGCGGTTGGCCCGGCGGCGCAGAAAATCGCCGAACTCGGTTCCGGTCACAGTATCATCGTGGTGACCGACGAGGGAAGGTCACGGCTGCAGCGCGCCATCAAGGGCTCAACCGCGGTTGACGTTGTACGCACCGCGCAAACCTCGGTGCTGGACGTGCGGTAGAGCAACATGGGTTCAAATGAACCCATAAAGCTTCTCTAACACTTTGAAATCGATAAGGTTTATGATTTTTTGTTGATTCAACCAAAATCATCCTGATCCAGGCCAATTGGGGCAAAGCCACCAAGGCAACGCATCATCAAAAACAAAGGGCCGCACTTGTCTGCGGCCCTTTCAATCTTTCATGTGACTGCAGAAGACAGCGTCAGGCGGTTGCCCGCATGGCATCGAGATATTCCTCGACGTGCTCCACGTTTTCAAACCGCATCCAGCCTTCATCGGTCTCGGCCTCAACCGTTCCGTCTGACAACAGGCGCGCCGGACGCTCGCGAATAACGCGCTCTTCGACCACGAACAATTCATCTTCCTGCGGCAGGGCTTCAGGTGCGCTTTCAGCTGCCGGTTCCGGTTCAACTTCCTGTTCTGGCGCAATTTCCTGTTCTGGCGCAACTTCCGATGCCGGTGTCGTTTCCACGTCCTGCGACCCTTCAGAAGCACTTGCAGCGGGCTCTTCTGCCACTGCCTCAGCCTCCGGCGCATCGGTTATGGCGGCGTCCATTGTGATGACACCCGGTGTGGTCGTGTCCGCTGCGGCTGCGTCGGTGCCGCCCCCGCCTGCCTTGGCAGGCGAAGCGCCAGAGAAGATACTGGTAGTGTCTGCGTCAGCATCCTCGTTGGTATCCGACAATTCCGGTTCTGCTTCGGTTTCAACGCCGGTTTCCTCAGCAGCAACTGAACCTGGCTTCACATCGGGTGCTGCCGTGAACGCCGATGGTTCGACCGCTTCAGGTGCAGAGCTTGTATCGGCGGGCTTGGAAAAGAACGACGAGAGGTCGTCACGGGCCTTGTCGACCGCGTCGCCGGTTACTTCCTCAACCTTGTCGGCTGCGTCTCCGGCAAGTTCTTCCGCCTTGTCGACAGCCTCATCAGCAACCTCTGTAGCTGTACCGGTTACAGAGCTGAAAATGGAACCTGCAGATTCCACAGCCGGTTTTGCTTCCGACCTGATGTCATCCATGAGATCTTCCACGACGTCGGCTGATGCCTGCGCTGTATCTTTCGCGGTATCGCCGAACGCGCTCGCACTTGCTGCAACGCCGGCAGCTGCACCTGCTGCAACGGCGGATGCCGGTGCCATGAAGTCAGGTAAATCAGTTTCCGCCGATGCCGCCGGCGCATAGTCTTCAGCCGCTACATCTTCAGGCTCGCGCCGCGTCAGCGCGGACAGATAGCCGGCGACAACAGCAAGGCCGAGCAGCACACAACCGCCTACAAACAGGGTTGCCGCCACATCAAGGTTCAACCCAACGGTTACGGTTCCGGGTGAAAAAATGTTTATCAGTCCAACCGCCCAGCCCGCCGCGATCAGCACAATAGCCAAAAATATCAATAGTGTTTTCATGCCTCTTACCCCTCAGTTCCAACAGCGCCAACGCAAGTTGGAAACCTTAGTGCGCGCGGTCTGCAATATAACGCTAGCCGATAATACAACAGCAAGCGAGACACAACAGGCAATTGCGCCCTGTTTTCCCTGTGACTTTGACCAAGCTCCATTACCAGCCCAAGCCCACAATAGATCAGTATGGTTTTTGATTGGCCATCACGATTTCAGTTTAACGTCGTTTTGCGGCACTGCAATGGCCCTTTCGTCAACTTGCTGTTCTGGAGAGTCTCCGTCTGCCATCTCAGCTTCAACTGCCTGGACGCCATCGGCCTCATCATCAACATCCGGTGCCGCCGGTTCGTCATCCTCAAACTCCGGCAGATCATCTTCGCCTGCACCTTGTTCGTCGTCATCATCTGCGACAGCTTCAGCGAGTTTTTCCGCCATCTCCTCCAATGTGGCATATCCTCTGCCGGGCACATAGCTGGACACCACCTTGCCTGCCTGCATGGCTGCGTCTGTATAGTCCAGGTCGTAGTCATTCAGCCCGTCGAGTACGGCAAGCGCCGGATTGGTCGTCCACAGTTTGCGCAAGGCGCGCTGGCGCAGCGGACCCGGCACCCAAGACTTCATGAAAATGGTGAAGTCATTGTCGTAGGTCAGCGTATCAATATCGACTGCTTCCAGTTCTTCGATCCAGCGCTGACGGGTCTCATCGTCCGGCGGCACATCACGAGCTTCTTCGTCGATAGCAGGTGGTTGACCATCGTCCATCAGCACCGGGATCACACCCTCACCGGGTTGCGGTGCCAACGCTGCTTCGCGTTCTTCGGTCTCGCGCGCCTCAATCTCGCGAACATCCGCCTTGCGCTTTGCCCAGCGCGACAGGAAACCGTCTTCACGCGAGTTCAATGCAGTTCTCCTTCCGGTTTACCGGACGCCAGCATCCGGCGGCGAAGCTCCAGCAGGGTCTCCTGACCAAACTTGTACTCCTCGGTGTCGAGCTTGTCGCGACGGCGCTTCTTGAAAGTGCTGTCCTTATAATGCAGCGCCACAAACGCCTCCAGCCATTCGCGCACATCGGTCTGCATGACCAGTTTGCCGATCAATGCATCATCACCGGACATGTACTCTTCAGCTTCATAGGAACTCATGGTGACAAGATGGGTTTTCCAGATCAAGCCGTCGGCAACCGGGTCATCCAGTTCATGGGCCACTGTATACACAGATGGCTGCGGCGAGGTCAGATTGTAGACATAGGCATCCAGGTCGGTTCTGTGCAGGTCAAGCCGTGACGGTTCGCCGAGCCAGCGCGCCACCTGATCGGTGCGTTCCAGCAGGCGTGGCGCAGAGTTGATATCGCCGTCTGCGACCGGCATCATGCCGCGAACCGACCATTCCCAGTCCAGCCACGGATGTGAGGACGCCTTGCGCTCATACACAAGCGACAAATGAATACTGTTACCTTCAGACAATGCCGTCTCCCACACAGCGGATTTTTGTACTGCATAGCACATCACAGATAGGCTACACCAACGCATACCACATTGCGAAACGGGCATGACGACGTGGTATTCCGGTTTTGCTGCCCAACCAACATCAATGCTCACAAGGCCAGGCCATGAAACTGAACGGCTATGAAACCCTGATCTGCAATTGCGAGCGCACCATGACGCTCGACGGCAGGAAGATATGCAAGGCAGCCGGTGGCGATGATGAGCCCGACGTTTTCAGCAATCTGTGCCGCGCCGAAGTCGGCAAGTTTGCAGAAGCCCTGTCGGGCAATGCCAAGGTACTGGTAGCCTGCACTCAGGAAGCACCGTTGTTTACCGAACTTGCCGGGGAGCAGAAATTTGAAGGCGAACTGAGGTTCGCAAATATCCGCGAGCGCGCAGGCTGGAGCGCGGACAAGACAGCAAACTCCGCCAAGATCGCCGCGCTTCTGGCAGATGCAGCACACTCCAGCGAACCGGCAGGATCTATCAACGTGACATCCAGCGGACAATGCCTTGTCTATGGCGCCGGTCAGCAGGCGCTTGATGCATCGCGCAAGCTGAACCAGCGAATTCCCACCACCTTGCTGTTGAGCGACGTCGGCGATGTGATTCCGCCTGTCAGTGCGGATGTCGCCCTGTTCAAGGGCAAGATCAGCAGGGCAGCCGGCCATCTGGGTGCGTTCGAAATCGTGGTCGATGACTATGCACCATTGATGCCGTCGGCCAGGCAATCAGCAGATTTTGTCATGGCGCGCGATGGCGCTTCGTCAACCTGCGCGCTGATCCTGGATTTGT
>Ga0316189_10006726_pt1 | contig 10940 bp, 12 predicted proteins | sample LowCovwburrow_MG_FD_204930 | JGI IMG/M metagenome (GOLD analysis project Ga0316189, IMG submission 204930) | Coastal sediment microbial communities from Maine, United States - Lowes Cove worm burrow | ecosystem: Environmental > Aquatic > Marine > Coastal > Sediment | place: USA: Maine... | reverse complement strand
CCTTTCTAAAGAAGCTATACCCCGATATCGATGTTGTTTATGATAGCTCGCGATCCAGCATCCAGTATGGTGCGTATCCCTACGGTACTTACGACATTATTGACAACAATACCCTGCTCTTCCCCGTCAGCGAGGTAGACGATTCCTTGCCGATCAAGTCCCTGGTCTTGACGGTGTTTTCAGACGGACAGCAGAAAGGCTATCCCCATCTCAATTTCGGCGGAGATGGCCTTGTCAACGATTCCCTAGCCGGTGCACCTTTTCTGGTTTTCCATCTGGAACAACCACGCTTCGCCAACGCCTATAGCCGCGTTGTTGACGGCCAGGAGCTGAACATGGCCTTATTGACCGACGCAGATGACCCTGTTGGTTATTACCTACGCGACGATGAGACCGGCACGCGCTGGGATCTGCGGGGACGCGGGGTGAGCGGCCCCCTTGCCGGCAAGCAGTTGGAACAAATGCTGAACTTCAATGTGATGTGGTTCAGTTTCAAGCTGTCCTTTGCGCAGGCCCCTGTTTTCGAACCCGCAGGAAAAAGTGGGCTAAGCCTCTACGAGTGAGTGACGCACGCGGTGTCCTGATTGCTCCCGCTGAATCGAGTCTTTCGTCTCGAAAACGGGAGAGCATTGATCAAAACCGTAACAACTTTTGCACCCCATTTCGTTAAACCTGTAGAGATAGCGATGTCACGAAATGCGGAAGGAGGCACCAGGCCTCATTCCAACGACCTACTCGCTTAGCTCGCCCACCATGGAGCGCGTCATGTGGGCCGAGATTTTATCGTTGCTCAAACCCATGCCCTTGAGTACCATCAGCTTGGTGACGACGGCCTCACGCGTCATATCGCGGCTGCCGCGAATGCCCAACTTGTGCATGGCCGCACCGGGCTCGTAAGCATCCAAGGCAACGCTGCCGCGGTTTACCTGGCTTTTAATGATGACCAGGCCACCCGAATCGATGTAACGCATCAAACCCTGGCTCAGATCCTCCTGGATGGGTATATTGCCAGTTCCGAAGGCTTCCAGCACCACGGCCCACTGGTTGGCAAAAGCCGGCATCATCGTTTGAATATCCAGGCCCGGCAACCAGGGCAGCACCAAGGGGGCCACGGGCAAGCTCTCGGGTAACCCATGCCAGATGCCTGGCCGGCGCGTGGCGGGCCAAAAACGATCCTCCCGCCAGTTCCACGAGATGCCCGCCTGGCCCAGCGGCGGATAATTGGGGCTGCCGAAACCCTCGAAATCACTGATTGCAATCTTGGTTGCCCGGTTCCCGCGGTAGGCGCAATTATTGAAGAAGATCATCACCTCCACTGGGCCTTCCAGGGCCGACTCTACCGCGCCGATCAAATTATTACGTGCATCTGTACGGGTTGAGGCCAGGGGACGCTGACCACCCGTGAGCACCACTGGCAAGCTCAGGGCCGGCAACAAAAAAGAAAGGGCAGATGCGCTATAGGCCAGGGTATCTGTGCCATGTAAGACCACAATCCCCGACCAGGATTCCTTCGTCTGGGCCACCTCGATGCGATGCGCCAGTTTGAGCCAATGGTCTGGCTTCATCAGGGACGAATCAATGTCATCGAGAACCTCGACCACAATCTTGGCGTAAACGCGCAGCTCTGGGACCCATTGCAACAGGTCTTTGAGCACCGCACTTGGGGCCATGGGCCCCTCATCAACACCTGATTTCATACCGATGGTGCCGCCCATGGACAAAATTAGTACGTTCTTTTTTTCAATTTGTTTTGACACGCATCCCTCCAAGAGGGTCTAACATAGCCGAAACAAAGGTGGGAAGAAAACACCAAAATCAAAATGACTGATTTATTTTCTCAGGTATTGAGCAAGTCCGTCCCGGGCGGCGGCCAGCGCTCCATTTATCTTTCTGAAGACGATGGACCGGAACAACCAACCGAGAAAGCTGGTCTTGTAGCCCGTGCGCCAGGTGAAGCGACAGCGATTCTCGCCGATGTCTTCCAGTTGGTAGATTTCGGCAAAACTCCGGAACCAGGGTCCCGAAAGTGCATTGAAATAAAAGCCAAAAGCCTTGCCTGGCTCCCAGACCATAAAGGTCTCATGGGCTGTCAGAGCTGACCGTATGGTCCGAGTGGTGCCGATGCCATAGGGAGGCTCGCTGGTGTATTCCGCGCTGTCAATGCTCGGGAACCACTTTGGCCAACTGTCCGCATCCGCAAAAACATCGAACACGGCCGCTGCCGAAGCCTCCAGCTCAATTTCATTGACGATCAAGACGGGAGGATCGTCCAAAAACGAAACATCGACAGGCTGACATTGGAATTTCATTGGCTCCTCCTTGTAAGGTGACCATGGCTTCTTATCGCGGTGTGAATCTTATTGCCTTTAGTGTTCGCCAATAGAGTGCAGCAGGACTGCAAGCGCCCTCTGAATCGTTAGTTGCCTTCACGGGTCGCAATGAAGTTTTGGATCGCATCGAGAAAGCCTTTTGGCTCCTCAAGTGGAAGGGTATGGCCACATTCGGGAAAGGTGATCGCCCGGGACCTGGGAATCCAATCCGCAAAATCTTCGCCGTCCTGGTGACCAACAAGCGGATCCTCTTCACCGTTGAGAATCAATGTGGGCAGTGGAACGCGTTCGGCATCGGCCTGAATAGGAGGGTAACTCGCCATGCCTTCCAACATGGCGCGCAGTCCTTCTTCCGTGTTGCGCGAAACAGTGGCCTTGACCAGCAGATCCAGATCTTTGAATTTGGCCAGAAGACGTGCCCCCACAATGCTTGGCAGCGAAGCCCAGGCCATGGCTCTGACGCCGCCCAACTCCAGGCATTTTGACCAGGAGGTCACATGGGCGCGCCGGCGGTCGGTGATGCGCGAACCGCAGCTGACCAGCACCAGACCTGCAAAGAGGTTGGGGTATTCGGCGGCAGCTCTCAGGGATACACGGGCTCCATGGGAAAACCCCATCAGAATTGGCGTGACGGCAGAGGTTTGCGCCAATACGTCGCGCAGGTCGGTCACATGATCGTCGATGTGATAGGGCCGAGGTCCAAGGGGCGACCGACCCTGTCCGCGCACGTCGTAAAGAATCCAGCGGTAGCCCGGTGTGGATCGGGCCAAAGCACGCCAATTGGCCGTGGTCTGGCTCAGGCCGTTACACAAAACCAATTCAACGGGGCCTTCTCCGTAGGTTTCAATGTGCAGCTTCAAGGGGACCGTCACCCACCCGTACTTTTTTCAAGCAGAGCCAGGCGTTCTTCCAATTCGTCGACCTGATTGGTCAAGTTGCGGTTTCGCGTGATCAAGACCCAGATAAACAGGGCCAATACCACCCATACGGAAGTATAGGCAGCAATGAGATAGATCAAATCTTTCATAATTCCTCCTCCAGGATGTGGGTTCGCGCCTCAATGTCTTTGATGCGCGCCTCGGCGGAAAGAAGGGATCGGCCGATACGCATAAAAAGAAAGGTAAGCAGGCTGAAGGAGGCCATGGCCAACAGCAGTGCAATGTTCATGTTGATGTCTTTGATACCCGAATCCTCGCCTCCAGCAATCACCGGTTGAGGGTGCTGGGTTTCGAACCAACGATTGGCCATATACACAAAGGGTATCATGGAGGCCCCGATAATCCCGAGCACCGAGCTGACACGTGCGCGAACCCCTTCGTCGTCCATATAGCGGCGCAACATGACATAACCGAGCACGATCATCCATTGAAGCAGGGCCGAGGTGAGACGCGCATCCCAGGCCCAAAACACGCCCCAGGCAGCCTTGCCCCAGATGGGTCCGGTGATCAGAACAATCGAGGAAAAAGCCAGAGCAGCTTCGCCGGCCGCGCGGCCGCGTCTGTCCCAAAGCAGGTCACGACACTTCAAATAGCGGATCGAGGCGTATAAAACGTAGAAAAAAGCCAGCCATCCCGGCAGGATACTGCCCAGGTGGAAATAGAAGATTCGCTGGTTGTCACCCTCTTCCACATTGGCCGTAGGGGCTATATGAAGCGCCCAGATAATGGCCGCAGTCATCACCACGAAGGTCAGAACAAGCAAGACGGTGTCAAAATAAGATTGCCTCTTCATAAATTTATTCCTCAAGCAGAAATTCATAGAGTAGAAAACCCAGTGAGAGGAAAACCACATTTAATGCGGCCAGGAACTGGATCCAATCCCCGGGTGGCTCACCCTTGAGTGCCATGGCTGTCGAGTTTACACCACCCATGAGTACCGGAACAACCAGTGGCAGCTGAATCATGGGGAAAAGCACGTCTTTCATACGGGTATTGGCCGTAATAACCACCACCAGGGTGCCTATTGCGGCAAAGGCGGAAATGCCAAGATAAATGCTCGCCAAAAGCCATGGCAGGTTGCTGAAAACCGGAATGTGGAAAGCGACCGCCGTGAGCGGCAACAGCAGTGTGGCAGCAAAACCCAACAGCAGCACATTGGCCGCCACCTTGGCCAGGTATAGCCAGCCACCCTCGACCGGGGCCAGAATCAGTCCCCGATAACAGCCGTTGATCATTTCCGACTGGTGGATCCGATTCATGCCCACCGTACCGGTGAACAGAATACAAATCCAGATAGCGCCCGCGCCTATTTTCTTAAAGGAAAGGTCACTGGCGGTGACCGAAAAGAAAATGACGCACAAAAGGATCACCGAGAGCAGGAACCCGGAAATAAAGATTTCCTTGGAACGCAACTCGCGGCGCAGGTCCTTGGCCAACATGGCGGCGCATACCCGTAGCATGGGGCTCATTGATCGACTCCTGCCATAGTGCCTTCACGGGCCAGCTCCAGGAAGTTCGCGTGACTGAGGTCCGCTCGATCCAAGCTATGGATCAGCTTGCCGCGCTTTAAAATCCAGAAGCGATTGGCCATGGACCAGGCCTGTTCCATGTCATGGGTTACCAGCAACCAGGAGAAGTCGGAATCACTGAAAAACTTGCTAAAGCGCGCCAGTCCTTCGCTATCCAGCCCGGAAAACGGTTCGTCCAATAGCAGCAATTGTGGTCTACTCACCAGTACCCGGGCGATACTCAGGCGTTGTTGCATGCCCCGCGAGCAGGTGCGCAGGAGGCGGTTGCGGGCCTTTTGCATACCCACCGTCTCCAGGTGTTCGAGCAGACATGCATCATCGTGGGGTTGGCCATTGAGTCGGGCCACGAAGCGCAAATTCTCAAGGCCGGTCAGGTCTGGGTAGAGCATCGGCTCATGACCCAGGTAACTGAGCAGAGAGCGAATCTGTACTTTGTCGTTTAGACGTGCGCCATGTTGCTCGTAGTCAATGTTGCCTGAACTCGGCCGGGTTAAGGTGGCGATCATGTTGAGCAGGGTCGACTTACCGGCGCCGTTGTGGCCCAGAATCGAAATACGATCGCCCTTCTTGACCACCTCGCTAAACGAGCGAAGCGCGAAGAACGAATCGAATTTCTTGACGACTTGATCCAAATTGATGCGAAATGACACCTTAGCTCCCCGGGCTCATGCGGCCTGGAATCCCGTTCCACAGGAGGGGCAGTACTTGAATTGGGGGTCGCGACCCTTGCCGCAGCGGTGGCAGAACTCTGAATCGGCCGGTGGACCAACCGCAGCTGCCTGCGCGGCCCCATCGCCACTGATGCCTGCCAAATGATAAAGCTTGGCCAGTTCCAGCATCAACCGGCGCTCCATGTTGGGGAAATCGCTTTCCTCGATCTTCTCTCGCTTGGCGTAGAGTTCGCCAAGCGAGTCAAGCAAGGCCTGAGTGCGTTCTTGGTTGTCTACTTCATCGTGGGTTTGTACATGTGCCGCCCCCGCCGAGACCATTGGGAAGATCACCCAAAACAAGAACAACAGAGTCACGATCAGGTAAAGAGCCAGTGTCATGCCGTCACCTCCTGAGTCGCTGCAGGTACCTTACTTCTAGCCCTTGCGTGTGCTCGGTCCGGCAACAAGCAGATCATGGTGGCCAGGATCATGAGAATGCCGCCCGCCCAGACATAGACAACCAGGGGGTTGACATAGACATGGAAAATACCAATCGGGTGCTCATTGGTCGAGCCCTCACCAGGACCCGCCAGGACTACGTAAAAGTCGCGTTTGGCGGTCGACCAGATATCGACCTCGCTCGCCTGGGTATCTGAAGCATTGTAACGCCGTTGTTCCGGGTGGAAAAGGCGAACCACTTCTCCCTTGGGGCTCATCAGATTCACATCTGCCACCATGGCCGTGAAATTCTGTTGCTTCTCGAACGAGATCGAGGCGATCTGGAAGTTATAGCCGGCCACTTCCATGTTCTCACCGATGCCCAGTTCTTCTTTTTCCTGCTGATTGAAGGCCGAACCCGTGAGCCCGATTGCAATCACCAAGACGGAAATATGTGCGATGTAGCCGCCATAACGCCGTTTGTTCATGGCGACCACCGAATACAGGGCCACGAATACGTTTTCCCCGGCGCGGCGCACTCGGCGGGTAACCACGACGGCAAATTCCTGAACGATGGTGTAGGTGAGAAATGCCATGGCACCAAAAGAAATGTTGCTGTAGAAGCCGGTGGGATTCAGCACAAAGCCGAGAATGCAGACACCCACCATGAGGATCGTCGGCCACAGCAAACGTTCCCGAATGCGGGCTGCCGAGGTCCTCTTCCAATTGAGAATGGGACCGGCTGCCATCAATAGCACGATCAAGAGGAAGGTTGGCGGCTCAACCAGGTTGTAGTAACCGTGACGCAGTTCCCGTTTCACGCCGTAGAGCGCCTCGTAAATAACCGGATAGACAGTGCCCAGCAGAATCGTGGCGCAGGCGGCAAGGAACAGCAGGTTGTTGAACAGCAGGCTGACCTCGCGGGAACTGGGGGAAACCACGGCGTTGTCTGGCGTGAACATGTCGCGCCTCGAGAGAATGACAAGCAGGGTCAAGAGAGAGACCGCGACGATGAACCAGAGGAAGTACCAGCCGATGGTCGATTCGGCAAAGGCATGCACACTGGAAATGAAACCGGAACGGGTAATGCCGGTTCCCAGCATGCACATCAGGTAGGCACCGGCCAGCAGAAACACATTCCACATTTTGAAAATGCCGCGCGTCTCCTGTGCCATGATGGAGTGCAGGAAGGCAGTGGCAAGCAACCAGGGCATAAAGGAGGCATTTTCTACCGGATCCCATGCCCAATAACCGCCCCAACCCAGTTCCATATAGGCCCAGGCGCCGCCGAGGATGATGCCGATGCCCAGAATCAGCCAGGGGATAAGGGTCCAACGCCTGACCATGGGCAACCACTGGCGACCTTCCAGCCGGGAGATCAAGGCACCCAGGGTAAGCCCGAAGGGGAACAGGAAGCCGATATAACCCGTGTACAAAAGGGGCGGATGGATGATCATGGCCCAGTGTTGCAGTTGCGGGTTCAGTCCCTTGCCATCCTGGGGAACAAAGGCGATGGCACCTTCGGCGGTGGCCTGACTCCACTGATGGAAGGGGTTGGCTACGAAGTTATTGATGATCAAGAAAAAGATGATATTGAGACCGATAAAGAACAAGGCCCAGGAGGTCATCAGCCGTGGCGCCTTACGCGTCAAAGCCAGGAAGAAGGTGGTGTAGACCATGAGGATCAGGGTCCACCACAAGAGAGAGCCTTCACTGCCGGCCCAGATGGCTGTCAGCTTAAAAATCCGTTCCAGGGTGTGGTTGGAGTGTCCATAAACATAGACCATCTCAAAGGCATCGGTTTGCAGCAGGTACCCTAGCGAAAACAGGGCCAAAACCACCATCAGTCCCGCGCCTGCATAGGCGCGGATGGCGGTTTTGCGAAAACGTTCGCGGGCCTGTGAAGCGGCAAGGAAAGAGGCGATGGTACCAAAAACAGCCAGCGCACAGGCCAGCATGAGGGCAAAGTTTCCAAAATCAGCCATGATATAGATCCTATTCAGTTATTCGGAGATTGGGCAATCTTTTCGTCACCATATTCGGCGGAGTAGGCTTGTCCTTCGCTCGCCTCGGGCGGCAAAGACTCGTATTTAGAGGAGCACTTGGCCTGGAGGTGCTCAGCTTCGAAAACGCCATCGGCGGCCATTTTCCCATCGACCACGGCCTCCGCCCGGTCCTTGAACAGGTCGGGCAAAGGTTCTTCGCCCACATAGCGCACTTCGAGTTCCGCTTCCTCCTCTTTAATGGTGAAGCGGATAGGCTTGGGGTCTTTTCTGATAGACCCGGCTACAATGCGACCTTTCACTCTGAGGCCGTGTTCGTACAATTTATCACCCATTTCTGGAAGTTCATTAACAGGGTAAAAATAATTGGCATTGCTGAGGTTGCTAAAGGCCAACCAAGAAATACCCACCACTATGAAGATCAAGGGAACGATGATTTTGTAGGACATTCCTACCTCCCGGTGTAAGGGTTTGCAAAGAGCAAAATGCTCTAAGGGCTAATGTACTATCTCCATCATTCCCTGTCAACGATTGCGGACACCTGGCCGCGAATGGGTGTGCCCTAAGGATTCTCCTGTTCATTTTTCTCCTTTTGGGCTTTGGCAGCTTTCCATTCCTCAAAATACCGATCCGACTTCTTTTCCTCGCCTATGGTCTCATAAACTCGAGCCAACAGGCTAAGCAGCGCTGCGTTTTTCGGTTCGAAACGGTATGCATATAATAGATCGATCACCGCTTCCTTGAGGTATTCCCTGTTTTTTTCCGCTTTGCCTAGAGTATAGAGGTTGTCGGCGCGTTCGAGCAGACCAGTCACGATTTTATCTTCGCTGGGGCCAAGGTCCTGCAACTTAATAGCAGGCCCCCTGGTCTGTTCGAAATCTCCCCAGCCCAAATCCAATAGGTTTGGCAAAATCGCGATGGAAGCAAAAACCGCCGCTGCGGCCAACGCCCAGTGAGGCACGTTGACCGATCGACGCTTCAGGGTAGCGACTGCGGGTTTTTCCACAATGGAAGTCGAGCGCTTATCAATTTCTTTTGATGATGACCGTTCCATATCATCCGCCTCGCGGAACTGGCGTCCAAACTCCTCGAACATGTCCTGGCCGCTTTGTATGTCTTTTGCCAACTCTGCGAGTAATGCCTTGCCCGCGTCGTCCAGTTGATCTTGTTTCTCGGCTAAAATTTCGCTTGGGTCTTTACTGTCCAGAAGCGTCATGATCTCCGATTCTGTCAGAATGCTCATGTCACCCCCTGCTGCTTGCGGGTCTGGCCCATCTTCAGGGACGCATAGCGCAGCCTGCTCTTGACTGCTTCCCTGTCACTCTCCGTGATCTGTGCCACTTCCAGGACGGTATAACCGATCAGGTGGTGCAGAATCACCGCAGTCTGCTGCTCTGGGCTTACCCCGCAGGTCTCCATGTGTTGTTGCGCCGCTGTCCAACGTTCCCTTCGTTGACTCAGCGGTGCCGCCGCAGGTTCGAGGTTCAGCGCCATCAAATCATCCAGGGTCTCCAGGATGGGCAGCTTTTGCAAGGACCGGTACACATCTGCAATCTCGTCTTTGGTGATTTTGTAGGCGGAACCCGGGAACATTTCTACAACATGTCCCGACAGGTAGCGAAACAGTTTCAGGCCAATGTCCTGCAAGAGATCCCTGGCCTGGTCCTCCTGCATGCCCTTGCCTCTCACGAAGCGGCCCAATTTCTCGCCGTGGTGTTGCCATAGCACCCCGAAGGCATCGCCAAAACCCTGGCAGCGAAATTGCTCCAACAATACCTGATCTATCTTGTCTTCAGGCAGTTCTTGTTTCTGTTCTGTGCTCATAACCCACCATTGGGAAGGCGTTTGCCGCGATGCCGGTAGGATCGCATGATTCTCCCACGAATTACGATGGTTTGCTACCCATCACTTTTATATGCCGCTTTCTCACCTGAAAAGGCTCAATTATTTTTGCCTCTACGGGTTGTTCCGGTCGGTTTTTTCAGGGGCACGCGTCTACGCTTCTCTGAGCGGAAATGGCGATAGAACCATTCCTTGAAGTTGGGTGACCTTTATACCTCGCCGGCCTGATCAAAAAAGAATGGACAGAAAAGGTTTGCTGGGGATCCTCTTCCATTGCCGCAGTCAATGCCTGCTGATGCGGCCGCTGGCCCAATTCGTGATAACAGTAGAAAAGGAGGGTGCCGGTCTTCCGGCACCCTTGAGGTTTCGTTTGTTTCGGGGAGTGATACAAACGAGGAGTGCCAGGAAAACTGACACACATGGAAAGAGCACCTGGGGAAAGGCCACTCGTTCCGAAAGGTCCTGGCGATCCTCAGCTGTTTTAGAGGTCACTTTTTGCTTTCAACAGATAGGTCGAGGAAAAGGAGGGAAAGGTTCAATTTATTTTTGTATTTTCAGGCACGGCCTTAACCCCTACCACTTTTTACGGTCTTGAAGAAAAGAAGGAAGGTTCGGCCGGTTTCACCCGGCCGTTGGCTAGCATACTTTTGTTCCGATTTCGTTCTCGACCAAGGCTGTCAATTCGTCATCGTCGATCTCTTTCTGGCTATCCGCGAGGGTCTTGAATGCCGCAAAGACCCTTTTGAGTTGATCTGCATCGGCTTGATAGCCGTTGTTGGTCAACCAGTTCTTAAAGGCATGACGACCGCTGTGTTTGCCCAGCACCAGTTTATTGCCACTCACGCCCACGTCTTCGGGCAGCATGATCTGATAGGTCGACTTGTTCATGAGCATGCCGTGTTGGTGGATGCCCGCCTCATGGGAAAAGGCATTGGCGCCAACAATGGCCTTGTTGCGCTGGACTTGGAAGCCAGAGATCGAGGCGACAAGTTGGCTTAGGGTAGACAGTAAAGGGGTATGAATGCCGGTGGTTACGCCGAAAATATCGTGGCGAGTACGCAGGGCCATCACCACTTCTTCCAGTGAGCAGTTACCGGCGCGTTCGCCCAGTCCGTTGATGGTGCATTCAATCTGACGCGCACCGGAAGAAACGGCCGCCAGGCTATTGGAAACAGCCATGCCCAGATCATTGTGACAGTGCACGCTGAAA
>Ga0316189_10006725_pt1 | contig 10941 bp, 11 predicted proteins | sample LowCovwburrow_MG_FD_204930 | JGI IMG/M metagenome (GOLD analysis project Ga0316189, IMG submission 204930) | Coastal sediment microbial communities from Maine, United States - Lowes Cove worm burrow | ecosystem: Environmental > Aquatic > Marine > Coastal > Sediment | place: USA: Maine... | reverse complement strand
GCGCCGGTCTTGGCTGCGGCCGGCTCGATATCTGCGAGCAGGGTCGCGAGCTGGGCCCGAACGAGGTCCACCGACAGCGGCTCAACCTGCTCGACCGCGCGGCTGTCCTGCACCGAAATCAGAGTCGGTACCGCTGCTCCGTAGGCGCCGTGCTGTTGAATCGTCTTGAGGTCCGCCTGCAGCCCGGCCCCAGCGGAAGGGTCGGAACCGGCAACCGTCAAGACGATCGGAGGGGCCGAAGTCATGAAGCTTCGAGGGCCTTGCGGCAGTCGAGCAACGCGAGCCTCGCAGCTTCGTCGATGCGGGGGAACTCGAGCCCGAGCCCCTGCAGTGTTTCGCGGACGATGCGGGCGACTTCGAGGCGCATGTAGGGCTTGCTGTCGGCGGGGACCGCGTACCAGGGCGCCCAGGGACGCGAGGTTTCGTTGAGCGCGTCTTCGAACGCACGCATGTAGTCGGGCCAGCGGTCTCGCTCTTTGACGTCGCCAGGGTTGAACTTCCAGTTCCTGCTCGGATTGTCGATTCGTTCGAGCAGACGGCTCTTCTGTTCCTCCAAGGAAACATTGAGAAAGAACTTCACGATGATGGTGCCGTTGTCAGCGAGGTGCTTCTCGAAGTTGCGAATCGATTCGTAGCGTTCGCTCCAAAGGGTTTCGAGATTCAGCCCGGGCAGGCGCTGAGCGCCAAGGAACTCCGGGTGCACTCGCACGACCAGCACTTCTTCATAGTGGCTGCGGTTGAAGACGCCGATCCGGCCGCGTTCAGGCAAGCGCCTGGCAACCCGCCAGAGAAAATCATGGTCGAGCTCTTCGTCGGAGGGCGCCTTGAACGACGAGACCTGAAAACCGGCGGGATTGACGCCGGTGAACACGTTGCGAATCGTGCCGTCCTTGCCGCCTGCATCCATGGCCTGGAACACGAAGAGCACGGCATGCTGGTTGTCGGCGTAGAGCTTTCGTTGAAGGTCGTAGATCTCGCCGGTGTGCTCGCGGCGCTCGTCCTTCACTCGGTCCTTGTCGACCTTCTTGCTGGGCGCCGTGCTTGCTTCGGCGATTCGAAAGCTGCCGTCGAAGGGAACCTGAAACTTGCTCTTCGGCGCACTCCATTTGCGGGTCGCGGTCATTCGACGGATTATACACCATGACTGCGATCTCAGCTGAAGACCCGCACCCCAGAGAACGCGTCGCCGTCGAAGACAGCGAGATGTCCTACGTCGACACCGGCAGCGACGGCCCCATCGACACAGCGACGAGGAAATGAGCCGCTACCGCGCAGGTTTCACTGAACCTGGAGAGTCACGCCGGCCCACGCTCACCTGGCCGCGCCAGCTCCCCAAGCAAACAGAGATCACGGTGAAGGGGCTCCACTTCATTCAAGAGGACTCGCCAGCCGAGATCGGCAAAGCCGTCACTGGCTTCATCCGGCAGAACGCTGAGCGCTAAGGAAGCGCTTCGGGGTTGACCCATTCGTCAGGGGGCCGCTTGCACTGTGGGCGTCTTCCGGCTTTGAGCGCCTTCTCGTATTCCTTCATGGCCTTGGGAAGGTTGGCTCGAAGGCGTTGAATGCGGGTCTGGTCGGAAGGGTGCGTAGACTGCCACTGAGCCGGTGCCTTCCCACCGGCCTGCGCCATCGCCTGCCACAGCGTGATGGCCTCGGCCGGATAGAAGCCCGCCCGGGCCATGAAGATCTGCCCGACTTCGTCGGCTTCGCTCTCGTGCTTTCGGCTAAATGGCAAGAGCACGCCGAACTGGGCGCCCACCCCGAGCCCACCGACGATCAAGTCCTGGTACTCCGGGGCCGCCGCGCCGGCTGCCACGGAGGCCGTGCTCATGGCGGTATCCGCCAAGATCGACTGCGACATGCGCTCATTGCCGTGACGCAACAGGACGTGGCTGACTTCGTGGCCGATCACCGCGGCGAGCTGCCCTGGTGTCGTCGCGATGTCGAGCATTCCGGTGTGCACTCCGATCTTCCCGCCGGGCAGCGCGAACGCATTGGGCGTGGGGTCATCGAAGACCAGGACCTCCCAGCGACCGTTGTTGGGGCCGTGCTCCGCGGGAATGACCTTCACGATCGCGGCGGCGATGCAGCCCACGTAGTCGCTGAGCTCCTTGTCTTGGCTGATCTTGCCTTCCTTCTTCAAGCTGGCGAACGCGGCAATGCCCATCGCATCCATCTTGTCGTCATTGATGAGCGTGAGCTGCTTGCGCCCAGTCATCGTCGTCGAACAGCCCGCTACGAAGAGCGATACGGCCAGCGCTAAAACCCCGATTCTCACGCACCGGTTCTAGCACCATGCTAGGCTACCCGCACGCATGACTCAGCACGCTCAACCGGAGTTCCCTGGCGCGCGCATGCGGCGAAACCGCCGCACCGACTGGCTGCGCCGCCTCACGCGAGAATCCAAGGTCACCCCCGACGACCTCATCTGGCCCGTGTTCGTCCAGGAGGGCAAAGGCGCCCGTACGGCTGTCCCGTCGATGCCGGGGGTCGAACGGCTGAGCATCGACCTATTGGTGAAAGCGGTCGGCGAAGCCAAGGCTCTCGGAATTCCCGCGGTCGCTGTCTTTCCAGTGACGCCCCCAGAGCTCAAGACTCCGAACGGCAAAGAAGCCACCAACGCCAACAATCTCGTCTGCCGCACAGTCCGCGCCATCAAGGACGCACACGACGACATCGGCGTGATCTGTGACGTCGCACTCGACCCGTACACCACGCACGGCCAAGACGGCATCGTTCGCGACGGCGAGATTCTCAACGACGAAACGGTCCGGGTGCTCTGCGAGCAGGCCATCGTGCAGGCGCACGCCGGCTGCGACGTGGTGGCGCCGAGCGACATGATGGACGGTCGCATCGGCGCGATTCGCACGGCGCTCGATGCGGAGGCCCTCGAACAGGTCAACCTGCTCGCGTACTCGGCCAAGTATGCCTCGGCGTTCTACGGCCCTTTCCGCGACGCCGTCGGCTCGGCGCAGAGCCTCGGCAAAGCGGACAAGCGAAGCTACCAAATGGACCCGGCGAACGGCGACGAAGCGCTCCGCGAGGTCGCCCTCGATGTGGCCGAAGGCGCCGACATGGTCATGGTCAAGCCGGGGATGCCCTATCTCGATATCGTCCGACGTGTGAAAGACGCTTTCGGTCTTCCCACCTACGCCTACCAAGTCAGCGGCGAATACGCGATGCTCCGAGGGGCAGCCGACCAGGGCTGGCTCGACTGGGAGAAGGTCATCCTCGAGAGCATGCTCTGCTTCAAGCGCGCTGGTGCCAACGGAGTGCTGACCTACGCGGCGCCCGAAATAGCCAAGCTCCTGGGCTAATACCGGCTCCCGTTCCCGGCTCGAGTCGCGGTTTGTGCGTTGGAGCAGGGTTACGGCCCCTTGGCTTGCCCGGGCTCGACCCATGTGCCAAACAGCCCGTTCGCAGAACGAGGAGTCCCTGAATGTACCGATGTGAGCTTTGCAATCGAGTGTCGCGCCCCGGAGAGCGGGCGACGAAGGTGGTGACCGAGCGTCGGCCCGCCGAGTACCCGAGCCGCGGCAAAGCACAGAAGGGTCGCGCCGCCAGCCGGTCGAAGGCCCAGGACGATCCGGGCGGAGCAGGCTACGAAATCGCCAAAGAACGCATCGCTTGCTCGGTGTGTGCGCAGGAGTACCTCGCGAAGGAAGCCGCGCAAGAAGCCGAATCGCTCGGCATCTAACGCAGCCCCAATCGCCCCGAGTGTGGTAAGTCGGCTCGATGCAGTGGCCGATCTCCATCGTCGTTGGATCCGTCGCCATGGGCGCCCTGGTCGGTCTGATCGCCCCGGGCCGGGGCCGGCTCCTCGACGCGATCCGCACGTTCGCGATCGTGTCCTCGGTCGCAGTCGTGGTCGGCCGCCTCATTCCGGACGCGATCGGCGCTGGCGGCCCGCTGGTCTTGATCGCAGTCGCCGTGGCCTTCCTTGCGCCCTGGCTGATCGAACGGGCTGCCCACGAGGACCCAGAGCACGATCACTCCTCGACTATGGGTCTCGAGCTCAGCTACTGGGGCCTGATGATCCACAAGCTTGGCGACGGCCTGGCACTCGGCTCGTTCACCGGCGAGGCGCACGCCGGCCATCACCACGGTGACGTGCTCACCGCCATCGCCGTGCACTCGGTTCCGGTGACCGCCTTGATCACCCTCGCCTTCACCTCCGCGCATGGTTGGAGGAGCGGCATCCGGCGCGCGATCGGTCTGGCGCTCATGGGCACCATCGGGGTGGTGCTCGCCCAGCAAACCTCGCTCGGAAGCTGGACACGTGGCGAGCCCTGGATCGAAGCGGTCGTGAGCGGGCTTCTCTTACACGTGGTCACGCACGATTGGGCGCACGAGCACGATCGCCCGGCACTTCCAGGCTGGCCGCAGGTGATCGCCATTGCAGCCGGCGTCAGCGTGCTGCTACTTGGCCGCTAGCCTCCGAGGAGCTCATGACATGCCGCCACAGCTCGGCCGAGAGCTTGCCGTGCCGTGCGCTCCTGCTCCCCCGGCGGAACGCTGAGCAGTCGCTCTGCGCTGAGCACCGCTCCGGTCCAACCGCTCGTGTGCCACTCCGCGCCCGCGACGAGAGGAGGCAGGTCCGCGGTTTCGGGATACGGCCATGGAGTCACGTAGAAATAGGGCTGATCAAAGGAACCGTCGCCCGGGGAAAAGCCGACACCGACGCTGCGTGCCTCCTCGGCATCAGCGCCCGGATCCAACGAGATCAAGCTCGCCACATCGAAGTGGTGCGGCCAGCAACGGACAAGTGAAGCCCCCGCCTCCTCGGCTACCAGGTCGCGAATGAGCCCAAAAGCGTTGGCGAACCAGGCCGCAAGCTCAGCGCGTGCTGGTTCCCCCGCGTCTGAGAACACGCCCCCTTCACCCAGAGGGTGCGAAGGCATGTCGTGAACCGGCAAGGCGAGCGCGGCGCCCTCCCCGGCGAGCTCTCGACCAAGCCAGGAGAGACTTTGCTGCACGGTATGCCCTGCGAGTCGCATCGAGGACCGCTCCTGTTCTCCGTCGATGACGAGCAACTCCAAGGCCTCGAACACGAGTCCCGCGCGTAGCGATGCGGAGCCGACATTTCGACCAGACAGGACGCCGAGCTTCCCATCCCATCCGAGATTGCTGTGCGAGTAGTCGTCGGCGGCCGGAAGCAAGCTCAGCCCAGGCACGCTCAGCAACTGCGCCGCCCAGTGCAACTGCAGCCTTGCTTCTGAAAGCCGATCGGCTGAAACGGCGCCGAGTGCCTTCCAGGTCATAGAGGGCCGACCCCTGCGTAGCGAATGCCGGTGAGCTCTGCGATCTCTCGCTTCCAAGTCGTGAGGTCGCGCAGCTCGAACTCGTCGAGATGGGCGTGGCCGCAACCGCGTGCGAGCACTTGCATCAACTCCACCGTCGCTCGGAAGTAGTTGTCGAGCTGCTGCGCGGAGCTCTCGATCTTCAGGCGCGCGCGCAGGTGCTCTTGCTGAGTCGCAATGCCGACTGGGCAATTGTTGGTCTGGCAAGCGCGCATGCCGAGGCAGCCGATCGCTTGAATCGCCGCATTCGAAACCGCGATCGCATCGGCGCCCAGGGCGAGCGCTTTCACGAAGTCGCTCTCGGTCCGAAGCCCGCCGGTGATGACCAAGGTCACCTCCGAACGCTTGCGTGCGTCGAGATGACGCCGCGCACGCGCCAAGGCCACCATGGTGGGGACCGAGATATTGTTCTTGAACACGTTGGGAGCGGCCCCCGTAGCACCGCCCCGTCCGTCGAGGATGATGTAATCGACGCCCACCTCGAGCGCGAAGTCGATGTCATCTTCGATGTGCTGTGCACTGAGTTTGAAGCCAACAGGAATGCCGCCCGTCGCTTCACGCACTTCCTCAGCGACACGACGGTAGTCCTCTGGGCCATCCAAGTCCGCAAAGCGAGATGGGCTGATGGCCGCCTGCCCTGGCTCGAGCCCACGCACCGACGCGATTTTCGCGGTGACTTTGTTGCCCGGCAGATGCCCGCCAGTGCCGGTCTTCGCTCCCTGCCCGGCCTTGAAATGAAATGCCTGACACTTCTTGACCTTGTCGAGACTCCAGCCGAAGCGCCCCGAGGCGAGCTCGTAGAAGTACCGCGAGTTGCTCTGCTGCTCCTCGGGGAGCATGCCGCCCTCACCCGAGCAGATGCCCGTGCCTGCCTTTTCGGCGCCCAAAGCGAGCGCGACCTTGGCTTCCTGGCTCAGCGCACCAAAGCTCATGTCACTCACGAAGATCGGAATCTCGAGCCGAAGCGGTTTCTTCGCCTGGGGTCCGATGGTGACGTCCGATCCGACCGGGCCATCATCGAGAAGCGGCTTGCGAGCGAGCTGGGCGGTCAGAATCAACACGTCCTCCCAGCAGGGAAGTTGCTGCCGCGGCACCCCCATCGCCGAGACCGAACCGTGGTGCCCGAGCTTCTTCAAGCCATTGCGCGCGAGCTCCTGGATATGCTGGTTGAACGGCTCCTCGGGCGTTCCGTGCACGTCCGCGTAGAGACCGAGGTATGCGTCGCGGTCGTAGGGTTGCGGTGACTTCTCCGCCCATGCACGAATCTCCGACTCGTCAACGAGTACGGCGTCGGCGTCGAGGTCGATCCATGCGCGAAACTTCTGAAGCACCTCGGCATTGTTGTAAGAGCTCACGCCCGTGTCGTATCGATAGTCCCAGCCATGGAGCCCGCAGATGAGGTTCTCTCCCTCGACCCGCGCATCGGCCATCAGGGCACCACGATGCAAACACCGGCCGTACAGCACCGAGACTTCATCGTCGTATCGAAGGACCACCAGGTCGACGCCAGACACGAGCGCGTACGCAGGCGTCCGGTCCTCGAGCTCGCTCCATTTGGCCACCGGTGCTTTGTTCTGCGTTCGAATCTGAGTGATGGTCATGATGTATGTCACCACGCAGTGGGCGCGCAGTGCAAGGGCCGTACGTGCATTTCGAACATTTGTTAGCGTCCGGCTTCAGCCGCGCATACGAAGGGGATGGTCCGCGACCGTTCGGTGCTCCTCGGGGCAATGCTCGGGGTCGGCCGCCATCACTGCGTACCGCCGCGCGAGCGGTGCAGCGGAAACGCCGTGCCCGACGACACTCAGAAGCACGGTGAGCATGACTAGCTGGAAGATGAGCCCCTCGCTTGGCAGATCGGCTTTGTCGAGGACGAGTATTCCAAACAGAATCGAAGCCAAGCCCCGCGGGCCAAACCAGCCGATGAACAGGACGGTCGGCCAACGCAGTCCCGTTCCTATCATCGCGATGGCGACCGGAACCAAGCGAATGACCGTGAGGCTCAGGGCCGCGTAGGTCAGTGTTGTCCAGGACGCGGTCTCCCAAGCCGGCGCCGCGAAGCTCGCGCCAAAGGCGAGGAACACCAGCAGCATGAGTAGTTGCCCTTCGGCTTCGAGAAAATCGTAGAGCCAGGCGCAACGGCCTCTGGTCCATTGCCCGAGCATCATGCCCGCGACGAAAGCAGCGATGAAACCGTTTCCGCCAACCATTTCGGCGCAGGTGAAGGCCAGCAAGGCAAGCGCGAGCCCGGTCAGTCTTTCGAAGGGAGGCTCCATCCATCCTTTGGCTATCGACCATGTCAGGAGGCGATTGCCAGCCCAAGCCACCGCGATGCCGACCAAGGGGCCCAGGGTCACTTGAACCGCAGCGAAGCGAGCCCAGTCGGACGCCGAAGGCGTTGCCTCCGCAGTCATGCTGGCTAGGACAGCAAGCACGAGCACGGCGGGAAGCACGATGCCGTCGTTCAGCCCGCTTTCCACGTTGAGCGCCTGACGCACGCGCCTTGGCACGGCCGGATTGCTGACCACCGCCTGCCCGAGGGCGGCATCGGTCGGGGCGAGCACCGCGCCAAGGACGGCAGCCTCGAGCCAGCCGAGCTCCGGAAATAGCCACTTCCCGAACAAGGCCCCGAGCAGAATCGTGAGCGGCATGCCGATGGCCAGGAGGCGAACTGGCAATCCGAGCTCGCGGCGCAAGGCTGTAAGATCAATTCGCGCGGCGTCCCCGAAGAGGATGAGGATGAGCGTGAGCTCCGCGAGGATGTGCATCGCACCGTGTTCCACGTCGAGCTGGAGCCAACCAAGGCCCCAAGGTCCAAACACGACCCCGAGCGCGACAAACACCATGGGCGGCGTCAGTGGAGATTCCGTCAACCTCCTCGACACGAGACCGAAGCAGAAGATGAAGCACGCAACCAGAGCGAACGCGGCGGTGCTCATGGCCTAGATGAGCAAGGGATCCGCGAGGATTTCGACCGTTGCAGGCCCCTCATGGGCCAGCGCCTCAGCAAGTGCCCCTTCGAGCTCCTGAGCTTTGGTCACCCGAATCCCCAAGGCGCCACAGAGCTCAGCGTACTCCGCGAAGCTCGGATTGTGCAGTGAGGTCTGCCAGACGTCGTAGTCGGCGCTCCGCTGCTCTTTGCTGATTTTGCCGAGCTCGCCGTTGTTGAGAAGGACGTGCGTGATGTCCATCCCGTACTTCACCGCCGTCGTGTACTCGGCCAAGTACTGCCCGAAGCCGCCGTCGCCCGTCACGGCAATCACTTTGCGACCATGGAAGCGGGGGTCGCTTTCCTGGGTTGCCGCCCAGGCCCCGATCGCGGCTGGGTATCCGAAGCCGATCGAACCGAGATAGCCGCTCATCAAGACCGATTGACGCTGGCATTCGAAGTAGCGGCCGAACGAATAGGTGTTGTTTCCCACGTCGACCGCGATGATGGCGTCTTGTGGCGCCGTGGCGGTGAGAGCCGCAAAGATCGCCGCCGAATGCACACCTCCCCCTTCGGTTTCGCTGAGCCGCCGAGTTTTTTCTTCCCGCCAAATCTTCCAGCGTTCGGCGACGTCGGGCCTTTGGTCGACTGCGGCTGCCGAGCCCAGTCGCTCCTTCAGGAGTCGCGCCGTCACCCCGATCTCACCCCAAACTGGAACGGTCACGGAATGGAGCCGGCCTAGCATCATCGGGTCGTAGTCGACCTGGACGATAGGCTTGTAACTCGTGATGCCGGTGTGGTTGCTGAAGCTCGCGCCGAACACGATTAGCAAGTCGGCCTCGTTCATGAACCAGCTCGCCACCGGGGTCCCGCTACGCCCAAGCACCCCGCAGCCGAGCGGGTGATCATCCGCGATGAGGCCTTTGCCCTTGAAGGTCGTCAGCACGGGCGCGTTGAGCTGCTCCGCTAGAGCGATCACGGGCGCCATGACGAAACGGGCGCCATGTCCGACGATGATCACCGGGCGCTTCGCCTCGGAAATCCGTTTCACCGCGTCGTCGAGCGATTGCATTGGGGGGCTGATCTCGCGCGCCGTCATCCGGCCCTCGGGCGACCCGGCCTTCGTATCCGGGGCCTCGACGACTTGGACGTCATCGGGAAACACCATGTGCGAAACGCCCTGCTCGAGGATCGCATGCTTGCAGGCAAGGCTCGTGATCTCGGCGAAGCTCGAGTCCTTGGCTGCCTCCACCGTGTACTTGGCCACCCCCCCGAACGCCGCGGCAAGGTCCACCTCTTGGAATGCGCCACGTCCGATGAGATGGGTCGGCACCTGACCGGTGAGCGCCAGGACAGGCGCACGGTCGACGTGCGCATCCCAAAGCCCCGTCAAGAGATTGGTTGCGCCCGGCCCTGCAATTGCGAAGCAAGCAGCAGGACGCCCCGTGAGCTTTCCATATGCCGACGCGGCGAACGCGGCAGCGCCTTCATGACGGACGCCGAAGTACCCTAGCGCGCCTTTGGATTGCTGCCTCCGCATCGCGTCCGCAAAGCCGAGATTGGAATGCCCGACCATCCCCCAGACCCAGCGCACGCCCCAGTTGACGAGGGTCTCGACCATCACATCGCTGCTGGTTCGCACGTGCGAGTCTTCCTCGGGAAAGGCGACGTAAACACCGTCGTCCCGCACCTCGACCGGGAAGGTCTCCACCCCGTCGTCGAAACCGCCTGGAGGCTTGCCGCTGAGCGGGTGGAAATCCCAGCCGTGCCAGGGGCAACGCAGCCACCCGCCCTCGATCGAGCCTTCCCCAAGCGGACCGCCCTGATGCGGGCATTTGTTCTCGAGGGCGGCAAATTGACCTTCGAAATGCGTCAAGCAGAGGGTTCGATGCTTGCAGGTGACCGGTTTGACGCGACCCTCGGGGAGCTCCCCCGGATCGAGTACCTTGAGCCAAACACTGCTCTCGTTGCTCATTCGAACGCCTTTCGCTGAGGTCCGAGCCTTTCACGACCGGGCCGAGGCTGTAAAGGACGTTCAGCGGGCGCGAATGTTACAGGTTGCCCGCGAGACGCTCGATTTCCTCGGCGCCGTTGCCTTCCTGGGCAACAAGCTCTTCGACGTCTTCCTCGCGGAGCCTGATCATGCCCATGTTCTCCGGGCGAAATCCAACCTTGTCCGCATAGAAGTCACGAATCTTGTCCATGTCCGCGCTGAAGTCGCCGGTGAGCTCGACCGCTGGGCCAAGTCCGCCGACCTTCTTGCCGAAGTCGAGGTACGAGAGGACGACCGGCACGTTGGCGCTTCGCGCAATGTGGTAGAAGCCCGACTTCCAATAGTCGACGTGTGAGCGCGTCCCCTCGGCTGGAACCATGAGTACGAGTGACTCGTTGTTCTCGAAGTGCTCGACCATCTGACCGACGACGCCCCCCGGACGATGTCGCACGATCGGAATCCCGCCGAGGCGCTTGAAGAAGGGGCCGAACGGCGCCTTGAAGAGCGTGTGCTTGCCCATCCAGCGCACGGGGATGTCGTACACGAACGCCATCGCCAACATGAACGGCATGTCCCAGTTGGACGTGTGCGGCGCTGCGATGATCACGTATCGTTCCAACGGGGGCCGATTCCCATCCGTTTTCCAACCGGCGACCCGAAGGAACGCCTCGCCTATCCATTGCTTGATCATCGCGTGTGTCGCTCGTTCAGGTGCTAAT
>Ga0316189_10006724_pt1 | contig 10941 bp, 12 predicted proteins | sample LowCovwburrow_MG_FD_204930 | JGI IMG/M metagenome (GOLD analysis project Ga0316189, IMG submission 204930) | Coastal sediment microbial communities from Maine, United States - Lowes Cove worm burrow | ecosystem: Environmental > Aquatic > Marine > Coastal > Sediment | place: USA: Maine... | reverse complement strand
ACAAGGGCTTTCGAAGGATTATTTGGCGATGCCATAGTCACTCTATGGTGAGCGAAATAATTCGAGAAAGTCATTGTTTTCAAAGCTACTTTCATTCGTAGTAGATTTCTAATACATAATCCGGGTTTAAGCCACGCCTGGTCGGGCAATTCTGTGCTTTGCCAAAAAATAGTACTCTCTACTCTTCGATCGAGAAGCCTCAGGCTTTCTAACCACGCCGCTTTTATATCGACCCTTAACTTCACGGCGAAAATAGTGCGCGGCACTGCCTTCAAACAACTTAACCAGTAAATGGCTATTTGGCTTAAGCCTTAGCTCACAAAAATACAAGACAGAATCCAATAAGCTTTCATACAAAGCCTCATCGGAACTCCTCACCCCTGTAATATTGGGCGCCATATCTGAAATTACAAGGTCTATCGCTCGCCCATCTAGAATTTCGTCCAACTGCTTAAGAACCTCTTCGTCTTGAAAATCTCCCTCGATGAAATGCACTCCATCAATGTGATCCATTGGCAATAGGTCAATCGCAATAATAGTAGCCTTGGCGGGTAGCTTACGCGCAATGTATTGCGACCACCCTCCCGGTGCAGAACCTAAATCCACCACCACCATTCCGGGCTTCAACAGCTTGTCCTGCTCATCAATTTCCTTAAATTTGTAAACCGCACGCGAGCGATAGCCTTGGCTAGTCGCCTTCTTAACGTAGGGGTCATTAATGTGCCGTCGGGCCCACTCCCCAGTTTTATTGCCTTTTCGTGCCATTTAAGGTGTATTACTCGCTAAATTGTGTAGAATCGCGCGTCTCAAGCAAGACGCTGTAAAGGCCAGATTATGACACTTACCGGAAAACAAAAGAACTACCTACGGGGCATTGCCCATACCAAGAATCCAATTGTTGCAATCGGCAACAAAGGCTTGAGTGATGCCGTATTAAAAGAACTTGAATTAGCTTTAGAGCAGCACGAGTTAGTCAAAATAAAACTACCAGGCGGCAGCAAAGCCGAGAAGACCGCTTTGCTAAAGGAAATTTGCGAAAGATCCAACAGCGAATCCGTGCAACTAATCGGCAATGTCTGCGTAGTCTATCGTGTCTCAGAGGACCCTAAAATCAGCTTGCCGAGTATTTAGCTGCTTGCGCCGTTTATAAAACAACTACTTATAAAACAACTATTTATAAAACAACTGCGGCTCTCAGAAATAACTGGCATCTAGGTGACTATTCCAGAACTAAGAGCCTCGTGAGATTGTCTCAATAGCTTATTCATTCTCGGACAACCTCCTTTTTCCCTGACCATAGAGGCTCTTGGTCTTTTTGCCTGCTGGTTTTTTTTTCGCAATAGCTGGATTAGCCTTTTGCCCATGTCGAAATTCATCTGCAAGCACAAACCGCCATTCACCTTCTGCAAGCTTGCCTAAACGCAACTCCCCAACTCGCACCCTCTTTAAGCCATAGGCATGCAGACCCACCGCTTCGCACATTCTTCGTATCTGACGTTTTTTTCCCTCACGCAGAATAATTTGCAATTGATCTTCATTTAGCTGCTTAACTTTGGCTTGTTTTAGAGGCTTGCCATCTAACTCAAGACCGAATGTCAGGCTGGCTATTTGCTCAGCACTTACCTCGCCATTAACCCGTACTAAATATTCTTTTTCAAGATCGCTATTTTCGCCAATAAGCTGTTTCGCTATACGGCCATCCTGGGTTAGCACTAAAAGACCCTGAGAATCGATATCCAGTCTGCCAGCGGGAGCCAAGCCCCTGAAATGGTTTGGTTTGAGTTGTAAGCCAGTTTGATCGGTGTCCGAGTGAGTTTCATTCTTGATCAGGCGCACGGCAGGCACATAGTTATCTTCGGCTTGCCCGGAAACATAGCCAATCGGCTTATTGATCATAATGGTCACCCTCTCCGATTGCATAGCCCGAGCACGGTCAGTGAGTTCAATCTTGACATTATCCGCAAACTTTATGCCAAGCGTTTTGATTACTTCACCATTGACGCGCACCAAACCTTGCTCAATTAATTTATCAGCTTCGCGGCGCGAACATAATCCACGTTGCGACATAAGCTTGGAAAGTCGATGAAGTTCAGTCATGGCAAAGCCAATTAACTTAGAGCTAGCTCACTAGCCAAGCCTATATAATTCGCGGGGGTGAGTTTTTTAAGCTCTAGTTTCACCTCTTCCGGCACTTCCAGAGACTCTATAAATGTAGCCAGTGTTGCCCGATCAATTTGATCGTTGCCTCGGGTTAGCGCCTTTAACTTCTCGTAGGGCTCTGGAATATCGTAGCGGCGCATCACTGTCTGAATAGCTTCGCCCAAAACCGCCCAGTTCTTATCTAGGTCAGCAGCGAAAGCCGCTTCGTTGACCGCCAATTTAGAGATGCCTTTTAAAGTGGCGCTACAAGCCAGCATTGTGTATCCAAACCCGACTCCGATGTTTCTTAGCACCGTAGAATCAGTTAAATCCCGCTGCCATCGACTGACTGGCAGTTTTAGGGCTAAGTGGTCAAAAATAGCGTTTGCTAAACCCAAATTCCCTTCTGAGTTTTCGAAATCGATTGGGTTTACTTTGTGTGGCATGGTAGACGAACCCACCTCACCAGCGACTACTCGCTGTTTGAAGTAGCCAATGGCAATATAGCTCCAAATGTCGCGATCAAAATCGAGCAAAATGGTATTAAAACGCGATACCGCGTGAAACAGTTCAGCCATATAATCGTGTGGCTCAATCTGTGTGGTAAGCGGATTCCAACTCAAGCCCAAGGATTCAACAAAGTTCCTTGAGAATACCTGCCAGTCAACTTCGGGGTAGGCCACCACGTGCGCATTGTAGTTGCCGGTGGCACCGTTAATCTTGCCGAGTATTTCAACCGCTTCTATTTGGCCTAATTGCCTGCGCAGACGCGCGACCACATTGCGCATTTCCTTGCCTAAAGTTGTAGGCGAAGCAGGTTGCCCATGGGTACGGGCTAGCATGGGTAATTTGGCATAGTCATTTGCCAATGTTTCGATTGCTGAAATTACTTGTTCAAAGGTAGGCACAATTACTTTTGCACGAGCTTCGCGCAGCATCAGTGCATAGGAAAGATTATTGATGTCTTCTGAGGTACAGGCAAAGTGAAAAAATTCACTAACCGCTTTAACATCGTCGATTGATTCAGTGCTTTGCTTGAGAAAGTATTCGACCGCCTTTACGTCATGATTAGTGGTCGCTTCAATACTCTTCACCTGCTCAGCATCGGTCACCGAAAAGTTTCGAATAAGGGCATCTAATTGTTCGTTAGTGGCGCTCGAAAACCTATGTACTTCAGCAATTTTGTCCTCATTCGAAAGAGCTTGCAACCATCGAACCTCAACCAGTGATCGGTAACGTATCAATCCATATTCGCTAAATATTGGGCGCAGAGACGACACCTTGCTACCATATCTTCCATCCAGCGGAGTGAGCGCTGTGGTCGCAGATAGTTGCAAATCTGGCTGCCTATCATTGGCGGTCATTGACTTATCGTTGGTTGAAGTTGACTTGGCTTGGGACATAGTAATGACGTATAAAAAGTGACTGAATTAGGAGCGAGATGTTACCATAATCATGCCTTCTCGATGTTTGCATTTAGCCCGATAAACCCAATTTCAACAGTTGATTCCGTATGTCATTTAGCTGGACCGATTATTCGCTCGAAGAGCTTCGCGCTCACGCTACCAGATCTTTTCGCGACGGTGGCGGATCACGCCCCGATGTCATGCTAATTGAGATTGACGGCCATCGCGCCATCCTAAAGGATCAAAACGGCGCAGATATTGGCTTTGCTATGTTTGTTGGACCCATCCTGAATTGGCGCGAATGTAAGGCCCTGAGCAAACTTGCTACAGTAGATTGTGTACCCAAGTTGCTGCACAAACCTGACAAACGATCCTTCTTGATGACTTACCACAAGTCGGAGCAAATCACTCGGCTCAGCACCAAGCAGCCCAATTGGCCAGATTTTTTTGACAAACTCAGCACTGCCATAGACCAAATACATGCTGCTGGAGTAGCTCACAATGACTTGCGTAATCCTACTAACACCTTAGTCACCGATGAGGGTGAGCCAATTTTGGTTGACCTGGTTGCGTGCTTTTGCCAAGGACAGAGCTGGAATTTACTTAATCAATGGCTGTTTGAAAAATTTTGCCAGGTAGACAAATCGGCGATCACCAAAATCAAGACGCGGGTTGCACCCGAGCTGCTTAACGATCAAGATGTTATAGCACAGGACATCGCTGGCAGGCCAGGTATGGCGGCTCGAAGTCTGGGGCAAGTAATTCGCAGACTTTCACGGCGCTTGTTCACCAAGTAGGGAAGCAGGCCAGGCATTAGCCAGCATTGGGCATTAAGCAAGCTTCGATACCAGCCAATCCCAACAATAGTGATCGACTAACATTAGAGCAAACAAATACATTAGGTACTTAATGGAATAGAAGAATGTTTTTCTGGAGAGCGCATCGCTGTAATTTTTATATAATTTGAACACGTAATACATAAATCTGGCATTCAGATAAACCGCGCCAAGCAGATAGATTCCGCCAAACATATGAATAGTGAATGGCAGCAACGTCACCGCGATCAGAATATAGGTATAAAGTAATATCTGTAGGCGAGTGAACTCCTCGCCATGTGTCACGGGCAACATCGGCACTCCCGCTGCCGCATATTCCTCACGACGATACAGCGCTAAGGCCCAGAAATGTGGTGGCGTCCAAGCAAAAATCACTAAGAACAACAAACATGCTTCGGGTGTCACGGTATTAGTCATGGCCACCCAGCCTAACAAAGGTGGCGCAGCTCCTGCCGCACCGCCTATAACGATATTCTGCGGTGTAGCTGGCTTCAAAAATACTGTATAAATAACCCCGTAGCCTACCATCGAGACAAAGGTCAACACGGCCGTTAGCGTATTGACATAGTAAACAAGCACTAACATTCCCAATAAGCAAAGTAAGCTAGCAAAAATAATTGCCTGCCAAACCGCCATACCCCCTGTTGCCAAAGGCCTGTTTTGAGTTCTGGCCATAATGGCGTCTGCACGCATATCTATAATCTGATTCATTGCCGCGCCAGATGAGGCAGCCAAGCCTATACCCAAACTTGCTGCAAGCACTACCCATAAATCAGGCATTCCAGGAACCGCTAGCAACATACCGACCACGGCGGTAAATACAATTAACATCACCACTCTGGGCTTAGTCAGGTCGTAATACTGACGAAAAGCTGCCGACAGGCTGTCAGACGATGTTGAATTATCCATTTGATTCACGCTTGAAATAACTAGCCAATCTGCGAGGTCTTCAGCAGCCGCTTAATGTCCTTTTTCATTACATTTGGGTCTGCAGTAGCTGGATAACTCATCATCAGATTGCCGGCCGGATCGATTATATACATGCGATTGATTTGTGCCTCGGCTGGGGCATTGGGTAATTTTAGAATCTCGATCCATTTATCAAATTCTGGCTCCGGCGCAGAATAAGCCTCGATAGGGCTGTACTTTTCGGCCAAATCAGCAGACTGAACCGCTGGAAGATTTTTATGCAAAAATAGGGTGCGTATGCGAGTCATGTTGTTATTTTGCATGAATCGTAATTGGCGCATCTTCAAAATGTTTTCTTCGCAGACTACCCCACAAGTCGAATCAGCCACAACCAGAAACACCCATTGCCTACGAAAAGAATCAAATTCAACGTCACCCGCTGAGCCAGTCATTACAAGATTGGGAGTCGGCCGAACCGGCGAATAAAGGTCACCATAGTTATTGAACTTGCTGGGCTTATACAAGAACGCACCCGCAATGGGTGCAATAAACACAATCAAAATTGAAACCAGCTGAACACGGTTCCAGAACTGAGTATTTTTAACATTGACTGATGGAGAATTGTCTTCTTTCATAATAGAAAAACTAAACCTGATTCAAAACGTTTACAATTGGGTCGACTGCTTAATCGGTGAACTTCTATACAAAAGCACGCAACAGGCAATAAAAAATGCGGCCGCCATTGCAAACCACTGAAATGCATATGCCTTGTGTTTGGCAACCCAACTATCATCAATTCCCGACCATTGTCGAATCAAGACCTTATCTATTTCAGACGCTTGATCGGGCGCTAATTCTACCACCAAAGGCAAAACTTTAAGCCCCATTTTCTGGCTAAATTCTTCTATAGGCAGGTACTGCCAAACCTTGCCTGTGGCCGCTGGGTACTTGTCATTCCATAGCGGAGGAATGCTAGGCAGGGTATTAAGTCGACCAATCAAACCATGTTCGCCAGACTGCGTTATAAACTGGGGTAAGACTCCTCTATCCACCCCCACTGGCAACCACCCTCGATCAACCAGCACCCACCAATCACTGTTACTGAGCCTGAATGGCGTCAACAAGGTATAACCAACTTGGGAGCCAAGCACTTGATTGTCGATATACACTGATTTATCCGAAGCATAGCTGCCTACAATTTTTACTGCTCGAAACCGTTCAGTTGACAGATTAAGGCCAGATGACGTGACCAGAGCCGAAAGATCAACAGGTTTTTCAGCAGCGCCTTGTTGCAACTGGCTTAAAATGGCCATTTTATGGTCGGCTCGATTGAGTTGCCAGACACCAAGCTTAAGCATGCCAATTACCATTAGCGCTGCTACAGCAAGCAAAGAAATCTTTTTTGGCATATTCATCGCATGATTTGAACATTAATTTGTTAGACTCCCGTACACAGCATGCAGCTGTACTTTAGAGCCAAGTTGACCGCACCACGGCCAATCAATCGAGCCGCTGCTAGCTAATTATTCAAGAACTTTACTCTTGATTGAACAATATACATAAGGAACCAATATGACTAAGGTCGTAATTATTATCTTACTGCTTGCCATGATCACCAGTTTAGGGGTTGGTCTTTTTCATCTACTAAAAACTCCCGATGAACGAGACTCAGGAGACAAGCTAGTTAAATCACTAACTTGGCGCATCGGCATCTGGGTGGTATTGTTTGTGTTTATTTTATTATCAGTCAAAATGGGCTGGATTAAACCAAGCAATTCTGTTCACCCGGCTAAGTTTAATGAAGCACAACAAGAACGAATGAACACTCAAAAAGAGGAGTAAATCTCAAGCACTTGCTTCAACCCGGATTATGTATTAAAAAGCTACTTTCATTCGTAGTAGATTTTTAATACATAATCCGGGTTCAATAACATTTTAAAGCATTGCAATCAAAGAAGGCGCCAAATGGCGCCTTCTTTGATTTTGGGATATGTGCGAATATCTACTATGGCTATAAAATATAGACAAAGATAAACAGCCCCACCCATACAGTATCTACAAAATGCCAGTACCAAGCACCTGCTTCAAAAACGAAGTGCCGCTCTGGAGTGAAGTGTCCTTTAATACATCTCAGCAATACTACAAATAAGATGAAGGCACCCAAAGTTACATGAAAACCATGAAAACCGGTTAGCAAAAAGAAGGTTGATCCGTACACGCCAGTGCCTAGGGTTAAACCCAGATGGGAATAGGCTTCAGCGTACTCCTGCGCTTGTAGACCTAAGAACCATACACCTAGAACAACCGTGATAGCTAACCAAACAATAAGCTGCGTACGCTTATTTGCACGTAATGCATGGTGCGCAATGGTAAGCGTTACGCTTGAGGTCAATAGCAGCAAGGTGTTATACAAAGGCAAGTGCCATGGGTCAACTAGGGCGTATTTGGTGCCTTCAGCTATTTCGCTTGAACTCGGCAAACTGCTGGTGAGCATCTCAGCCCCTTGAGGACCAGAAGAAGGCCACGAAGCTTCAAAGCCAGGCCATAGCAGTTCGGTTTCGGCAAGCCAAGGTACGGCTAAGGCACGTAGATAATACAACGCGCCAAAAAATGCCGCAAAAAACATCACTTCTGAAAAGATAAACCAAGACATGCCCATCCGAAATGAACGATCAACGTCCATATTATAGTCAGGGCTCTCGGCAATAACTTTTCTGAACCAGATAAATAATAGGCAGGACAACACTAAGGCTCCCGCCATCATCATTTTGGGTCCAAATGCATAACCATTTAGAAAGCTCGCGCCGCCCATTGCAATGAAAAACAGTGCAATGGAACTAAAAAACGGATAAGCACTGGAATCCGGTACAAAATAGTGATCTTGTGAATGTGAAGACATATTGTTTCCTCTATAAAAGGGGCTTAATAATTTATTTTTCTAATCAGATTAATCTATCGTTGATTCCGCTCTATTGTCCGGCATATTTATCATTATCGAAAAACGTATAAGACAGAGTCAGCTCTTGAACATCTTCTGGCAATTCGGAATCAAGCATAAATCTAACCAGCATTTCTTTTTCTTCGCCAGGTTGTAACACCTGTTTAGTAAAACAAAAACACTCCGTTTTCTTAAAATGAAAGCCCGCTTGAGGCGGTGTGACATTAAATGTCGACATGCCCGTAATTGCTCTATTCGAAGTATTTTTTACATAAAAGTAAGCATCTTGAATTTCACCTACCTTGACATCCAAACCTTTGGTTATTGGCTTAAACTCCCAAGGCAAGGAACTATGACTATGCGTGGTAAACGTTACAGCCACATCTCGATCAACTACAGGTGCAATTCTGGCAGCAGACTCTTCAATAATATCAGTCTTACCGCCAAAACCAGTAACACGACAAAAGGCATCATATAACGGCACTAAGGCATAACCAAAACCAAACATCAGCACGGCAATGACAACCAGCTTTACAACAATATTGTTGCGCTGATTTTTTGGCTTATCTATAACTGTGTCCGACATCGACTGCAACCAACAACTATAGCCTGATAAAAAAGGCAGCAACAAATAACGCAACCGGAATCGCGGCTATCAATAACGCTAGGCGTGCATTGCTTTTTTTCTTCTCGTTACTAATCATGTCTGACACATTTAAAATAGATTACAGCCCGCTATGTTTTAGCTAAAGCCTATTTACTACTTAACAACAGGCGGCTCATCAAAAGTGTGGAACGGCGCTGGGCTTGGCACAGTCCACTCTAAACCTTCAGGGTTATCCCAAACTTCAGCAGTTGCTTTCTTTCCACCACGAACAGTTGATATGACGATATAGAGAAACAACAATTGCGAAAGACCCAAGCCAAATGCACCAATTGAAGACCACTGATTAAATTCAGCGAACTGCAATGGGTAATCGGCGTAGCGACGCGGCATTCCCGCAAGCCCTAGAAAGTGCTGTGGGAAAAACGTGATGTTAAAGAAAATCGCGGTCAGCCAGAAATGAATCTTGCCTAGCGTTTCGTTGTACATATGCCCAGTCCACTTCGGCAACCAGAAGAAGGTGCCGCCCATTATCGCCATTACAGAGCCTGAGAATAATACATAGTGAAAGTGAGCAACTACGAAATAAGTATCGTGATACTGAAAATCAGCCGGAGTAATCGCCAACATCAAGCCAGATAGCCCGCCAATGGTAAACAGGAATATGGTACCCACTGCGAACAACATGGGCGTTTCAAAGGTCATTGAACCACGCCACATAGTAGTGACCCAGTTGAATATCTTTACCCCGGTTGGAACAGAAATCAACATGGTGGCATACATGAAGAACAACTCACCCTGCAGCGGCATGCCAACCGTAAACATGTGGTGAGCCCACACGATAAACGACAAAAATGCGATAGCTGCCGTAGCAAACACCATTGAGCTATAACCAAACAAAGGCTTACGCGCAAAGGTTGGGATGATATGCGAGATAATACCAAACGCGGGCAAAATCATAATGTAAACTTCTGGGTGACCAAAGAACCAGAAAATATGTTGATACAACAAGGGGTCACCGCCGCCTGCAGGATTAAAGAACGCAGTGCCAAAATGACGGTCGGTCAACAACATGGTTACTGCGCCTGCAAATACCGGCATTACCGCAATCAACAAGAAAGCAGTAATTAACCAAGTCCACACAAACATTGGCATCTTCATCAGCGTCATGCCGGGCGCACGCATATTCAATACAGTGACGATCACGTTGATCGCGCCCATAATAGAAGAGATACCCATCATGTGAATGGCCACAATTGCCATATCGACACTCATGCCGCCTTGGATCGTGAGTGGCGCGTAAAGCGTCCAGCCAGCCGAAGGTGCGCCACCTGGAACAAAAAAGCTAATTATCAAAATGGAGAACGCAAATGGAAGAATCCAGAAGCTCCAATTATTCAATCTCGGCAACGCCATGTCTGGAGCACCCACCATAAGTGGGATCATCCAGTTGGCAAAGCCAACAAAACCAGGCATAACAGCACCAAATACCATAACCAGAGCGTGCATGGTAGTCATCTGATTGAAGAAATGCGGGTCAACATACTGCAACCCTGGCTGAAACAATTCTGCTCTAATAACCATGGCCATGGCGCCGCCAAGAAACAGCATGGTGAGAGAAAATATTAAATAAAGCGTGCCAATGTCCTTGTGATTGGTTGACATACACCAACGCTTGAAACCACTTGGCTTATGGTGATCATGATCGTGGTGATCATTGTGAGCAACTGCTGCGTCTGACATGGATATTCTCCTACTCTAAATTTGTTCGTTTTTTGCTAATTTGGTCTAAATAAGTCGTCTAAATAAGGCCAATAATAGGCTATTTACGCTTCGCTTTAATTTCTGAAGGCAAGACAACGTCGCCAGTATCATTTCCAAATGCGTTTCGTTGAAAGGTAATAACCGATGCAATTTGTTCATCGCTCAACTGCGGTGCAAACGCAGCCATTGCGGTACCTGCCTTACCAAACATAACTAAGTCGATATGTGCGTCCACTGGGCCAGTCGCAACCGGACTACCCGCGATCGCAGGGAAAACTCCTGGAATTCCCTTACCTTCGACGCCATGACAGGCAATGCAGTTAGAGGCGATTTGCTCACCTTTTG
>Ga0316189_10006723_pt1 | contig 10941 bp, 9 predicted proteins | sample LowCovwburrow_MG_FD_204930 | JGI IMG/M metagenome (GOLD analysis project Ga0316189, IMG submission 204930) | Coastal sediment microbial communities from Maine, United States - Lowes Cove worm burrow | ecosystem: Environmental > Aquatic > Marine > Coastal > Sediment | place: USA: Maine... | reverse complement strand
GCAGGCTTTACGAAGTCGATTCCAGGCTGCGCCCGGAAGGTAGCTCAGGTTTACTGGTGTCTTCGGCACAGGCTTTTCTCAAATACCAGCAGGAGAAAGCCTGGACCTGGGAGCACCAGGCGCTGGTGCGCGCCAGACCGGTAGCAGGTCAGGCTATCCTCGGCGATACCTTCAACGACATACGCATCAATATTCTCAGACAGCCTCGCGATGCACAAAAGCTGGCGCATGATATCGTCGAAATGCGTGAAAAAATGTATCAGAGCAAGCGCCCGGTTGAAGACGACTGGAAGAATCTGAAACATTCTCGCGGCTGCCTGATCGACATCGAATTCATGGTGCAATACTGGACACTATTGCAGGCAAATAAAGTTGCCTCCATTTGCACATATTCTGATAATATTGGCCTTCTTAATGAATTAATCCGGTTAAACATAATTGACAGTTCGCATTCGCAGTTGATTGATATTTATCTCAGATATCATCACTATCTGCATGAAACCGTGTTGCAAAACAAACCCGCCGAGATCGCATCAAAGATGATCGAATCGGAGGTCGCACAGGTTAAGCAAAGCTGGAAACAATGTTTCAATTTATAACCCTGGAGTAGAAAACGATGTCAATGGCCGATCGCGATGGTCTCATCTGGTTTGACGGTGAAATGGTTGCCTGGCGGGATGCTACCGTTCATGTATTAACCCACACCCTGCATTATGGTATGGGTTGTTTCGAAGGTGTGCGCGCGTATCACGCCGATCAGGGCACAGCTATATTCGCACTCGAAGCACATACCAGACGTCTGCTCGACTCCTGCAAAATTCTGGGCATGAAGTTACCCTATAGCAAAGCACAGCTCATCGATGCACAAATCGCTGCAGTACGTGATAACAACCTCGACAGCGCCTATATCCGTCCGATGGTTTTTTACGGTTCCGAAGGCATGGGCCTGCGGGCTGATAATCTTAAGGTACATTGCATTGTCGCTGCCTGGGAATGGGGGGCATATCTCGGCCAGGAAGCGCTGGAAAAAGGCATCCGCATCAAGACTTCTTCGTTTACCCGACACCACGTCAACATTGCTGTCACCAAAGCCAAAGCTAATGGTCAATACATCAACTCGATGATGGCGCTTAGCGAAGCGTTGCAGGATGGATACGATGAAGCATTGTTGCTCGACCCCGAAGGTTATGTTGCCGAAGGCAGTGGTGAAAATATTTTCGTGATAACCGATGGAGTGATCTATACGCCGGAAGTGACTTCGGCGCTAAACGGCATAACCCGAAAAACTATTTTCGCGCTCGCTGCCGATGCCGGTTACGATATAGTCGAAAAACGTATAACCCGGGATGAAATCTATATTGCCGACGAAGCATTTTTTACCGGTACGGCCGCAGAAGTAACGCCGATCAGCGAGCTGGATAATCGTGTCATCGGCGGCGGTTCGCGCGGTCCGATAACCGAACGCCTGCAGAAGGATTATTTTGATCTGGTACACGGCCGTAACGAAAAACATCTCGATCTGTTAACTTTTATCAAGTAACTCACAATCAAGAAAATATAATTATGGTTAATCCAGATACCGCAGCCAACCAGAGCCAGCATAGTCAGCCAAACGCCAAGACCGCTGTCGAAGTGAAACCCGGCGATTTACCTATCCACTGCCCGGTTGCTGGTTCGAGCTTATGGAATTCACATCCGCGTGTTTATATTCCCGTGGCCGAGAACGGTGGCGAGTCGAAATGCCCTTATTGCGGGACGATATTCAAGCTACTTTAACCAATCCCACCAAATAGCGGTGATACAAAGTTTTTAGCGATCACCTCCATCTCCTCGCGGAGTTTAATAAACAGATCAAATAATTCCGGGTCGAATTGCTTACCGCGTTCCTCGCGCATAATATCAATCGCCTTGTCTACGCTCATTGCGGATTTATAAACCCGCTTATGAATCAATGCATCGAAGACATCGACGATGGCAACAATACGCGCGCTAATCGCTATTTGTGAGCCCGACTGCCCATAGGGATAGCCCTTGCCATCCCAGCGTTCATGATGCCCCAGCGCGATATCTCGGGCCATTTGAATTAACTCAGAATTTGAATTCGATAGTATCTGCGCACCAATCTCGGAATGCCTTTTCATGATTTCAAACTCGGCATTGGTCAGGCCTCCGGCTTTTTTCAGAATATAATCGGGAATACCAATTTTGCCGATATCATGCATTGACGCAGCGATACGAATAGCATCGACCATGCACTGCTCCCAGCCAAGATGTTTTGCCATCAATTCGCTATAGAGGCCCAGGCGTCGAATATGCGAACCCGTCTCACCATCGTCTCTGGTTTCTGCCGCCCAGACCAGACGCAGCGCAATTTCTTCTTCACGTTCGAGAATTTGCTGGGTTTGTTTGCTCACTTCTCGTGCCAGAAAGTCTTTCGCGAGTTTTCCCTCTCGGCCAATTTGCAAGGTGCGATGCTGTAGCTGGTAATTTTCTTCCAGCACTTCGATCAATAGAAGAGAATGCTCTTCCCAGTTTAGCGCGACTGCTTCCAGCGCTACCTCGTCACCATCCAGGGTGGTATCGACCCAGGGGCCAGAACGGATGCGACGCCCATTTTCTTTACTATCCCAGAGTACCTGTGCATCCACGAGAAAGTTTTCAATAAACGGGAAACGCCTTTGTGGGAAAACCAGCGCAGAATCTTCGAACAATTCTGGGTAGAAAATAGAAAACACCGGCGCCGCAGGTTTTAGCAATTCGAAACAATCGTTGTCTTTTTTTAACATCGCCACCATATTCAAAGCCTGAAAAACCAGAGAAATCTCCGGCGTAGGTTCATGCACAACATTGAGCGCCTGTACTTTGTGTTCTAGCAAACGCAGTTCGTTGGATTTCTGGCGCGCAAGAATCTGCCACTCAAGGTCATCCGACCTGTCCTGCATGATCACCCAGGCCAGATCATTTTCCAGAAACAGATGTACGTCGATAACGTCGGCATCACTGATATGGATTGACGGCAGGTATTCATAATCGCTGATCATGGGCAACATGCCGGAAAGGAAAAAAGCACTATCCGATATATCCGCTCCGATAGACCAGGTCGGCAGCCCCATCGATTCAAAATCCCCACCCCGATCAATTACTTCGCCCTTTTCATCAACCTTCATGTAGGCAAATGTATGGCTTCCCATGATAATCTTGAGAATTTTTTCGTTTATACTGGGGGGGAATACACTAAGCATTTTGAAATTGAGCAAGCTGACACATCTCCCTGGACAGCTGTTCGAAAACATACTCTACGTTGCTGTTCTCCAACGCACTGGTCTCGACAATAATCCAGCCAGCACTTTTTAACTGCGCTAATCGATCCGTGTCAATTTCCCAGTTCTCTCTCAGATCAGATTTATTGATGAGTAACACAAACGGAATAAAACCAACCTCGCGGTTGACCTTATTATTTAACTCTATGGCAATTTCCAGGGTCTCTCCACGTGTACCGTCAGCAACCAGAATTGCACCGGAGGAACCCCGCAGATAAGAACTGCGGACTTTCATGAACTCGTCCTCTCCGGCTAAATCCCAGAGGATTAAATCGAGATCATGATCCTCAATCTGAACGGTTTTCTTATCAATCTTCACACCCAAAGTTGTCTTATACTTGTCACTGAATATGCCACTGACAAACCGTTGAACCAACGACGTTTTGCCAACCGCAAATGCACCAAGCATGACTACCTTCATTTTCATTGTGCCGTTCAATTGCTCACCTGCCTATTTAACTCTACTGCAAATTCAACGCGACGATTAAATTGGCGTTGCTCTTCTGTCGACTCTACTTCGACGGGTTCTTTTAATCCTTCATTACGCAGGTAACTCGGGCTGATACCGGTATTAAACAGGTACTGCGATACATAATCGGCGCGATCTTCACTGAGGAACTTGTTATCCTCGAAACTGCCGCTGGAATCCGAAAAGCCCTTGACCACGACCTGAACCTGTTTCGATAATATTTTCGAATTTGCAATTATCCTGCTAACAATTTCCGCGACCTCATCCAGGGTTTGATTAAATTCAAAATTGAAAGACACCGACGCATCGAAGAAAATCATCTTCTCTTCCAGCCGCTGAATATCTGCGGCCAGCATTTCCGCTTCTATTGTGGTCAATGAACTGGAATCAATTCGGGAAATTGACGGGTAGGTCCGGGCGAGTTTCTGCATTGACGCTATCCACGCGAGTTCCGCCCTGCCCTGTACCTTGAGCACGGATTCCTCCAATGTCAGCACGACAGAATCGGGCGGACTGAAGAGACTTAAATCGATAGCTTCCTTTAGTGCGGAGTCGTCATAAAAGTGAATACCGGGTATTTGCAGTGCCAGGGCTTCGGCCCGATTACGCCATTCAGGGCTTGCGAACCCGGAAACCTGCAAACGCCCCATGCCAATATCAAGCACCGCTTCAACCGACTCTGGCATTAAAAGCGAACTTAGATCTATCGAAGTTACCAGCGCATCCGTATTAATTTCAGCAACGCCAGTGGTTTGCAGTAACGGCCGGTTGATAGCATTAATCCATTCTTCGTCAGCGTATCCAGACAAAAGCAAACGACCGTCGTCAATACTCGCCGAAACATTCGTTGGTAACGACATCATGGCGAGTGCGCGTTTTAACACCAATGTTTGTTCTAGTGACTGATAGGGCTGAAAAACATGCGCGACCGCTTCAAAATTCAGTCGAGATTCGTTGAGTACCGCTTGCGGTGTCCGTGCCAATGGGTCGCGTAGACCTTTAACCCGAAAGACCCCGCCATCGTTATCGAACCCGGTAATGGCGTATCCCGGTTCCTTTTCTAACAGGGATATATATTCCTTCTGTAACTTTGACTGATACAATCCCGAACCAACCCAGTAAAATAACGCCGCGATAACAACCAGGCATGCTATCCAGAAGCCAATGCCAAATCGACGATTGACGTTTTGATATTGTTCTTGCAGACACTCATGGAGTATATCTTTCGCTGGTTCAAACACGGAGATATCGCCGTTAAACTGGGCGAAGTCATCGTCGTAGACTAATTCGATTTGCTCCATTGTTTGCAGCATGGTGGTGTGCAGGCTCGCCGGGGGATTCCCGGTGATGGCTAAAGCAAGGATGGCATTGGGGCTTTTCACTAACCAGATTGAAATCGACCCCATTTCAATACTTCCGAGGCTTTTTTCTTCGCTGTTTTCAAACGAGTCGCTGACGAAATCATCAATCGCAGTAAGCATTGAAGATACCACATCGGGATTCTGGCTCTCAACATTTTCGCGTTCGATGTGCGTTAGCAATAGCCCGGTTGAGTGATGTATCAGAAAAACCTGTTCGACCTCATAAACAAGGCTATTCGAAAGCACAATTTGCGCGAATGGCACGCCAGTACGCATCGACTCAATACGCCATCTCAAACCCTGTATAGAAAAACTGTTTTCGATTACCTGATTGACCGAGCGAAACATTTGCCGAATGGTTTCGATAACCGATTTTCGAATGGCAGGACCGATTACCGGAAACAGTGCATCGGCAAACTTATTGATATCGCGTTTGATCGAGATCCGAACTATATCTTCAACGGTTGGGACTAACGCTTTAGAGAGTTGATGTCCACGCTGATTTGCGCTTTTAAGCATGGCCTGCGGCAGCACATCACCGATTTCACTAGAAAACGCTTCTCGATTATCGAGTCGGTCACTCAGTTGATCGAGTTTGTCTAGCTCAGAACCAACCAGTAACTGGCGTAGTAGTTCTAGTTCACGCCGTTCATTGTGAGGCAGATTCTTCATCTGTAAAACACATTAAATTCCTTATCATTTGGGATCCAGATCTTCCTGGTTAAGTTGCAATGCGACCTGGCTCAATATGTCTGCCAGGCCAGTTTTATCAACTTTAGCAAACGTCAGTTCCTGATTATACCCATCCATACGTTTACGAGTTTGTTCCATTTGGCTATTCAAATCTGCACTAAAATCCTGACTTTGTTTTAATATTTTCTGATTGGTGTCGCGGGATTGTTTATCGAGTGATTTGACTAATTCTGCGATTTTGTCGTTGATCTGTCTGACACTTTTTTTAATTTCCGCATCAACCTCATCCAGTTCAGCGACTCGGGTTTTCTCTTCAGTCCCAAGTTTGCTGCTGAGAATTTCGATTTCGCTTTCGACAAAGGATTGCAACGAGTCTATCTGGCTGGTGCTTTCCTGTCTTATCGAAGCAAGATCACTGGCAATTCGTTCCTCGAGCTTGGCAAACTTTCGATCGAGTTCGCGCATTTGATTACCAAACAGAATATCTCTTATCTTATCGACATTATCCTGTTCTTCTACTTCGTCTTGCATCGGGCTAGCGCTGTTTGCCGCTTGTTTGGCGTTTCCCGCTATTTTAGTTTTTTCCATGTTTCTCACCCCTCTATGGAGAATATCTGAATCATAAACTAATTGATATGCTAATCCCAATAAAACGACTAGTCCATAGACAGGAAGTAAATCGAAATAAAAAAAGGGAGCGTAGAGCTCCCATTTTTGAAAACAGCAAGCCGTTGTTTTATCTCAACTTTCGGCAGCTTCCTCAACGTTCACCGCTTTCATGCTCAAACGAATTCGACCCTGACGGTCAACTTCCAGCACTTTGACTTTAACCATGTCGCCCTCTGACAGCTTATCACTGACATTTTCGACGCGTTCATCCGATATCTGCGAAATATGCACCAGACCATCTTTACCCGGTAGAATATTAACAAAAGCACCGAAGTCCATGATCTTGGCGACCTTGCCTTCGTAGATAATTCCAACTTCAACGTCAGCCGTGACCATTTCAACGCGACGACGCGCTTCATCACCGGCAGATTTTTCGACAGAGGCGATTTTCACCACGCCATCATCGTCGATCTCGATGGTTGCACCGGTTTCTTCGGTGATGCCACGGATAGTTGCGCCACCTTTGCCGATAACGTCACGAATTTTTTCCGGATTGATTTTGAAAGTAATCAGACGCGGTGCGTATTCTGACATTTCTTCTCGACTTTCGGTGATAACCTTGGCCATTTCGCCGAGAATAAACAAACGTCCGTCTTTGGCCTGATCCAGTGCCTGGCTCATGATCTCGGTGGTAATACCGTCGATTTTGATATCCATCTGCAATGCCGTAATACCGTCGGTAGTACCCGCGACTTTGAAGTCCATATCGCCGAGATGATCTTCGTCGCCGAGGATATCGCTGAGTACAGCGAAGTTATCGCCTTCTTTAATAAGACCCATGGCGATACCCGCGACCGGTGCTTTTAAAGGTACACCGGCATCCATCAGTGCCAGACTCGCACCACAGACACTCGCCATTGACGATGAACCGTTCGATTCAGTAATTTCAGAGACCACGCGAATGACATAAGGGAAATCATCCAGTGAAGGCATGACCGCCTGAACACCACGTTTGGCGAGACGACCATGGCCGATTTCGCGACGCTTTGGCGTACCAACACGCCCGGTTTCACCGACGCTTGATGGTGGAAAGTTGTAATGCATCATGAAGTTTTCTTTGCGTGAACCTTCAATCGCATCGATAATTTGTGCGTCGCGGCCGGTGCCCAGCGTGGTCACGACCAGTGCCTGAGTCTCACCACGGGTAAAGACAACCGAACCGTGTGTTCTTGGTAAAACGCCAGTGCGAATCGTAATCGGGCGTACAGTTTTAGTGTCGCGTCCATCGATACGCGGCTGGCCTTCGATGATACGTCCACGGACGATTTTCTTTTCTAACTTGCCGACCATTTCGCGAACATCGGATTCATTCGGTGAATCTTCTGCATCGTTCACCAGTGCTGCGACTGCGGCGGCACGGACTTCGCTGTTGCGCGCCTGACGATCCATTTTGTCGGCAATTGCATAGGCCTCGGTAATGTCATTCGCGAATTGACTGCTGACAGTCTCCAGCAAACTTTCGTTTGCTTCAGGTGCGTTCCATTCCCATGCAGTGGGGTTCACTTCGGCAGTGAACTCGTTGATCGCCTGAATCGCAGTCTGCATTTGCTCGTGTCCAAAAACCACCGAACCAAGCATGACTTCTTCGGATAGACAATTGGCTTCTGATTCAACCATCAATACCGCATTTTCAGTACCGGCAACGACGAGGTCGAGATCCGACTCGGCAGTCTGGCTCATGGTTGGGTTCAGGACGTATTCGCCATCGATATATCCAACTCGGGCTGCACCAATCGGGCCAGCGAAGGGCATGCCTGAAATTGAGATCGCTGCCGAAGCACCGATTAGAGCGGGAATATCAGGATCGATTTCGTTGTTCATCGAAACAACAGTGGCGACCACCTGGACTTCGTTGAGAAAGCCTTTCGGGAATAGCGGACGAATTGGACGATCGATTAAGCGGCAGGTCAAAGTTTCCTTTTCACTCGGGCGACCTTCGCGCTTAAAAAAACCGCCGGGTATTCTACCGGCGGCGTATGTCTTTTCGATGTAATCAACCGTGAGCGGGAAAAAGCCTCGGCTGGGATCGGCATCTTTGGCACCAACAACAGTGACCATGACCACGGTATCGGCCATATTGACAAAAACAGCACCACTTGCCTGACGCGCTATCTCTCCTGTTTCCAGCGTGACTTGATGCGCGCCGTACTGAAATGTCTTTTTAATTGGGTTCACATTTATCTCGCTGTTATCGACGTAAGCCTAGTTTTCCGATCAGGTCTTTGTATCGTTGCTGATTTTTGGACTTTAAATAATCCAGTAAGTTACGACGCTGGTTTACCATTTTGAGTAAGCCGCGACGCGAATGGTGGTCGTGAATATGCTTTTTGAAATGTTCAGTCAAATGACTGATCTGGTGACTTAATAATGCAACCTGCACTTCTGGTGATCCTGTATCACCTTCTTTTTGCTGGTTGTCAGCAATGATGGCTTGCTTCTGTTCAGCTGACATCGACATTGGATAAAACCTCGTAGGCCCGAAAAAGGCTGGTATTCTACCTATCTGAGCAGGCAGTAACAAGGACTTTAACGGTAATTATCGCAGTTATTCAAACAGGGCTTCCCGTATGAAGCTATCTTGCTGTATTCATTAACCTTTTCGGCAGAATTCGACCGTCTGCAGTGGCTTCACCAATGCCAATAAACTGTCCATTCTCGCATACCAGGTTTAACAGCCCTGGATGCACCGTCGAATCGCTTTGGATGAAACGGCCCTGCTTCAAATTTTCACTGGCCAGGCTATCGACAATCAATTCGGGTAAATCGGTTAAGGCGGCCTTCACCGGCAATAAAACCTGTTTAAGCGCCGTATCTGAGACCGCCGCCAGATCGCGTAATTTTTCCAGTGAATAACAGGGTTGCTGCCAGAAAGGATGTACACCGGTACGGTCTAAATCGGCTAGATAAGCACCGCAGTCCAGCGCCTTACCGATATCTTCCCCTAGCGTGCGAATATAGGTGCCTTTTGAACAGCGCACGTCGATCACTATCTGCGCCTGCTCGAATTCGACGAGTTCAAGTTCGAAGATTTCGATACGGCGTGCTTCACGTTCTACTTCCCGACCTTTTCTGGCGAGTTTATAAAGCCGCTGCCCCTTGACCTTAACCGCCGAATGCATGGGTGGAACTTGCTCGATAACGCCGCGGAAGCGGGTTAATACCGCGTTAATATCCTCCCGGCTTACCGTCACCGCAGATTCCGAGGTCACCTCGCCTTCAGCATCGCCAGTTGTCGTGGTTTTACCCAATTGACAAACGGCTCGATAAGACTTGCTGGCATCGAGCAAATAGGCTGAGAATTTGGTCGCTTCGCCGAAACAAATCGGCAGCACGCCGGTCGCCAACGGGTCAAGACTGCCAGTATGACCAGCCTTGTTGGCTTTAAATATAGAACGGGTTTCCTGTAAAGCCTGATTCGAACTAATGCCCTTGGGTTTATCGAGCAGCAAGATACCGTCGATGTCGCGAAAACCCGCCGGTTTGCGTGCGCCGCGTCCCACTTAATCGCTCGAATTAAACTCGTCACGCGCAATGGCGCTATCGATCAGGTCGGATATGTTGCGCCCACGAATATTAGAATCATCGTAGATAAACTTCAGGCGAGGGGTGATTCTGGCCTTCAGAACCTTACCAATTTCGCGCTGTAAATAGCCACTGGCATGGGTTAGCGCCTGTAAGCTTTGCGCGGCATCTTCGGGATCGAGCACGCTAAAATAGACCTTCGCCAATGATAAATCTTTGGTGACTTCTACTTCGAGAATACTCGGTGATGACAGACGTGGATCCTTGATACCATGCTGCACCAACCGGGCCAGCTCGCGCTGCACCTGTGAGGCAATTCTATCGCTACGCGGAAAGTCTTTAGGCATTGTTCAGGCGAGACTACGCTGTACTTCAATACGCTCAAATACTTCGATTTGATCGCCCGGACGCACGTCGGTGTAATTCTTCACCGCGATACCACACTCGGTACCCATACGAACTTCTTCGACGGCATCCTTGAAACGACGTAGTGACTCTAGCTCGCCCTCATAAATGACGACATTGTCGCGCAGGACACGGATCGGCAGGCCACGGCGTACCGAGCCTTCGATAACCATGGAGCCGGCGACATCGCCAAATTTTGGTGAGCGGAAAACATCTTTGACTTCTGCCAGACCAATAATTTTTTCCTGTAACTCAGGGGCTAACATGCCCGACATAATCGCCTTAATATCGTCGATGATGTCGTAGATAACACTGTAATAACGAATCTCGATACCGAAATCGCCCGCAAGACGTTTCGCTGCCGCATCGGCACGCACATTGAAGCCGATGACAATCGCATCGGATGCCGAGGCCAGATTGATATCGGACTCATTGATACCACCGACGCTGCTGACCACCAGTTTGGCGCGCACTTCGTCAGTCGATAATTTATTTAATGCCT
>Ga0316189_10006722_pt1 | contig 10942 bp, 9 predicted proteins | sample LowCovwburrow_MG_FD_204930 | JGI IMG/M metagenome (GOLD analysis project Ga0316189, IMG submission 204930) | Coastal sediment microbial communities from Maine, United States - Lowes Cove worm burrow | ecosystem: Environmental > Aquatic > Marine > Coastal > Sediment | place: USA: Maine... | reverse complement strand
TCATCGTATCCAGACTCCAGGGTGAAGAACTGCCCGCATTGAAACTCGATAGTGACGGCGACTGAGCTGTCCCCTGCGCCGAGCTTCTGGCTCGATAGCACTCCGGGCGCACAACAGCCCCGGGCGGCACTGACAGCCGGAATTGAAGCCGATGTGGCCATCGTCGGAGCGGGCTACACCGGCTTGTGGACAGCCTATTACCTGAAGAAATCCAATCCCTCATTGAACATTGCCGTGCTGGAAAGCCAGGTTGCCGGATTTGGCGCTTCCGGGCGCAATGGCGGCTGGTGTTCGGCATACCTGTCCGGCATTGAACACTGGCTGGACAATCCCGGTCAGCGTGCAGGCGGGATCCTGCTGCAGAAACAAATGTTCGACACTGTCGCGGAAATCGGCCGGGTCGCCAGCCAGGAATCCATTGACTGCGATTTCGACCAGTCGGGTGCACTGGAAATCGCGGTAATCCCGGCCCAGATGAAGCGCCTGGAGCAGGAACTGGAATATGTTCAGGCGCTGGGTTTCGGTGAATCCGACTACCAAAGCATAGGCCCGAAGGAGCTGCAGAGCATGCTGGGTGTGGAAGGTGCACTCGGGGCCATTCACATGAAACACTGCGCAGCAATTCAACCCGCCCGGCTGGCCCGTGGGCTGGCAGATGTGGTCGAAGGATTGGGCGTTTCCTTATACGAACAAAGCCCGGTGCTTCAGATTAATGACAAGACGCTGGTAACCGCCGGTGGACCTATCAAAGCAGACACGATCGTCCTGGCTACAGAAGGTTACAGCGGCACAATCGCTGGCCGTCAGCGACGGCTGGTGCCCATTCATTCGATGATGGTTGTAACCGAGCCATTGAGCGACGACCAGATAGCTGCGATAGGGTTCGATCAGCGATATTGTTTCGGCAACCTGGACTGGCTGGTGACTTATGGACAGCTGACGGCAGACCGGCGCATCGCCTTCGGTTGCCGGGGAACCTACCATTATGGTTCCCGCATCCGGACCTTCGACCCGAACGACCCGGAATTCGAACTGGTCAGGCAAACCCTGCTTCGTTTTTTCCCGTCACTGGAAGGCATTTCCTTCACCCATGCCTGGGGTGGATGCATGGGGGTATCCCGCTCACTCCGGCCGTCGGTAAACTTCGACCGGGATCAGCGTGTGGGATGGGCAGGCGGCTATTTTGGCAACGGGGTCGGAGCCAGCCACCTGGCCGGACGCACCATGGCCGAACTGGTCAGCGGGGAGAATACGGAGCGTACTGAAACACCCTGGGTCAATCCGGCTGATGCCGATCGCCGCTGGGAACCGGAACCCCTGCGTTGGCTTGGAGTTAAATCGCGGGCCCGTTTGATGCACTGGGCAGACCGCGCCGAGCACTCCCGTAGCCCAACCGCATCGCTCATCACCGGAGCGCTTGATACACTATTTCCTTAACTTATCCAGGAACAGGAAATGAAAGCCATCCATCAAAAACAAGAGCACACCAATTCCTATTATGCCGCCTCGGTTAACGAGGTGACTGACTACCCGGAACTGGAAGGCGACATTTCCGTCGATGTCTGCGTGGTCGGCGCCGGCTTCACTGGCGTTGCCACGGCCCTGACGCTGGCCGAACGGGGTCATTCGGTAGCCCTGGTCGAGGCCAACCGGGTTGGTTGGGGCGCTTCCGGGCGCAATGGCGGACAGTTGATCAACGGCATCAGTGGGCTGTCCAGGATCCGCAAAAAGTATGGCGCGGGTGTCACCGACATGCTTTGGGATTTGCGTTGGCGCGGTAACGACATCATCCATGAACGGGTGGAAAAGTACGGTATCCAGTGCGACCTGAAAAAGGGGTTCATTGAAACGGCGCTGAAACCCCGGCACATGAAAGACCTGGAAGAGTACGCGGCAGAGATGGAGCGGCATAACCACCCCTACCCTTACGAACTATGGGACCGGGAAAAGACCCGTCACATGCTGGGTACAGATGCCTACATAGGCGGTTTCGTCAGCTACCGTGACGGCCACCTGCACCCGTTGAACCTGTGTATCGGAGAAGCCCGCGCAGCACATGGCCTCGGTGTTCAGATTTTCGAGCAATCGCCCGTAACAGGGATTGAACACGGACCCAGGCCGGTCGTCGTAACCGACAAAGGCCGGGTCGAAGCCGACAACGTGGTGCTGGCCGGCAATGCCTATCACCTTTTGGAATCGCGCCGCCTGGCCAACCTGACATTTCCCGCGGGCAGCTACATTATCGGCACCGAGCCGCTTTCCGACGAAATCGTTGCGGAAATCAACCCGCTGGACCTGGCCGTTTGTGACCTGAACGAAGTAGTGGACTATTATCGCTTATCCGCCGACAAGCGTCTTCTGTACGGCGGCCGCTGCAACTACTCCGGGCGCGAACCCGCCAGCATCAAGAAGGCCATACTGCCGCGTATGCTCGCGATCTACCCGCAACTCAAGGATGTTCAAATCGATTACGAGTGGGGCGGCATGATCGGTATCGTGCTAAACCGTATTCCCGCCCTGGGACGCATCAACGACAACGTCTACTACGTCCAGGGATATTCCGGACATGGCGTTAACGCCACCCACATCATGGCTGAACTCACAGCGGATGCCATCCGCAACACGCCGGAAAAATTCAACCTGTTTGCCAATATGAAGCACTTCAGGATTCCGGGCTCGCAGTGGATGGGCAACCAGATCATCGCACTGGGCATGCTCTACTTCCGGCTCAAAGACCGGCTTTAAACATATAAAAAAAGGGCGGGATGCCGAAGCACCCCGCCCTGTCTGTGCTGATGGTTTAATCAGCCTTTTCTATCACCCTTAACGGGCATGTACCGCGTCAACGGAGTAGGTCTTGCCAACGCCGTGACAAGCTGAGCATGCTTCGCCCAGATCCGTTGAGTTGGAATCCGCATGGACCGCTGCTGCATCACTGTCATGACATGACAGGCAGGAAGCGGTTTCTGGCAGCATCGGGCTCCACAGATCTTGTGGCGTCACGACTGATTCCAGGCCGGTGGGCAGCGGAAGCTGGTAGGAACCGTCCTCATGGCATGCTTCGCAGTTGCGCAGGTCTCCAACATACTCAACATGACTGAAGTCGTGCACGCTGCTGCGATAACCGTAAACCACGTAACCATTCTCCAGTTCTGCTCCACGGTGGATCTTGTGGATCATGTAGCGGAAATCGATCGACTGCGGCTCACCTTCAAGCCGAACAGCTTCATCCGTTGCAGAAGGCATATGGCAGGTCTGGCAGTAGCCATTGGCGTCGTGCCGGTTGCTACCGTGCAGGCTCAGGTTGGAATGGCAGCTTTCGCACTTGGCATCGTCAACCACCATGCGCCTGGAAACCGGGGCGGCATCCGTTACGGCGAAGGGCTCGATGAAATTCTGCATCTGGTCATTAAAGCCGAACTCATCGTTCTGACCTTCATTGATGACTGCACTCAAACGGCCTTCTACACCGATTGCGAATGAACCCACCGCATCGACAGGCAGCCGGGAATCAAAGGTGAATATCCAGTTCCCTCCGCTGGGTCTCAGATTGCCCATTGCATCGTCCTGTTTATAAAACGTGAAGTCGGTGTTCGGGCCGGAAAGTGAGAACCGCAAGCGATTCATGTCAGTTGGATTCAACGGGCCAGCCTTCGTGCTCAGGGAGAAGGTCACTATCGGTCGGTCACCCGGATCCGTATTCTGTACGTCGATGATTTCTACCAGGACTCCACCCAACTGGTTCGATTTGTAAGCCACGGTGTGTGCGCCAGTGACAGAGATATCATATTCCTTACCACTGTCCGGTCTGTGGCAGTTGGCGCATTGACTGTCGTCATTCTGTACAGGATGAGATTCACCAGACGTAAAATCCAGTGCATCATGGCATGAACCACAGACCCACCGCGACGGTTCGGTCATCCAGACTGTGTGATCAACGGCAGCCGTTCCCTGGTAAGCACCCGGCGGGTTGTTGGCGCAGCCGAAAACCGTATTATCGACGGCCAACTCCTGCAGCACGTTTCCAGTCCCGCCTTCAACCAGGAAGAACTTCTGTCCATCGTTAACCCACTTGCCCGTTGCCTGGGAACCTGCGGCTCCGGCGCTGGCAAACAGGGAACCGTCTGCTGCATTAACCCGGACGTCGATATTACCTTCATCGCCCCAGGTCAACTCGGTCATGCTCAGGCCAGAGGCATCACAGACCGGTGCAGTAGCGGGATTGGCAACCATTGGAAAATCACCAGTGGGCGTTCCGCCGGTGTGGCAAATCTGACAGTCATTGATGTCTGCAGGGAATACGACTTCTGAGTAATCATGTACGGACTGTCTGTAACCAATGATGGTATACCCGTTTTCAAGCAACACACCTGCGTGGATCTTGTGAACCATGTAGGGCATATCAACGGAATCGCCGGTATCCGGATCAGTACTCTGAGTCGGGTTGTGGCAAAGAACACAAAGGCCTACTTCCTGTCTTGCACCACCATGGATCGCCAGGGGATCATGACAGGTATTGCAGGTAGCCGTAGTTACCATGTCCCGGGGAACCGGTGTGCCGACTCCTGAAGGGATAAAGTTATCGAGTTCATTTGACACATAGCGATCCAGGCCGAATTCGGTCAAATCACGGCGCGCATAAATACCCGTGGTGTGCGTGGCGCCCGTATCAAAGTCAGCGGGTAGCACGGTGGCAAATTTATACATATAGGTGCCATCACCCATGTCCGTATAAGTCCCACCAGAGTCGGTGGATGCCTGCACGGCAGAGTCCCCGGTGTCCGGACTGGTCGCGACACGCGTGGTATATGCTACGTATGCTTCCTCACCCGCCGGGATGAAAGAAAGAATAAAAGAAGTACTGACAGGACCTGGCGTAAAGATACCTTCACGATCCAGTGGCAGACCTGCGGGATCAGAAATTCTGAATGTCACTTCCGGCATCAGGTCAGCAGGAATCACTGTATCAATGATTTCCAGTTCCAGGCCGGGCCGGACGAAAAGAATTTCCGCTTCGGTCAGGTAAAACTCCTTGTTGACTTCGGTATAGCCCGCGTCAGCGGGTGCTTCACTCTTCGCTGAAACCGCGGAACTGGTGCCCATCATGAGCACGGTACCTGCGATCAAGCCCCAAAAGAGTCTCGTTTTCATTATTGATCTCCTCATTAGGTATTTCCTACTGGCCGGCAATTACGCACCGGTCTGCTCCACTGCCTAAAAGACCATCAATGGGAAATCAATTCCATGATGTAAATCAGCAAAAGATCTTAATTTTCAGACTATTTTTTGTGCTGCCAGGAAGGCGTTCATATGAAAGTGGGCATGGGGCGGCTCATATTGATAAGAAACCGCTATAGGGCAAGCTTTGCGGGCGGAGCAGCCCTGTTTTCGACAAGCGGATTCGGCATCGCTGGCCAGGTAGTCGACACAGTCTCCAACCCGGTACTTTTCACCGGTAAACGCATTTACCGGGCACGCTGACAGGCAGGGCTGGGTCTTGCACGACAGACACGGCGATGTATTCTGCGTTGCCACTGCTGAACCAGAAAAAGGAGCCTTCAGCAGCAGAGCGAACCGGTAAGCGTGCCAAAGACCATATTTCCGGTGAATAAACATCGATATCGGTGATGGAAATGCCTGCCCCGCCTGCTCGGTCCAGTTGAGCACCGGGGGATAAGGCGGACCTTCGAATGGAAAAATGACATCTGCTTGCAGTTCAGACGCAATGGCTGTTCCGATCCGCTTGCTCCAGCGGTCCATTGGATGCGGCAGACCGTCACGGTTTTCCGTTGATCCGGCGAACGCCTGCCAAATCGAGGACCCGGCATTTCCGACCAGTACAGTCTGCCTTTCGGGTGGCTCTTGCAGGATACCCAAAACAACCAGACCATGTGGCTGCAGCAAGTCTTCCAGTTGAGACTCCTCAACCATGGTTTTGTATTCTCAGCATGGCTTCTTCCTTTTGCGGCGCCGGCCCCGCGCGGGTCTGTCCGGATTCCCGGACGGCTCGGGCAAGTCGACAACCACCGACAGCCCGGGAAAGGGCCGGGTGCTGTGCGGAATGCCCATCGCATCGACAAAGTGCTGCTGAAAACCGGCATCGACGGCCGTTTCGATCTTCTCGATATGCCGGACACGCTGCTCTATTTCATCGCGGGATGCCCGGTTAAGCAAGGCAATGCGTGCGCCCGTTCCAGCGGCGTTTGCGGCGGATGAGACCTGTTCCAGCGCACAATCCGGAATCATGCCCAACACCATCGCGTACTTCACATCTATATGACTGCCAAAGGCTCCCGCCAGACGGATCCGGTCGACCTGCTCCACGCCCATGCGATCCATCAGTAAGCGGGCACCGGCATAAAGCGCGGCCTTGGCCAATTGAATGGCGCGCACATCACCCTGTTCAATAACAATCCTCGGTTCGCCGTCGTGAAGCAGGTACGAGAATGTCCGTTCACTGGCCAAAATACGGGGATTCCGACCGGCGGATTCACCGTTCACAGAACCATCTGCGCGAATCACGCCGGCCAGGTACAGGCCTGCAATGGCTTCAATAATCCCGGACCCGCAGATGCCGGTAACCCCTTGTTCGCCGATGGCCTCTGAGAAACCCGTCTGGTCAGACCAGAGTTCGCAGCCAACCACCCGGAAACGGGGTTCCAGTGTGTCCGGATCAATGCGCACCCGCTCAATGGCGCCCGGCGCCGCGCGTTGCCCGCCACTGATTTGTGCACCCTCGAAGGCCGGTCCTGTTGGACTGGACGCCGCCAACAACCGGTCCCGATTACCCAGCACGATCTCGGCATTGGTGCCCACATCGATTATCAGGGTGATCTCTTTTCGATCCCAGGGCCTCTCCGCCAGCATGACCGCCGCCGTATCGGCCCCGACATGCCCGGCAATACAGGGCAAAAAGTAGGCCCGCGCATTCGGATGCAAATGGATTTCGAGCTCAGAAGCCAGGATATCAATTGCCTGGTCGGTGGCCAGCGCAAACGGGGCTGTTCCCAGCGGCGTCGGGTCCAGGCCCAGCAACAGATGGTGCATTACCGGGTTTCCAACCAGTGTGATTTCGAGCACGTCCTGTAACGGGATGTCTGCCTGTTTTGCGGTCTCAGCAAGCAAGCTGTTGATTGCCCCACGAACCACCCGGGTCATCTGCCCCGCCCCCTCGGCATTGAGCATGGCGTAGGATACCCGGCTCATCAGGTCTTCCCCGTAGCGAATCTGCGGATTCATGGCGCCGGAGCTGGCCAGTACCTCACCGGTGACCAAATCGCATAGATGGACGGCAATCGTAGTGGAACCCACGTCGATGGCTGCGCCGAAAACCCGGTCGCGAAAGCCTGGCCACACGGCAATAAGCTCGTGACCGTTACGGATCACCACCGTGACCTGCCACTTTCCTTCACGTAACGCAGCCTGCAACTGCCGCAGCAGCACAAGGCCAGTGTTCAGCCCGGTCAGCCCCCACTCCACTTCCAGCGCTTGCAACAAGCGCTGCAGATCACTATCGCCCGCCTCCATATCAGGTTGCTCAACCTCAACGAAGAACAGATGGACGACCGGGTCAAGCTCGATGTCATGTGCTTCGCAATCCTTGCGCACGACCTGCTGATGAACCTGGCTTCCGGCCGGAACGTCTATCCGGATGTCGTCCAGAATCTTTGCCTGGCAACTCAGCCGGTTTCCGGCCGCCAGCCTTCCACGCTGGAGGCAGTATTGCTCCGTTTCACTCATCGATGAGAGGTGTTCGGGTCTGGAAACAATGTTTTCCCGGGCGAAACTGCCCTCGATGGCTTCAACCTGGCAACGGCAGCAACGGGCCCGCCCTCCACAGATCGAATCGATATCTACGCCCAGCTCACGGGCTGCCTGCAGGACCGGCGTACCAACCGGAAAACGCCCCCGTTTGCCGGAAGGGCTGAAAACAACCAGGGCATCGCTCAAGTGCGTCTCCGTCTGCGACTGCTGCGGCGCGTACGGGCCCCGGCGGCGGCCGGTTCACGGTAGGCAGAGATCCACTTGGCACACTGAGCGTCATGGTCCATAAGTACATCCGCGCCTCGCACGGCCTGCATCAGTGGTGCCTCCAGCGGGTTGGTAATAGCGGACGTCATACCGGCGCCGATAGCCATCGCCAGAAAGGTCGGATTCAGGCCCGGCCGGTTGGGCAAGCCGAAGCTGATGTTTGATGCACCGCAAGTGGTGTTGACCTTCAGTTCGTCGTGCAGGCGCCTGATCAAGCTGAACACCTGCACACCCGCGTCGGCCATTGCTCCGACCGGCATAACCAACGGGTCGACGACCACGTCGCAGGCCGGAATGCCGTAATCGGCAGCCCGCTCGACAATTTTCTTTGCCACGTCAAATCGCACATCGATATCGGTGGAAATACCGCTATCGTCATTGCAAATAGCCACCACCGCGGCACCGTGTTTTTTAACCAGCGGCAGAACCCGCTCCAGGCGCTCTTCCTCGCCGGTCACTGAATTCAGCAGGGCCTTACCCTGGTATGCCTCAAGCCCGGACTCGAGAGCCTCCAGCACAGAGGAGTCTATTGAAAGCGGGACATCGGTAAGCGACTGAACCAGCTTCACGGCTTGCGCAAGCAGGGCCGGCTCATCGGCCAGCGGAATTCCGGCATTGACGTCCAGTACCCGGGCGCCGGCCGCTACCTGGGCCATGGCATCCGCTTCGACACGGCTGAAATCGCCCGCTTTCATCTCTTCTGCCAACAGCTTGCGGCCGGTTGGGTTGATGCGTTCACCAATGACAACAAAGGGTCGGTCAAATCCGATTACGACTTCCCTTGTGGCTGAGCTGATTACCGTTTCGGTCATTTCATGAGTCCTTTTTAAAGACGCCACCTGCTTTCACAGTGGCTTCCAGCAATTCTTCCGGAAACAGGGTCTCCAGCCTCAGCACTTCGTCACTGACAGCTGTCTGTAGATCTCCTTCGCAGGCCCGGCTTTCACGGCGCCACTCATCCAGGTAAGCATCGCTTGAGCCCTTTCCGGCGCGCATCGCGGCCCGGTCAATTGCAACAGCAAAACGATTGTCGAGCGGCTGTTTCAGGCGCTTCCTGCCCTGTTGCCCGATCACCTGGGCGGGAATGTCCCGCCAGAAAATAGTGGTCAATTTCGCTATGTCCCTGCTCCTTCCAGCAACGGCGTCAGTTTCTTCGACAAAGGCTGATCACCGCAGTGGTGATAAACGTATTCCAGGCCCAGGCTCTCGGCATGGCTTCGCGCCAGCTGCTGCAAATCCTCTGAGTCGGTTTGCGCCAGGTAGACCACCCGCTTGTAGTTACCGAAGTAGACCGGTAACAGCTCCGGCTGACGATCCAGGCCCAGACCTTTAAATACCAGGCGCTGAAAATGCCTGACCAGGAAATCCGTCAGGTAAAAACTACCGGGTTCTTCATCGCTGATGCTGTGAAACACATCGCTTCCGGCGAAAAACTCGTAACAATGTGCACCGGGAATACGCTCCACCCCGGTACCTTTAAGGGCTTTATCCAGTAATCCGCCGGTTCCGCAGTCCGCGTAGGCGACAAATACGCTGGCGAATTTATCCCGTTCTGTTTCAATCTTCTCAAGTACCGCGCCGGGTATCTGTTCAGGGCGGTTGTGGAGTTTTGCAGGCAGGCACTGAAACTCGATATGACCCCAGTCATTCAGGCTCCTGATACGCACCAGTTCGCGCGCAATAGCGCCGCAGGCGATCACCAGGACCTTTGCAGTCATTGGACAGTCCGACGCATCTCAGGATGCGGCGGCCATCAGTTCCTTCGCGGTTTCAACGGCAGTGGCCGCATCCCGGCAATAGGCGTCAGCCCCGATGGCCTCACCGAACTCTTCGTTCAACGGGGCACCGCCTACCAGTACAATGTAGTCGTCTCGAATCCCTTTCTCCCGCATCGCATCGATGACGACCTTCATGTAAGGCATCGTAGTAGTTAACAATGCTGACATGCCAAGAATACTGGCCTCGTGCTTCTCGATGGCCTCAATGTAGGTATCTGCTTCCACGTTGATGCCAAGGTCGATCACCTCGAAGCCCGCTCCTTCCATCATCATGCCAACCAGGTTTTTGCCGATGTCATGGATATCACCCTTGACCGTTCCGATCACCATTTTACCGATCGGCTTGGCGCCCGTATCCGCCAGGATAGGCTTGAGAATGGCCATGCCGGCTTTCATCGAGTTGGCAGCCATCAGAACCTCGGGCACAAATAGAATCCCGTCCCGGAAGTCGACGCCGACGATGGCCATACCGGCAACCAGGGCCTCTTCAAGCACCCGCGTGGCAGACCAGCCGCGTTCCAGCAGAATCCGGGTGCCTTCATCAACTTCTTCGGCCAACCCGTCGTACAGGTCATCGTGCATCTGCTCAACCAGTTCGTCGTCCGGAAGCTCTGCCAGGATGATGTCTTCTTCGTCGTCGTCGTATTCGTCAGTCATTCGCTTACAAGCCTCGTATCGTCAATTCTGCCCGGGCAGAACTCTTTGTACATTACCTGGCATATCGTTGTCGATCACCATTTGAGCTTATTCATCGCCTCTACCCGCCAGCGCTCGGTTCGTTCCACGTTATTGAAGCTGAACAGGTGAAAACCGGGGATATCCAACACCGGATCACCCAGGTGGGGAAGCAACCCGGCTACCAGTTCGTCCGGCTGATAGGGTTTGGCACTGATCATTTTCCGAATCAGGCCTTTTTGCCTTTTCAAAACCCGTACCGACTGGCCCACACCGATCTTCAGTGACAATGAGATCAGTCTTGGAATTTCAGCCACACCCGGCAGACCCAGCCAGGCCGGCAGGCTCACGCCGGCGCGGCGAATGCCCTCCAGCCACTTAATCAACACGCCGGGATCAAAACACATTTGTGTTACCAGGTAATTTGCATACTGTTGCTTTTCTTTCAGCAAGCGCAA
>Ga0316189_10006720_pt1 | contig 10947 bp, 9 predicted proteins | sample LowCovwburrow_MG_FD_204930 | JGI IMG/M metagenome (GOLD analysis project Ga0316189, IMG submission 204930) | Coastal sediment microbial communities from Maine, United States - Lowes Cove worm burrow | ecosystem: Environmental > Aquatic > Marine > Coastal > Sediment | place: USA: Maine... | reverse complement strand
GAACATAGAACCACCCCCCAAACGATATCCACAATTACAACCTTCAGCGGCCAATCTTTGAGCAGTGCCAGATTTGTCAGATCATAGGTTGCATATGTAAAAAAACCAAAAAGTGCACCCCACACAACGGCGTGGCGTAATGAATCTTTAGCGAGCCCGGGCAGGACCGCAAAAATAAGAATTCCGGCAATATACATCAAATAGAAAATGATTGCAGCCGGCCAGTTGACATTTGGGCTGAGAATATAATTCAAATTTTTTCGATAAAAGCCTTTGGCGACAACTCCCAGCCAGATCAGGTCAATAATAAAAAATATCGGAACGGTAAGGAAGTACAGCTTAAAATAAAATGGAATACTCATTTTAACCTCGATTGCGTGAAGGTCATTGTAATGATCAACAGTCTAATTATCAGTAATTCTTTAAAAATGAAGGCTTCCCGCAGCAGAGCTGACGGGGTATCGGACTGTAGGAATGATGTCTATTACATCGCAGCCCGCTGGTCGGGATTTCCGCTACGCTATAACAAGCTGCGGAGAACTGGACCCTAAAAAAATTGTCTGTGCTTGCCCAGTTAAATAGCTTGAGGTTAATGGTTTTCATTTGCAGATCATGTCAAATTGAGCATCATACCGGTTTTATTTAATGCTGGCACCGCACCTCAAGCTAAGATTTGAGAAATAAGTATTAAACTCAAATCTTATTTAACAGGGTAAATCCGTGTGGGTCTGTGGCCAATTAAATATCTTAACAATAACTTATTTCTTCTGCATAACCATTAATTTCATTAAAAGTCCAGTTCATTTCAAGAAAAATGTCCGCCCGGGGACGAGAAGAAACAGAAAGGTGTTATCGATGCACGATCAGGCCACGATGACAGCGGCTAAGTGGAGAGTTTCAGAAGGATTCGGGTTGGGTTAAATTGTGGTGGTTCAGATGCAGAGGAAAGGAGGTTAACCTCACGGGGGTTATCTGAACCACCACTGCAGAAGAACGAAATAACAATTTTAGTAGAACTCGGTAATAAAGAGACAATTTAAGGGGCAAAGGTTACAAATTAACGCTGCGAACTGCTGATTTAATTTTGACTTATGAATTGAGTTAGAGACGGTCCAGGTTGGACGGTAACCAATAAAAAGAGATGGAATCGTCTAAAACGTCTGGAATGCCATCGTGAATCGTCGGAAATTTAGGCGCCATACCGATTGATTGATTCATCGTTCCCGCTATTACCGGTAAACGTAAATTCCAGCATGATATAGCCCCACTGGGATACGGATTCGCCTGCGCAGTTAATCCGAACAAGAGGTCTAAACAACGTGTTCCCACGTAGGATAGCGTTTGTGGAATATGCGTCACTCTCAGACGCGGATAATAGGTTTTCAGGGTTTCGAAATATTCATTCCAGGTGCAGGATAGGTCATCAGCCACCACCCAGATGCCCGGCCGACCGCTTTCAGCAGCATGGACTAGCGCCCGAGCCGCATCGATGACGTGGATGTGTGCAAACGGGTTATTACCCTTTCCTGGGAAAAAGACTTTACCATGCCGAACCTGGTCAAAAAGCAGGCTGTGGGCGCCATAAACATGGGGCAAACGCAAGGATACAAATTTGATACCGGCTTTTGCCGCCATCTCAGCAAGGCGTAATTCAGCCTCAAGCTTGGCCCGTCCATAACCGGACATCGGTGAAGGCTCCGTCGCTTGATCGATCGGTTTGGCGGTATCGCCGTAAACCAGCAAACTGCCGCCGTACACAAAATTGCTGACCCGCGCTTCAATCGCAGCTTGCATGAGATTCAGCGACCCTTTGACAATCGATGGATACAGTCGCGGATAGGGTTCAAAGGCAGCGCGGGCGCCGAGGTGGACAACGGTGTCAATCCCGCTCAGGATCCGACGCAGGCTGTCCGGGCTACGGATATCTGCCTGCATTATTTCAGCGTCCAGGTTTCTCAACATGAGGCCTCGTACGGGACGCCTGACCATCAGCCTTGGGCGCATCCCACGCTCGGCGAGATACCTGGATACTTCAATACCGATAAATCCGGTGGCGCCCGTAACTAAGACCTTTTGCACGATTTGATCCTTAAATCAGCGACCACCAGTAGAGCTGGTGGTATGAAAATGCCCCTGGAAGGGGCCGGGGCCACTGCTGCTGGTAGCCGCTGATTTTTCTGAAGATTATCAGGATTCTCCATTGTTTATCTTTTCATTTCTTTCTTGTCGGTACGTTTCAATCATTTTCTTGGTTTGGTTTATTCGTTTGGTGAGCAAGATCGACCTGGGACAACTTTGAGTGCATTTGAAGTGGTTCTGACAGGGCCAGATACCATCCGGCTGATCAAGGCTTGGCAGACGTTCCTCGAATCCTTGATCGCGGGTGTCCGCCAAAAAGCGGTAGGCCTGGGCGATGGCTGCCGGTCCTAAAAAGGCCGAATGGTTTTCAGGAATCGGGCAGGCGGAATAGCAAGAGGCACACAAAATGCAATTGGTGGTGTCATCAAAAACCATCCGCTCTTCCTGAGATTGGATGCGCTCCTTTTCTTTGGGCATGTCATCATTGATAAGGTAGGGCTTGACCGCCCGAAATTTCTTGAAGAATTCCGACTGGTCCACGATCAGATCGCGTTGCACGGGAAAATGCCGCAGCGGTTCAATGGCAATGGTATCGCCGTCCCGGGATGTTAGATCTTTTATCAGGGTTTTGCAGGCCAAACCATCTTTGCCGTTGATCCGCATCGCATCGGAACCGCATACCCCGTGCGCGCAGCTTTTGCGAAATCCCAAGGTACCGTCCTGAAAGCGCTTGACATGCATTAGCGCATCCAGCAACCGGTCATTTGGATCTGCCTCAACCGTGAATTCCTGAAAATAGGAATTTTCATCACTTTCGGGGTTGAATCGTTTAATCTTGAGAATAATTTTCATGGTCATATCCTTTTATCAATAAGTCCGCGGTTTGGGTTCCCATACGGAGGTATCAACCATTTTGTATTCGATACGCACCGTGTCACCGTTCAGGTGGGCTAAAGAATGTTTCAGCCAGTTGTCATCATCACGATCCGGAAAGTCTTCCCGGCTGTGTGCGCCGCGACTCTCTTGGCGATTTAAGGCAGCGGCCGCTGTGAGCAGTGACAAATCCAACAAATTGCGCAATTCGATGACTTCCAGCAAATCGGTATTAAAGGCCCGCCCGCTATCCTGCACCCGCACTTGCTGATAGCGCTCGAGTAGACTTTGGATCTGATCGACTGCCGCCTGCATGTCTTTTTCGTTGCGATAGATGCCGACGTTTTCCATCATTGCGGTCTGCATTTCCTCCATAATATGTCCGCCATGGGGCCCACTCTGACCATCGGTCAGTTGTTTGATCCAGCGACCGGCCGTGTCGGCGACCTCTTCGCTGATGGATGGGACCTCCACTTCTTTGACATATTCACCGATATGCCGGCCGGCCCGGCGGCCGAACACCACCAAGTCAAGCAGACTATTGGTCCCCAGCCGATTGGCGCCGTGAACCGATACGCAGGCACATTCACCGGCCGCATATAATCCTTCCACGATGGTTCCCTTGTCGTCTTTGATGACGCGGCCGTCGGTATCGGTTGGAATGCCACCCATGGCGTAATGTGCCGTGGGCAGCACCGGGATGGGGCTGTCGGCCGGATCAATCCCCAGATAGGTTTGACAAAAACTGGTGATGTCCGGCAATTTTGCCCCGAGGACCTCCTTGCCCAAATGGGTGGCATCCAGGTGGACGTAATCGTCAATTTTGCGGTCGCCCCGGATGCCTTGGCCGGCCCTGATTTCCGTCAAAATTGACCGGGCAACAATATCCCGTGGGGCCAAATCCAATAGGGTTGGCGAATAGTGCTCCATAAAACGATTTCCATCCCGGTTGCGCAGGATACCGCCCTCCCCTCGCACTGCTTCAGAAATCAGAATACCCAAGCCCTTGATACCGGTGGGATGAAATTGGAAAAACTCCATATCTTCCAGCGGAATGCCGCGCCGGGCACATATCGCCGGGCCGTCCCCCGTGTTGGCATGCGCATTGGACGTGATCTTGAAGATGCGCCCAAACCCACCGGTGGCAAACAGAACGGCCTTGGCGGCAAATACATGCAATTCACCGGTAGCCAGTTCAACCGCAACAACGCCCTTACAGCGATTTTCCTCCAATATCAAATCGAGAACCTGAAATTCGTCATAAAAAGATACGTTGTTCTTGATACATTGCTGGTAAAGTGTTTGCAGAATCATATGCCCGGTGCGATCCGCGGCATAGCAGGCGCGACGCACAGGCGCTTCGCCAAAATTGCGGGTATGGCCGCCAAAGCGACGTTGATCGATGCGTCCTTCGGGGGTTCGGTTAAACGGCAAGCCCCTGTTTTCCAAATCATAAACCGCTTGAACAGCTTCTTCTGCCAATATCTTGGCCGCCTGCTGATCAACCAGATAATCGCCGCCTTTGACGGTGTCAAAGGCATGCCATTCCGGCTTGTCTTCTTCCACATTTCCAAGTGCGGCGCTGATGCCTCCCTGAGCCGCCCCGGTATGGCTGCGAACAGGAAATAGCTTTGAGAGCACCGCTGTTTGTGAACGTTGACTGGCTTCCAAGGCCGCGTATAGACCCGATCCACCAGATCCCACAATGATCGTTTCAAATTGATGAATCACATTCCACCTCCCTTACTTTATTGTAATTGCCAATCGCCGCAATCGATTTTTTAATGTGCCATGAAAAATGCCGTATGTCAAAACGAAACACTCCTGATATACAACATATAAACCATACCTTGACAAAATCAAGTCGAAGGGCTAATTTAAATCATGGACAATAATAGCATATACACAATTCGATATGTTTCCCAGAGGACCGGTCTGACGTCCCATGTCATTCGAGCATGGGAAAAGCGCTACGAGGCTGTCGTTCCACACCGCTCACCGAAGAATCGGCGACTGTACTCTGAAGAAGACGTTCAGCGACTGCAACTTCTCAAAAGCGCAACGGATGCCGGCCACAGCATTTCACAAGTTGCGCAGTTGGACTCCAAAGAGTTGTTGGATCTTACCCAACGTGGGGCCACCCGGACACGAGAGAATAATGCGCGGTCATTGCAGCCGTCAGCTAAAAATTCACGGCCATTGCAGCAATCAAAGAAGAATGATTACTGCAAAAAATGTTTATCTGCCGTTATAAATCTTGATCCCGATGGTTTGGAACGTTCCTATGATCAAGCGGCAATCGATCTGACCAGGCCTGCCCTGCTAAGAGACATTATCGTTCCGCTGTTTAGCGAAATCGGCGAGCTATGGCGGAAAGGCTCATTAAAAATCGTAAATGAGCATATGGCCACCTCGGTGACGCGCACTTTTTTATTGAACATGTTAAGGGCAACTGAGGTTACCGATCCGGCGCCGGCAATTGTTATCGCAACAACGGTGGGGCAGTGGCATGATGTCGGCGCCCTGACCGTCGCGTTGACGGCTGCAGAAAATGGTTGGCACCCGGTTTACTATGGCCCCAATCTGCCCGCCGAAGAAATTGCCGCGGGCGTCAAACATTGCGGTGCCCGAGCGGTGGCAATCAGTGTCACCCATTTGCTAAATCAACACCCTCTAATTGACGAGCTGCGCAAGCTGCGGCGATATTTAGACCGAGATGTAGCGTTATTTATAGGGGGCCGGGCGGTTGCGGTTGTAGATTGCACGCAAATCATAGAAGAGATCAATGCCAAATACATATCAGATATCGATCAATTTTGCGAAGAACTGTATTCACTGAGCACCGCGTAAGGAAGCTTTATTGATGTGGAGATACAGAGGTCAGAAAAGACCTGATAATGGAAGGAATTTGTCATGTTTAATTATTCTTATCTGGTAGAGTTGCTGTCACCAAAAAGATCGGCTGATGATCAGATGGAGGGCTTCCTGGATAGATTTGCTGAGCGCTATCGAAGGATCATGGATGCCGGGTGCGGTTTATCCATACCGGACAACCCCATGGGACAACCAAGACTGGGCGCACTGGAGAGCATTCAGCTAAGAGGCCTTTCAGTGGTTCCCGCAAAGGTTGTCATGAATTTGAATACGTTCCACACCAAAAGCGAGCTTGACGGGTTGCTGCAAAACGCCGCCAAGGCAAACTTAAAATACCTTCTCGTTATCAGAGGGGACGGCGGTCCCTTGTTGTCCAAACTAGACCCCAAAAGCATCGGCGGTAAACTGAGCGTGGCAACCTCCATTGATTTGATTCGATACATTAACATGGAATATTCCAATCAATTTATCACCGGTGCAGCCTTCAATCCTTATAACCCAATGCCGTTTGAGTTAAATCGAATGAGGCACAAGATAGACGCCGGCGCAAAGTATGTAGTTACCCAGCCGATCATTGGTCAAGATGAAAACGTTGACAAGCTAAAAGATTTTAACATACCTGTCGTGGTAGAAGCTTGGATGTCGAAAAACATCGATCTTCTCTACAGAAGTGTCGGTAAAGAAAAAGATGAAAGGGCAGAAAAATACGAACCCACCGAAAATCTTAAAGCACTGCACGAGTCTTACCCGGAGTGCTGTGTTTATCTGTCAATGCTGAGCTTCAAACAGGATTGGCAGGAAATTTTACCGAGGCTTTCAACTTAGAGTTTACTGCGAATGAGAATCGGCTCTATAATTAAAATAACTAGAAAGTATAGGAACTTCCTTTTTTGGGGACACGGATGAACACGGATTACCAGGATGTTAAAAGCTACAAAAAACCAAATATCTGTGGAGATCTGTGAAAATCTGTGTCCTAATTTAACTTGACGACAACAAGGGTTACATCGTCCTCAGGTTGCGCAGCTTTCCGGAATTTTTTATATCGGTCGAATATTTCCTCCATGATACTGCCGGCGCTGGCCGCCGAATTATTGCGAATGATCTCGTAAATAGCCGTTCGACCGAACATCTGACCACTTTCATTGCGGGTTTCCCAAACCCCGTCGGTACCCATTACAATAATACTTCCCCGGGAAAGATCTTCTTTTCGATTTATCTCATATTGGCATTGCTTGTCGACACCGAGCGCCATGCCGGACCCCGAAAGCTCTAAAAAATCATTGGCGGCCGGATCATAACAAATGGCCGGTTCGTGTCCGGCGCGCACCCATTCAAGTATTTGCCTGGCCGGATCTATGGACAGATAAAATATGGAATCATCGGACCCCTTCATTTTATTTTCCGTCGCATAATTTCGCCAGGCTTTATTGGTCTCCAGAATCACCCCATATTCGTCTATAATCGCGATATTCGCAGAAAGGGAATTTAAAACCGTTTTCGCCAAAGAGCCGGAAAAGTCAAAGGGTGACATTTCCGAACGGCCATTTTTATTTTTTTTGTTCACTGCAAGAGATTCCAATAATATCTTATCTTCAAGATTCATAAAAGTTTAGGTCTGGCCAATTGTTACAGGTCTGTTTTTGCGTTTTCACTATTGCCACCTCTTATGAAACTTCAGAGGAATGGATTCGATTTTATTTTTTTAGACAGGATTTACAGGATTGACGGGATATTTTCGCCTTCGGCGAGGAGCCCTTTCGGCCGAAGGTCGTTTTATCCCGATGATCCTGTTGATCCTGTCCAATTTTCTTTTAAAGATGAGAATCCATTCCTTATTTTTGCCGTATTTTAATCTTCGCTTTTTTACGTTTCTTTTTTGATCAGACTGGCCACTTTTTTTGTCGGGCAGCGCTTATAGGCCTTCGATAATTGAAAGAATCCTTCTGCAGTCGGTATTCTGAAAAAAAAGCGCGGATGCTCTCACATCCGCGCTAATTATTGACTTGTATTATCATCGACGCGCCTGAGACGCTGAAGTTAGCCGAGCCGGCGTGTCGAGTCCTGTATAATTATTTTGCTGGTTTCTTACTGAATTGTTTAGCCTGGAATCGAGACCGGTGATGCTTTACCTATGTAATCCATTGTCTCTTCGTACTTACCTCTCATGTCAACTGTGCCATCTTCGATATCCTTTTTCACCGGGCTCCAGTCAGACGGGCACTCGGTTTTCAATGTCTCGACCCTGTCTGTCATCTCCTCAAGTAGCATATGAAGATCTTCGATATTGGGTAATGCTTTTTCTTTTTCGGCTGAACCCAATTTGTCGACCTTACGCATGACATCGTAGAGCTTTGCTTTCCAGGCGGTCATTTCTGCTTCTAATCCGTTACAATAATCTTGAACATTCATGATTCTCTCCTTTCAAATTGTTAGTTATTGGGTGGTTGTTGCGTTAACGAACAAAATTCACATTCCGCCGACAGAAGGGGCTAAACCAATTTGGTCTCCGTCGGACAGAACGGTGTCGAGTTCCACTGTTTTGTTATTTAGAAATGCGATTTTAACTTTTTCCCTGGCGATTCCTGCGCGGCCAATCAGGTCTTCCACCGTTTGGCCATCGTTCAGTTCATAAACGGTACTTTCTCTATAATCGCACGCTTCTGCCTTAGCCAGTTCCGAAAAACATTTTAGATTTACTCTCATAATATCCTCCTTGTTTTAGTGCAATGTTATATTTATTTTCAGTAATAGTAAGTTAAAACATTTCTAGAATAATGCAATAGATAAACTTTAATAGCATAATAAGTGTAAAAAGCTATCATTAGGCCGCACGAAAAATATTTACTTTTTCTTCCATTCTATTAACTTGCCAAGATTTAGCGCCGGCCTTATGTTCTTTTCATGTTAGTACCTTGTTATAAAAATCCAATTACGAATTTTGGCCTAGTTTAAATAAACCACAGAGAACATAACCTACGCCCCATGGGTGGGGTTTACGTCCCGGTGGGAGTTCACAGAGACTCAACTATATATTTTTCTCTGCGCTCTCGATGCCCTCTGTAGTGAAATTTTATTTAAGTTCTTTTGGCGCCTATTCGCGGCCATATCAGTCTCAATTAAGGTATAAAATGACTATGACAAAACTTATGACGTCTAAACTAAGCGGTGCTAATTATGGACTCTGTATCGGCGATGCGCTAGCAATGCCGGTGCACTGGTATTACAACCACCAGGCACTCGAAGCGGATTATGGACGGGTGACGGACTATCAGACACCTCGCGATCCGCACCCGGACAGCATTCTCTGGCGCTCTAACTACCAGGCGCCAAATTCAAAAGGCGAAATTTTGCACGACCAGGCCCAATATTGGGGGCAAAAAGGTATTCATTATCACCAGTTTCTCAAGGCCGGCGAGAATACCTTAAATGTCAAAATTTGCCGGTTGCTCGTTGAATCGATGAACCAAACCGGAACCTATGACGCACACGATTTTCTGAGAAGGTACATTGATTTCATGACAACACCGGGTAACCATCAGGATACCTACATCGAGGAATGCCATCGCAACTTTTTTGCCAACTATGCCAGGGGACGACCGACTCACAAGTGCGGCGTCCCGGAAAAGCACATCGGCGGCCTGGTCGGAATCCTGCCTGTCGTTGCCTTTTATTTTAAGCGGCCTGACCAAGCCCGCGAGGCCGCCCTGGCGCATCTGGCGCTGACTCATCCCGGCCACAAGATGGAAACCGCTGGATCATTGGTTATCGATCTGCTGCTGGAGGTGCTCAACGGAATCCCGCTCAAAAAGGCCATTGTCGAAAAAATCGAGGCCCAAACCAATCCCCTGTTAGGACACCCTTTTGCGCAATTGCTGAGTCAACCGGATGATTGGGTCATCGGTCCACGCTTCAGCACAGCCTGTTACGTTGAAGATTCAGTTCCGGCCGTCGTATATCTGGCATTAAAATACCATGATGATCCGGAAACCGCCCTGGTTGTCAATACCAATTTGGGCGGAGACAATGCCGCCCGCGGCGCGGTATTGGGAGCGCTTCTGGGGGCCTCCCAAGGCATCGAAAAATTTCCAGATCGTTGGGTACAAGGCCTGCTGGAACCGTTACCGGAATTGAAGATTGAAGATTGAAGATTTGTTGTATCGCTCTCCGAGGCGTAGGCGCTATAACCCCTACGAGCCGGAGGCTTCGCTCTGTCTTTTCAATATAAATCAATAGCATTCCTCTCCGAGCCGGAGGCTAAAATATTAATCTGGCTATGGTATAAATCATGCGCAAACAGGATGTGATTTCAATAAATAGGTACTAAGTGATGATATATATTTTAGATCATCAAATCTATTGAGGGCATAGAACCAATAAATATCACTGTAATCTTGGTGGCTTGGTGGCTTGGTGGCTGAAAGAATAAAATCAAAATTTCTTTTTCGATCAGACCGGCTGCTTATTGATCCACGGCAGGGCTGACCTGCTAACAATTCGAATTCATCATCTTTAGAACCTCTTCAGCGGTCTGCCGTCCGGAAAGCATGGCCCACTGGATACCCGGAACACTGCCGTATTCGCCGCAAACATAAATCCCGGGACTTACTGCAGCAGATCGTATCGTCGGATCCGGCATTGGCGGGTTCTGCTCGGGCAGGGCATGTACGATGTGATAGGTTTTCAAATGCCGCCATTCACGGACCACCGGACCAAACCACTCCGCCAACTCCCGGCGCACCGTCGCTTCGACGGTGGTGTCGTCTGCAGACCGATGCCCGATGACCACCACCGATATCAAATGCTGGCCGGCCGGTGCATAGGAAGGGGCGACAATGCTCGGTACCGTCAGGCTATTAACCCATCCGCTTCCGTCGCCATTGAGAACCAGATAGGGTTCAGTAATGGGCGGCTCTTTGGCCGCAAAGTAAAGACACCATTCGCCTCGGGAACCAATCGACGCTGTAGCCCCCAGCAGTCGAGCCGTCTCCGGACCCTCGGTGGCCAATACCACAGCGCAACCGTTGAAATGTTCACCGGTTTCCATCACAACACCCCCCGGGTGGACGGATGTCACCCGATTGCCGGTGCGGATGCGCTCAGGCGGTAGATCATTCCTCA